>ERZ1694701.498-NODE-498-length-17250-cov-31.594243_pt1 | contig 17250 bp, 12 predicted proteins | sample MGYA00581721_ERZ1694701 | MGnify/ENA primary metagenome ERZ1694701 (study PRJEB42213, sample SAMN07424528) | human gut metagenome | biome: ENVO:00009003; feature: ENVO:2100002; material: ENVO:00002003 | host: Homo sapiens | place: USA | collected 2014 ...
CTCCCTACCTCTGGACTCCACCCACCCCGCAACGGGCCAAGGGCTGCTCGCCCTTAACAATCCTAAAGAAGAAGTCGAAGCACAAAAAAGCTAGCGCTGCGCCAGTCGGCGCTATCGCTTTAACGCTTTTTTCGCTTCTCCATTTATAGCCCCTCAGTCGCTGCGCGACAGCTCCCCCGAGGGGGAGCAAGCGCTCGCCCGCAGCGCCGCGCTTTCGCAGAAAGCGGCGCTGCAAATGCCGTTTTCCTTCACGACCCCACCCGTGAAAATACAATGCCGGAGCGTCCGCAGACGCTCCGGCATTGTTCTATTAAAAATAGTTTTTCCGCTGATTATGCGCAGAGCGCAGCGGAGCGCATTCCAATCGTATGCGTTATACCTTTGCAGCGCCACGCTCCAGAATACCGTTGAAGCGGGAGAAGAAGGTGATGGTGGTAATGGTAGCCGCCAGAATATCGCTGACCGGCTCTGCCAGAAAGACGCCGAACACCGGGTCCGGCAGCAGGTGCGGCAGAATGAAGATGAGCGGGATCAGCAAAATGATCTTGCGCAGACAGGCCAGCAGCAAGCTGACCTTGGCCTGACCCAGCGCCATAAAGCTCTGCTGGCAGGCGATCTGGAAGCCCATGGCAAAGATACCTGCCATGTAGATGCGCATGGACCATGTGGTGTAGTCGATCAGCGCCGTATCCGAGGTGAAGATGCCCGCCACAGCCCCCGGCGCCAGCATCATGAGCAGCCAGAACAGGCAGGTGTAGCAGCCACACAGCAGCAGTTGGAAACGGAACGCCTCCTTGACGCGGAGCTTTTTGCCCGCGCCGAAATTGAAGCTCATCACCGGCTGACCGCCCTGACAGATGCCCTGAATGGGCAGGGTGCACAGCTGGGAAGCGCTGGTGATGACGGTCATGGCACCCACAGCCACGTCGCCGCCGTACCGCGCCAGACTGGAGCTGAAACTGATGGACAGCAGGCTCTCGGTGGACATCATCACAAAGGTGGAGATGCCCAGCGCCATCACCGGCAGGATGACCTTCTTTTCCGGGCGCATACAGTCCTTGCGCAGGCGCAGGATGGTCTTTTTGCCGGTGAGGAAGTGCAGGATCCACACTGCGCCCACCGCCTGACTGAGCACGGTGGCAATGGCAGCGCCCCGCACGCCCAGCCCCAGACCAAAGATCAGGATGGGGTCGAGAATAATGTTGATGACCGCACCGATGACGGTGGTAAGCATACTGGTCTTGGCAAAGCCCTGCGTGGTGATGAAGGGGTTCATGCCCAGCACCAGCAGCACAAACACCGAGCCCAGAATGTAGATGCGGCTGTACGCCAGCGCATAGGGCAGGGTGGCGTCACTGGCACCAAAGAGCCGCAGCAGGGTGGGCGCTCCGGCGTAGAACACCACGGTCAGCACCACCGAGAAGAGCAGCAGCATGGTAAAGCTGTTGGAGATGATCTTCTCTGCCTGCTCCTTGTCGCCCTGCCCCAGCGCAATGGCGGTGCGGGGTGCGCCGCCCGCGCCCACCAGCATGGCGAATGCGTTCAGCAGCATAAGGATGGGGGTGAACAGTCCCACGCCGGTCAGCGCTGCCGCGCCGATGCCGGCAATATGTCCGATGTAAATGCGGTCCACGATGTTATACAGCAGGTTGACCACCTGTGCAACGACCGCCGGGATCATGAGCTGCAGCATCAGCTTTTTTACGCTGCCAGAGCCCATATCCTGTTTTGCCTGTGCCATGGAAGTGATTCTCCTTTTACTTCAAATTTGAACTATCTCTTATATTATACTCAAAACCCGCAAAAATACCAGTCCCTTTTTGCAAAATTTTCCGTGTTGCGCAAAAAAATGTGTTCCTCCCCTGCCGCAGTACGGGTCTTGCCGCTGTGCCCCTTTTGCGGTGCGGCATTCCGGGCGGCAGCGGCCTTTGCATCCAAGTTTTCGGCGATATGTCTGTAAAAAAGCAAGGTTTTTCGTCAGGTTTGTGTCTTGTGCACAGCGGCATTTTTCAGTACAATAAAGAAGCAGAGAAGAAAAATAAGCGCTGCGATCAAAATGGGTCGCCGCGCTGTTTTGTATTTTGCGGCGCAGCTGCGCCCGGTGAAAAAAGGAGTGCTGTACAATGATCAACATGGTCAAGCTTCCCACCAGCAAAAGCGAACTGTTCCTGCGGGTGGCCAAGGGACATTTTGCCACCAGCCACAGCCACATCAACTATTACATCGACGTGACCACCCAAAAGACCCGCCTTTCCGAGGCCAAGGCCGTGGCAAAGGAGCTGGTCAACGCTTACCAGCACAGCACCATCGTGGATACCGTGCTCTGCTTGGACGGCACACAGGTCATTGGCACCTGCCTTGCCAACGAGCTGACCAAGGACGGCTTTACCAATATGAACGCCCACAAGACCATCTACATCGTCACGCCGGAATACACCTCCGGCAGCCAGATCATTCTGCGGGATAATCTTGCCCCCATGGTCAAGGGCAAGCACGTCCTCATTCTGGCCGCATCCATCACCACCGGCTACACCATTCAGGCAGCCGTGGAAGCCGTAAACTACTACGGCGGCATCGTGGCCGGACTTTCGGCTATTTTTGCCACCACCCACGAGTGCCTTGGCTACCCGGTCACCTCCATCTTTGACCCCACCAGTCTGCCGGATTACGCCAGCTTCGACTCCCGCGACTGCCCCCTGTGCAAGGCCGGGCAGCACATCGATGCGCTGGTGAACAGCTTCGGCTACTCGGCGCTGTAAGCAAAGCGGAAAGTATGTTTTATCAGCCGTTCCGAAGTGCCTGCGGGCGTTTCGGAACGGCTTTTTTCAGGAGAAGCCGCGCCCCATTTTCGTCAAAACAACAAAAATCCCAATGGCTTTTTGTAGCATTGCCAAAAGTTCCCATACTGTGCTTGACAACGCTTTTTTTATAAGATACCATAAACCCAGAAAGCGCACTTGGGACGCCTTGAAACACATTACAGGAGGTATTCATAGCATGAGACTACATAAAAAAGCCGCAGCCTGTCTGCTGGCCGCTGCGATGGCAATTTCCATGCTGACCGCTTGTGGCGGTGGCGGCACCGGCGGCAACGGCGGTGGCAACACTCCCACCCTGCCCAACCCTGGCGAGATCGTTCTGCCCGGCGAAGGCGGCGAGGGCGAAGGCGGCGGCGAGGGCACCGAGACGAAACCCACCAAGACCCCTATTGCGGATGTGCGCAGCAGCAAGCTGGCGAAGTTCAACAATGAATATGGCGGTTTTAAGGAGTTCTATGTTGAAATGCAGGAAGTCGACTATGAGGACGGCTCTGTCGAAGGTTCCACCGATGGATTCGTTGCCGTAAAGGGTAACAATGCCTATACGAAAATGACCCTGTCGGGCAAGAACCAGAAGCAGCAGTTGGTCGAGCAATTGATGCTCAAAGAGTTCGATTATAATAACGACTATCTGCTTCTCCGCGGCAGCAAGGTAGCCGTCAGGACAAATAGCTATAAATCCCAGAGCGACGACAATCTTTCTCTGGACACTCTCATCGCGAATAAGCTGCCCAGTCAGATGTGGTCTACCGAGGTGAAGGTGGGGCCGACCAAGTATTATGCCGAGGTCTATAATCTCTACTCCTACGAGTATACCACCTGCTTTACTCCAGACGGCAAACCTGTTTATCAGTTTGTAAGAAAACTCAACGAAAAGCAGCTCGAGAGCGCCACTCTGTACAAGACCATTCAGGCCGGTTCCGGCACCAGCAAGAATCTGTGCACAATGCCCGACGGCTTCAAGAAGTACAGCATTGACTTTACGACCAATACCCTCGCGGATGCAAAGGGCAACGAGTTCACCATTGAGACCAATAATAAGGGAGACGTCACCAGCGTTAAGGATAATACCGGCAAGGATGTCACCGACGACTTCAAGTGGGTGTACGATCTCTTCGAGATGATGTCCTGACCCCATGACCGCAATTTTCCACACACAGCCTACGTCCCATAACGCGTAATATGTGCTCTGAGGAGCTGCCGCTTAGGTGCGGCAGCTCCTTTTTGTTGTCCCACGGGCGGGATTGTGCTATACTGATACCAGACAAAACCAAGGTGTATCTGAAAGTAAAGAAGAGGTATCAAATCCATGAAAATTCCCGCAAACGGTTTTACCCACGCCGGCAAGTTCCATGCCGATGACGTGTTTGCTACGGCGCTATTGCAAATCCTGCGCCCGGATATCAAGATCACCCGCGGCTTTACCGTACCTGACGATTTTGACGGCATCGTGTACGACATCGGCTTTGGGATGTTCGACCACCATCAGGAGCCCCGGGAGTACCGCGCAAACGGCGTGCCCTACGCAGCCTTTGGTCTGCTGTGGCGGGTGCTTGGCCCCGGCCTTGTGGGCGAGCGGCAGGCGCGGCTCATTGACGAAAACTTCATCCAGCCGCTGGACCTGAACGATAACACCGGCGAGCAGAACAGCCTGTGCGATGCCATTGGCTTTTTCAACCCGGTGTGGGACTCCAAGGAGGATCAGGACAGCTGCTTTTTCAAGGCGGTGGCTGTGGCAAAGCAGATCCTGGAAAACCAGATCGACAGCGCCAACGCCGTGAACCGCGCGGACGAAAAAGTACAGCAGGCCTACCGCAGCTCCCGCGACGGCATCGTGGTGCTGCCCTGCTATCTGCCGTGGAAAAACGGCCTGTACAAGACCGACGCCCTGTTTGTGGTGTACCCCAGCCAGCGCGGCGGGTGGAGCGCCCAGTGCGTCACCGACCACAAGACCAAAAAGTCCAAGCTGCCCTTCCCCCAGTCCTGGGCGGGACAGCCGCAGGAGGTCATCGAGCAGAAGAGCGGCATCCCGGGCATCAGCTTCTGCCACGCCAGCCGTTTTCTCATCACCGCCAAGGACAAGGAGACCGCCCTTGCCGCCTGCCGTCAGGTGCTGAAAAACAATGGACGCCTTGCCTGACGCCGCCTACGTCTACATGGTGCGCTGCACCGGCGGGCAGCTGTACACCGGTTGGACGAACCACCCCGCCGCCCGGCTGAAAGCGCACCAGAACGGCAAAGGTGCCCGCTACACCCGCGCTCACGGCGCGGTAGGCTTTGCCTATATAGAGCGCTGCGCGGACAAACGCGCCGCCCTGCGCCGGGAAGCCGCCCTGAAAAAGCTCTCCAAGCCGGAAAAAGAGGTGCTGTGCGCCGCATGGCGCGCCGCCGGGTGTCCCGGGGTGGAGACGATTTGAAATGCCCTCCGCGCTGCCGAGGAAACTCCCCCAGTCATCTCGCTGCGCTCGATGCCAGCCCCCTCTAAGATGGGGCCTTTGGCATGGCGGTAAAGTTTCCGGCTAAAGCGCAAAGTTTGCGGGCGCGCCAGAGGCTCCCTCCCAGAGGGAGCTGGCAAAGCCGTCAGGCTTTGACTGAGGGAGTTCGTTCCCCTATAACGCCAGCAAGGCCGTCCGGCATTCGCCGGGCGGCCTTGCTGTGCTTATTGGAAAGGATCGATCAGGAGATGGCAATGGTTATTTCGCCAGACCCAGCTTTTTCAGCTGGCTCCAAGCACGGATGACCTGTACTTTGGTCACACGCTTGCCGGGCGTAAAGACGCCCTCGCCCATGTCGGGCAGCAGCCCGGCTTCCACAGCCCAGCGGGCTGCCTTGGCGGTGTCTGGCTCGGCTACATCGCTGTAAACAGCGGGTGCAGTGGGTTCAGGTTTGCCTGCGGTGCTCCACAGCAGCACTGCCAGCTGTTCCCGGGTGCTCGGGATGGCCGTGCCCTTGGGCAGCAGGTCTGCAAGGATGCTGCCGGTAACGAACTCGTAGCCGATCACTGCGCAGCCAGCAAACATTGCCGTTGTACCAACCACGAGGTTCACCGTTTGCAGCGGGCTGTACTCGGTGCTGTCCTCCTCCGGCGGCTGCTCTGGCTGCTCCACCGTGGTGGTCTCGGCGGTGATCGTCAGGCTCTTTGCGGGCATTCTGAAGGTCAGGGTGCGCTGCTTAAAGGCATCCTCTGTCAGCGGTTCGTCTGCGGCATCCATCAGGTCTGCCGGGCTCAGTGCGCCGTCAGCGCCGCTCACTACCCACTGGGCAAAGTGCACGGTGTCGGTGTCCGGGTAAGCGGTCAGGCTGACCAGCTGTCCTGCTTTCAGGGCGCTGGCGTCTGCATCCTCGGGCAGGGTGATGTCCGCACCGGCAACGGTAAGCTGATAGGTCTTTTCCGGTTCGGGGTCGATCGCGCCTGCGTTTGTGATGCTGAACGAACCTGTTTTAACAGTGCCGCCCACATACCGTGCGCTGCCTGCGGCGGTGACGGTATAGCTGTATTCGCCCGGTTCAGTAGGAGCACCGTTCAGTGCTTCACCATTCTGCTTGTAGGTCACGGTGATCTCACCGTAGTCCTTATCACTGGTGTTCTTAACGGTTACTTCCTTGGCGCTGCCGTTATAGGTCAGGTCAGTGGGCTCTGTCACGGTAAAGTCTGCGGGGTTCAGTGCAGCCTTCTGGATAGTAAACGTGTTATACTTCGGGGTCACATCACCGCCCGCACAGGTGGCGGTAGCTGCTACATTCGCGGTAAAGGTGTAAGTGCCCGGCTCAACGGGAGCGCCGTTCAGCACCTTGCCGTCCTGCTTGTAGGTCACGGTAACAGCGCCGTATTTCTTGGTGGCGCTGTCCTTCACGTCCACATCCACCCTCTTGGGGTTGCCGTTATAGGTCAGGTCGTTGGGCAGGACAAAGGCAAAGTCTGCGGGGTTTGCCGGCGGCAGCGCTGCCGCGCCCTCGCCGGTGGCGCTCAGGTTGAGGATATGGGTCTGCGGGATGTTATACTTGCTCAGGTCGATGGTGCTGGAGTAGCGCTCTGTATCATAGCGCACAGAGCCGCTATAAGCTACGCCGTTCACACTCTTGATGGGCGCGTGGGTGATGACCGAAATGGTGTTCAGATCGGTGTCAACGTAGAGGGTGGAGGTTTCTGCGTCCCAAACACCCTCCATCATGCCATTGATGCCGTTGATGTATTTTTTAGCGTACTCGGCATCTTCCGGTGCAGTGTAGTTCAGGGTGTAGTAATCCGCAGCACCGTTCAGGTCCTTGGTATCCTTTGCCACCAGTGCGTGGATGATGGGGTTATTCTGAATGATGCCGCCCTTGTTATAAACAACAGTATACTCGCCGCCGTCAATGATGGGCTGGTAACTCGCGCCAGCCGTATTTTTCACTGGCAGCTTCAGGGTGCTCTTACTGTTTTTGACCGTGCCGCCGTTTTGGATCACGGCAGTGCCGGTGTAACCGGCGCTGTTATAGCAGCTGTCCAGTACAGCCCTATTGGAAGCCATGTTGACTACCGAATATCCGGTAACATCCAGCGCAGAATTGCGGATGGTAGCAGGCTGTGCCGGGTCGCGCCAGCCGTTGCCGATGTATCTAAAGCACAGTACCGAGTCCTTCACAAGGCCGTCATTGTAAAGGCTCTGCGGGCTGTTCAGCGTGGCATCCGTGATGACGCCGCCCTCCCTATTGTACACATACCGGGTGGAGTTCAGCGTACCGCTGAAGGTGCCGTAGTTTTCAACTGCAAATTTTACTGTACCGGCTTTATTTGTCACCTTGTCGAAGTCCAGCACAGCGCCCTTCTCGATGGTCAGGGTGGGGACATCGTTTGTAAACAGTTCTGCATGCTTGTGGTTCGGTTCAAAGGACCAGCCGTTGCCCTTGGCACCATAGACGCCGCCGTCCGTGCCCTTGGGGAAGCCGTCCTTTTCAATGACCAGTTCCCCTACTGTAACGCTGTTGAACTGGACAGCTTCCGTGCCCACAGTAAAGCTGACCGCGCCGTCCTTGGCGTTATAGTTCAGCTTTGTGTCCCCGCTGACGACACTTTCCAGCTTGCAGGTGGGCTTCAGGGTGACACTGGTATTGGGAGCGACATAGAGGGTACCATAAGTGTCTGCCGACCACTTGGTCACCGTGCCGTCCGCTGCCACCGCGACAGGGAGGTACACCGGGTCTTTGGATGCATCGATGGCTACAAGCCCTGTGTGTTCTGCCGTGAAATAGCCGCCCTTGACGGTTGCGCCCTCGGGCAGCGGGTCATTTTCAGCGGTGAACAGACCGCCGTTGACGGTACATTTATCTTCTGCAACATACAGCTTTTCGTTGAACAGACCGCCATTGATGATGATTTCCGTTGTCCTTTCAAGATCCGTGAGCGAGGTTTCAAAGCTGCCGCCGTTGATGACGATTTTTTCACAATTGTTGATATCCACGGAGCAGGTGTACTTACCCTTAAAGGTGCCGCCATTGATGGTAAGGGTACCCGCTGCTTTAACGGTCACGCCGCTGGTATAACTACCCTCTTCAAAGGTGCCACCTTCAATGGTGACCTCGCCGCCCGCAGCATTAACAATGGCATTTCCTTTAAAGGTGCCGCCGCTGATGACAGCCCCGGCTTCACAGATCACCTTGCCGTAGAAGGTGCCGCCGGAGATGGTGCCCGCGTTGGTCACGGTATAGCCGTTATGGTATTCCGAGCCGATCCGCGCCTCCTGCAGGGTGGCATTGGGCTCGATCTTCACGTTCAATTTGCTGTAATTATTGGAGCTGCTGTAACTATAATGGTGGAGCCGGAAGGTGCCGTCTTTCAGGGTGAGCGTATTGCTGGTCTCATCGTAGGACCAGCTGCCTTTGCCGCCGCCGAAGGGGTCGCCGGCGGGCTTGCCAGACCAGTCATCTGGAAAGATATCGGTGACATCGTCGTTTTCCTCTGCCAGTGCGGCAGCGCTGGCGGTGTCGGGCGGGGCGCTCTGGGCAAGGGCGGGCAGCGGCATTGCGGTCAGTGCCATGCTCAGCGCCAGAACCATGCTGATGAGCCGTTTTTGCATAAGATCCTCTCCTTTTTAAGCGCCCTTCCAAGCCGGGCGTTTTTTGTTGTACCCAGTGTACCACGTTTTGCCCGCTTTGGACGGTTTTGGGCACGAATCGCCCCGCAAATGCGCTGAAACGACCCGGTGCACCACACGCACCCGCAAAAACAGAAAACCGCCCGGTTTGCGGTTACCGGACGGTTTTCTGCTCTATAGGAATTATGGGAATGGCATATTAAACAGAGCACTGCTCTGTGCCTGTAGTATACCACGAACGGCGGCAAAAGTGGTGCATTTCTGCGTGAATGGCCCCTGAAATGCATCGAATCGCCCCGAAAAAACCTAAAAAAGCCCTTGCGCACCCTTTTGGGGCGCAAAAAGGGACTGCCGCACAGCGCTGTGCGGCAGTCCCCTGTATGGGGGTCATTGCATTTTACTTGCCCGCCAGCAGCACCGCCAGCACGGCTTTCTGGACGTGGAGACGGTTCTCCGCTTCATCAAAGATCTCGTCCGCGTGCTGCTCGAACAGGGCGGTGGAGATCTCCTCGCCCCGGTGGGCGGGCAGACAGTGCAGCACCAGCGCGTTGGGCTTTGCGTTTTCCAGCAGACGGCCGGTGAGCTGGAAGCCCACAAAATCCCGCAGACGCTGCTCGCTCTCGGCAGTGCCGGGGGCGGTGGTGTTCCACGCGGCGGTAGCTACAATGTCAGCGTCATGCAAGCCCTCGGCGGGGTCGGTGGTCAGGTGGAAGGCATTGCCGTATTTGCGGGCAAACATCAGCACATCCGCTGCCGGGCGGTAGCCCGGGGGACAGACGCAGGATACCTGCATTCCTGCCAAAAGGCCGCCCACGATCAGACTGTTTGCCATGTTGCTGCCGTCGCCCACAAAGCAGAGCTTCAGCCCTGCCAGCGTGCCCCGGCGCTCCCGAATGGTCATCAGGTCTGCCAGCACCTGACAGGGGTGGGCGTAGTCGGTCAGGCCGTTGATCACCGGAATGCCGGAAAGCTCTGCCAGCTCCTCCAAGTCCCGCTGGCGGTAGGTGCGCCAGACGGCGCAGTCGTAGTAGCGCCCCAGCACCCGGGCGGTGTCCCGCAAAGGCTCGCCCCGCCCGGCCTGTAATTCGGCGGTGTTCATGTAGTTGCCAAGACCGCCCATCTGGTACACGCCCACCTCAAAGCTGGTGCGGGTGCGGGTGGACGCCTTGGAGAACAGCAGCGCCACGCTTTTGCCCGCCAGCAGCGGGGCGGTGCGGCCTGCCTTGCAGTCCGCTTTCAGCTGGTCTGCCACATCCAGAATGTGGGTAAGCTCGGCGGGGGAAAGGTCGCCCATTTTCAGCAGATTTTTCATGCCTGCTCCTTCGGAACCGTCGGCTCCATCGTGCCCAGCACCTCGGCCAGCACCTCCAGCGCCATGTCTACCTCGTGCTCAGAGACGGTCAGCGGCGGCAGCAGACGCAGCCGGGTCTTGGCGGTAAGCACCAGCAGGCCCTTTTCGCGGCAGGCAGCCAGCACATCCGCAGCCTGTACATCAAAGAATTCGATGCCCACCATCAGGCCGATGCCGGAAATGTTCTTGACGTGAGGCAGCTTTGCCAGACCGGTGCGCAGCTGTACGGCGCGCTCACTGACCTGTGCAAGGAAGCTCTGGTCCAGACGGTCCACCACCACATTTGCACCGGCGCAGACCACCGGGTTGCCGCCAAAGGTGGAGCCGTGGGTACCGGGGCCCATGCCCTCGGCTACCTTTTCATTCATCAGCACCGCACCGATGGGCAAGCCGCCGCCCAGCCCCTTGGCAAGGGTGACGATGTCCGGCTTGAGGTTATAGTGCTCACAGCACAGGAAGGTGCCGGTGCGTCCCACGCCGGTCTGCACTTCGTCCACGATGAGCACAAGGTCTTTTTCGTCGCACAAAGCGCGCACGGCCTGCACATAGTCCGGGTCCAGCGCCATCACGCCGCCCTCGCCCTGAATCAGTTCCATCATCACGGCGCAGGTGTGGCGGTCTACCAGTTCCCGCAGCGCTTCGATATCCCCCGCCGGGACGTACTGGAAGCCCTCGTTGAAGGGGCCGAAGTAGTTGTGGAACACCTCCTGCCCGGTGGCGGTCAGGGTGGCAAGGGTGCGGCCATGGAAGCTGTTGACCAGCGTGATGACGTTGTAGCGGTCCTTGCCGTAATGGTCTACGCTGTACTTGCGGGCGGCCTTGATAGCGCCCTCGTTGGCTTCGGCACCGGAGTTGCCGAAGAAAACCTTACTCATGCCGGTGCGCTTGCACAGCTTTTTCGCCAGCTTGCCGCAGGGTGCAGTGTAGTACAGGTTAGAGGTGTGCTGCAATTTGTGTGCCTGCTGGGACACGGCTTCTGCCCATGCAAGGTCGCAGTAGCCAAGGCTGTTCACCCCGATACCGCTGGTGAAGTCCAGATACTTCTGTCCCTCAGGGCCCTCGGCGTACAGCCCGTGGCCTTTTTCCAGCACGACAGGGTTGCGGTTATAGGTGTGCAGGACGTACTCGTTGTCCCGCTTGATGACTTTTTCAGAATCCATAGGTGTACCTCCTGTGAATAGAAGTTCCGCGCATGCGCTGCTCCCCCGGAGGGAGCGTTTTTTCTATTATAATACTGCTTTTTCGCTTGCGCAATCTTTTTATTCGCGGTGGCTGCGGCGGTAAAAGCGGGTACCGGAGCCGCGGTCGGAGAACAGTTCCAGCAGGATGGAGTGCGGCACGCGGCCATCAATGATGACCGCCTCGTGCACGCCCTGATAGATGGCATCCGCCATGCCGCCGATCTTGGGGATCATGCCGCCCGCAATGATGCCGGCAGACTTGTAGCCCTCGATCTCGGTCACCTCCACCTCGGGGATAAGGGTGGTCTCGTCCTCCTTATCCCGCAGCAGGCCTGCGATATCGGTCATGGACACCAGCTTTTCGGCCTTGAGGGCAATGGCGATCTGGGCCGCGGCGGTATCCGCGTTGACGTTGTACGCCTGCCCAAGGTCGTCCATACCCACGGTGGCGATGACCGGGATAAAGCCGCCGTCCAGCAGGCTTTCGATCAGGGTGGCGTCCACATGGACGATCTCGCCCACATGACCCAGCTGGGGGTCCAGCTCGGTGCAGCGGAGCATCTGTCCGTCCATGCCGCACAGACCCACGCCGCGCCCGCGCAGCTTTGCCACAAGATCCTTGTTCACCTTACCTGCCAGCACCTGCTGCACGATCTCCATGGTGGCATCGTCTGTCACCCGCAGACCGTTTGCAAAGTGGCTCTCTACGCCCACCTTCTTGAGCATCTCGTTGATGGCAGGCCCGCCGCCGTGCACCAGCACCACCCGCACGCCCAGCAGCGTCAGGGTGACAAGGTCGTTCATCACGGCGTTTTTCAAGCTCTCGTTGATCATGGCGTTGCCGCCGTACTTGATGACCATAGTTCTGCCATGGTACTTTTGGATATAAGGGGTGGCCTCCGAAAAAAGCCGCGCCATTTCTTCGTTTTTCATATACTCTCCGTTGCTCCTTGCCGTTAGCGTTCTTGGCTCTCCCTTTGGGAGAGCTGTCACCGTAGGTGACTGAGAGGGCGCAGCATTAAGTTCTGTAATCGCCGTTGATCTTCACATAGTCATAGGTCAGGTCACAGCCCCACGCCTTGGCGCTTGCCTCGCCGGTGCCCATATCTACCTTGACCAGAACATCGTGCTCTGCCAGCACCTTGGCGGCTTCGTCCTCGCTGTAGGGGTGGTAGGCGGCGTTCTCGCACACATACACCTCGCCCGCCTTGCTGGAAAGCCAGACGCAGACCTTATCAATGGAGAAATCGCCGGGGGTGTAGCCGATGGCGCACAGGATGCGTCCCCAGTTGGCATCGCGGCCAAAGACCGCCGCCTTGAACAGGTTGGAGCAGACCACGCTGCGGCTGACGGCGCGGGCGGTTTTCAGGTCGGGCGCATGGGTCACCTCGCAGGTGATCAGGTGGGTAGCACCCTCGCCGTCTCCGGCGTGCTCGGCGCACATGTGCTCTGCAATGGCGGTCAGTGCGGCCACAAAAGCGGCGTAGTCCGCGTTCTCTTCGCAGATCTCCGGGTTGCCCGCCAGACCGGACGCCATGATGATCAGGGTATCGTTGGTGGAGGTATCCAGATCCACGCTCATCTGGTTATAGGTGCCGGGCACTACCGTCTTGAGCGCCTTTTCCAGCAAGGCGGGCGAGACGGCGGCGTCGGTGGTGTAGAACGCCAGCATGGTAGCCATGTTGGGGGCGATCATGCCGCTGCCCTTGCCGATGGCACCCACGGTGCACACCTTGCCGCCCAGCTCGAACTGGATGGCGTACTCCTTTTTATGGGTGTCGGTGGTCATGATGGCAGTGGCGGCGTCCGTGCTGCCCTGCGCGGTGGCAGCCAGCTTTTCCGCTGCCGCCGGGATGCCCCGGGCAAAGGGGTCGATGACCATGGGCTGACCGATGACGCCGGTGGAGGCGGGCAGAACATCCTTTTCGTCAATGTTCAGTGCCTTGCCCACCAGAGCGCAGCACTCCTCAGCCAGCGCCACGCCGTTGGCGGCGCAGGTGTTGGCGTTGCCGCTGTTTACCACAATGGCCTGTGCATAGCCATCGGCCAGATGGGCGCGGTCCACCTTGATGGGCGCACCGCAGACCTTATTGGTGGTGTACACGCCCGCAGCAGCGCAGCGCACCTCGGCCTTGATGAGTGCCAGATCATATTTTTCGCTGTGATTTGCCCGGATGCCGCAATGGACACCGGCGGCGGCAAAACCCTTGGGCGCGCAGATGCCGCCCGCAACTTCCTTATACTGCATTTTACTTCCCCCATCGTTCAGCATACGCCCTCATCAGTCACCTTCGGTGACAGCTTCCCCCGGCCGGGGGAAGCCTTTTACTTCTGCCGGGTACGCTGATTCTTTTTCATCAGCACCCTCTTATAAAGCCTTCCCCCAGACGGGGGAAGGTGTCATTGCGCCAGCAATGACGGATGAGGGTGTATTGTTATTCCAACCCTTTGGTCTCTTCCAGACCCAGCATCAGGTTCATGCACTGGACGGCGGCACCAGAGGAGCCTTTGCCCAGATTATCAAACAGCGAGACCAGCATCATCTGGTCTCCGGCGGCGTTCACGGTCAGGTACAGCTCCATGCGGTCGGTGCCCGCCATGGCATTGGAGTACAGACCGTTTTCCGGCAGCGGCTCGTTCAGGCCGTGCACCTTGACGGTGGCGGCGTCCTTGTAGTAATCCGCAAGGGCGGCAGCCACGGCCTCGGCGGTAGTGCCCGCAAGGGTAAGATCCAGCGGCACCAGCACCTGCATCCCGCAGTAGTAGTCGCACACCACCGGCACGAACATCGGCGTGTGCGCAAGGCCGCTGATCTTCTGCATCTCCGGCAGGTGCTTGTGGCCAAGGCTCAGGCCGTAGCTCTTGGGCGCATCCAGCTTGCTGTGCGCCGGGCGGTCGGGGCTTTCGTAGTCCGCGATCATCTTTTTGCCGCCGCCGGAATAGCCGGAGATGCCGGTGCAGCTGAAGGGGTAGCTTTGCGGCACCAGCCCCAGCTCCACCAGCGGGCGGGCAATGCTGATAAAGCCGCTGGCATAGCAGCCGGGCACTGCCACGCGGTAAGAGTTCTGAATTTTTTCCTTCTGTCCCTTCAGCTCCGGGAAGCCGTAGTCCCATGCGGCATCGGTGCGGAAGGCGGTGGAGGTGTCCAGCACCTTCACGTCCGGGCGCAGCAGGGGCATGACTTCTTTAGAAGCCGCATCCGGCAGGCAGAGGAAGGCAAGGTCGGCAGAATTGATGACCTTTGCCCGCTCGTGCACGTCCTTGCGCCCTTCGGCAGAGATGGACAGCAGCTCGATCTCCGGCCGTTCGGCCAGACGGTCGGCGATGCGCAGGCCGGTGGTGCCGGAAGAGCCATCAATAAACACCTTTACCTTCATGCGTTTTCCTCCTCCCACGCGTCCAGCCGTGCCGTTGCCAGCGCGATCTGGCGCTGGACGCTGGCGGCGCTGGGGCCGCCGTAGCTGGTGCGTCCCTCGCAGCAGTGCACAAGGTCGATGGCATCATAGATATCGGCCCCGAACAGCGGGCTGTAACTCTGGAACTGGGTCAAAGTCAGCTCTTCCAGCGTTTCGTCGGCGGCAATGCAGTCCGACACCATGCAGCCGGTCAGCTTGTAGGCATCCCGGAAGGGCATCCCTTTCTTGGTCAGGTAGTCGGCGCAGTCGGTGGCGTTGATAAAGCCCTTTGCGGCGGCGCGGCGCATATTGGCGGGCAGGGTCTTCATGGTATCCAGCATGGGGGTGATGGTCTTGAGGCAGAGTTCCAAGGTATCCACTGCATCAAAGATGGCTTCCTTGTCCTCCTGCATATCCTTGTTGTAGGCCAGCGGCAGACCCTTCATCATCACCAGCAGGGTGTTCAGGTCGCCGTACACCCGGCCAGTCTTGCCGCGGATCAGCTCCGTGACATCCGGGTTCTTCTTCTGGGGCATGATGGACGAGCCGGTGGTAAAGGCATCGTCCAACTCAATGAACTTGAACTCCCAGCTGCACCACAGGATGATCTCCTCCGAAAGGCGGGACAGGTGCATCATGCAGATGGAGATGGCGCTGGCCAGTTCGATGCAGAAATCACGGTCAGACACGCCGTCCAGACTGTTGGCACAGGGGGCGGCAAAGCCCAGCTTTTCGGCGGTGAAATCCCGGTCCAGCGGGTAGGTGGTGCCCGCCAGTGCGCCAGAGCCCAGCGGGCACTGGCTGTCCATGCGGGCGGTGGCGTCCGCAAAACGGTCAAGGTCGCGCAGCAGCATGGAAGCGTAGGCCATCAGCGCGTGGCCGAAGGTGATGGGCTGGGCACGCTGCAAATGGGTGTAGCCGGGCATGACGGCGGCGGTGTTCTCCGCCGCCTTTTTGCACAGCACCCGCACCAGCTCCACGATGTAAGCCTGCAAAGTTTTGCTGTAATCCCGCAAAGTCAGGCGGATATCCAGCGCCACCTGATCGTTGCGGCTGCGGCCGGTGTGCAGCCGCTTGCCCGCATCCCCGATGCGGGCGGTCAGGGTCTGCTCCACAAAGGTGTGCACGTCCTCGGCGGCGGGGTCGATGGTCAGCGCACCGCTGGACAGATCATCCGCGATGGAAGCCAGACCGCTGAGGATATCCGCACAGTCCTGCTCCGAGATGATGCCCTGCCGTGCCAGCATGGCGGCATGGACGCCGCTGCCGCGCATATCCTGCGCGATCATCCGCTGGTCGAAGCGGATAGAGGAGTTGAAGTCGTTGACGCGGCTGTCCACTGCCTTGGAAAACCGACCCTTCCAGAGTTGTTCTGCCATAATAAGCTCCTTAACCGTAAACAGGCAGCTATCCCGCGCCCTCATCAGTCAGCTGACGCTGACAGCTTCCCCCGACCGGGGGAAGCCTTCAAGGTGCCGCCGTGTCGAAAGCCTTCCCCCAGACGGGGGAAGGTGGCATGACGCGGAGCGGCATGACGGATGAGGGTGCAATTTCTGCCGATAATATATTTCTTATAAAAACGGCAAAGCCGCCGCAGGGGAAAACGCTCCTGCGGCGGTGCCGCCGGCAACGATGCCGGTTGGATGGAACTTCCGTGTGAAAGTGTGAAAACACACGAAAGGGAAGATGTTATAGCTGCTTACTTGACCTCCGGCCAGTTCTTGGACAGCTTTGCGCGCTCCTTGATGGACAGGCCGAACAGGTTGATGAAGCCGGTGGCATCGGACTGGTCGTAATCCTTATCGACGCCGAAGGAAGCGGTCTGCTCATCGTACAGGGTGAACGGAGAGGTGACGCCGGCGTTGATCATGTTGCCCTTGTAGAGCTTCAGCTTGACATCGCCGGTCACAGTCTTCTCAAGGCTGTCGGCAAAGGCATCCAGTGCCTCGCGCAGCGGGGTGAACCACTGGCCGTTGTACACGATATCGGCGTACTTCTGTGCCAGCTGTGCCTTGAAGTGAGAGCTTTCCTTGTCCAGCGTGATGGTCTCCAGCACGTCGATGGCCTTGTACAGGATGGCGCCGCCGGGAGTCTCGTACACGCCGCGGCTCTTCATACCCACCAGACGGTTCTCCACGATGTCCAGCAGACCGATGCCGTTTGCGCCGCCCAGCTTATTCAGATACTCCACCAGCTCCACAGCGCCCATCTCCTTGCCGTCCACAGCGGTGGGAACGCCCTTTTCAAAGTGGATGGTCACATAGGTGGGAACATCGGGTGCCTGCTCGGGGCTGACACCCAGCTCCAGAAAGCCGGGCTTATTGTACTGGGGCTCGTTGGCGGGGTTCTCCAGATCCAGACCCTCGTGGCTCAGATGCCACAGGTTCTTGTCCTTGGAGTAGTTGGTCTCACGGTTGATCTTCAGGGGGA
>ERZ1694701.541-NODE-541-length-15521-cov-14.865123_pt1 | contig 15521 bp, 16 predicted proteins | sample MGYA00581721_ERZ1694701 | MGnify/ENA primary metagenome ERZ1694701 (study PRJEB42213, sample SAMN07424528) | human gut metagenome | biome: ENVO:00009003; feature: ENVO:2100002; material: ENVO:00002003 | host: Homo sapiens | place: USA | collected 2014 ...
GCCAAGGATAGCTCAGATGTACGGACTTGATACCAGCGTTAGAGTCAATATGATGAGTGTTAGTCATACTGTTTCTATGGGGGCTAAGGCTGTTGGAATGATAAAGGCGAAAGGGTAGTTTTGAGTTGACAATAGAAAAGTACTGTGATATACTTTTATTATCTTTCTTATGCAACAAATCTAAATATGTGGAGAACTGTAATCGTATGAGTAATATTAAAATATATATAATTACTATTATTATTTCAGTAATATTAATGATACCTAGTTGTTTTTGGGACATCAACATATTAAACGCACTTTCTGGGATAGGATGTAGTGGCTTAGCTGCATCAATTATAGCTATTTATATTGAACGGAATACTGTGAAGAAAGAAGAAGCACATCTTTCTAGAACTAGAACTCTTTATTTTAAACAAATGAATAATCAATTGAATATGATTTTTGAGCGAATACTTTGGTTTGATGCTAGAATGAATGATTTGCAATTTAATTGGTCTCTTCAGCCACAAGAATACTCCTCCTTTAAATATATGATTTGGGCAGGAAAACAATATAAAGAAGAAGGTGCTATTTCATTTGAGGAAGCAGAAACTCGATTGAAAAAGATAGGCGAAAAATATAATCTTCAAAAACAAACAAAGATGTCTAAAGAAGAACTACAAAAAGTGCAAAAAATGTTTTGTATTATTGCTAATAGTGGTAATTATTTATTGAGTGCAGCAAATGAAATTAAAGAAAATAAACTTATGTTAGATAGATCAGAGTACTTAGCTTTGGAGGAAATAGATACTTTATTGTCTGAAATCTCTTTTGGAATTGAAATAATGAACACGGCAAATAAAAATTATTCAGTAGCAATTGATTCTCTCTTATCTGCTTCTAAAATAATCAGAAAAGTAGGACAATATACAGATTCTATTTGCATTGGATTACATGGATCAATACAGATAACTGAATTATAGAAATCAACATTGAATAATGAAAACACGGTTGAGTGTTTTCAAAAAATAAATTTTAGGACTTCTAAGTTTTTGAACAGTTACTATAAAGTGATCATAAACACAGTCAGGTTCCAAAAGGCTTGGCTGTATTTTTATGCAAAGAAACGGAGCGTGATAACAAAAATGAAAACCTACATCTACCCTGAAAACCTGCGGGCAAACGTAAAGCTGTGGTTCTGGAACGTTCGGGATTTTATCATAATCTGCGGCGGGATAATTCTGTCGGTGATCGTGCTTGTAAATCTATGGAACGTTATCCCCATAGCTGCAACCGCTTGCTTTGCGTTTCTCTCCCTTCGGGTGGACGAAACCGCAATAATGGACTATCTTTTTAATGCTGTGAAGTTCTTTGTGACTTCGCAGCAATTGTTTTTATGGAGGAAAATATAGATGGCAAAAAGGAAAAATAACAGCGTTCAGGGTCTTATAGGTCTTGAACGCTTTACTCGTTTCGGCGTAAAAACCGATAAGGCTGAGATAGCGTTTTTCAGCGTTGAGCCGACCAATATTTCCGTGCTTTCTGCGGCGAATATCGATATGAAGATACACCACCTTATGATGCTGTTAAGCACCATACCAGACCTTGAAATTCTTGCTCTGGATTCCTGTGAGTGTTTCGATACCAACAAGGTGTACGTCAAAAAGCGTTTGCAGACCGAGCAGAACGAAGATGTGCGAAAACTTTTGCAGGCGGACTATGATTTTCTTGACGAGATCCAGGTGGAGATGTCCTCGGCAAGACAGTTTATGTTTGCGGTACGGTTCAGGCGTGAAAAGGACGAGCAGATATTCAGCACGCTTAATCGTGTTGACAAAGCAATCTCAGAACATGGCTTTACGGCTCGTCGAATGTCCAAACCTGAGATAAAGCGTATGCTTGCGCTTTACTTCGGAACGAGCATATCGGGCGAGGGAATCCCTGATATTGAGGGAGAAGCGGAATTTAATTTGGAGGAATTGCATGAGAATTAATTTACGAAAAAAGAAAAAACTGACGGACGAACAACTTGAAATTATCAGCACAAAGGACTTTTTTGACCGCATTGTTCCGGGAATAATCAGGTTCTACACCGACCACTATATCTGCGGAAACTTCTACAAGTCCTGCTGGGCGGTAACGGAATATCCGACTTCAACAGAAGAAACGGCTATCCTCGCTCACCTTGCAGACAGGAACGGAGTAACGCTTCGCATTTACAACCGCCTTGTGACAAGTATGGAACAGAGGAAAATTGTTCAGCAGGCAATGCGGAAAAATCATATGATGACCACCACAAACGATGTAAACGAGAGCATCAAGGCTCAGGATAATATCAACGATGTTGTAGAACTTTTGAGTGAACTTCGCCGCAATAAAGAACCGCTCCTGCATACGGCTGTATTTATTGAACTGAAAGCAACAAGTGAGGAAAAGCTGAAAGAATTACAGGCGGATATACAAATGGAGCTTACCCGTTCAAAAATCAGCGTAGACCGTCTGCTCCTCCGTCAGAAAGAGGGCTTTTTATCGGTTTTGCCGACTGGCAATAATGTGTTCGCAACTCAGTTTGAACGTGTTCTTCCTGCAAGCTCGGTGGCTGATCTTTATCCCTTGAATTACAGCGGCAAGACCGATAAAAACGGATTCTATATCGGCAGAGATAAGTACGGCAGCAATGTGCTTGTGGACTTCGACAGACGTACCGAGGACAAGACAAACAGCAATATTCTCATTCTCGGCAACAGCGGTCAGGGCAAGTCGTATCTGATGAAACTGCTTTTATGCAATCAGCGTGAGGCAGGGAAAAGTGTTCTGGTCTTAGACCCTGAACATGAATACGAAGATTTATGTTCAAACCTTGGCGGAACGTATATCGATATGATGTCGGGAGAATTTATGATAAATCCGCTTGAGCCAAAAGAGTGGTCAGAAAATTCTCGCTTTGGAAATCAAGAAAAGGAAACCGATGACAGCCCTGAAACATTCCGAAAAGTAACCCGTTTAAGTCAGCACATCAGCTATCTAAAAGACTTTTTCAGAGCATACAAAGACTTTACAGACGCAGAGATCGACACAATAGAGATAATGCTTATGAAACTGTATGCACGTTTTGGCATTGATGATCTTACAGATCTCGACAAGTTGGAAAGCTGTGACTATCCTGTAATGTCAGACCTGTATGAGTTGGTTGAAAAAGAATTTATGGCATTTGATAATGCTAAGAAGCACCTCTACACCGAAGAAATACTGCAGAATATCTGTTTGGGATTGCACTCAATGTGTAAGGGTGCAGAAAGCAAATATTTCAATGGCAGAACAAATATCAAGGACGGAGAGTTTATCTGTTTCGGCGCAAAAGGTCTTATGGACACGAACAAGCGACTGAAAGATACTCTGCTGTTCAACATCTTGTCATATATGTCTGATCAGCTTTTAGGCAAGGGAAATACTGTTGCGGCAGTCGATGAGCTGTATTTATTCCTCACAAATATGACAGCGATAGAATATATTCGTAACGGTATGAAACGTGTGCGTAAGAAAGAGTCCTCGTTTATTCTGGCAAGTCAGAATATCGAGGACTTTCTGCTGCCTGAGATCAAGGAGTTCACAAAGCCGCTGTTCTCAATTCCTTCGCATCATTTTCTGTTCAATCCGGGAAATATCTCGCCGACGGCATTCATTGACACCTTACAGTTGGAAAAGTCAGAGTACAGTCTTATCAAGTATCCCGAACGAGGTACTTGCCTTTACAGGTGCGGTAATGAGAGGTATCTGTTACAGGTCATCGCTCCTGCTTACAAGGCGGCTTTGTTTGGGTCGGCGGGAGGAAGATAAACTTCAGTCCGCACGAAACTGCTTGATTTACTTTCTAAGATGTGGTATAATATTTTAACAGATTGATAATCAGAGGTATACAAAAATGAAAATAATCGCTATTGCTGCTGTAACAGCAGGAGGCAAAACAACGGCTGTTAATGGAATAAAACACAGACTTAAAAATACACAGTCACTTCATTTCGATGATTATTCTTTTGAGGGCGCAGTTAAAGATTTTCACAAATGGGTTGCTGACGGAGCGGATTATAATGTTTGGAATTTAAAGCCGTTGGAAGATGATATTATTGCTATTAAGAATAGCGGAAACTGTGAATATTTAGTATTGGATTATCCATTTGCATATTGTCATCATATGATAAATAAATATATTGATGTCGCCATTTTTATTGACACACCTCTGGATATTGCATTGGTACGACGCATACTAAGGGATATGAGTAATTCCACAGGTGAAGAAATCAGAGAGGAATTAGATGGATATTTGAAATATTCCCGAATAGCATATGAACAAATGCTGAAAGACATTTTACCCTCTTCGGATTATGTCATTGATGGCAGTCTTGATGCAAATAAAATTATTGATGAACTGGTAAAGATTATAGAAAGTATGTAGTAAAATAAATTATAGTTTGAGAAAATAATTGAAACCTATAAACAACTTACGAGTCGCTGAAAATGCGGCTCTTTTTTTGTTGCAGAAACGGAGGTATGATAAAAATGCACAACAAAAAATACGGCATATGGAAAACAAGGTATGCCGAAAACAGCAGAAATATTTTTGAGGACTGGGTTCGTCATAACGGCGAGCCCATTTTGTTTGCAACGGAGCGTGGTGCACTGGAATATATGCACGGCATAGAAATGAAAACGCAGGGTGCATTTACTGAATTTGAAGTTCGTGAGGTGATCTGATGTCGGCAGCAGTTGCGGCGGCTGTGAAAAAGATAGCCGTATATGTTCTCGGAGATGAACACAAGCGTGGCAGGCTGTTTGTGGCAGTCGGTAGTATCATCGCCGGACTTCTGGGTCTTATGTTCCTGCCTATTGCTGTTATCTCAAGTATTGGAAGTATGAATATTGAACAGCACGACGTAGACAAAAATCTGTTTACAGAGTCAGCTTTGTTTGAGAGTCTGGACAGCGAACAGCAGGCGGAGATAACAAATATTCAAAATCAAGGGCAAGCCATAGAGGATGCTATGACAAATGCAGGGATGAGAGATCAGACGATCAAGGCTCAGCTTATATATATGTCATACTTTGATGAAGTGCAGAATTTCTATACTGAGTCATATGCTGATCTCTTTGCTACTGCTCAGAATGACAGCGATCTGATCTCAGCGATAAACTCGACTTACGGTTTGGATATTGACTATGATGAGTTTGTCCGCACATACACTTTTGTAATGAACAGCACCATAAATGCGTTTATGTTTACTGATACAAGCACGAAAAACTGTGCTGATCTTGCGGCTTGGGCTGATAATGCTTACATCTCAGGCTGGGGATATATGAACGGGTTTATCGGTGAAAGAAACGAAACTGACAGAATACGTTATGCGGATAATGCAGGGCTTGTGCTGGGGTATCTGAATTATGATCCGACAGACAAGTTGTTCAATTCCGATTACGATACGCTTGTTTACACCGAGCAAGGAGGACTTGATACCATGCCGGAAACCGCAGGAATAGGACTGTTCGATGGCAGTAAGCATGGGATTTATAGAGGTAACGGCGAGGTCGTTTTCTCCTCTGCCGATTGCGGCTATGTGACAAAAGAAAATGTTTCAAATGGCAGTTGGACAAGCTGGTGTACCTATGAAGGGATTGATTATCCACAGGAGGTGGAAGACGCTATTGAAAGTTTGAGCGGTGAAAGTTCATCAGAATAACAGATTGGAGGTTGATAGAATGAAAAGATCAGTTACGGTAAATGTAAACGAAGAAAAGCTCTCGGCTATTGAAATGTACCTTGAGCAGAAAAGTACAACTCTTGCAGCAGAGCTTGACAAGTACATTGAACAGCTCTACAGCAAAGTAGTGCCGCAGAATGTGAGAGATTTTATTGATATGATGTCGGACAGAAAGCCTGCGAGAAAGCAGAAGATCACTGCTCCTGCCGAATCGGGGAAACGATCCGAGCAGTAATTCGCCACGGTTCGCACCGTGTCGCCATGTGTGGCGTTTTCACGGCATGGGTGGGGTAACTTTACCCTAAAGGCAGTCGGGGCGAATGTGGGACGTTTGTCGCAGAAATTAGATTGGAAGAAATCAGATGATTTCGGGTGGGTTTGAGGGAAATTTAATATATTGCAAGTTAAAGTGTCGGGGTTGTAGCCCCGACACAGTCACAGCGGACGGCAAAGCCGACCGCAATTTTGCGAGGTTTGTACAGCTTAGGGCAAAGGGGTTGTAAATTCAGCCTTTTTCAGATTTTAGGGGTTGTATCAGCAAAAAGGCACGGAAATACGGCATTTTATCAGGAGTTGGAGGTGGTAAAAGTGAGTTTTCAGAATAAGGTTAAGTTTCCACTATGGGCGTATCCCGAAACGCTGAAAGACGTGGAGGTTCATTACAAAAACGACAACTGCAAATCACAGAGTGAATTTATTGAAAAGGCTATCAAATTCTATATCGGTTATCTTGATGAAGAAAAAGGCGTGAACTATATCTCTCCTATGATAACGGAAACGGTCAAGGCGCAGATCAAAGGTACGGAACAGAGACTTGCACGGTTGCTTTTCAAGGTTGCGGTTGAACTTGGAAAGCTGTCGCATATGACTGCGGCAATACACGATATCGATGAAGATACTTTGAAAAGCCTCCACACTATGTGTGTAAATGAAGTACGTAAAATAAATGGAATCATTGATTATGAGGATGCTATAGAGTATCAGAAAAGCTGATCATTTTTTGAGAGAAACCAAAGCGACAATTAAAGCTGCAAAAGATGTAATCGCTGAAAAATATCCAACAACGTAGCTCCTATCTTCCTCTCTTTGAATTTCACAATAAATTGCTATAAATACACATATAAAAATTGGCGATGCATACATTAACGATAAGTGCGAAATATAGTTTACGGAGAATCCGCCCCAATTGCATATATCATCTGCAAAAAGACAAAGTCCAGATATAAAAAGTGAAACTCCTAACGATACCAGCAACATTCTTCTCGTTTTTTTCCGCTTTACATTTGCAAGGAAAAGGACTTCTACGACAACTAAAAAAATGACAAGTATCGGATTTAAGATAAGCAAAATACATGCGAGTAAATTGTCTGTTTTTGAAAGGTTATTAAACATTGCTACTAAATCTAAAAGAAAACAGATTATTGCCAATACCATAAAAACCAATGAAATTATCCCTTTTAGTAATTCGATGCTTAAAGTTATTTTGCTTGAGGGTCCGTTTTTCTCAGTTGTTCGGTGATTAGTTTTTGTTGAAATATTTTTTTCTACTTTTACTTTAATCGGATGTGATGTTTTATTAATCATAACTATAACCTCCTAGTTTATATAAATAGTACATTAAAATTTTATTTTTGTCATTGTCATTTGAAAGGAGCAGCTTATGCCCAAATTAATAGTAACAAGCCGTTATCTCAAAAGCGGTTCAAAGAAGAACCTTGAAAACTATGTTAAGTACATTGCGACCCGTGAGGGATCAGTACCTATAACTAGAATAACCGGACAAGCTCCTGCAACAAAAAATCAGCAGGAGCTTATTTCATCTCTGCTGAACGATTTCCCTGACAGCAAAGAGTTATTTGAGTACACTGATTATATTAAAAATCCTACAGTCAAAAACGGTTTCATACTCATATCTGAAATACTTGACCGAAATATGGACAGGCTTACAAGCCGTGAAAATTATGTAGGCTATCTTGCAAACCGCCCTGGTGCTGTAAAATTCGGTTCTCACGGTCTGTTTTCACAATCAGACGAGCCTATTGATCTTGATAAGGTCGCAAAAGAGATCGCAGATCACGGTGGCAATGTGTGGACTCACGTCGTTTCACTCCGCAGAGATAACGCTCAGGCAATGGGATATGACAACATAAAAGCGTGGCGTGAACTTGTCAAGCGGCAGGTTCCCAACATTGCAAAACAGCAGAAAATTGATATGGCAAACCTAAAATGGTATGCAGCTTTCCATGATAAGAAAACCAATCCTCATGTACATATCATCGTTTACTCAACAAACGAACGTGAGGGCTTTTTAACTAATCACGGTATTGAAAAGATCCGCAGCGGATTTGCAAATGATATTTATTCGGAAGAGCTTCATCATCTTTATTCACAGCAAACAGATTTACGCAGTTTGCTGAAAGAGGACTCAAAAACGCTTATGAAGTCGCCTGCTGAAGGATTAAAATATGACAATTGCGGAGACGACGAACTTTGTAAATTGATTTTTCAACTTCATAGTCAGTTGAAAAGTTCAAAGGGCAAAAAAGTTTATGGTTATATGAAAACCGATGTTAAGAAAACTGTTGATGATATTTTTTCAAAACTTGCGGATAACGAATCAATAAAAAAGATGTATGAACTTTGGTGCGAAATGGAACAACAGAAGCACGATGTCTATTCGTCTGCAAAATTAAAATTCCCGCCGCTTGTTGACAACAAGGAGTTTAGGTCAGTGCGGAATATGATAATTCGTACAGTACTTAATATGAAACCCTTTGACGTAAATACTGAAATTGAAAATTCTGAACCAAATGATGAATACATTGATAATACGCCTCAGAGTATGTCACCTCTGTTTGATGAAGCAGAACCGTTGGCAGAGAAAGAAACTGATGAATCGGCTGCGGCAATAAAATACTATATCAAATGGGCAGATCAATACAAAAAAGCCTGCAAGCTTATCTATGGCAAAGACGCTAAGCTCAATGATTTTAAGAAAGCTGAACAGCTTTTGTTGTCTGAATCACAGTGTGGGAATGTTTTGGCTGTTTACGATCTCGGAAAGCTTTATTCTACCGACAAGCTTGGCGAAAAAAGCGAAGAAATATCTATTGCAAAATACACACAGGCTTTGCAGGGCTTTTTGCAAATAGAACCAAACTCAAAGAAATTAAAGCCATATGTTCAGTATCGTATAGGCAAAATGTTTTGTTATGGTCTTGGTACGGAGCAGAACTATCAAAAAGCCTTTGAGTGGTTTGAAAGATCGGCAAAACAGAAAAACAAGTTTGCTCAGTTCAGCCTTGCAAATCTGTATTACTATGGCAGCGGTATAGAGAAAGATCTGTCGCAGGCTTTTCTTTGGTATCAGAGATCATCCTCTCAGGGGCAGCCTTATGCGGCTTATTCTATCGCTCAAATGTACAGATATGGAGAGTATGTAACCAAAGATAACGATACAGCACAGAGATATTACAAACAAGCTTTGTCGGGATTTTTGAAAATCGAAAGCGATGATATGGCGAACGACGATCTGTTTTACAAATTAGGGCAAATGTTCAATCTTGGACTTGGAACAGACTCAGATGTTACAAAAGCGATCAAATACTTCAAACGTTCAGCTGAAATGAATAACAAGAACGGCTTGTTTGAGTATGGCAAAGCACTTTTGATAGGTGAACACATTCCGCAAGATACAGATAGTACAGTAAAATTGCTTGAGAAAGCTGTCAAACTTAAAAACAGCAATGCAAAAAGATTTCTTGCCCTTGAATATATTTCAGGAGAGCATTTGGAACAGGACATTGAAAAAGGAATAGCCTTGCTTACCGAGTGTGCGGACAGCGGAGATGTCATTGCTAGTTACAGACTAGGAAAAATTTATTTGCAGGGCGAGATAATGCCTCAAAATCTGGACAAAGCAGAAAGATATTTGCTCTTGGCGACAGATAACGAGTATGCGCAGTATGCTCTTGCAAAGCTGTATTTGCAGGAAGAAAAGTATGATATACAAAAAGCTGTCAATTATTTTGAGAATTGTGCTGACAAAAATCATTGGGCAAGTTATCAGCTTGGCAGAATCTATCTTTTCGGTGCAGCGGGACTTACAAAGGATGAGGAACAAGCTATCGAATGGTTTACTAAGTCCGCAAACGATGGCAATGAATATGCACAGGCTATGCTGGACAACATATCGAAGTTTGAGAATGATCTGCTTGTGAATACGATTTTTAGTTTGTTGGTTAGTCTTAGTAGGTGTATAGAGGACGACTATGAGCAAAAGTACAAGTCGGTCAGGCAGACGGTGGACAGCAGGCTACGGAGGGCTATACAAAAGAAAAAACAGGATATGGGATTAAGAGCGGAAGGTGGAACTCCCACCCCCAAAATAGTACAATAGAAAAGCGTATTATGAGACCGGTCGCGGAAGCGGTCGATTTTATCTGCATATTAGCAGAACATTCAATTGTAAAGATAAAAAAGTTATTCAGGCAGCCTATCACCTTGGTAGATATCGTTCATAAGCAAAAGGCCGTTTTCACTAATGTTCTCGCTTATCAGCTTATGCAAAGGTCAACTGGATAAACAGGCATTGCTCATTGACGTTCTTAATTAATATTATTTATCGCACGGCTGGCATAATGAGAGCAGAATAACCATAGCAGACCCACTTGCAGGCATAACTAAATATGAGTGCACACAATTTGAAAAAATGTTTGAGTCACACAGGAATAGGGGTGTTGTAAAATGCCGACAGCAAATGTTCTAAAAATTTAAAATGCAAAAACAGATCGTTTAGCGAGAATGAAACAGACGTAAGTATTGCTTTGATCTTAAAATAATCGTGCAGTGTGGTTCTTTTGAGCAGTAAGACATTTCTTCTGAATTTTGTTATCACGTTGGCTATTGTAAAAGTAAAAAGAAAAAATACCGAGATCAATATTATCAGTATAACGATAACAACATATCCTGTAATATCATTGATCAGTATCGTCATATTTGCTTGCCTGGATAGTGTATAATTCGCTGTATATTCCATTTCTTTTTAGTAGCATATCGTGAGTCCCTTGTTCCACAATTTTTCCTTTGCTTAAAACAAATATTTTGTCTGCCATAGTTATATTTGATAATCTGTGAGATATCATTATAGCGCCGCTGTTTTTGAGAAGATTGTAGAAATCCTTAAAGATCCTGTATTCCGCCAATGGATCGAGTGATGCTGAAGGCTCATCGAGAAGCACAAGATCAGTCGTTCTATAAAACGCTCTTGCAAGCGAAAAACGCTGCCATTGACCTCCCGATAGTTCCTTGCCCTCACTATCAAAACGGTTGGTAAGCGAAGTGTCAAGACCCTTCTCCCATTCTTTTATTATTTCGTCCGTCTGACTCATCTTGCACGCAAACTGTACACGCTCATCAATCACCGGTGAATATATATCTGACAGTATTATATTTTCAAGTGCTGTCATACTGTATCGAGTTGCATTCTGAAACATAATGCTAAGTTTTTTTCTGTAATTAATTAAATCAAGGTTATTAAGGTCTATGCCATTTATCATTATCTTACCACTGTTAGGAGTATACAGCTTTAATATAAGACTCACGATAGTTGTTTTTCCGCTGCCGTTCAGCCCGACAAACGCATTTTTTTCTCTTGCATTTATAACAAACGAGCAATCATCAAGTACGACCTTTTCATTACTTGGATATTTAAAGGTGACATTTTTGAATTCGATCGTATATATCCTGTCTATCATTATAGAGCCTGTTTCTTCCTTTTCAAGGCTCATCTCCGTAAACGAAAATACATCACCTATCTGCTGAGCTTGTATGCGAAAATATGAGATGTTATCCATTAGTTCGGAAAGTGCAGAGGTAAATTGTGCGATCACCTGAACATAATATACCATATCGCCTATGAGCAGCTTTTTGGCAAGTATTTTTCCAACAGAATATAGATAAATTATCGCTTCAATGATCGCAACAAACACGCCCGATGTCAGATCAAATAAAATGTTCTTGGTGTGATGACCTTTTTTGTATTTATAGAATTTCTGCCAGGCATTTCTCTTTTTTGTCATTAAAAGATCACAGATATCAAATATGAGTATCTCTTTTCGTGATTCACCGTAAAAAAGATCATTGATATATTCTTCGACTCGTGTGTACTCCGATTCGTGTTTACCTAGTTCGTATTCATTCTTATTTATCTTGTTGTTGAGTATGATAGTCGGCAACGTGAAAAGCACGACAGGAAATATGAGCAACCAGTTTAGACTTGTAAGAAGAACAAATGCTATTCCAAGTAAAACGACATTTTTTAGTAAGATGAAGCAAGTAGTTGTTATCATCCGAAATGAAAAAAGTACCCGGAATGAATTAGACAACGCATTGCCAAGTTTTGCATCATCAAAAAGGCTTATCTTGGCATCAGCTACCTGATTTACTAGAAGATCATCAAGATATTTGGTGATGCGATCTTCATAATAAAACTCTACTATCTTGTCCGCAACAAGAATTAGTTTGTTTACGAAAAGCAATATACCATATACTACGATAAGCCCGATAATGTCAAATAAAGTACCTACGCCACCATCCTGTATGTGGTTTATGACTTCACGCCATACAAAGATAGGTATATATGCTGACACCGCTGTTAAAAGCAGGAGCACGATCCTGGCTGCAAATAGCAGTCCACCAGCTCTTATGGCAATTTGCAGACTAATTTTAAAATTTTTCATCAGCAATTCCTTTCGTATATAGTTCTGCCTGTGCGGTGTAAAGTCTGGCATATTTGTCGCCGAGCCTCATTAGCTCACTATGGGTTCCGTCTTCAATGATACGGCCGTTTTCAAGATAGATTATCCTGTCAACATAATTTGCACAAGACATTCTGTGAGTGACTATGATGCCGCCTCTTGTCTCACACCATTTACCGAATGACTTAAATATGTTGTCTTCCGATATAGGATCGAGCGATGAAGATGGTTCATCAAGTATAAGGAATGACGAATCGCTGAAAAAAGCTCTTGAAATAGCTATCTTCTGCCATTGTCCACCTGAGAATACAACTCCCGAGTTGTCAAAACGTTTGCTTGTCGGTGTATCAAGTCCATTTTCCAAAGATTCAATAACATCTTTGAGATCGCAGGCATTTATTGCATTATCAAGCCTAGATTTGTCATTTTGTTTATCAAGATCAGCGAGAGCTATGTTTTCTCTCACAGTAAGTGCAAACTGCTCTGTATTCTGAAAGCATATACCAAAACGCCTGCGCAGTTTTGCAACGTCATATTCAGCCATATCTATGCCATTAAAAAGTATCCTACCATTGGTCGGACGGTAAATGCCAAGCAGAAGGTATATAAGCGTTGTCTTTCCTGCACCGTTTTCACCTAAAAGTGCTACCGTTTGACCGTCAGGTATACGGAGACTCAGATCATCAATCACTTTTTCGCCGTTTGGATATGAAAATGATACATTCTCAAATTCTATACTAAAATGCTTAGGAAGATCAAGCTCACCGCTGTTTTGAAACGTATTATCATCTGAAACAAACGAAATAAAGTCCATTATATGGGGCACAGAAACATTCATCTGAGCAACAATATTTGTGACAAAAGAGAAGAAACAGTTGCCACAGTTCTGAGCAATACCTATATAGACGGTCAGTGTACCAATAAGAATTGTTCCACTAAGGCACTGTCTTAGGGAATAAATAATGATAAAGACAAGTCCCAGGAGATTTACTATATCAGCAAATGCCATTATTACTGAATATTTAGCAAAGATCTTCCTTCTCTCGTGAGATATTTCATTCCAAAGATCTATGTATCTTGAAAGAAAAAAGTCCTTAAGCTTATATATCCTTACATCGCCTGCCCAGTATCTATTAGTAAGTATCGCTTTATAATAATCTTTCTTTCTATTCTGGGGAATGCTGTCAACGGAGTACCTGTCCATTTTCCCCGAATTTATTATATTTACTATAATAGACGGGACAAATGTTAAAAGGAAAACGACAGCTATAACAGGGTCATATGCCAAAAATGTTATAAGACACACAACAAAGGTGAAAAGCGAACCAAAGCTCTCAGCAAACCAAGTCGGAGCCATATATATAAGATTTCGGAATACATTTACAGATTCTATGATGTCTGCATTTTTAGGGTCATCCATATATGATGCATCCTTTTTACCGAGTTGCTTCATTATTAGTTCGTTTATAACGTTTTCGGACTTCTGACAGACTATTTCTCTGTAATTATATTTCAGACTGGCAAACAGATATGAAAACACCTTCAGTATAACACATACAGCTAACCAAGTAAAAACCGTACCTTTGCTATCACTAGTGAGATTTTGGAAAGTATTTAACAGCTTGCCTGTTGCAAGCAACTCAATAGTTGGCATAAGATATGTCAGGATCATTACAAACAAAAGCAAGATGTACGGAAACCCATTACTGTTAAAAGCTAGCTTCATCATATACAAATGACTTTTAAATATATCCGTTATTTTTTTCACTACTCTTACACCTCCTGCTCTCTTCGGAATTATGATTATTTGGTAAAGTGATTGATTCTCTCAGATCTTTCAAAATCACATTTGTTTCAAACTTATTAAATAATGAAAATCATTAACGCAATTGATAGTTAATATATTAATTAGGGACAAGGACCCTTAGTATTAGCCTGAGTAGCCATTCCACCCTGGCTACCACTCAGCTGCTGTGATTTGGCACCTTTGCCGCAATAGCTATTACAGCTACAATATGATTCAACAACGAACCTTTTACGCACCTTCTTTGTAAGCTTCATATTTTATTCCCCCCTTTCATTTTAAGAATTTTTTTGAAAAAATCTATGTAAAGTCAATCACTTTCATTGTAATTGCTGCATAGCAAAGCAGTATAATATGCAGCGGCAAAACTGTTGCTATTAGGTGAAAATGTGACCTGGCTGTTATTGGCACGTATCATATGTTTTCCGTTTACCCTCCGATCAAAGCCTACATCATCTCGTCCTTCAGCCACACAGCATATCACCTCTTTAAAATCAGCTGGATATGTGATTTCTCCCGAATTGGATCTTGCCGCTACAAGAATGCATTTACTTGACGCCTTTTTCACTGCTTTGTGCAAGCGGCGTATATAATACTTGTAAACAGTACCTAAACTCATATGTATGATGTCAACATTAAGCCCTGCCGCAAAATCAATCGCTGCTATCAGTTTGAGTATATCACCATAATTATCAGTATCTTTTACAACTATATTATATATTTCTGTATTTGGAGCATATTTGCATATTATCTTTGCACAAAAATCAGAATGTGTATCGGTATCCGATATTTGATTATCATACTTTTCTACACCAAGCTGATCATTGATATAAAAACTGCCGCAAACATTTTTTTCAATTAGTTTCTTAGAAGTTATTGCATCATCAAGTAAAGCAACTTTATTCATTGATTTCTCCTCATTTTATATAGTTACTGATGTAATGCAAATATTAAAAATGTTACCTATCGTCAGTTCTGCATCAATAAATTGATTTAACTCAACGTTATATCTTTGTGAAAGTTCAAAAAGCAATACAAATAACTCTTCAGCTGATAAATTCTGCTTTATCAGATTTGGTTCGGTTTTATCAAGAGGCTTTTTGACTATCTCTTTAATCTCTTCAAAAAAAATATTCTTCATATTAATCCTACCATATATTTAAATTATTCAGTATACCTGTCTCTTATACACATCTGACGCTGCCGACGATCGCATAAGTGTAG
>ERZ1694701.562-NODE-562-length-14905-cov-25.781818_pt1 | contig 14905 bp, 9 predicted proteins | sample MGYA00581721_ERZ1694701 | MGnify/ENA primary metagenome ERZ1694701 (study PRJEB42213, sample SAMN07424528) | human gut metagenome | biome: ENVO:00009003; feature: ENVO:2100002; material: ENVO:00002003 | host: Homo sapiens | place: USA | collected 2014 ...
ATGTGTATAAGAGACAGGCACTATCTGGTGGCTGCCCGCCCCGCCGTTACCGGCAAGCAGGGCACCCGCAACGTGGTATTGCAGCCGGAAAGCTGGTACGCCGTGCAGGATACCACCGTCTACCCGCTGGAGGACACCGACCTAGTGCGGCTGCTGGACAATGCGGATGTGACGCTGGATGTATTCAACTCCGCACCCCTGTACGCCAAGGCCATGGCTGCCGGCGGCTGGGGCAGCAGCATCGTCTGGGATGGCAAGCTGGCCGCCTATCTGCTGGACGCCTCCGCCTCCAAGTACCAGATCAGCGAACTGATCCCCGCCTACAAGGCCGCTGCCGCCTTTACCTGCACCGATTACCCGGACGCCGGGCGGCTGGCCGACCTGTTTGCCCGGATGAAGGCCGAGATCACCGCCTGCGGCGAGGATGCACTGTACAACGAGATCGAGTTCCCGCTGGCACAGGTGCTGGCCGACATGACCCGCACCGGCGTGCTGGTGGATAAGGACGGCATCGAGCAGTTCGGCGTAAAGCTGCGGGAGGAACTGGAACAGGTGCTGACCCGCATCCACATGGAGACCGGCAGCGCCACCCTCAACCCCAACAGCCCCAAGCAGCTGGGCGAAATGCTGTTCGACACCATGGGTCTGCCCCACGGCAAAAAGACCCAGCGCGGCTGGTCTACTGATGCCGAAACGCTGGAAAGCCTGCGCGAGTACCCGCTGGTGGAGGACGTTTTGCAGTACCGCGCCTACCAGAAGCTGAATTCCACCTATGTGGAGGGTCTGCTCAAGGTCATTGGCGAGGACGGGCGCATCCACTCCACCTTTAACCAAACCGAAGCCCGCACCGGACGGCTCTCCTCCGATAATCCCAACCTGCAGAATATCCCCATCCGCACCGAGCTGGGCAGTCAGCTGCGCGCCTACTTTGTTGCAAAGCCGGGCTGTGTGCTGGTAGATGCGGATTACAGCCAGATCGAGCTGCGCATCTTGGCGCACATCACCGGGGACGAACACATGCAGCAGGCCTTTTTGAACGGTGAGGACATCCACCGCAGCACCGCCGCCAAGATCTACGGCATCCCGCAGAGCGAGGTGACGCCCCGGCTGCGCTCCTCTGCCAAGGCCATCAACTTTGGCATCATGTACGGCAAGGGCGCGTACAGCCTTTCCAAGGATATCGGCGTGACCGTGAAGGAAGCCGACGCCTTCCTCAAGAACTATCTGGCTGCCTTCCCCAGCGTGAGCGGCTATATGGACAAGACCATCGCGGACGCAAAGGCAAACGGCTATGTGTCCACCCTGTTCGGCCGCCGCCGCACCCTACCGGAGCTGGCCAGCACAAACTTCAACGTGCGCGCCAGCGGCGAGCGCATGGCCCGCAACACCCCCATTCAGGGCACCGCTGCGGACGTGATCAAGCTGGCCATGGTGCGGGTGTGGAAGCGCCTGCGGGACGAAAAAATGGCCAGCCGCCTGATTTTGACCGTCCACGATGAGCTGATCGTGGAGGCCCCGGAGGCGGAGGCCGAGCAGGCCGCCCGCATCCTGCGGGAGGAAATGGAAGGCTGCGTGCAGTACGCGGTGCCCTTGAGCACCGATGTGCACGCAGGCAAAAACTGGCTGGAGGCACACTAAAATGATCATTCTCGGAATCGAGTCTACCTGTGATGAGACCGCCGCTGCACTGGTGGAGGACGGACGGCATCTGCTGAGCAACGTCATCTCCACCAGCGTCAAGGAGCAAGCGCTGTACGGCGGCGTTGTGCCGGAGATTGCCAGCCGCCGCCACTGCGAGTTCATCAGTGCTACGGTCAAAAAAGCCCTGCTGGACGCCGGCAAGACCATAGACGATGTGGACGCTGTGGCTGTCACCTTTGCGCCGGGGCTCATCGGTGCGGTGCTGGTGGGCGTAAACTTTGCCAAGGGTCTGGCCTACTCGGCAGGCAAACCGCTGGTGCCGGTGCACCATCTGCGGGGACACATTGCCGCGCTCTACCTGACCCACCCGGAACTCAAGCCGCCTTTTTTGTGTCTGGTGGCCTCCGGCGGGCACAGCCACATCGTGGAGGTGCAGGACTACACCCACTATCACATTCTGGGGCACACCGTGGACGACGCTGCGGGCGAAGCCTTTGACAAGGTGGCCCGCACGCTGGGTCTGCCCTACCCCGGCGGCCCCAGCGTAGCCGCCGCCGCCAAGACCGGCGACCCCAAGGCCTACCGCCTGCCGGTGCCCCATGTGGAGGGCAAGTACAACGTGAGTTTTTCCGGTTTAAAGACCGCCGTGCTCAACGAGGTGAACAAGGCGCAGATGAAGGGCGAGGAAGTGAACGTACCCGACCTTGCTGCCAGCTTTCAGGAGCGCATTGCGGGCATTCTGGCCGAAAAGCTGCTGCTGGCCGCTGCCGATACCGGGGCAAAGCAGGTGTGTCTTGCCGGCGGTGTAGCCGCCAATGGCCGTCTGCGCCAGCTGGTAAATGACGGTGCCCAGAAGCTGGGTGCCAAGGTCTACCTGCCGGAACTGAAGTTCTGCGGCGACAACGGTGCCATGATCGCGGCACAAGGCTACTACCAGTACATTGCCGGGCACACCGCCGGGCTGGAGCTGAATGGCCTGCCCACCCTGCCCATCGACTATGAATAAACACAACATCGGAGGTGTTCCTATGACTGAGCGCAATCCTATCCTGCAAAGCCTGTTCGACCGCAAGTCGGTGCGGGTGTATGAAGAAAAGCCCATCCCTGCCGAGATGAGGCAGGCCATTTTAGAAGCTGCCGCACAGGCACCCTCTGCAGGCTGTCAGCAGCTGTACACCATTTTAGACATCACCGACCCGGCGCTGAAAGAAGCGCTGGCTGAAAGCTGCGACCACCAGCCCTTTATTGCCAAAGCACCGCTGGTGCTGGTGTTCTGCGCCGACTGCAAAAAGTGGTACGACGCCTACTTAGAGGCCGGCTGCACGCCCCGCACCCCGGGTGTGGGCGATTTGATGCTGGCAGTCACCGATACCGCCATTGCCGCCCAGAACGCCGTGGTCGCCGCCGAAAGCTTTGGCATCGGCTCGTGCTATATCGGGGACATCATGGAGAACTGCGACACCCAGCGCAGTCTGCTGCACCTGCCGGACTATGTGTTCCCGGCGGTGATGCTGGTGTTCGGCTGGCCCACCCAGCAGCAGAAAGACCGCGTAAAGCCCCAGCGCTGCGCCATGGAGCATATCGTGCACGAAAACGGCTACCGCACCATGGACGGTGCAGAGCTGCGGGACACCTTTGGCTACAAGGCAGGCAACGCGCCCTTTGACCAGTGGTGCACCGCCTTTTGCAACCGCAAATATAACTCCGATTTCTCCAAAGAGATGACCCGCTCGGTGGAGGAATACCTCGGCCAGTTCCGGTAATCCGAACCGCAAATTACAGCAACAAAAAGAGGCAGCTGCACGGTGTTTTGTGCAGCTGCCGCTTTTGGTTTATCTCTGGTTTTCCGCAAACAGTGTGCCCAGCTCCGGCAGGATATCGTGGGGCAGCATTCCGTACTCACCGCGCTTTGCGGCAGCGCGGTCGGCGGCGGCACCGTGCAGGTATACCGCACAGGCAGCGGCTTCGTAAGCGGGCAGACCGCAGGCCAGCAACGCCGCCAGCATGCCAGCCAGTACATCCCCGCTGCCGCCCCGGGCAAGCCCCGGATTGCCGGTGGGGTTCACGCACATCCGCCCGTCCGGACTTGCCACCACGGTGCGTGCGCCCTTCAGCACCACCACGGCATTCCACGCCTTGGCATAGCGCAGGGCGATGCCCGCCCGGTCGGCGGCAAGCTCTGCTGCCGAAAGGCCGGTCAGGCGCGCCATCTCGCCGGGGTGCGGGGTGACCACCAGCTCCCCCGCCGGGTGGGGAAAGGGCTTGCCATCTGCCAGCAGCTGCGCGGCGGCGTTCAGGCCGTCTGCGTCCAACACCGCAGCCCCGGCAAAGCCGGGCAGCAGCTGCTGCACCAGCGTGCGGGTCTCGGCGGCCCGGGCGACGCTTTGCGCCGTACCGCCAAGGCCGGGGCCCAGCAGCAGCACGGTGGCCTTCTGCCGCCGGAGCAGCGGCACATTTTCCGGCGCAATGCCGCCCTGTGCGCCCTCTTTACAGGGGCACAGGCAGCACTCCGGCAGACGGGTCACAGCGGCGCTGACCACCGGCTCTACGCTTGCAAGGGTAACGATACCCGCCCCGGTGCGCAGCGCACCCTCGGCTGCCAGCAGGGCCGCGCCCCGGTAAAAGGCACTGCCCGCCACCGCCAGCACGCTGCCAAAGGTGCCCTTATGGCTGTCCCGGGCACGGGGCGGGATGCTCTGCCAGACAAATTCTTCGGTAATTTCCACAGCCATGGGTACACCTCCAGAGAACGGTTTTAAATGCCCTCCGCGTTGCTGTGGGCATTTCTAGCGGAATCATTATTTTAAGATTGTCGGTTTGGAAAATCTGCGGATTTTCCAAACCGACTTTTTCACAAGAGAGGAAATTTGGAGTGATAGCATTTACGCCTGCCCCTGCACAAGGGCACGGATCTGTTTTTCCACGTTCTGCACTTCTTCGTGGAACATCCGGGCAGACACGCGCAGTGCGCCGTGTCCAAGGATAATGACCTGCTCCATGCCGTCCGAGGTCGCCACGCGGACGCGGCGGCTCTTGCCGATCTCATGGGTGACCCGCTCGATGAACATATCGGCGGTCTCGGCCTCCTTGGTGTAGACCACATGGATGTTGTGGTACTGCTCGATGGCGCCGGGGCTTCCGGGCACGCGGTAAGCATCAAATACCAAGATGAGCACGCATTTCTGGTAGCCCTGATAGTTGCACAGAATGTCCATCAGCCGATGGCGGGCGGCGTCCAAGCTTTCCTTTGACAGCGCGTTCAGCTCGTCCCACGCAAAGATGATGTTGTAGCCGTCCACCAATAGATATTCCGGGGCGATTTTCCACTGTTCTGCGGCAAAATCCGGGCGTTCGGTCTTTTGCACCGGACGGAAAGCTGCCAGCGGGTCCCGCTTGATGGGGCCGTAGGTGCGCTCAAAAATTTTGAGCAGCTCGGCGTCCTCCTCCAGCGTAGCGCGGTAGGCCATGGCGCGGCGCTGGGGCGCAGCCTGCACCTCCGGGCGGGCGGACTTTGCCTTGCCCCAGCCGCTTTCAACATGCATGTGGCTGCGCACCTCGCTCCATGGCACTACAAAGCCCGCACCATGGGCACAGAACACGGAATCTGCGGGGTTTTCCAGATCATGCTCCGGCTGGTAGCCGATCTCTGCAATGACCTGCTGCGCGTTGTGGCAGGGGCGGTAACCGTCCAGCGTCAGGCTCAGATGTCCCCTGCCCCGGGTGTAGCTGACCACCTCCATGGGGTAGCTGCGCATGGTGGATACCGGCGCAAAGCCGGTCAGGGTGGCCGTGTCGGTGCCACTTTCCGGCGGATCAAAACTGCCCTCCATGCGCTGGATATCGCTCATGGCGCGGCCGATGTTCTCCACCGGCACTTCCAGCCGGAAGGCATACCACGGCTCTAACAGCTGGCTTTTGGCCAGCATCAGCCCCTGCCGCACAGCGCGGTAGGTGGCCTGCCGGAAATCTCCACCCTCGGTGTGCTTGAGGTGCGCTTTGCCGGTGAGCAGAGTGATCTTTACATCGGTCAGCGGTGCGCCGGTCAAAACGCCAAGGTGCTGCTTTTCTTCCAGATGGGTCAGCACCAGCCGCTGCCAGTTTTTGTCCAGAACCTCTTCCCGGCAGTCGGCGGCAAACTGCATCCCACTGCCCCGGGGCAGCGGTTCCAGCAGCAGATGCACCTCGGCATAGTGGCGCAGCGGCTCGTAATGTCCCACACCTTCCATGGGCTCGGTGATGGTCTCCTTATACAAAATGCCACCCGGGCCAAAAGACACTTCCAGCCCGAACCGCTCAGCCAGCAGGCTGCGCAGCACTTCCAGCTGCACCTCGCCCATCAGCTGCACATGGATCTCGCCCAAGCTTTCGTTCCACACCACATGGAGCTGGGGTTCTTCCTCTTCCAGCCGGTGCAGTTTGCCCAGCGCGGCGTGCACATCCGCGCCCTCCGGCAGCAATACCTGATAGCTGAGCACCGGTTCCAGCACCGGCACATCGCTGTCCCGCTCTGCCCCAAGCCCGGTGCCGGGCTTGGCATGGGTCAGGCCGGTCACGGCGCATACCTGTCCCGGGCCGATGGCCTCGGTCAGGGTATATTTTGCGCCGGAATACAGCCGCAACTGGTTTGCTTTTTCTGCCCACGGCTCGCCGTCTGCTTCGCCGGAGAGCAGAGCCTTTACCTTCAGCTCCCCGCCAGTGACCCGCAGCCATGTCAGGCGGGTGCCCTGCTCGTCCTGCGATACCTTGAACACCCTTGCACCAAAGGCGTGCAGCGCCGGGGCGGGGCGGGTGTAGCGGTCAAGCCCCTCCAGAAGTGCATCCACCCCATCCAGCCGCAGCGCTGCCCCGAACCAGCACGGAAAAACGTGCCGCCGGGCAACTGCGGGGATAATGTCTGCATCGGTCAAGGTTCCCGCGTCCAGCATTTTTTCCATCAGCTGCTCATCGCACAGCGCCAGTGCTTCGTTGCGGGCGGCAGGCTCTGTGCCAAAATCCACAAAACCCTCGCCAAGGCGGTGATTCAGCTGGCTGAGTAACTGTTCCCGGGTCATGCCGGGCAGGTCCATTTTATTCACGAATACAAAGGTGGGCACATGGTAGCGCCGCAGCAACCGCCACAGCGTTTCGGTATGGCTTTGCACGCCGTCCGTTCCGCTGACCACCAGCACGGCGTAGTCCAGCACCTGCAAGGTGCGCTCGGTCTCGGTGGAAAAATCCACATGGCCGGGGGTGTCCAGCAGGGTGATGCCGGTGTTGCCCGCCGTAAGCAGCGCCTGTTTGGAAAAGATGGTGATACCGCGTGCTTTTTCCAAGCTGTCGGTATCCAGAAAGGCGTCTCCGTGATCCACCCGCCCCAGCTTGCGGATAGCACCGGCGCGGTAGAGCATGGCCTCGGAGAGGGTGGTCTTGCCGGAGTCCACATGGGCCAGAATGCCCAGTACGATCTGTTTTTGCGTTGTTTCCATGCACTGCTCCTATAACTATTATTTTCTGTTTATTGTAACACGCTTTGGCGGGAAAAGAAAGTTTTCGGGTACAAATCCCGCAGGCAAAAAACAGCACCGGGCAGAAAATGGTCTGCCCGGTGCAATTTTCTTAAAAGAGATCCAGCATATTGTCCAGATAGATTTCCTCCCGCACCTGCAGCTGGTATTCCGGCTTTGTCATGTAGTAAAGCAGAAATTCCAGCACCAATGCACTGCCAAGTCCTCTGCCCTCTATCTTGAACTGGGAAAAGCCTGCGGGCAGGTACCGCTGCCGGATGTCATCTGCCCCGATAAACCCGGGGCTGCGCATCGCCTTGGAAAAGCGGTAGCCCTCGGCGGCATCCGGGGCGGCGCAACGGTGGTCCGGGCAGTCCTCGCCCAGATTCTGACGGCTGACCGTCTCGTAGCAGCGCTTGCGCTCTGTGCAGCCAAACCAGCAGCACTCATTGCACAAAAACTCCACCTTCGCCTTTTGCTCCGGCGGCAGAGCGCGCAGCTGCTCCAGTGCTGGGTTCAGCCGGAAATCCGGCACCACATACCGGAACTGCGGTTTTTCCAGTTCCTGCCGCAACTGCGCAAACTCGGTAAGCACTTTTGTGGTGGAGGACACCAGATACAGCTCCGGCCAACGCTGTTGCAGATAGTCCGCCAGCAGGTCGGAATGGACGATCACGCCGTTTGGCACACTGCCCGCCTTGGCAAACTGCTCACACAGGGCATTGCACTGCGGGTCGGCAAGGTGCTCAGCCCGCAGCAGGGAGTTGCTGAAGGTCAGCCGCCCGGAGATGCCGTATTCCCGCAGCAGCGCCAGCACCTCGCGCGCAGCTGCCCCGCCGCAAGAGATGCGTCCCCCGCCCCAGATGCAGCCTGCCGGTGCACCGTAGATAGAGCCGATGGCGCACCAGTCGTAAAAATATTCCCGGTGCTCCCGGTACAGCGGCAAAAAACGGCGGTACAGCTCGTAAAACTCGAACAGGCCGGGCAGATGATAACAGGCAACTGCGGGCTTTTCCATAGCGGTTCCTTTCCTGCAAAAAGGGAGCTGCTGCGTAAAAATGCCGTGCAGCGGCTCCCCTGTTTTTATCGTATTTGCTTTTGTTACACGGTAGCGCCGACCTGAGGGGCACCCCCGGCGAGCTGCTCTGCCGTAAGCGGCTGGGCTTCTGCGGGGGCGTTCAGGCGCTCCTTTGCCACCGCCAGCATCAGCTTGATGCGGTTTTCCTGATTGACCCGGGTAGCACTGGGGTCGTAGTCAATGGGGGTGATGTTGGCGCTGGGGTACAGCGCACGGATCTTGTTCACCATGCCCTTGCCCACGATATGGTTGGGCAGGCAGCCAAAGGGCTGCGCACACACGATGTTGCCGTAGCCACCCTGCACCAGCTCGATCATCTCGGCGGTCAGCAGCCAGCCCTCGCCCATTTTTGCGCCCAGCGAGATAACGCCCTTGGGCTTTTCCACCAGCTCCTTGAAGGGGCCCGGCGCATAGAACCCGGCGTCCGTCTCTGCCTTGAGCATGACACGCTCCACGCTGTCCAGCCAGTTGAGGAACTGGTCGGTGCCCACCTTTACAGCCAGCTTGCCACCGTACAGCACATGATCCTCGCCCATATTGAAGGCGCAGTACTGTACAAAGCCCATCAGACCGGGGAAGTTCACCTCGCAGTCCTGACTTTCCAAAAACTTTTGCAGGTCGTTGTTGCCCAACGGGCTGTACTTGACGTAGATCTCGCCCACAACACCCACCTTGACCTTGGGCACCCGGGTGACCGGGATGGTGGCAAATTCCTTTGCGATGAGCGGGAAGGTGTGCTTCATTTCCCGGGAAGTAAAGCCCTTGCCTGCCAGCAGTGCACGTCCAAGACGGGCGATCCAGCGATCCACCATGCGGTCAGCCGCACCCTTTTCGTTCTCGTAGGGAGCTACCTGATTGCGCAGCGCACACAGCATATCACCGTAGAAGATGCAGGCGATGCACTTGCGTGCCAGCGGGAGGGTCATCTGGAAGCCGCTGTCCTTTTCCAGACCGGAAAAGTTCAGGCTTGCCACCGGGATCTGCGGGTAACCGGCCTTGACCAGTGCCTTACGCAGCAGATGGATGTAGTTGGAGGCACGGCAGCCGCCGCCGGTCTGGGTGATCAGCAGAGCGGTGTGCTCCAGATCATACTTGCCGCTGTTCAGCGCATCCAGAAACTGGCCGATGACCAGCAGCGCCGGGTAGCAGGTATCGTTATGGACATACTTCAGCCCCAGCTGCGCCACAGCGCTGCCGCAGTTGCCCAGCAGCTCACACTTATAGCCCTCGCAGCGCAGTGCGTACTCCATGAGCCGGAACTGGGTCACGGCCATGTTGGGGATGAGGATGGTGTGGGTCTTTTTCATCTCCGGGGTAAATTTGGGATAATGATATTCCATAGGTTCCTCCTATGTTACTTTTTGCCCTATCTCGGTTTTACTCTGCCTTTTCTGCGGCGGCCTCGTCCCGCTCGTCCAGTGCGGCAAACAGGCTGCGCAGACGGATGTTCACGGCACCAAGGTTCGTGATCTCGTCGATCTTCAGCTGGGTATACAGCTTGTTGCCCCGCTGCAAAATCTCGCGGGTCTCGTCGGTGGTAATGGCATCCACGCCGCAGCCGAAGGACACCAGCTGCACCAGATCCATATCCTTCTGGGTGGTGCAGTACTTGGCGGCGGCATACAGGCGGCTGTGGTAGGTCCACTGGTTCAGCACGCTGGTGGGGAACTTCTGCACCCGGTTAGAGATGCTGTCCTCGGTGACCACCGCAGCCCCGTGGCGGGTGATCAGGTGGTCGATGCCGTGGTTGACCTCCGGGTCTACGTGATAGGGACGGCCTGCCAGCACGATGATGCGCTTGCCCTGACGGCGCGCCTCGTCGATGATCTCGCTGCCCTTTACCCGGATCTTTGCCATGTGTGCCTCATACTCCGCGTAGGCGGCATCGGCTGCGGCCTGCACCTCTTTTTCAGAGATGCCGCCAAAGTACTTGGGCAGCACCTCCTTTGCCATCTTGTGCACAAAGTCCTTTGGGCGGTGGATGCCCACATAATCATAGATGAACTTTTTGCCCTCCAGCTCCGGGCAGTTGCCGGCCAGAACCTCCGGGTAGTAGGCCACCACCGGGCAGTTATAATGGTTGTCGCCCAGTCCCTCGTCCACATTGTAGGTCAGGCAGGGGTAGAAGATGGCGTCCAGCTGCATCTGGCTCAGCGCCTTGATGTGGCCGTGGCTCAGCTTTGCCGGGAAGCAGGCGGTATCGCTGGGGATGGTGGCCTGTCCGGCCAGATACAGTCCGCGGGTGGACACCGGGCTGGTGTGCACCGCAAAACCAAGGCTCGTCCAGAAGGCGTACCAGAAGGGCAGCAGCTCGTAGAAGCCCAGACACAGCGGGATGCCGATGGAACCGCGCTTGCCGGGCACAGGCTTGTAGCTTGCCAGCAGCTGCTGCTTGTAGGCGTACAGGTTCAGACTGTTATCCTCGCTTTTGCCGGTAACGGGCTTATCGCAGCGGTTGCCGGAGATGAACTTGCGGCCATCGGCAAAGGTGTTGACGGTCAGCTGGCAATGGTTGCCGCAGCCGCCGCACTTGACGCTGACCACCTGCTGTGCAAACTTTTCCAGCTCCTGTTCGTTCATCATGGCAGAGGTGGTCTGGTTGTTTTTATGGCTCTGGCGCAGGCCGTACAAAGCAGCGCCGTAAGCGCCCATCAGACCGGCAATGTCCGGCCGGATGACCTCCACGCCCATTTCCTTTTCAAAGGCGCGGAGCACAGCTTCATTATAGAAGGTACCGCCCTGCACCACGATCTTGCGGCCCAGCTCTTCCGGGCTGGAAGCGCGGATCACCTTGTACAGCGCATTCTTGACCACGCTGATGGACAGACCTGCGGAGATATTCTCGATGCTGGCACCGTCCTTCTGTGCCTGCTTGACCGAGCTGTTCATGAACACAGTGCAGCGGCTGCCCAAGTCCACCGGGCGGTCTGCGAACAGACCCAGTGCGGCAAACTCCTTGACGTCGTAGCCCAGCGCCTGCGCAAAGGTCTGCAAAAAGCTGCCGCAGCCGGAGGAGCAGGCCTCGTTCAGGAAGATGTTGCTGATTGCGCCGTCCTCGATCTTGAAGCACTTCATGTCCTGCCCGCCGATATCAATGATGAAATCCACGTCCGGCATAAAGTACTTGGCCGCGGTAAAATGCGCCACCGTTTCCACCAGACCGTAATCGCAGCGGAAGGCGTTCTTTACCAGCTCCTCGCCGTAGCCGGTGGTGGTGACGCTGGCCACCTGCAGCCCCGGATGCTCTTTGTAAATCTTGAGCAGCTGCTCCCGGATGAGGGGCAGCGGGTTGCCAAGGTTGGGCTGATAGTTGGTGTACAAGATCTGACTCTTTTCGTCCACCACCACCAGCTTGACGGTGGTAGAGCCGGAGTCGATGCCGATATGCACCGGCCCGCAGTGGGCACTAAAAGCCACGCGGGGCACACTATGGGACATGTGCCGTGCGTGGAAAGCCTCGTACTCCTCCTTGCTGGCGAACAGCGGCGGCTCGCTGGCATAGGTAGCAGTGGCGGCGTACTTGTCCAGCGCAGCGGCCACCTCGGTGAGCACAAATTCCTTGTCGGCATACAACGCAGCGCCCAGCGCCACATACAGCAGGCTGTTTTCCGGGCAGGTGCCGGTCACGTTCAGCGCTTCATCAAAGCTTTTGCGCAGCACGGTGCTGAAGGTGAGCGGCCCACCCAGATAAAGGATATTGCCCTTGATGGGACGTCCCTGTGCCAGACCGGCGATGGTCTGGTTGACCACAGCCTTATAGATGCTGGCGGCGATATCCTCGGTGCGGGCACCCTGATTGATCAGCGGCTGCACGTCACTTTTTGCAAAAACGCCGCAGCGGCTGGCGATGGTATAGGTACGCTGCGCCTGTTCGGCGGCCTTGTTCATCTCCTCAGCGCTCATCTTCAGCAGGGTGGCCATCTGGTCGATGAAAGCACCGGTGCCGCCGGCACAGCTGCCGTTCATGCGCACCTCGGTGCCGTTGGTCAGAAACAGGATCTTGGCGTCCTCGCCGCCCAGCTCGATGACGCAATCGGTCTTGGGCATAAAGCGCTTGACCGCCACGCGGGTGGAGAACACCTCCTGCACAAAGGGCACACCGCAGCTGTCCGCTAAGCCCATACCGGCAGAGCCGGAGATGCTGAGCAGCGCCTTGCTGCCATGCAGCTGCTCGGCATCAATGCGCCGCAGCAGCTCCTGCGCCTTTTCCAGAATATGACTATAATGTCGTTCGTATGTAGAATACAGCAGTTCATCATGCTCGCCCAGCACCACACACTTGATGGTGGTACTGCCGATGTCAAGACCTACTCTCACCTTGTTTTCCCTCCTAAGGACAAATAACCGGAGCATAACGCCCCGGCTGCCATGGCAAACAGCCGTTTGCGGCAAAGATGTGCAACGGCAGCTTTCTCTTTTCAGCAGCCTGCATTGCGCAGCTACGCTGTTTTTAAGCAGCATTCGCTATAAAAAATGCAGCAAATGCGTTTTTGCATACACCATTATTATAATCCAATCGCGGGCGGCATTCAATCCATGTTGTTTATTTTACACGAAAAAAATAGTATTTTTTGCTCAAAAGGCTGAACTTTTTGTGAACAAGTGTCTTTTTTCCCCGCAAAAAAGCCGCCGCACAGAGTTTGTGCAGCGGCTTTGTACCGACGGGATATTTTGAATGGTTTCCACGTGCGCTTTGGCTATTTCGAGCGGGAATCCCCCTCTACGCTCCACGCGTAAAAGTGCCTTTGGATCGTTTTACCGGTTCACGAAATTCAGCACCAGAACCAGCAGCAGCATGTGCACGGGGTAAAAGGCGTAGCAGGCATACTGGAAGGGCTTGCTGTGGTAGCCCTGCCGACCGCGGTACAGCCAGATGGGCACCAGTGCCAGCAGCGCCAGCCCCTGCTGGCAAAGTTCAAAGTCCATGCCGAAGAGCTGGATTGGATACATAAGCCCGCCCAGCAACTCCACGTTGACCCAGTACAGCGCAGCCAGCTGCCCCAGCAGGCACCACCACTTGCGCCCGTGCCCGTGAAAAAAGTAGAAGATGAACACGGTCAGCACCCCTGCGCCGTAGTAGTCCACCATGCCCAGCGTGCCCAGCACCGCGCCCGCCGCCACCACAAGGGCGGATACCAGCAGGTACAGCGCTGTTTTCTGCTTTTTGCGCACCGTTTCCATCAGGTGGATGCCCAAAATGCCCAGCAGCAGCGTCCAGATGACGTTCTGGTGCACCGGGTAGAACCATGTACCGCCGTACATCAAATCGAAGGGCACTTCCGAAAGCAGGGCAAACAGCAGCAGACGCAGGGTGTATTTTTTCAGGTCATGGGTGTGGAAATACCCTTCTACCGCCATAAAGGCAAAGATGGGAAACGCCACCCGCCCGGCACAGGTCAGCCATTCCTGCGCAGGCAGCAGGGTCGCCCACAGGTGGTCCATCAGCATCAGCGCCATAGCAAGGATATGAAGTGCCGCAGCGCTCAGGTCAAAGCGGGTCGTGGCAGTGGAATAGATCGTTTTGGTTGACATGATCATACCTCGTTTTTGTCGAAATTCAGTCGTTCTGTCTGGAATACGAACGAGCCCCGCAAAGAATTGCAGCCCCGGCAGCTTTTTCCGCCGGGGCTGGCTTGCTGCTTTATTTTTTCTGCTGCGAACACCCTAGCAGCAAAAAGGTAGCGCCAAGGCAGCGCCATACCACTGCCGTAGCGTGATCCCCTCCGGTAACAAAGTTCAGCGCCGCAGCAAGAAAAAACAGCAGCCCGATGAGATAAAACAGATTGCATTTTTTCACAGAGCACACCTCCGGTGTCGGATGATTTTTTATTGAATACAGAATGGTGTTAAAGGCTTTCCCCGTCCGGGGGAAGCCTTTAACACCAGCCATAATTCCCCGTTTTATCATTTGAGGCCTTTCCCACCGGCTATTTTGGATACGGCAAGCGCAGGGGCGGCTGCCATTTTACTCTGCGTGCAAAGGGGCGCAGAGCACCCGCCCGGCACGCAGAAAGTGTGTGCCCGCAGCAGTCTGCGGGCAAAATTCATGAAGGGTGGCTTGCCTGCCTGCCCATGGAGACGTAAGCGCAAAAGCAGGAATGCGGGAAGGAGCAAGGGACGGTTTCAGCGAAAAAGCGTCTGGCGGTGGCGGAAAAGCCGAACGCAAGATTTTTTCATAATAGCTGGCTCGTAAGGTGAGCCGTACCGAAGCTTCCTTGCGGAAATGTGCAGCCTTATAGTTCATCTGCACCTGAACCGGCAGCCGTGCACCCGGCACTTGCCGCACCCAAAATAGCCGGTGGAGCGTTGTTTAGCTTTTTGCGTTTTCCAGATAGGTCTCAAAGGCCTCGGCAAAGCTGGCGTTCACATCAAAGGGGACGGTGTAGTCCACCTTGGAGGTCACAAGGCAGAGGTCCAGCCGGTTGGAGGTCTCGTCTGCCTGCCGGTTCAGTTTGCTCAGCGCGGCATGGATGACCTTGCGGTCGTAGTTGATGGTGGTCACCCGCTTCACATCACAGCAGTAGGAGATCTGGTTGCCCTCGGCGTTGAAACGGTAGCCGGTGCCCCCGCCGGAAAGCAGCTGCTCGGAGCTGCGCAGGTCGTTCATCCGCTTGAAGGTGCGGGCAATGCTCTGGCGCGCAGCGTTCAGGCTGACCTCGCTGTCCATATCCATGTCCAGCGCATCCTTTGCCTTGCGGATGGC
>ERZ1694701.567-NODE-567-length-14733-cov-7.544829_pt1 | contig 14733 bp, 9 predicted proteins | sample MGYA00581721_ERZ1694701 | MGnify/ENA primary metagenome ERZ1694701 (study PRJEB42213, sample SAMN07424528) | human gut metagenome | biome: ENVO:00009003; feature: ENVO:2100002; material: ENVO:00002003 | host: Homo sapiens | place: USA | collected 2014 ...
TACAAGCTGAAAACAATCCTTAATAAAATGCGTGAAATGTATATGAAAGAATTTTTTTAAAAAATTTTTAAAAATTTTTTGCATCTGCCGAAGTCATTTGACTTTAGTAATTAGAGGAGATTTAAGGACTCCCTAAAATGCACCATGATAACTGAATATCCAATAATAACTGACGTGACATTTCATGCAGAGAGCACGAGGAAGATGCCGCTATAGGATTATAAGACAAAACCAATATTTTTAGTTCAGTCCGTAATGCTGCGAAAAAGCACTGACCGAAGCCAGCTGGCAGACTGGTGATGCGATGATATGTATGAGATGCGATACACTTGCAGATTCTGAGAAGTCTGTAACTGGTAAACCTATGAACTGCTGGAGCCTGGAAACGTGAGTTTTCGGGTTGTGGTCCGGAGTATGCATTCGGGCAGGTTATTATTCCCTTCCTGCATATGCGGGAGTAACGATTCGGGGTATCGAGGATAAATAGAATCGAGCGAGCACTGTTTAATAATCAAATTGGCTATAGAGGTTATGCGGCAGAGCTTTCCGTCTTGGAAAGGAACTCTGCCGTATTCCTGTGGAGCCAATATAGCGCTATGAATGCTTTACAAATAAAAAAGGATTGGAGAGATGACAAGTGACGATTCGAAGAGGAGATATCTTATGGGCGGATCTCGGTATGTTCCCGACAACTTCGGTTCAGGGTGGAGTAAGACCGGTGATCGTAGTAAGTAACAACAAAGCTAATACATACAGTTCAGTCATTACAGTAGTTCCGCTGACGTCAAGAATATATAAGAAGCGGTATTTGCCAACACATGTATTTATCAGCAAATATGATATGACGGGAATCCGAAAAGGAAGCCTGGCACTGGCTGAACAGGTTATGAGCATTTCTACGAAATGTATTATTGAGAAATGCGGAAGAGTGAACAAGTGGAGCCTGGATCGGGTACTGAAAGCAGTACAGATTCAGATGGGAATGGAAGGAGAAGGGCATGACGGCAGAGGAATATAGAAACTATCTGGAGCAGGATTTCAGTGATGTAGATATCAATGAAATGACTGATCTACGGATGATAAAAGCAGACAGAAATAAATCGCTTCAGGAACGGAGAGATATTTTTCTGAATAAAGTAGGAAATCCATATTTGGTCCGGATCGGCAATATGAAAGTAAAAGTCAGATTTGCCAATAACGGTATATCTATGGAGCAGGCATTTGAGAATATGCTTCTGAGTGTCTGAAAAAGTACTGGCAAGATTGAGGGGACTGTGTTAGAATGTCGGTAAGGACAAATTATGCAGCCCCCTTTTATTACATGGATTTTCTGACGTAATAAAAGGAGGTAAGATATGTATCAGAATATCAATAAAATCTATCATGCCGCCATCTATGTCAGATTATCTAAAGAAGATGGCGATATTTCCAGTTCAGCAAAACTGGAAAGTAACAGCATTTCTAACCAGAAAGCTTTGATTCTGGATTTCCTGAAAGACAAAAAAGATATAGAAGTTGTTTCAGTCCGAGTTGATGATGGCTACTCAGGCTCTAATTTTGAGCGCCCAGCATTCCAGGCAATGCTGGAAGATATCCGGCGTGGGATTGTAGACTGCGTAGTGGTAAAAGATTTATCACGATTTGGAAGGGAATATATTGATTCTGGGAAGTATATCGAGAGATTATTCCCGGCTCTTGGTGTGCGTTTTATTGCCATCAATGACAATTATGACAGTCTCAAGGGAAAGAATCAGGCAGACGAAATTATTATCCCATTTAAGAATTTAATCAATGATGCTTATTGCCGTGACATTTCTATTAAGATCAGGAGTAATCTTGAGATTAAGAGGAAAAAAGGCGAATGCGTGACTCCGTTTGTAGCTTTTGGATACAGGAAGGCAAAGATAGATAAGCATAAATTAGAGATTGATCCATCTGCAGGCAGTGTAGTACAGGATATTTTTAAGATGAAGCTGCAGGGAATGAGTCAGGATGCGATTGCTAATCGTTTAAATGAACTGGGTATTCTTTCCCCATTTGAGTATAAAATCAGCAGTGGCAGTCATTATGAAACAGGCTTCCGGCAGAAAGAACAGGCACTTTGGAGTTCCGTTACCGTCCGCAGGATACTGGAAAACGAGGTTTATATCGGAAACCTTGTGCAGGGAAAAAGGACGACACCGAACCATAAAGTGAAGCAGACTTATGTGAAACCGGAAGATGACTGGATCCGGATTGAGAAAAATCATGAGCCATTGGTGAGTGACCGTGATTTTGAAATTGTTCAGAGGCTTCTTGGCATGGATACACGTACTTCACCTGACCAAAAGCAGGTATATCTGTTATCCGGAATTGCTGTATGTGCGGATTGTGGAGCACCTATGACAAGAAAGGTTTCTACTGTGGCAGGAAAAAAATATGCTTATTATCTATGTTCCACAAATAAAGAAACAAAACGCTGTTCCAGTCATAGAATACCGGAAAAGGATCTGGAAGATGCCGTATTAGTGATGTTGAAACAGCATATCCAGAATATCCTGCACCTGAAAAGAGTCCTGGAATTTATCGGTACTGTGCCATTTCAGGAGATCAATATGAAAAAGCTGCAGGACAGGCTGGAGAAGAAAAAGCAGGAGAAAGAACGCTGTAAGGAGTTACGGATGATGCTCTATTCGGATATGAAAGAGGGCATTGTATCAAAAGAAGACTATGTAGAGCTTCATGCAGCATATGGAAAGCGGCTTAGAAATGCGGAAGAGAGTATCCGTGCGATCCAGAAAGAAATGGATAACGAGCTGGAAAAAGCAGACAAAGCCAATACCTGGCTGGATTATTTTGTGAAATATCAGGATATTGAAGAACTGTCCCGCACTGTGGTGGTAGAACTGATCAGGCAAATCAGAGTATATGATAAAAAGAATATAGAGATCACTTTTGATTTTGATGATTGTTATCAGACATTGCTGAATCAATTACCTGCTATGGGAGTTGATATGGTAATAGATGATGATAACAATCTGCAGGTCAATGTAAAGGAGGTTGTATAAAATGGCACGAAAGAGCAGGAAAAACATTCCGGAAGTAGTCAGCAGTGCAACCGTCCAGACAGAGGTGAGCAGACCGTTCCGGGCAGGATTGTATGCCAGAATTTCAATGGAAACAGAAGAAACCTTAGAAAGAGGAACGATAGAAACCCAGGTGGAACTGATGAAAAACTTTGTGGCAGATACGGAAGACATCGCAGTTGCAGAAATATATAAGGATTCTGATTATTCTGGTACAAATTTCGACCGTCCTGGTTTTACGCAGATGATGGAAGATATCAAGCATGGAAAAATTAACTGTGTGATTGTAAAGGATCTATCCAGACTTGGAAGGAATTATGTAGAGACAAGTAATTATATTGAGCGTGTATTTCCGTTTTTTCATGTGCGGTTTCTTGCTGTGACGGATGACTTTGATTCTTTCCGTGAGGGAGTGGATCTGACAGTTCCCTTAAAAAATATCATCAATGAGTTTTATTCCAAAGACCTTGCAAAAAAGAGCAGCAGTGCCAAAAAAGCCCTGTGGAAAGAAGGAAAATTTACTGGTGCATGGGAACCTTATGGATACAGGAAATCAGAACAGGACAGACACCAGCTGGTAGTTGACGAGGAGGCTGCCGGACATTTACGAGAAATTTTTACTATGTATATGGATGGATGCAGCTACAGCGATATTGCAAAAAGACTGAATACAGATGGTATCCTTTCCCCGACTTTGCAGAGGGAATATTATAAAACAGGCGAAAAGCCTTCACCGGAATCCAAACCTTGGAATAATTATGAAGTGAAACGTGTACTTCAGGATGTCCATTGTACCGGAGATTCTGTATATGGAAAATATCAGCAGAGTGTTTTTCAAGGAAACAAGCAGAGAAATCTACCGGAGAGTGAGTGGCTCTATGCTGAGAATACCCACGAAGGAATTATTGATAAAGAACTGTTCCGGCAGGTACAGGAAAAAATCCGGGAATTTACGGAAGCATACAAAAAGAAGCATCAGCTGAATAATGGAGCCATTCGGAATCATAATTTCTATACCGGCAAGATCAGGTGTGGGGGTTGTGGGAACCGCATGGTGTTGTCCAGAGAAAAAACAGGGACATTTTATTATATCTGTGGTGCAGATGCGAACCATAAATCCGGAGGAAATCAGTGTAAGGGGCACAGAGTCAAAAAAGAATACGTGGATGAAGACGTCCTTCGCCTGATCCAGTCACATATGAAAGCCGTATTGGATACAGAGAAACTGATCCGTGAAATGAATTCTGCTTCCAGAAACCAGACACAGTATTTGCTTCTGGATAAGGAAGTGGGGAAACTTCGGCGGGAGTTGAGCAGGATCAGCAAGCGTAAATCTGATTTATATGAGGATTATTCGGAACGTCTGATTACAGAAGAAGAATACATGCAGTTTTCCCGTATCTATTCCAATGAAATAGAAAACATCAAGAACCGCCTGGATGTAGTATTGGCGGCACAGGTACGGTATTCCAAGGATTATCATATCGAGGAAGGATGGGGAAAAGTGATACATACTTATATGTCAAAGCGTAAGCTGACAAAAGAAATGGCAGATGCCTTTGTGGATTCAATTATTATCCATGGTAAGTATGATTATGAGATCAAGCTGGTATATGACGATCAGTTTGCAGATTTACAGAAATTAAAGAAAGAGAAGGAGGCGCAGTCAAGATGACAGATCATAGAAAAACAGCTGTTTACATCCGTTTATCCGCAGAAGATGACAATGTAGATGGCAGAGCTAAAAAAGAGAGCGACAGTGTAACTTCTCAGAGAATTCTGTTAAAATCATTTGTGATTGATCAGCTGGGTGTAGATGAGGCAGATATCCTGGAATATGTGGATGATGGTGTCAGCGGTACTCATTTTAAACGGCAGGGATTTCAACAGCTGCAGGATGACATGAAAAGTGGAGAAATCGGCTGTGTAGTTGTAAAAGACTTTTCCAGATTCGGAAGAGACTATCTGGAAGTTGGATTTTATATTGAATATATTTTTCCACTTCTGCAGATTCGATTTATTTCGATTAATGACAGCTATGACAGTGCAGCAAGCAGCGGAATGACTGGTGGAATGAATGTGGCATTGCAGAATCTGGTATACAATATGTATAGCCTGGATTTGTCCAAGAAAATTTCATCAGCAATGCAGACGAGAACAAAAAATGGTACACGTCTTCCGGTAAATGCCAGATATGGCTATAAAAAAGGAAAAGATGGAAGGCTGGAAGTTGATCCGGAGGCTGCAAAAGTCGTGAAAATGATTTTTCAGATGGCAGCGGAGGGAACAAGTTTTGCAGATATTACAAGGGAATTGAACAGACAGGCGATTGCTACTTGTGATGAGCAGAAATTATCAAGAGGGGATCAGGTGCAGTTCCAGAGGTTTGACACGATCAAAAAGAAACACTGGAGCCCTACGACAGTATCGGCAATCGTCCGGGATGAGATTTATATTGGAACCAGAATCTGGGGCAAAACACGTTGCAGTATGCATACGGGCCATAAAGCAGTTCTGAATGATGAAACAGAATGGGTTCGCCTGGAAAATCATCATACGGCAATTATAGACAGGGAATTGTTTGAAAAAGCAAATGAAATGCATCCGAAAAAGAAGAGAAGTGTTGCAGAATCACGCACCAATTTTACTCTGGAAAGACGTAAAAAACAGCCGGCCTTGCTGATATGTGCCAACTGTGGGCATTCTCTGTTAAAAGAAACAGAGCATCTGCTGAAATGTTCAGATGCCAGAACCAATGGTGATCCTGTGTGCCGAAGTCTGGTGATTCGTAGGGAACCGATGGAGGAGAATATCCTTGGGCTTGTCCGTCAGTATGCAGCGTCAATGTTGAAAAAAGGAAAGAAAGTATCTTCCAAAAGACAATGTGAATACAAAGAGATCAATACTACAGAATTGCAAAAACAGAGCCGACAGTTGACCTCGGAAAAGATGAAACTCTATGATGATTACAAAGATGGTCGTATAGATCGTGATTCGTATAAGCAGAGAGCTGAAAAGATAAGTGTACAGCTGGATGAAATAAAACGAAAGATAGAAGATGCGAAGAATAGTAAAAAGCTTCTTGAACAAAATGAACTTTCTGATAAAATAAAACTAAAAGATTTCTTGGGAATTCAGAAGTTCGATACAGAGAAGCTGCGTGAGGTTATCAAGGTGATCCGTGTTCATAGTCAGGATGAAATTGAAATCGAATGGAATTTTGACGATATTTTTTCAGAACAGAGATAACTTGAGCAGGACAAGAATGACTTATCAAAAGATAATAAAGGTGCTGGGACTACCTGATGGAAGCGTCAGATAGTCTTCGGCAGAAAAAAATAAAATTTTTTTTGTCCTATACTTGACACATCCACATACTCTTCGTCATACGGGATGTACCAGATTGGGTGAAAACAACGTCAATCCCAAAGTTATGCAGTATGTGATGGGCCATTCAGATGCACAGATTACAATGAATGTCTACAATCATATTGCAGAGAAGTCTCACGTGGAAAATGAGATGTCTAAAATGAACCTGCCAGAAACCGTACCTGCTATGGTATAAATCATAAGTTGTTGTCGTAAAATGTGGTAAGAAAATCAGACGATTATATTTTTCCAAGAATTTGTCGTAAAAATGTGGTCAAACCAAGAAAATCGAGTGCGAAAGCAAGTGAAAAATCCCTGTGAAGACTATAAAATCAAGGTTTCACAAATTTTTCATAAAAAATTAGCACTCAAGTGTTGACGTGGCTAATAGCTGGTGTTATAGTAGGATTCAGATGAAGTGTTATAGCTTCACTAGAACAAGCAACAGCGGCCGGAAGGTTCCAATAGAGGAGCCGAATGGCGAAACCATGATAGATTGAGTAAGGAGGGAGCTGTGTATGAACATTTCCAAATTTACCCAGAAATCCGTAGAAGCAGTGCAGAACTGTGAAAAGCTTGCCTATGAATACGGCAATCAGGAGATCGAAGAAGAACATCTTTTATACAGCCTTCTGACCATCGAAGACAGCCTGATCTTAAAGCTGATCGAGAAGATGGAAATCCAGAAGGAGCATTTTGTGGATCGCAGCAAACAGGCGCTGGCAAAGCGTGTAAAGGTGCAGGGCGGTCAGGTTTATATCGGCAAGGACTTAAATCAGGTGCTGATCCATGCCGAGGATGAAGCAAAACAGATGGGAGATGAATATGTTTCTGTAGAGCATCTGTTTTTGTCCATGCTACAGTATCCGAATAAGGAGATCAAGCAGATCTTTACCGAGTATGGCATCACGCGGGAACGTTTTTTACAGGCATTGTCCACGGTGCGCGGCAATCAGAGAGTCGTTTCGGACAATCCGGAGGCTACTTATGATACATTGGAGAAGTACGGACAGGATCTGGTAGAAAAGGCGAGAGCCCAGAAGCTCGATCCGGTCATCGGCAGGGATAATGAAATCCGTAACGTGGTTCGGATTCTTTCCAGAAAAACGAAGAACAACCCGGTTTTGATCGGTGAACCCGGCGTCGGCAAGACCGCCGTTGTCGAAGGACTGGCACAGAGAATCGTGCGGGGCGACGTACCCCAGGGGCTGAAGGATAAAAAGATCTTCGCACTGGATATGGGTGCACTGGTAGCAGGTGCCAAGTATCGGGGCGAATTTGAAGAGCGTTTGAAGGCAGTGCTGGAGGATGTGAAGAAGAGCGAAGGGCAGATCATTCTGTTTATTGATGAGTTGCATACCATCGTCGGTGCGGGCAAAACAGACGGTGCACTGGATGCCGGCAACATGTTGAAGCCTATGTTGGCGAGAGGCGAGCTGCATTGTATCGGTGCAACGACACTGGATGAATACCGCAAATATATTGAAAAGGATGCCGCTCTGGAACGTCGTTTCCAGCCGGTGCAGGTGGATGAGCCTACCGTTGAGGATACCATTTCCATTCTGCGTGGCTTAAAGGATCGTTATGAGGTGTATCACGGCGTAAAGATTCTGGATAATGCATTGGTAAGTGCCGCCGTTTTGTCCAACCGTTATATTTCTGACCGGTTTTTACCGGATAAAGCCATCGACCTGGTGGATGAAGCCTGCGCACTGATCAAGACCGAGATGGACTCCATGCCTGCGGAGCTGGACGAGCTGCGCCGTAAGGTCATGCAGATGGAAATTGAGGAGGCTGCGCTGAAAAAAGAAGATGACACCCTGAGCAAGGAGCGTCTGGAAGCACTTCAGAAGGAGCTTGCGGAGTTAAAGTCCGAGTATAACAACCGCAAAGCGCAGTGGGATAACGAGAAGAAGAGCGTAGAGAACCTTTCCAAGTTAAGAGAAGAGATCGAAGCGGTCAACAATGAAATTCAGATTGCACAGCGCGAAGGCGACCTGGAGAAAGCTGCAGAGCTTTCCTATGGCAAACTGCCGGAGTTGAAAAAACAGCTGGAGCAGGAAGAAGAAAAAGTAAAGAAGGAAGACCTTTCCCTGGTTCACGAAGCGGTAACCGATGAAGAAATCGCCCGGATTATTTCCCGGTGGACAGGTATTCCGGTTGCAAAGCTGACAGAAAGTGAGCGGAATAAGACGCTGCATCTGGATGACGAATTGCATAAGAGAGTTATCGGTCAGGATGAAGCGGTAACGAAGGTGACGGATGCCATTATCCGTTCCAAAGCGGGTATCAAGGATCCCACCAAGCCCATCGGTTCGTTCCTGTTCCTCGGACCTACCGGTGTCGGTAAGACGGAGCTTGCAAAAGCGCTTGCGGCGTCCCTGTTTGATGACGAGAACAACATGGTCCGGATCGATATGAGTGAGTACATGGAGAAATACTCTGTGTCCCGTCTGATCGGAGCGCCTCCCGGATACGTTGGCTATGAAGAAGGCGGTCAGCTGACAGAAGCAGTCCGCAGAAAGCCCTACTCAGTTGTCCTGTTCGATGAAATTGAAAAGGCACATCCGGATGTCTTCAATGTTTTGCTGCAGGTGCTGGATGACGGCCGGATTACAGATTCCCAGGGCAGGACCGTGGACTTTAAGAACACGATTCTGATCATGACCTCGAATATCGGCGCGAACTATCTGCTGGATGGCATCGATGCGGACGGAACGATTAAGCCGGAAGCAGAAGAGCTGGTAACGAAGGATCTGCGCGGTCACTTCCGTCCGGAGTTTCTGAACCGTCTGGATGAGATCATCCTGTTCAAGCCTCTGACGAAGGATAACATCAGCGGTATTATCAATCTGATTGTCGCAGACTTGAATCATCGTCTGGAAGATAAGCAGCTTTCGATCGAACTCAGCCCGGATGCGGAGCAGTTCATTGTAGACAACGCATATGATCCGATTTATGGCGCGCGTCCGTTGAAGCGTTATATCCAGAAATATGTGGAAACGCTGTCTGCAAAGCTGATCCTGGCAGATCAGGTACAGATGGGTGACACGATCCTGATCGCAGTGGAAAAAGGCGAGCTGGTCGCAAAGAAAAAGCAGCATAGCGTTTAAAGCTGCAGACTGTAGAAGCACTCGGCGGGAGGAGGTTTCTCCTGCCGGGTGCTTTTTCTCTTTACAAAATCAACTCCTGCGAGTATTGTGATAGATACGGGTCGAAAAACGACCTGAAAAAGCGCATATTGATGCAGATTCTGTGGATAGAAAGGCTTTTACAGGGGAATGGAGAGAGAAAAGAAAACAAAAGCAATAGAAATGACAACAGGTTCGATCTGGAAGAACCTGTTTTTCCTGAGCTGCCCGCTGGTATTTTCCCAGGTGCTGGAAGTGCTGTTTAATATGAGTGACGTAGCGGTGGTAGGGCGATTTTCGGATTACCGGGCGCTGGGGGCAGTTGGTTCGACAACGCTTCTGGTCACGCTGTTTACCGGCTTTCTGATCGGAATGGGCTGCGGTGTTAATGTGCGGATGGCGCATGAGCTGGGTGCAAGGCGCAGGGAATCCGTGATCAAAACCGTGCATTCCGCCTTTGTGATCTGTCTGATCGTCGGTCTGCTTGTGGGTGCAGCCTGTTTTTTCTTTGCAGAGGGACTGCTTGGAATTCTGCATACCAAAGAAGAGCTGATGGACAGTGCTGTTTTGTATCTGAAAATTTATGCACTGGGCATGCCGGGTATGGCACTGTATAACTGCGGCAACGGTATTCTGAGCGCCACCGGGGATACGAAGCGTCCGCTGGTATATCTGTCCATTGCAGGAATTGTAAACGTTATTTTAAATCTGTTTTTTGTTATCGTGTGCCATATGGCAGCAGAGGGCGTGGCCATTGCCAGTGTGATCGGACAGTATTTATCTGCACTTCTGATCGTGATTCATCTGCTGCGACGGACGGACGATTGTGGGCTGCACCCTTCGAAGCTCAGACTGGATCCGGCCTGCGGAAAAGCGATTCTGGTGCTTGGCATACCCACCGGGATCCAGAATGCCATCTTTGCTATCGCGAACCTTTTTGTGCAGTCCGGCGTCAATTCCTTTGATGCGGTGATGGTGTCCGGAAATGCAGCTGCAGCGAATGCGGACACGCTGATTTTTAATATTATGGCGGCGTTTTATACCGGCTGTTCCAGCTTTATCGGACAGAACTGGGGAGCTGGCAACCGGGAACGGATGAAAAAGAGCTATCTCGTCGGGCTGACCTATTCCTTTGCGGCAGGTGCGATCTTTGGCGGACTCCTGCTGATTTTCGGACGACAGTTTCTGTCGCTGTTTGCGACGGAGCCTGCTGTAATCGATGCCGGAATGCAGCGTGTGAAGATCATGGGATTTTCTTATATGATCAGTGCGTTTATGGACTGCAGCATCGCAGCCTCCCGAGGAATCGGAAAGAGCATTGTGCCGATGCTCATCGTTATTTTAGGCTCCTGCGTGTTCCGGGTGATCTGGGTGTATACCATTTTTGTATGGATTCATACGATTCCGGCGCTGTACTCTCTCTACTTTTTCTCCTGGGCGATTACATCTGTGGCGGAGGTGCTCTATTTCAGGCACAGCTTTCGGCAGCTGGAATTTCAGAGCTGAGTCCGGGGACGAGAACCGTCAAAATTCGGCAGCTCTTCTGCAGACAGATAAGGTTTTGGCGCTGCTGCGCCGTCCTTTCTGAATGATAGAGGGCTTCTGCTGCATAGATTAAAAAGAAGGAACCGGAAAAGGCGGTTTTCCATGGAACATAAAAAAGAGAAACGAAATGAAAGGGCAGCAATTCAACTGGGACTTTTTCTGGTTGGATTGCTGCTTTTTGGAACTGCTGCGGGAGGGCAGCTGACAGGGGAGGAAAAAAACGGGAAGGAAAAGGCGGCAATACAGACTTCTGGCGGCGTATCCGATGCAGCAGAGCCAAAAAAGATCGCCCTTACCTTTGATGACGGTCCGCATCCGGTCTATACGAAAATACTTTTGGACGGCCTGGCAGAGCGGGGTGCAAAAGCCAGTTTTTTTGTTACAGGGGAGAATGCAGAAAAATATCCGGAGCTGATTTTGCGTATGCAGAAGGAGGAACATCTGATCGGCAACCACACCTATAGTCATATTCAGCTGACAAGCAATAACCGGGAAGCCTTTCGACAGGAGCTGATTTCCACGAATGAGGTATTGAAGGAGATAACGGGAGCGGAACCCATTTTTGTCCGTCCGCCCTATGGAAGCTGGGACAAAGGCTTCGAACAGGAGCTGAATATGTTCCCGGTGCTGTGGACGATTGATCCCCTGGACTGGTGCAGTCAAAGCAGCACCAATGTTGAAAAGCGAATCTTGTCCAAAGCGCGGGAAAATGCGATTATCCTGCTGCATGATGAATATGCTTCCAGTATTGAGGCGGCACTTTTTATTGTGGATGAGCTGCAAAGCCAAGGCTATGTCTTTGTGACAGTCGAAGAAATAATGCTGGTATCTTGAAATCCACAGTTGGATGAAATCCGTAGTTGGATGAAATCCGTAGTTGGATGAAATCCAACATGTACAGCAGGGAAAATAGTTGTTATAATCAAATGTGGAAGCTTTTGCACCGACCTTGATGCCTGCGGATTGTTCCGTGCTGCGCACTCCAACAATCCTACTTCGTAATCCAGGGTTTAGGTTTAGAACGAAAGGAAACAGATTGGTAACTGTTCAGTAGGTCTGCGCATTTACTGCGCTGACCGTAAGAAGACTTAGGCTAGAAGGCAAAAATCCTATCGGCATAGCCGATTTGGAATGGATTTTTGCGTGTAACTGTGAGGGTACTGAACAGTTACACAGATTGAAAAAAATGTTTCAATCACGAGATTTGTGTCTGCGCGCACTTAACACAAACTCGACATGCGAAAAAAGCGTGCGCAGAAATGAGTGGAAAGAATGCAATATACCTACACAGAGCTGGCAGTGTATCTGCTGCTGTACAGCTTTATCGGATGGGCACTGGAAGTTGCCTTTTTTGCAGTAAAAGAAAGAAGATTTTGCAACCGCGGATTTTTCAGTCTGCCCCTTTGTCCGGAATACGGCATAATGATGGATATTCTGATCCTTTTGCTGCCGGAGCAGGGGACAAAATGGCTGCTGCAGTTTCTGACCACTTGGATGGTCGTGTCCGTTGTGGAATATTTTTCCGGAGGGATCGCAGCCAAAATCTGGAAAAAGCATTTGTGGAATTACGAGGATGTGACACTGTTTGGCGGGAAGAAAAAGAGTGTGCTCCTTTCGCTGATCAAGGCAGCAGTTGTGATGACGGCGGTGCTGCTTTTGCATCCTCCGGTCTTTATCCTGTTTTCGATGATTCCGACAATTGTGCTGCGGATCATAGACATAGTCGGCTTTGGGCTGATGGCTGCCGACCTGGTGTCGATTCTGATTGCAGTCAGGAAAAGCAGGAGCCTGACAGAGCTGAAGGAAACCCAGGGGAGACTTCTGCAGGAACAAAAGGAAGTCAAGCAAAAGCTTGGAGGCAAGATCTATCATGCAGTCTGGAAGCGCTTAAACCGTGCATACCCGGAGATGGAAGCTCTGGAGGAGGCAGATCGGGCAGAACGATATGTCTTTGCAAGAGGCGTCTGTGTGGATAAGCTGATCTGGGTATTTATGATCTGTGCATTTCTCGGAGATCTGATCGAAACGCTGTTCTGCAGGGTGACGGGAGGCGTATGGATGAGCCGGTCCAGCGTAATTTACGGCACCTTCAGTATTGTCTGGGGCTTCGGTGCGGTCATTCTGACAGTTGTATTGCAGCGGCTTGCCGGAAAAGAGGATCGTTATATTTTCCTGGCGGGCAGTGTGCTGGGCGGCGTATATGAATATCTGTGCAGCGTATTTACAGAGATTTTTCTCGGGACTACATTCTGGGATTACAGTGACATGCCCTTTAATATCGGCGGGAGAACCAACCTGCTGTATTGTATTTTCTGGGGGCTGTTATCCGTTGTCTGGGTAAAGATCTGTTATCCGACCATCAGTGGATGGATCGAAAAGCTGCCGCCCCTTGGAGCAAAAATTGCGACCTGGGCAGTTATCGTGCTGATGAGCTGCGATGCGGTGATTTCAGCAGGCGCCATGGTACGCTATGTGGAACGGCAGGATAGCGCGGCGGTGCAGGAGAGCAGTGCGGACGCAGGGAATGCCGCAGGCGTAGAACACGCCGCGAAGGAGGAAAACGTCGCGGACGCAGGGAATGTCGTAGGCACGGAAAGCACCACAGGAACTGTGCGGGCGGAAAAGAAGAGCGTGATCGACACATTCTTTGACATCAATTACCCTGACGAGCGGATTGAGAAGGTGTGGCCGAACATGAAAGTGGAGGTACAATAAGGGGACATGGATCTTTTCGATTATATGAGACAGACCAATCAGGAAAAGGAAGCGCCGCTGGCGGCAAGGCTGCGGCCCCGGACGCTGGATGAGGTAGTCGGGCAGCAGCACATTATCGGAAAGGACAAGCTTTTGTACCGTGCGATTCAGGCGGACAAGCTTTCCTCCATCATTTTTTACGGACCGCCCGGAACGGGCAAAACGACTCTTGCGAGGGTGATCGCGAATACGACCAGCGCGGAGTTTATGCAGATCAATGCGACTGTGGCAGGCAAAAAGGATATGGAAGAGGTTGTCGCAAAGGCAAAGGACAACCGTGGAATGTTTGGAAAAAAGACGATCCTGTTCATTGATGAGATCCATCGGTTCAACAAGAGTCAGCAGGACTATCTGCTTCCCTTTGTGGAGGATGGAACCCTGATCCTGATCGGTGCGACGACGGAAAATCCGTATTTTGAGGTAAACGGAGCGCTGCTGTCCCGTTCGGTTATTTTTGAGCTCAAGCCGCTTTCAAAGGAAGATATCGAAGAACTGATCAGACGGGCAGTCTATGATCAGAGAGGAATGGGTGCCTATCAGGCACAGATAGAGCCGGATGCGCTGGAGTTTCTGGCGGATATTGCAGGCGGAGATGCACGTGCGGCATTGAATGCAGTAGAGCTTGGCGTAATGACGACACAGCGCTCAGAGGATGGAAAAATCCATCTGACCCTGGAGGTTGCCCAGGAATGTATTCAAAAACGTGCAGTAAAATACGACAAAACAGGCGATAATCATTACGATACGATTTCGGCATTTATCAAGAGTATGCGGGGCTCCGATCCGGATGCGGCGGTTTATTATCTGGCGCGGATGCTGTATGCCGGGGAAAGCGTGACATTTATCGCCCGCAGGATGATGATCTGTGC
>ERZ1694701.578-NODE-578-length-14621-cov-23.867225_pt1 | contig 14621 bp, 19 predicted proteins | sample MGYA00581721_ERZ1694701 | MGnify/ENA primary metagenome ERZ1694701 (study PRJEB42213, sample SAMN07424528) | human gut metagenome | biome: ENVO:00009003; feature: ENVO:2100002; material: ENVO:00002003 | host: Homo sapiens | place: USA | collected 2014 ...
TATGCGATCGTCGGCAGCGTCAGATGTGTATAAGAGACAGCCATTAGAAAAAACGTCGACAAGCTCGTTCCCATTTTGAGGTACGAGCTTGTACTTAAAATTTATTATCTAATTCCTTTTAAGTCTACTTGTATTGTACTTCCATCCCAGTTACCGCTATCTTTTGTCACTGTCAACCAGTGCGCACCAACACTTGTAACTTTTGAAGGGTAAGTTCCACTCCCGGGTTTTGTTGTTGTTACTGTCCATTCGAATAAGTTAGCGTTTTCTACTGGAATATATATAGCTCCAGTGTTTGTATAGGTAGGAACAGATGCTGTTATAGTGTAACCACCTTGATATTTATAATCAAGTGCTACTATTTGTGTAGTAGACGCGGATGAAAGTGAGATGCCATTATTATCACCGGGTATGTATCCATAGTTTTGAGTATTTGTTAATCTAAAAAGAATCATGTTATTTATATTCATGGTTGTATAAGAGTTAGCAAAGTTAAGTACTAAAGGTGAGCCAGTAGCGCCAAAATTTAATTTAGCGGCGTCATCAATAGCAACAGCATGCTTTTTGCCATTTATTTTACATCCTATTGCATTAAACTCCTGTTTATCAACATTAGCACTAGCTTCATTATGCAAATAAATGCCGTCTGTACCATAAAATATACAATTGTTAAAAGTGTAATGGCACCCTCTTGTGCACCCACAGCCTAGTGCTGGTTGATTATCACTAACAAATTTACAATTTACAACAGTTACTGAAGTGCCACAACTTGTATCGGTACTACCGTCCAGATGAAAGGCATAACTATCTGGACCAGTTGAATGAAAATAAATACCCTCAATATAAGTATCTCCATAAATATTTGCGGGACCATTAGGATATGGTGCATCGGTAATAATTTCGGGCATACCAATACCAATAAAGTCTATACCGGGATTTTTTGTTAGTACAACACTTTCTCTGTATATACCACCGTAGATTAAAATTGTAACTCTTGAATATCTTCCGCAATATTTCTTTGCAAAAGTAATAGCTTCATTAATTGTATGAAATCTTCCACCATTTTTGGCAACTGTAATAACACTAGGAGTATCGCCATCAAACACGACATTTTTTAAATTATTTAATGCACTTGTTGTTAAATTAAATTTATTATTAAATTCATTATTAGTATTGGTCTGATTTTTTTTAAATGTCTGTAAATCAGTGTTAGTATTATTTGCAAGCTGTTTAGCTTCAAGAGCTTCTTGTCTATACTCTTCAATCTGGGTATTGTAATTACCAGTACAAACCCAATAAGTCTCATCACCAATATCTACTTTAGCAGGAACAGGTATTTTACTTGTAAAGCTATTACCTTTATAAGTTACTATACTTAATGCTTCATAAGGTATATTTTTGTCCCACTCACCCATAATCTTCGGCACATACCTAGCACCCACATACTGTCTATTAATCAAGCCATAACTCATATTACTTTTACCTCTCTTTCTTAATAACTTAATACTAAATGGCCATAGTCATAACCCCCAACACCTATGTTATTTCCAATATCTAACCCAGTTGTATTAAAGGTTATACTTTCCCAGTGTTTTGGAATATTATAAATAATATATCCCGCATCACTAATTGTCACAAAAATCATAGTAGCTAAATATTGAGAAATAACATTTTCAGCAAAGCTAGTATTGAAATTATCAATCCAATTTTGCACTGTCTGTATTTCCTGTTTTAGCTTATTGATTTCATCGTTCTGTAATTTGTCAGTTTCAATCAAATTGTTAATATAATCTACCATTTTACAAAGTATTTCATAATAGCTTAGGCTGTCATCATATACCAGTGGTAAAACCTTGTAACACCAAAGTCGAAAGAATTCATTGTCACAGTTACTCATATAAACGCTCCCTTCTAATAAATTGTAAAGAATAAGTCTTTAAGTTCATCAATAACCATCATATCAATATTTAAAAACGTTTCCCTAAACTTTAGCAACATTTCTGATTGATTACCTTCATAACCTAAAACTTTGTCAACATAGCTGTCGTTTCTGCTTCCTGTTCCTGTCTCATTATCGCTAGTTGTTCCGTTTAGCGTACTACTCGTACCATCCGTACCCATATTGTGTGTGGCATTTGTTAAATAATCGTTACTATCAAGTCCATTAATACCGCCCTGTGGTGTATCACTGTAATAGCTCCAAGTATCGGTGCTTCCATCCGTTCTTGAGGTGCTAGTATTAGTGCCATTTCTGTTAGTGGTTTTGGTTTCGCTTCCACTACCTTCATGCGTAACACTCCTGTCCACACTAACTAACGGTTGAATTTTTAACAATTCGCTCTGATAAAGTTGGTTATAATAAGGCATTATGTTTTTCATCTTATCACTAAGAAACAACTTCCATCTTCCTACAGTTTCGCAACATATCTCTCGAGTGTAGTAATGTCTTAAAATTTTTTTGCAAAGCTCTGCTCTATATTTTTCGTCAAAAATAGGAAAGTCACTAAAAATTTTATTCCATGATTTGTCAAGAACATTTTCAATGTCGTTAAAGCCGACTGATTCTGTTAAATTTGCATTTGTTTCGCATATAAATCTAACTTCTGTTGTATATTTACTCATTATCATTATCCTCCTTCCCGTCTTTATTTTGATTAAATACATCACGAAAGTGACACCTTATTTGAGTATCAAACATTCTGTTAATCTCTTCGCATGCCTGTTGTCTTGCAAATTCTCGCGAATATCTGTTTGCCATTACACCGCCTTGTAGTCTTTGCACTTCATCTTTTATCATTCTTTCTTTTTTCTGAACGCTGATATTAGTTACACCCAGGTATGTGAGAGCTTCATTCCATAGATTAACTTTTAATTCATATAACTTATCAGCTACAAAAGGTGCACCTGTTGTAAACACACCAAACGAGCTTCCATCACCATCCATAAAATCATTATTACCAAAAATAACAGGTTGGTTTCCATCATATTGCATATAAGCATTTTTTAAAGCTAATTGCTGTTGCTCGCTACCTTTAATTAAAATAGGTGTTCTTTGAGCTTTACAGTTAATGTCGATACTTGCATCAAGTTCAGCTAGTCTTTTAGCATATATTGACATTTTATCTTTACAGCACCAATGGGTCATATTATCCCATATAATAACACTATCATCCCGACTACAAGTACGCTGATATCCATTAGAAGCATAAGCCCGCCTATATAACGGTATGTTATAAACATCAAGTTGTCCTCCTAGCATACCACGCAAGCATAGATTACCCATCACATCATCATTAAAATACAGCATAGCTTTATTTTCATACAACCCAACTTCAATAAATCTGGCATCTACAGTACTAGGAAGTCCAGTCCATTCAAACGAGCTTATGGCTATCTCTGTAAATAAATCTAAGTATTGGTCAAATGTATAAAGTTGATAAAATACACTGTCATCAAAATTTGTTCTCTGTTTACTTCGTCTTGCTTTTCTTACTTTACTCATTTTATCCCTCCTTTCTAAACAGAATTATCAAGTGAATAATTTCCAACTTCACTAGGATTTTTCCAAAAGGTAATCCCACTATTAAAATAGCTTTCAATTAACGCTATATCATCACTAGGTGCTCCACCTATTATTGTACAATCAACAGTCTTTGTATAATTCCAATGTGGTCTGCTTGACACGTTAGGTACTTTTGTTGTATGACAAGCATACCCAAATACATCAAAATATTTATCTATAGCCTTGGCATAATCAGCAGTAATAGATTTTCGTTGAGCTTCAAAACATACTTGACCTTTGCCAAAAAGAGCATTATTAGTAGCATAATTTCCCTTTACATCATTAGCAGATATACTTGCGGTATAAGCACTTGTTAGTATATTTTGCACACTACCTAAAGCAGAGTTACTTTCATTTCCTGTAAACACACCAACAGCAGTCTGAATAGCAGACGGGATAGCGTTAACAGTAATTGGCACAGCGTTTTGAGCTACCCATGCATTAAAGGCATCCACATTCCATGAACATAAAGGGAAACTATCAAGTGTTATAGTTTCTGTCATATCCATTCTATCAGTACCGCTAGTTTCTGTGGCTTTGTATCTGTCAAGCCTTAGCACTTCCTGTACAGGCATTGTCATATTTCCCACAATGTTATAGTAAGGTGTAAGATTTTCTGAAAATTCGTATCTTTGAATCAATGTCTGGCCACAGTTGTTTCTTACTTCATTGAAGTTGTATGGGTAAGTATATAGTTTCTTATTTCTTGGCTTATAACCATTTAATGTATCGTTAGCAGTAATAGCTGTGCCAGTAACATTAATAGGGTTTGTTTGACCAGTAAACGTTATATTTACTCCTTCGTCTGTCACTTCAACGGGTAGTATATCTGTAGGGCAAGTATATAGTGCCAATATATTATCGGGTGTTTTTAAGTATTGATTCAAAAAATTAGTAAGGTTATTTCCACCCGCTTCGGTGTTTGAAAAAGCCTTGATTTGATAACCACTGTAAACACCGTCGTACATGTATCCGCCTGTGGTAGCAAGTAGTACCATAGTGCAAGTACTCAACGAACCCAGTCCAATGACTTGTCCTTTACCGTTGTATACATACTCACCGCATTCAACGTTTTCGGGTAAAATATGCTCACCAATATTATCTGTTAAACTGTGTTCTCTTTCAACAAAGCATTCTTTTCTTTTAATGTCAAACCAATAAGTTTGTAGTACATCAATTTCAAAACTTATTTCTGCTGTTATATTGTTGATATACTCAATTCCAGTTATGAAAGCATAAAACCAACGATTGCTAAATGCGGTGTTTTGAAACATCATATAATTACAGTCATAAAGTTTATCAGCTGTAGATTGTACACGGCATTTACCTTTATTCACTCTGTTATAGGACACCTTGTTAAATTCTAAACCACTTTTAACTTTACTAAGAAAATAGTTTGTTTGAGCTTCAATGCTTGAAAAATAAATAGTATGTTTTTGCTGTGTGGAAAGTGGTACACCAGTGCATATTTTAATAACGCTATTAGGTTCTATATACATTATTTCACTTCCTTTACTTTTTGTTTTAGTGGTGGGAAATTAACCCACCACTATTTATTATACTTCGATTAAGCAATAAAATGTTATTGTGCCACTTATAATGTTCAGAGTGTTTAAATAAATTACAGAAATTCCTTTTGCATCAACAGTATCAGCGGATATAAAGTGTTTGAATCACTCATAATCACACCCCTTACGCTTTATTCAATACAAGAGTATCTCCAACATTAATATCACTTGTCGGCTCTGTTGCACTATATTCCGTGCCGTCAATTTCTGCTACAATAGTAATAGTCTCTGCGACTGCACTCTTAGGAATTATCACAACTCCATATTTCTGTACAGCAATTCCCTTACTTGTAAGAGCCTCTGTCTGTACAAAATGCACGCTATTTGGTTTAAGGCTTGCATCATCAGTATCAGCATTAAAAGCTAAAACAATAGCTTCATCTGAAATATCCTTATTAATGCACTCGCAAGTTAATGAAGTTGGCAATGCTACATCCGCTGTCTTAGATACAAACACGATAGCATTGGCAAAAGGCGAGCTTGAAACTGTTTTCCAAACATGATAAAAATAATTCCAGTAAAGTCCACTAGCTACATACTGTTCAGTAAACTTATTATTGTTGTCATAAACTTGGAACCAGTTTTCGTCAATAAGTACACCTTTAACGTTATTTAACAGTGCAAGTTCGTTGCTTGTAATTTCTTCGATACCATCTGAATGTGCTCTGATAATATCAAAACGCTCATTATCAAAATCAGTCCAGTTATCAATCAAAAACAGTCTACCCATGAAGTCTGCTTTATCCATATTAAATGCACTTGCTAAAACATTAACGTCATACTGGGCATTAAATTTTGCATCCATGAAAATAATCTGTCTGTCTTTAGGTGTATTAGTTTTAACATTTGCTTCGTTGTATTCATTAGACATAAAAGGTAAAATATTTGATGCACTTCTAAATGCTACCGCGGATGTACTTAAATCAGTATCACTCTCAATAGCTATTGACTTCATTTTACCATGTGAAATAGCCTTGATTAAAAGATATTTAAAGAGTAAGAACTCGTCATACTCTGCGGCTGTGTATACACTGTCTACAATCTTAGCAATTAAATCTGTGATACCATCAATACTTAGAAAAGCCTGTCTCAAATCTTCATCCTGTATTGTAACCGGATAGATTGCACGCCAATTCATTGTATGGAAAGCACTTCTAACATCTGGTAATGTACGCTTAAATTCTCGTTCATTAGCTTTTTCGGGTGTATAATCTACAGCTTTAGCAATAGAAACAAAAATGTCCTCTACTGTTTCGCCAAACTCTAAGTATCCTTTTTTCAAAATACTATAAGGGTTATTAAATGTCGCACTCTGTACTCTAACTATAGCAATTCTGTTTACCAATGCATTAATAAACTGATTTGCAAAAGCGGGTGTACCATAAATAACTTCTCCTACTTTAGGGATATCACTTGCTTTATCAACAACTGGCACATTCTGCTGATAGTCATATGATGCATTCTGTCTGATAACATTTAAAATGTCAAGTGTTGTAGCATTTAAAGTGCTACTTGCAATTCTTTTAGCCATTATATTTCCTCCTCTTCAAATAAATCCTCGAAGGTTTTATATTCCTTCTCTTCATCGTCTTTCTCGTCTGTAGGGTCTTCAATTTCATCCTCATTTTTTTCAAAAAACCTTGAAATATATTTGTCCCTCCACATTTTGTCATTCTCATTATATTTCTGTTTCCATTCATCAGCGTCAGACGAATCAAATGAGTCAGAAATATCTTCAATAATTGCGAGTGTTTCATCATCAGTCCTATCACCGACATATGTTCTTACTTTTTCGAGTAATTCGTCTTTTGATAATTTAGCCATTATCATTCTCCTTTCTTAAAATCTTCGTTTTAACATCATATAAATAGACATATGCCTTCTTGTTGAAGGTGTAGGTGTGGGCGGTGTGGGCGGTGTGGGCGGTAAAGGTGTACCGCTAAGATACTCAAACCAATTCTTCCCATTTTGTATTCTTTCATCAAGTGCTACAACACCAGCGCGCTCACGTTCAAAGCAGTAAGCTTTGACAGCTTCTTCAACATCTGTTAGTTGAGAAAATTCTAAACCACTATAAGGATAACTTTTAGTTGGTATCCACTGGCCACCATATCCTTCAAGTACTTCGGCATTGATAAGTTGACATTGAAGGTTTCCGTCTTTCCAGTCCTTGCCTTGAGCATTAGCATAATTAGTAAGATTACTGGATGGTGTCCACTGAATTAACCCCCAACCACTGGATGTGCTTAATCTTTCTTTTAGGGCGGGATTTAACGTGCTTTCTCTCTGAACGTTTCCAAGCATACCGCAGATGCTTTCTAATGTATATTTTCCCATGAAATATGCATTAAATTCTACAGCATTATTTTCCATTTGAGCCTGTGTAAGATACTTTTTTGTACCCTCAATAGCAATCCATGCCATTAAATTACCTCACTAAGAAGTGCTTTCCATGTATTGTTACCACATTCACCGTCCTGTATAAGGTTGTGCGCTCTCTGAAAATTAATGCAAGCAGATACACACCCTTTACCATATGTAGTATCAATTGGACCCGTATAATATCCAAGCTTTGCCGTCAGTATTTCAAATACTGTGACATCGTGATTTTTAGTTCCTCTTTTTAATAAAGTCATAGTTGCTAGTTTCTCCTTTTTGAAATCAACAATTCTTTTAACAAGCACTAAGTCGTTTCGGTGAGAAATATTAGTAATTGATACACCTATTCCTTTGTTTGTTTTTGTGTTCTTACTATTGCCTCTCGATTCAATCATCTGTCTACTATTTAAAGCAATAGCAATGTGCGTAATTCTTTTAGTTGATTTACCAAAATAAAGTAAATCGGCACTTTGAATTTTAGTTACTGTTTTACCTAGTGATGAATAACCCTGTGCTGTAGTTCGTGGTACTTTCATCCCGCATTTATTCAATACAGAATACACAAAACCGCTACAATCATAGCCGCCCTCAGCTTCAGATTCACCACCCCACACATAAGGCTTGCCAAGGTAAGTTCTTGCTGTTGTTACAATGTCATTACTTGTCATTTACATTTACCTCGCTATCAAGTTTATCACAAAGTTTCTGAAGTACAACAGTATTATTGTTGAGTGCTTCAGCAAACTTATCTGATTCGACTTTATGAGCATCATTAATCTTATTAATGTAATAGCACATAATTAAGCACATTCCAATGGGAAAACCAAGAGTCGAAATTAAGGTTGATAAATCATTAATCATGTATATGCCCTCCTTCCTTTTTTCTTATTATATCAAATTATCCACAAATTATCAACATTAATTTGACAAATTGTGGATAATTTGATATAATAAACTAAAGGAAGTGGATAAATGTGCGCAGTAAATTATTATGATGGTACAAAACTACTAAGTATGAAAGACATTAACGGAAATACACCCGAAATTTATATTTCAACGTCAAATAGAACTGCGGGAAAAACTACATATTTTAATAGATATTTAGTTAATCGTTTCTTAAAGTATGGCGAAAAATTTTGCCTGTTATATAGATTTCAAGACGAGTTGAAGGATTCAGCAGATAAATTTTTCAAGGATATACATAATCTTTTTTTCTCTGCATATTTAATGAAGGGTGTACAAATTGGTAATAGTAAAATGTATGAGTTATTTTTATGTAGTGCATACGATGAAGAGGACGAAGGAAAACCCTGTGGCTATGCCGTTGCACTAAATTGTGCGGATAAAGTTAAAAAATATTCTCATTATCTAAGTGATGTAACAAGAATACTTCTTGACGAATTTCAGTCCGAAACTAATCATTATTGCGCGGATGAAGTCAATAAATTTATAAGTATTCATACTTCAATAGCAAGGGGTAATAATAGCCAAGTTAGATATGTTCCTGTTATAATGATTTCAAATGCAGTAACATTGTTAAATCCTTATTATACGGCTATGGGTATTACAGAACGACTAAAAGCAGATGTTAAGTTTTTACGAGGTGAAGGCTTTGTTCTTGAACAAGGATATAACGAAAGTGCATCCAAACTACAAGAAAGCTCATTATTCAATAGGGCTTTTAGTAAATCTAATTACGTTGCTTATGCTTCACAAAATATCTACTTAAATGATAACAATGCTTTTATTGAAAAAATGAAGGGGCAAAGTCGATATCTGTGTACACTTAAATATAAAAATGAAGAATATGCGGTCAAAATGTTTGAAGAGGAAAGCATAATATACTGTGACAAAAAAGTTGATAAAGATTTTAAACAGCGAATTTCAGTTACTACAGATGACCATAATATTAATTATGTGATGCTAAAAAATAATGGATGGTTAATTGATTATATGAGATACTTCTTTGACAGAGGTTGCTTTAGGTTCTATTCACTTGATTGTAAGGAATGCATACTTAAAGCTTTAGCTTATTATTGAATCATCAAAATGTTTCACGTGAAACATATTATATTGGTATCTGCGTTAGTTATTTTTGTAACATAAATATGAAAGGCTCTTTGGAATATAAGACATATTTATGTAGTTGGGTGTATGCCTACCCATGCATTAAGAATTAACGTTATAGATATATTAAAAGAGACAGAATTTTTATTCTGTCTCTTTTTGCTATGTTTCACGTTGCCATGCATTTCTGTGTTGATACAGTGTATCAATGTATGAATGAAACATTATCTCATTTTATATGTCGTTTCTTGTAATACTATGCCGCCTCTAATTCTCACTGGACGAAGTTTTCCATATACTTCTAATCCCTGTTTAAAATCTGCTAGTGTTCTTTTTACTTTTAAAAATTCCTGTTGTAGTGGTGGGTACTTTTGTAGCTCTTCATCTGTTACACCCTCCATTGATTTCAAAAATAATTCTTTGCATCTGTCAGGCATACCCGCACACTTTACATTATAGTATGGTTCATTAATTGGCTCTTCATCTTCATGTGTGACATGCTCAATGTATGTTTTTTGGCGAACAAAAATAGCTTCATCCCAAAAACTTTCCAGTTTCCAACAGCAAAAGTCTGTAGGGTGGATTTTAATTCCCTTAATATTTGCTTTTGTGGTACAACAATGTATACTATCCGTATCAGCATACACAAAATACTTATAATTTTGCTGTGCTGACCGAATAGTAAAATTCCTAGCATAACTTGTTATTGCCGAGCCTATGGGAATATACATAACTTTCTTTTCGTGTTCTTCAAATGTCGTAAAACCTAGTGAGCCATCATCCTTCTCCCTTGCCACTTTAAAAGAGGATATATCCGAACTGCTAAGTTTTCCGTATAAGTTATTTAAAAAGAGTTTTGCTAGTGTTCGCCTTGCCCCTGTACTATTTTGTTTAATTTTCTTATACTTGTTAATATACTCGTCAAAAATTCCTGTTATAGTTCTAAAGTAACATCCATCCAATAGCTCAAAATCTACAAGGTTGTAATGCTCCTGTAATAATTCAAAATCGGTTTGAGTGAGTACCATTTCAACAGTAGCTTTTTTAATATTTCCGTCAAAATCTTTGTACCATGTACATACATTTCCTGTATCTTTATCAACTATATCAGATGTTTCAAGCATTTCAGTAGCCTTATAGAAAAAGCTTCCTTTAATCTGTATAAATGGTAATTTATTTTCTTTCAAATAAAATCGTGTGCGGATGCGAACAAAATAATAATATTGGTCCGTAAGACATTTTGGTGGGATTTTACCTTTGAAAAAAACTGGCTGACCATAGGGGTAATAATTTCCACTTTCGGAGTGCATCATAGATGGGTACAAGCTATTAACATCCGCCGTTATACCATCAGTGTAAATTCTGTTTTCGCATCCCTTCTTTAAATAACACCACCCACCCCTATATGAATGTCTTATATACTCGTCTGCATTTGAGTATTTATATTCAAGTGGGTTTAATTTAAACTGTGTTAAATCAGGGAAAAATGCTTGATAGTCTTGTTTGTCAACTGTAGCTTTAAATTCAGAGAGACAACATGAGCCGATAGTAAGTTTTAAGTGCCCATCTGCCTGCATGATTTCCAACGCTTCTTTAACTATTAGAACATCATTAGCAATATAACGCTTTTCGTCATCTGTAATTGAGCAACCTGCATATCTAAGCCCTTTATACTCCATATTTAATTTACGGTGCTTTGTTTGAAAACTTTTCCCAATTTGTTCAACTGAAAACGGTAAGAGCTTCAAACTATCTCTAATCTCAATCAATGCATATGGTGTCTTGATAAGTATACTGTACCACTGCCCCATGTCTGAAATTGAATATATAAAGGATTTTGGCGTTAAATCCTTTTCTTTTAAAAAGTGTACATCACTATCATTATTCGAGTTTACATAAAGTTTTTGTTCATATTTCAAATCTGCTAGTAAGAACGATAGCCAAAACGAACCATCAAACTTTAAGTTATGGTAATATATGCAAATATTCTGCTTTAAGTTATAAAGATAATTATAAGTCTCTCTAATAGAATGATGAATTTTAACATCCTCTGTGCCTAGCTCAACAACTGCTGAAGCCCACACCTCCGTGAATGTCTGTCCTTCATATACAGTGGTTTCAAAATCACCCACCATATATTTCATTTGCTTTTTCATATTTCTTCCCACGTTTCATCACTGGCTAATGCTTTATCAATTTCTGCCTGTTCTGCATCGCTTGGTAAATTGCCACTTATTAACGTATATAAATGCTGTACGGCTGTCCTTGATACAGCACTATTTGGATGATATTTAATTATAACTTCACAAGTTGATAAAAAATCCTCGCTTGCCTGTGATATGGAATACAAAACAATGTCTGCGCCATACTGTTCAATTTGTGAGTTTAAAAGATTGTTTAACAAGTCTGCTGACTGTGATTGTTGAACACCCACGCTTGCTATCATGGACTGTACTTTATTCCATACTAATTTTGATGCGTGAAACATCTGTTGCCATTCCTTGTTAGACTTAATTCGGTTATAGTCCGCTTGGTCTTTTTTTCTTATCCTAGTCTCCCATGCTTTCCTTGAAGCTTCTTCTCTTATTTCTCTTTTTCTCTGTTCAACTGTTATTGGTTGCCCTGTTACTGCACTGATGGCATAAGCCTTGTTATAAAGCTGTGCAGGTCTAATCTTTGACAGCCTTCTTATTGAACCACTCGTAATAGTTTTTGGTCTTGGTGGTATAAGGTTGGGTTCAAACACATAACCTCTTTTTTCAGCGTATCTAATAAATCGTTTAATCCGGTTTCGCTCCTTATTATATTCCTTTAAGAGCTGTGACTTCTTAGTTGTCTTACCCATACACTTTATCCCTCCTATGTTTATAAGTAAAGGGGGGTAAAAACCCCCCCTTTCTTATTAATAAATACTCTAAATAATTAAAGTACCATTAATTGGTAAAATTTTCTACCGCTATTGGATGTATTCTCGCATACCTCTATAAGGGCATGTCCATCATCTGATATAATATCGTCAAGCATATCTAACGTTTCATTAACAGTCTTAGAAATGCTTGTAAAAACTGCTCCGTCTTTATCAACAAGCACTGATACTGTTACGGGATTTCCATCCTTGTCAGTATCAGCATATTCACCGACATTGACAACATCAATCTGTAATCCCTTCTCAATTTTCTGTGATGACGCCTTTGCGTTAAATAATTCTTTCTTTGATAACATGATATTAACCTCCTATTTTTACTGTGCTGTGTCTGCTTTGTCTACTTTGTCTACTTTGTCTGTTTTTACTTCCTCTGCTTCTTCAATGTACTTGCTTAATGGCATACTGTATGTTTTTGTATCTGCCGTCTTGTCTATGATTGCGGAGATTTTAAAAGTATCTGTCTCATACATCTTACGAATGTAATTAAACAGTTTTGCTTCATCCTTTGGGGCTTCACTCTCATAGATTGGATAAGTCTTAGTCATAGACTCGCACGAAACTGTGTCCATGCCTAATACTGTGACGTTTAGTGTGGTGATTCTTCTTGTTACGCTTGGTTTTCTCATTTTAATATCCTCCTTCTTTTTGTGATGAGTTTGCTTTGTAACTTGTTGTAACTTGTTGTAACATAGGACAACCCCCCCGGCTTGGTTACTGCTAGTTAGATTAATTAAGATTTATTAAGAAATATGCTCTATTAATACGCTTATCATAATATCCTATACTCACATCGTGTACTAATTCATGCATTAACTCGCGTGGTATATTCTCCGTTGAACCTACATATACAATACTCTCTGAGGCATTATCATAAATCATAATTATTTCGTGTTTTAGAACTAAATATAAATTATACAGTACCATATTATCCTCCTATATTCTCTTGTGCTTTGTTGGGTTGTGACTTCCTTACAAGTATTATATTACACTATATGACACGAAATGACAAGTACTTTTTCAAAAACTATTAAATTTCTATGTAAAGAATACCTTCTTTCATTTGATAAGCTTTAACAGGCTTATTGATATAGCCTATCAATTCACTAGCTGTCAAACGCTTTCCGTCTCTATATGCTTTTATTTCGTAGCAGGGTAGTATTGTTTATTAATAGTAATACATAACATACCCTTGGCACTTCACTGTCAATATATTGACTAATCATTTTCGTACACATAACAAATGTCACTATAACTAATACTTCATTGTAATAAAAAATTCGTTTCTTATAATATCTATTTCCTTAACGGTTCTTTCAAGTAAATCAGATGTAATAAAGACAGCTTTATCCATAAATAACCAATCCCTACTCTCGGATATGATATTCAAAAAGGCATTATCATCAATAACGCTAATTAAATCTTTAAGTTTCATTTAACTTATCCCGCCATTCTTTTACTTCATCTATTATAATGTCTGCTAATGCTGTAGCTGTGAGGTTAGACTCAAGTATTCCAAAAGGTGCTTTAAATATGTGGTTATAGCCGTCAGCGCATATATAAAAGATTGTTGATGATATTGAGGGTTCAATAAACGTGTAAACACTACAATTATTAAACTCTGTCGATGATTGTATTAGTGTTTTTACTACTTCTAAATATTGTGCATGCAAGTATTTTTTCACCCCCTTTCTATTTAATAAAAATATAAGTACAACTATTTGAATCCTCACACGGAAACGAACACACTTTATCTATATTACAATTATAATATTTTTTAGGTATTGAATATGCATAGCCACCCCATTCCACATTTGCACCAGCCATACAAATTCTCACCTTTTCAACATTAAATAATATAGGTAATAATTTCTTAACCTGCATTTACTTACTCCTTTCCTTTATCTTAAAACAAGGTGCTGTGTCATCTCTGTTTGACTGACTTCCTCATTTCCTTGTTTCTATATACATTATATCACCTTAAAAATAAAATTGGTGTATAATCTTTTAATATAATGTGAACATTTTGTGAACATTATAATCCTGTTCTTACTAACTGTACTAAATAAAGTACCTGTCTCTTATACACATCTGACGCTGCCGACGATCGCATAAGTGTAGA
>ERZ1694701.586-NODE-586-length-14480-cov-7.027660_pt1 | contig 14480 bp, 8 predicted proteins | sample MGYA00581721_ERZ1694701 | MGnify/ENA primary metagenome ERZ1694701 (study PRJEB42213, sample SAMN07424528) | human gut metagenome | biome: ENVO:00009003; feature: ENVO:2100002; material: ENVO:00002003 | host: Homo sapiens | place: USA | collected 2014 ...
ACTTATGCGATCGTCGGCAGCGTCAGATGTGTATAAGAGACAGCGGATACCCTTTCTGCAAGCTTCATTGACAACTCCGTTTACGAAGCAACCATCAAGGGTACAGATTCCGACAACGACCTGGCAGTCATCGCCGTTCCGCTTTCCAGCATTTCCGATGATACAATATCCCAGATCGCAGTGGCTGCAGTGGGCGATTCCGATTCCTTAAAGGTCGGTGAACAGGTTGTTGCCATCGGCAACGCACTCGGCTATGGTCAGTCCGTTACAACCGGCATTGTCAGCGCCACAGACCGTACCCTTTCCTCTTCGGATTCCGATGACAGCAATGCCCTCATTTCCAGCACTGTTACCACAAAAGAGACACCTACCTACATCCAGACAGATGCGGCCATCAACCCCGGTAACAGCGGCGGCGCACTGGTCAATATGAAGGGTGAGGTTATTGGTATCAACTCTGCAAAGCTTGCCAGCACAGAGGTGGAAGGCATGGGCTATGCAATCCCCATCACCAGAGTATCCAGCATCATCGAAGAGCTGATGAATGAGACGACCAGAACCAAGGTTGCTGACAGCCAGAAATCCAGCATCGGTATCGCAGGCATCACCGTGGATTCCAACATCAACGCAGCCTATGGCATCCCCGCAGGTGTTTATGTAGCAAGCGTTACTCCGGGCAGCGGTGCAGAAGCGGCCGGCATCCGCAAGGGTGACGTCATCACAAAATTCGATGGTAAGACCGTCAGCACCATTCAGGAGCTGAAAGAAAAGCTGCAGTACTACGCAGCCGGAGAAGCGGTTTCTATTACGGTACAGTCTCCCGGCGAGGGCGGCATTTATACAGAAAAGGAGCTGACCATCACCCTTTCCTCCGCACAGAGCTCTGAAGAAAGCCAGTCTACTGACAACACACAGGCCGCTCCTGAAAAAGGAAACGGAACGCACAAAGCGATGGGATATCAGAACTGAAGCTGACAATAGCTTATCTGAAAAAGCCGGTCGGCATGGAAGAAAATTCTTCTGTGCCGACCGGCTTTTTATGTTCGTTACAGCTCACTCTTCCTCTTCTTTCTCCGGCAGGATCTTGCTGACCAGTGCAGATTCCACTCTCTGATCCTCCATTTTTTCCACATGAATATTCAGTCCGTTGACCTGCACATCAAACTGGCTGCCGTCCGCAGGAATGATCCGCAAGCAGCTGAAGATCATGCCGCCCAGCGTGTCATAATCGATATCCTCCGGAAGATCCAGATCCAGTGCTTCCGCAATGTCCTCAACATATGCGCCGCCTGAGATCCTCCACAAATTGTCCTCCAGCTGAACGATTTCCGGCGGCTCCTCGGAATCGAACTCATCGTAAATATTTCCGACGATCTCCTCCAGAAGATCCTCCATTGTAATAACCCCCGCCGTCTGTCCGTATTCGTCGATAACGATGGCCATATGGATTTTTCCTTTTTGCATATCCCGGAACAGGTCATCTGCATGAATCGTATCCGGTACAAAATAAGGCTCTCGCAAAAGCTCCTTTAACCCTGACGGGCTGTCATTTTTACGATCCAGGAGATAATCCCTGGCATTCAGAATACCTATAATATCGTTAATATCTTCATCGTAAACCGGATATCTGGATAAACCGCTTTCCCGGATCGTCGAAATGATGTCCTCGTCCGCCTCATCCAGCGAAAAACAGACCATATCTGCTTCTCTCGTCATCGCATCCCGCACCGAAATGTCGTCAAACCGGAACACGTTTTGAATCCACTCCTGCTCATCGTGGTCTATCGTTCCTTTTTCCCCGCCAAGGTCAACCAGCCGCCGGATCTCTTCCTCCGTAACGCTGCGTTCTACGGATTCCGTTTTAAAGTGAAGCAGCTTTAAGATCAGCTTTGCAGACCTCGACAACAGCCATACTGCCGGATGCAGTACCACCGTCAGCACACCGACTACACTACAGGTCATTCTTTCTGCAGCTTCAGGCCGCTGCATCGCGATCCGACGCGGCACCAGCTCGCCAAACAGCAATGCAAAGTACGAAAGCACAACTGTCACCAGCACAACTGCCAGCACATGACAGACAGAAAGGCTTATGCCGCTTGTTCCCAATCGTTCATACAACCATGCCATCAATTTGCCTGCAAATCCGTCCGCTGCAGCTGCACTGGCCAGAAATCCTGCCAGTGTAATCCCGACCTGAATCGTAGATAGAAAAATATTCGGCTCCTCTGCAAACTTCAGCAGCCGCTGTGCTTTCCGATCGCCGTCCTCTGCCAGCTCCCGCAGCCTGTTTTTATTCAGCGATACAACGGAAACCTCGGACGCCGCCAAAAAGGCATTGACCAGAATCAGAATGATCAGTAACAAAAGTAGTTTTACCATGAATTTAAAATCTCTCCTTTTTCTACGACAAAGAGACATAACCCATTGGGAACTCCCAACAGGCTATGCCTCCTATAGCTTTCTCCAACAGAGCACAGACTCTGTCCATTTTGTATTGTGATTGGAATTCAGAAAATTCGTTTCCCCGTCAGGGTCCGCGTTATCCATGAAATTCGGTTCCTTCCCTGTCTGAAATAAATCCTGTGCGAAGCGAACTTTATACAAAGCCGTTTTCTCTGCTTTATTTCAAGCAATCCGCTTTTGACATGTTTACTTTACCCATTATACAGAATCAGGAAAGGAGCTGTCAAGATTTTATTCTATCCCCTTCACTTCGTAGCCGGCATCTACGATTGCTGCAGCCAACGCTTCATCGGTTGCTGTGCCTTCTACAACTGCCTGCTTATCCTCCAGGCTTACGGTTACAGCGGTCACGCCCGCTACGCCCTCCAGCGCTTTTGTTGCTGCCTTTACGCAGTGCTGACACATCATGCCTTCGATTTTGATTGTTTTTTTCATGGTAGTCTCTCCTTTTGATTCATCATTTTGGGCTATTCTATCCGCAATTTCCGCGGCTGCCGTGCTTTGCTCCATCATACCGCCATTTCCGGTTGTCTGCAAATCTGCAGTACCGCTCTCATGCTTCCATTTCGGCGTAAAGAACCGGAGGCGGAGCGCATTCGATACGACGGATACAGAAGAGAAGCTCATCGCCGCCGCACCGATCATCGGGTTTAATAAAATATGGAACGCCGGATACAGCACGCCTGCTGCCACCGGAATGCCGATCGCATTGTAGAAAAATGCCCAGAACAGGTTCTGCTTGATGTTGCGCATCACCGCACGGCTTAAGCTTACCGCAGATGCTGCGTCCATCAGATCGCTCTTCATCAGTACGATATCCGCTGATTCGATCGCCACATCTGTTCCTGCGCCGATCGCAATTCCGACATCCGCCCTCGCCAGTGCCGGCGCGTCATTGATACCGTCTCCCACCATTGCAACCTTGTGCCCCTGCTCCTGCAGCCGACGAACTTTTTCCTCTTTATCCTGCGGAAGCACATCCGCAATAACCGTCTTGATGCCAACCTGTTTTTTGATTGCCTCTGCCGTTCTTGCATTGTCGCCGGTCAGCATAATGACGTCCATTCCCATCTCCTGCAGTCTGGCAATTGCCTCCCTGCTGGTGGGTTTTACAACGTCCGCAGCAGCAATCACGCCGAGGAACTTTCCTCCCTGTGCAAAATACAACGGTGTCTTGCCTTCATCCGCCAGTTTTTCCTGCAATCCTGCCGCTACGGAAATGTCGATCCGGTTGGTTTCCATCAGTTTTCGGTTTCCCGCAAGGCATCGTACCTTGTCGATCGTTCCCGCGATGCCCTGTCCCGGGATCATCTCATAATCCGAAATCTCCTGGAACGCTGCTGAGCATGCTTCCGCTTTTTTGACAATCGCCTCTGCAAGCGGATGGCTGGACATTTTTTCCAGAGAAAAGGCCAGCTGCAAAAGCTCTGTATACGCCTGCGTGTTTTCACCTGCTGCATTTCCGTCTGCTTCCAGCGCGATCACGTCCGTCACAACCGGCTTGCCCTGGGTTACCGTGCCGGTTTTATCCAGAACAACCGTATCGATGCTATGTGTAATCTCCAATGCTTCCGCAGATTTGATCAAAATACCCTTCGCCGCACCCCGTCCGGTTCCCACCATGATCGCCGTAGGCGTTGCCAGTCCGAGGGCACACGGACAGGAAATTACCAGCACAGAAATCGCAACAGAAAGTGCAAACTCAAAGCTCTGACCGGCAAGCAGCCAGAGGATTGCCGCCAACAGCGCTATTGTAATGACAACCGGCACAAACACACTGCTGACCCTGTCCGCCAGCTTTGCAATCGGCGCTTTGGAGGATGTCGCATCATCCACCAGCTGAATGATCTTTGACAGTGTCGTATGTTCTCCAACAGCAGTTGCTTCCATCTGAAAATATCCGGTTCGGTTGATCGTACCTCCGGTCACAGGATCTCCGGTCTGCTTGTCCACCGGAAGGCTTTCGCCGGTGATCGCAGATTCATCCACAGAAGCAAAGCCTTCTGTAATTTTTCCATCCACCGGAACCGTATCACCATCCCGGACAACCAGAATATCTCCATTCTGTACATCGTCTACGGAAATTTCTTCTTCCTGTCCATTCCTTAATACCTTCGCGGTCTTCGGTGCCAGATCCATCAGCTTCGTGATCGCCTCGGACGTCTTGGATTTTGCCCGGGCCTCCATGAATTTTCCCAGAGTGATCAGTGTCAGGATCATCGCCGAGGATTCAAAATACAAATTCATGCCAAATGTCTCGACCATATCCATATCTTCGATGGAAAAGCCCCAGGCGATTTTGTAAATCGCATAGATGCCATACACAAACGCCGCGCCGGAGCCCAATGCGATCAGCGAATCCATATTCGGAGAGCGATGCCACAGATTTTTCAATCCGTTTTTAAAATAATGTCCGCCTGCAATCAAAACCGGCAGCACCAGCAAAAACTGGGTAAATGCAAAAATCATATGATTTCTTGCTCCCAGCAGCCACGACGGCAGCGGCCAGTCAGCCATATGTCCCATCGAAATGTAAAACAGCGGGATCGTAAAGACTAACGAAACGATCAGTCTCTGCTTCATCTGCTTTGCTGCTTCCGCAGCCGCATCTGTTGCACCGTTTTTTCCTCTGCCTGATGCTCCTGTCGTTTTGCTGCCCTGTGTCTGGTGAAGCGAAGCGCCATAGCCGATGTCTTCTACCTGATGAATAATTTTTCCGGAATCCAGTTCGGCTTCATCATAGGAAACCGTCATGCTGTTTTTCAGCAGATTGACGCTGCATTGCTGCATGCCCTCCATTCCGGAAATTCCCTTTTCAATTCGCGCTGAGCATGCCGCACATGACATGCCGGTAATATCATAGGTTTCTTTTTTCATATATCTCCATTCTGCAGCCGTCCTGTATAGTCTTTCCTGCTTTACAGCTTTTAAAGGCTGCCCTTAAAGAACTCATCTTGTCTTTTTTTCTATCCTCTGCTACCATTATAACAATTAGGATAGAAAAATAAAGAATGCACTATTTTGTAATATACTACCCAAAAGGATAGTGTTCACCTCACAACAATAGAATGTACGCTCTGCGAGCATTCTATTGTCATGAATAAGAATGGAGAACTCGCTATGGCTTCAAAAGAAAATCCCTCGGTCAATAAAAATTGCCCCGTTTCCGCTACAATCCGCTTAATCGGCGGCAAATATAAAGCGCTGCTGCTCTGGCACCTGACCGGTCAGACGCTGCGCTTCAACCAGCTGCACCGTCTCGTCCCCGAAGCGACGCCTAAAATGCTGACCCAGCAGCTCCGAGAACTGGAAGAAGACGGTCTGATTTCCCGCACAGTTTATCCTGTCGTTCCGCCCCGCGTCGATTACTCGCTGACGGCGCTCGGTGAAAGCCTTTTCCCGATTCTCGAAGCGATGTATCGTTGGGGCAGCGCCCTGATGCAGGACGAAGGGCTTACGCCGGCATGTACGATGACCGACAGCCATGCTATGGCTGCATCCTCTACAGCTTCTGCACCAAATGCCGTGTTGCAGAACACTCCGTCCGCGGCATGCTGCGAAAGCGACAACGTTTTGTCCCGCCGCAGCACGACAAAAAAAGAACAGGAGAGCTGTCCCTCCTGTTCCTGTCATGCACGTTCAAAATCCTGAGCTACACTTCTGCATGCCGGACAATTCCAATCCCGATGGGATACGGTCCGGTATGCACTCCAATTGTCGCACCGATCTGATAAATTCCGATTTCTTCAATTCCAAGCTGTTCCCGGATCAGGTCCTTCAACATCTCCCGGAAGCCGACCGCCTCTTCATAGTCATAGCCATAGCCGATACAAAAGCTGTATTCTCCCGGCTTTGCCTGTACCTCATCCAGGTATTTTTCCGTCATCTCCACAACCTTCTGCATCGATTTCTGACGGCTTCTGGTAATGCCGGAATTGAAAATTTCTCCCTCCTTCAGTGTGATGATAGGTTTGATTTTCAACGCACTGGCCGCAATTCCTGCAAGCTTTCCAATGCGTCCGCCATGCTTTAAGTAATCGATGCTGCCGATCGTAAAAAAGATCCTGCCGCTCTCCCGGATGGGAAGCAGAGCTTCTGTAATCTGCTCATATTCCAATCCGAGATCCCGCAGTCTGCACGCTTCCAGCACAAACAGTCCCTGCAGCACCGTATCAAATGTCGAATCAATGACCGCAATCTTTGCCTCCGGATACTCTTCCAGGATCATATCCTTTGCTGTAGTTGCCGACTGCAAAGAGCCACTGAACTTCGCCGTGATGCAAATGCAGATCACCGGAATATTTTCTTTTACAGATTTTTCAAACACCTCATAAAAATCCTGTACAGACGGCATGGATGTCTTCGGAAACACATCCGGATGATCCACCATCTGCTGATAAAAATCGCGTACTGTGATCTCTTCTATTTCTTTATAATAGTGCTCCCCGTCAAACGAAACATAAAAGGGAACAACCTCAATATCCTTTTCTTTGGATAACTCCGGCGATAAATCCTGAGAACCGTCACTGATGATCTGTACCTTTTTCTGCATAAGTGCCTCACACAACATATAGTTTTGAAAACTACTTTTTGTAACTGTATGATTATATCACACTCTTCAGGAAAGATACAAGTCATTTTCAGTGGTTGCTTCCTCTTTTCATGGCAGATGGTGTTGCTGCGCCACGCGTACCATTTTCAAAACCAAAACTTTACTTTAATATTTCTTCCATCTCATATTTCTTTGTCATCGCTTCCATCACCTCTTTTTCCGACAAACGGACAATAAATTCTGCATCTCCACCTGCCGCCATCCTGGAAATCAGCTCCAGCAAACTCGCTCTTCCCTCATTTCTACACTCCTCTGCCCAGTCTTCCATAGCCTTACACATATCATATTCCTCGCTTTCTTCCTTTAAATATTTCGTTTTCTTTTCCAATAAATCTTCCCTGTTTAACATAATACAGATCATATCGTATGCGGACGCGTCCATCCGACTGATCCGTTCTTCATTGTCTTTGCAATATTTCCGAAGCTCTTCCTTGTTTTTCTGTCGTTTCATCAGTCCGATCAGTTCCCGCAGATTTGTATGGAAATACTCTTCCTGCAGGTCTTTTAAACAAAATACATGGATCGGGTAATCTGTGATCAGGCTCTTTAGCTTTTCATCAATCCCCTGCAGCTTGAGCATATCACTTAGCCTCTTTGGCGCATTCCACTCCTCCTCTCCATGGTAAATCACAAGCGTAACGACCGGAATCAACCGATCCGTCCGCCTTAGGCGGCTTAAATATTCTGTGCTGTCTGTCAGCATCCCGCTGTTCTCCTCGTACAGTTTCTTTAGTTGCCTGCTGTATTCCTCCGTGTCGTATTCCATACACCGAAACGGCATCGCAAGGTGCAGATTGTTCTGTGCTTCCGCTGCCAACAGCACCATCATTTTCCGGTTCGAAAACATTTTAATAGCGTCCCGTTCCCGGTGTTTTCTCAGTCCATTTCTGCCGTAGTTCATCAATGTCCTCGAATAGTTTTTCTGCACCTCGCTCAACTGCCCCGGCAAGATCACCTCCTCCCCTTCATACAGGCACCCATTGTACAAGTCTGCCAAAATTTCATCCCGGTTTAAATACCCCACAAATGCGTCATTTTGTCTTCCCATCCACACTCCTCTTCTCTCTTTCCAGCAGAAATCTATCACACCTGAAAATTTACGATACCCGGCACATTTAAGAAATTGTAACCACTTCCACACAACCTCCCCACAGTATTCCGTCAAAGTATCCTTTTCAAATGATTCCTCTCCGCTGCGCATTATTCTCTTGTCCCAAACAAATTGAATTCCGGCAGTCCTGCCGTCATGAAGCGCACAGCCCATCTATGCTGTACCCCTGGAAAATGGAAACGCTGCAACCGTTATAAGCCCGTTTCGCATTTTTAATATGAATATAGTGATGATAGAATAGATTCAAAGCGCTCTGCCTTGACAACTTCATTATAACAGCTTTTTTCATTCTGACAAGTCGTGAAAATACGGCAGCAAAAAATCGCCACAGCCCAGTAAATACAAGGGCTGCAGCGATTTTATTTTTACTCAACTGTCAAAGATTGGATTATAGCACAACTTTCAGGAAAGATACAAGTCATTTTCCGTACTCTTCTCAGCCCTCGCCAATCTTATTGACCTGTTCCAGAAGCTCTGCCAGCTGTTTTCTGCTATAGCGTCCCTCTGTAAAGGTTACAAGAGTTTTCAGCGGAAAGTCGCAGATCACACGGAATGCGAAGTCCTCCGCATTTTCTCCCATCTCGAAATCAATACCGGACTCCCGTTTAAAATAATCCATCCTTTCCTCTGCGATCGGTCTGGTCGGCAGATATGCATACAACTCACCAAAGGTTGTATTGGCATGGAAATGCTTGTGGATCTTCGCTGTCGAAGTCACTGTAACGGTCTTTTTCAGGCGAATGTCCCGGCTCGATGCACCGACTAAAATTTCGAACTGCCCGCTCTGCACCAGAAAATCCTTCTGCTCCACATCGTAGTAGGCAAAACTTCTTTTATTCAGCACAAACTCTGCGGTTTTGGTTTCTCCCGGCTCCAGAGAAAGCTTTACAAAGCCTTTCAGCTCCTTCTCCGGACGAATGATTTCATTCTGGCAGTCGTGAACATAGAGCTGCACCGTCTCTTTTCCGGCACGTTTCCCTGTATTGGTCACCCTCACCTTAACACGCAGCTGATCGGTATCCAAAATGCTCTCCTGATCCGTTTCGATGCTGCCATAGGAAAAGGTCGTGTAGCTTAAGCCCTCGCCAAATGCAAACTGCGGACGGATTTTTTTCGAATCATAATGGCGGTATCCGACAAAGACACCCTCCCGGTATTCCACCTGATAGCCCTCTCCCGGGAAATTCAGGTATGCAGGAGTATCCTCCAGACGCATCGGGAAAGTCTCTGCCAGCTTACCGCTGGGATTTACCTCTCCGTAAAGGATCGACGCCATGGCACCGCTTCCCGCCTGTCCCAGCAGGTAGCCTTCTACAATCGCTTTTACATCGTCTTCAAACGGCATCACCACCGGAGCACCATTATTCAATACAACGATCAGATTCGGATTATACTGCTTCAGCACACGGATCATTTCCAGCTGTGCACCGGGCAGATTCAGATGCTTACGGTCAAGTCCCTCTGTCTCATAGCTTTCCGGAAGTCCCATGCATAAAACAACCTTGTCTGCTGCCTTCGCCGCCGCAATCGCCCGTTCCAGTTCTGCTTCATCCAGACTTTCCGCATCCACAGAAAATCCTTTTTCATATAAAACAGCATCGCCGCCGCGCTTTTGCATTTCCTCCAGCAGCGTATCCAGAAATGTCGGGTTGATATGGGAGCTTCCACCGCCCTGAATCCTGCTCTTTACCGCAAACTCACCGATCAGCGCTATTTTTTCCGTTTTGGCAAGCGGAAGCTGCTGTTCTTCATTTTTCAGAAGCACAATACATTCCGATGCGATCTTCTGTGCCAGTTCATGATGGGTTTTTGGAACAAACGGCTCTACCGGCGGCTTTTCATCTGCCTTTGCGATCAGCTCAAGCAGTCGGCGAACTGAAACATCTACCTGTGCTTCGGTAATTTTTCCTTCCTGCACAGCCTCCAATACCGCACGGTCATTGACACCTCCCGAAGACGGCATTTCCAGATCCTGACCGGCCTCCAGTCCCTTGACGCGATCGTTCGTCGCGCCCCAGTCCGTAACGACCAGACCTTCATAGGCCCATTCGTCCCGCAAAACATCATTCAATACTTTCTTATTTTCCGAACCGAACTCACCGTTTAACCGGTTATAGGCACACATGACCGTCCAGGGCTTTCCTTCTTTGATCGCAGTTTCAAAGCTTGCCAGATAAATTTCCCGAAGTGTCCGTTCATCCACCTTTGCATTGATCGTCAGGCGCCTCGTCTCCTGATTGTTCGCCGCAAAATGCTTGATCGAAGCGCCGACTCCCTTGCTCTGCAGCCCTGTGATATGTGCCTTTGCAAGTCGAGAAGACAGATACGGATCTTCGGAAAAGTATTCAAAGTTCCGTCCGCACAGAGGCGAGCGTTTGATATTCGCCCCCGGTCCCAATAAGACATCTACATTTTCCGCCCGGCACTCGATTCCAAGCGCTTCTCCCATCTCATAGATCAGCTCTTCATTCCAGGAAGCTGCCAACGCTGCTGCCGGCGGAAAACAGGTTGCCGGAACGCTTTTATTCAAGCCCAGATGATCCGCATTCTCTACCTGCTTACGCAGACCGTGCGGTCCGTCCGTCAGCATCAGCTTGCGGATGCCAAGGCGCTCAACTGCCTGCGTATACCAGAACGCAGAGCCTGACAGCAGACTGCATTTTTCTTCCAACGTTAGCTGTCCAAGTAATTCTTCTATCGCCATTGCTGCTTTCCTCCTGCCAATATACCCGGCTGCAGTGTGCGTCACCACACCATCGACTGCCGAATCTTTTCTCCTTCGCAGCTCCTGCAAAAGCTGGAGCTGCGCTGCACCAGAAAGACTTACTCCTCCCAGGTTTTATAATACCAGCCGTAGCCATTGCCGGGCAGGATGACATTACGTAAAACACACTCCCCTTTTCCGAGCAGATCTTGAAAGGGCATTTCTCCCATGTCGATCCATGCCGTCTGGGGCTCATCCGAGAAGTTGAACACGCCGACAACCATCTCGTTTTTCAGCTGTCTGCAGATGCACAGCACATGGCTGTTATAGGTGTCATAGGTCCATACAGCAGCCTTTCCGGAAAACGGACCACATGCAAAGCGGGCTTTTTCCATCTTCTGCATTCCCTCGAAAATCCGGTTCTGGACAGTACCCCTTTCTGCTCTTTTCTTTTCCAGCTCCCAACGGAAATGTCCTCTGTGTACATAACGGGAATCCGCCGCACGGTCTGCATCCGGATCATCCTTATAGGAATAATCATTGAGCTGACCGATCTCATCTCCGCTGTATATAACCGGAATGCCGGACTGAATAAACAGATAGGCGTTGAGCATCAGGATTTTCTGAATGGCACGCTCAATTCTCGCCGGATCCTTTGCCTGCAGCGAAGTCTCCAGACCGCACAGGGATGCCGTCGTTCCGCAAAGTCTCGCATCCTGTAATACAGGATCATCATTATACAGCTCTCCCCGCGCATCGCTGCCTGCTGCCATGCCCCGGAAATATTCATTCAGATACTTCTTATGCGGAATCTCCTGAATCCCGGAGGGTTTTAAGAAATCATAGTCCAATCCCCAGCCGATATCGTCGTGGCAGCGCAGATAATTCAGGAAAACATATTCCTTCGGCAGACTGTTTACCACGTCCATCTGCTGTTTTAACAGCGCAACCTCCTTTGTCGCAACGGTATGCCAGGTTGATGCCATCGTTGTTACGTTATAAAGCATATGGCATTCCGGTTTTTCGAGCGTTCCGAAATAAGGGACAACCTTGGCAGGCTCCATAACAACCTCACCCAGCAGTACAACGCCGGGGCAAACGATTTCCGTGATCATACGGATCATACGCACAATGGTGTGTACCTGCGGCAGGTTTCTGCAGTCTGTCCCCAGCTGCTTCCAGATATAGGGGACTGCATCGATCCTGACGATATCAATTCCCTGATTCACCAGATACAGCATATTATAAACCATCTCGTTAAAAACCACCGGATTGGAATAGTTTAAGTCCCACTGATAGGGATAAAAGGACGTCATAACATATTTTTTGCACTCGTCCCTCCAGGTAAAATTACCGGGTGCCGTTGTCGGAAATACCTGAGGCACGGTTTTTTCAAACTCCTGCGGAATGTCAGGTGTATCATAGAAGAAATACCGATCCTGATATTCCTTTTCCCCTGCCAGTGCGCGCTTTGCCCACTCATGATCTTCAGATGTGTGGTTCATTACAAAGTCCATGCACACGCTCATCTTTTTCTCATGGCAGGCGCTGCACAGAGAAGCCAACTCCTCCATCGTACCCAGGGCCGGCTGCACCTTCCGGTAATCCGCTACCGCATAGCCTCCATCACTTTTTCCCTTCGGGGTATCCAGAAATGGCATCAGATGCAGGTAGTTTACGTTGCATGCTTCCAGGTAAGGCAGCTTTTTCTTCACACCCTTCAAATTGCCGGCAAAAGCGTCGATATACAGCATCATGCCAAGCATATCCTGGCGGCTGTACCATGCAGGCTCCTGTTCTCGCTCCCGGTCCAGCTTCTTTTCTGATTCCGGGCGCTCCTGATACCATGCTTCCATCTGTTCACATAACTGGGTAAACATATCCTCTCTTCCCGGATATAATTCGCAGTACAGCCATTTGAGCTCATCCAAATGGCGCTGCAGTCTTTTCTGATATTCCTGCGCTGTTTTCATGTTCTTTCCTCTCCTTTTGCCGCGCGGCGGGCACAGCAGATTTTATTTCAATTTCGAACGCGGATGTCACAGCGCCCCCGCCAGCGTTGTGCTGCGATTTTTATTCCACTTCAACTACCGCATTCTGTCCGTTTAGCTCAAGCAAATACAGGCAATCCTTTTTCTCCACCTGCGCTGTTACATCCTCTCCGTTGCAAAGCACACGCTTTACAGGCTCTTTGGATAAAAATCCGACGGTCTTTCCGCCACAGATTTCGCCCATTAGCCTGCCGCCGATCTCATGCATCCACAGTACCGCATCAAAGCTGATGTATTTATCCACAAGTCCCACAAAGGTTTTCCCCTCTGTGTCCTCCACAAATAAAAACCAGGTGAAATCCCCCGCTGCAAGGCGGTATTCCCTGCCTTCTTCTGCACTGCAGGCCGCAGCAGTCTGATTACGACAATCATAAATCCAGCAGTTTTTCCCGGAAAGCTCCGGAATATCCGATGCACCGATCCGATAGGTCTGTTCCTGATGGGTCAGATTATAAACGGCAATCACTCCGCCGATCTTACCATTTGCATATGCTCCGACATTTGTCAGCTTCAGCACGCCATCTTTTCTGGGATCACGAAACATACAATCCTGTGTCGGTCTTGCCGCCCGTAAAAGCTGCGGCAGCCTTCCGTCCGCATAGCAGAGAGGTGCTGCAACCTCCGGGGCTGTTTCTCCTATCCGATCGCTGAAATACACCGGTCCTCCGCTGATCGCACGCAGCAGGCTGTGGCGCAGACCATCCTCATGGCTTGTCCAGAACATATCCCAGTCGCATACATACAGCTCGCCCTGGTAGGGTGTATTGTATGCATTCTGGAGCAAATGCTCTGCAAATCCATCCTCCCGTTTTGGTACAAAATCATCGCTGTTTCGTGCAACCGCTGTCTGGGGACGGGAAAACATGTTCTCTGCCGCCATTCCCATACAGTTGATCACTGCACCGTCAAAGTACGCTGCCGCGCCCTCCAGCGCTCCATGTATTCCCCGCGTCGCTGTCATCAGTGGAAGATCATTTTCAAAATAATTATGTACGGCGCTCTGTCCGTCCACTTTGGAAAAGCTGATGCCCTCCCGCTTCAGATATTCATACCAATCCCGGTAAAAGCCGTAGCCCTTGGCTGCATCCGGCCACGGGATCAGCTTCCCGGGTGCATTTTGATATAAATGCTCCTGCTCTTTTGCTGCAAGGTCGCTTCCCGGCTCGATTCCGCCCCAGTAGCCGCCAAGCGCATGCCAGACACCAAACCAGTCCACCTGTGTATCCCGCTTTATATCACGGATCATCTGAGCAAATCCGTTGGGGAACTTTTCTTTTTCGGGCGCAAGGTCATAGAGTGCGTCTCCATGCACCGACAGCCAGCCGTCATCCATCAGCATCCAGCGCACCGGTACATTTTTTTCCGCAAATTCTCTGCCCTTTGCGCGAACCTTTTCTTCACTGATTTCCGTATAAAATGCATCCCAGCTGCACCAGCCAAGATATTTCAGCATCTCCGGCATATTCCGTTCCTCTTTCAAACGGATTCCGTGATACTCTGCCGCCCACGCCATACACGCATGAACCGCTTCCTGCAAAC
>ERZ1694701.622-NODE-622-length-13658-cov-31.226127_pt1 | contig 13658 bp, 13 predicted proteins | sample MGYA00581721_ERZ1694701 | MGnify/ENA primary metagenome ERZ1694701 (study PRJEB42213, sample SAMN07424528) | human gut metagenome | biome: ENVO:00009003; feature: ENVO:2100002; material: ENVO:00002003 | host: Homo sapiens | place: USA | collected 2014 ...
GAGATTACTACGCGTCTCGTGGGCTCGGAGATGTGTATAAGAGACAGCCCTGACGCTGGACCCCACCCCCGCAGCTGTGCCGCAGGAGGAAAAGCCCGCCGCTGCCCCTGCCCCGGAAGCACAGGTGAACCTGACCCCCGAGGAGCAGGCCATGGTGGATCAGTTTGCCCAGAAGATCGATATCACCAACAGCCAGCAGGTGCTGCAGTACGGCTCTGCCTGCCAGAAGAAGATCGGCGATTTTTCTGAAGCCGCTCTCTCCAAGGTGTCCACCAAGGATCTGGGCGAGGTGGGCGACATGATCACCGACCTTATCGGCGAGCTGAAGAGCTTTGACGCCAACGAGGAGCAGCAGAAGGGCATTATGGGCTTCTTCAAAAAGAAAACCAGCCAGCTGGAGGCCCTCAAGACCAAGTACGACAAGACCGAGACTAACGTGGAAAAGATCCAGTCCATGCTGGAAGCCCATCAGGTGCAGCTGCTCAAGGACATCGCCATGCTGGACAAGATGTACGAGCTGAACATGGCCTACTTCAAGGAGCTGAGCATGTATATCCTTGCCGGCAAGAAAAAGCTGGCCGACGTGCGTGCCAACGAATTGCAGCAGGCTATGGATAAGGCCAAGGTCTCCGGTCTGCCGGAGGACGCACAGGCCGCCCGCGACCTTGCCGACCAGTGTGAACGCTTTGAGAAAAAGCTGTATGATCTGGAGCTGACCCGCAACATCAGTTTGCAGATGGGCCCCCAGATCCGTCTGCTGCAAAACAACAACACCATGATGGCAGAAAAGATCCAGTCCACCATCGTGAACACCATCCCGCTGTGGAAGAACCAGATGGTGCTGGCACTGGGTCTGGCACACAGCCAGCAGGCCATGCAGGCAGAGCGTGCTGTGACCAACATGACCAACGACCTGCTGAAGAAGAACGCCGAGGCGCTGAAGCTGGGCACCATCGAGACCGCCAAGGAGAGCCAGCGCGGCATCGTGGATATCGAGACCCTGCAGCAGACCAACAAGAGCTTGATCGAGACGCTGGACGAGCTGAACAAGATCCAGAGCGAGGGCCGCGCAAAGCGCGTTGCCGCCGAGCAGGAGCTGACCCGCATCGAGGACGAGCTGAAAACCAAAATGATGGAGATCCGGAGCTGAAATGGCAAACGCTGATTTTTCTCAGAACAAACAAACCGCTCCCGGCGGCTTTGACGCGGGCAGCTACCGCGAAAAAGCAAAGCCGGAGCAGGCCGTAACGCTGACGCCCCGCCAGCAGAAGCTGGCCGCACTGGAAGCAAAGCTGCCCGCAGCGCTTTCCACCCGGGCGGCGGCGCTGGCTTTGAGCGTGGTGGTAATGCTGGCCGCTTTTTTCGGCTTTGGCAGCACCAAGCTGCGCGGCAAATACAACACCGCCCGCCAGTGGTTCACCGCAGGGGTTGCCGCCGACAACGGCTATAATCTGAGCGAGGAGCTGACCACCCGGGAGAATACGGCGGCAAACGTTATCACCACCGCCAGCAATACGCTGGGGGCAGATAATGCTGAAGTATTGACTGCACAGGATGCACTGACGGCGTTCAGCAACGACCTGAACGGCGTGAAGGCAGGCAAGACCCGGCTCCATGCCCTCTATGAGGACAACGAGACTTTGGGCACCGCCATCGACCAGCTGTATGCAAAATTGCAGGAGCAGGCCGCAGACCCCATGAAGATGGGCGCGGTGCAGGGGCAGTACGGCCAATTCAACAGCGCAGCCACCATCATCGGCACCTTGCAGTATAATACTGCGGTGTATGAATATCAGAATGATGTCGGCGGCTTCCCGGCCAGTGTACTGGGAGCTTTGTCCGGCGTGAAGGAGGTTGAGCCCTTCGCATGAAAAACTTTGCAAAACGCATCAGCGCACTGGTGCTGGCCGTGGTGGTCAGCGCGGCGGTGCTGTGCCCGGCGGCCTTTGCCGCCCAGCTGCCCAGCCTGCCCAAAGATCAGTGCGTGGTGGATGGTGCCGGTGTGCTGAGCAGCAGCACCGTGCAGACCATCACCGAGCTGAACGCCCAACTGGAATCCAGCTGCAGCGGCGCACAGATCGGTGTACTGACTGTAGAATATACAGGCAATGATTCCACGGAGGATTACGCAACACAGGCTTTCAACGCATGGGGCATCGGTTCCTCCTCCCAGAACAACGGCGTTCTGATTCTGCTGGTGATGGAGTCGGCGCAGTATGCGGACGGCGACTACTACCTGACCTACGGCGATGGCTTCCGCAACACCACGCTGGCAAAGCAGTCCAGCGCCATTGCCCAGACCATGGAAGATCAGTTTGCCGCAAAGGATTATGACGGCGCGGTGACCACCTGTGCCCGGAACGTGGCAAACACCATCGCGGATATCTACGGCGTCAGCCTTTCCGGCGGCACCGGTAACGGCACCACCGTGCAGCCCGGCTATCAGGGCGAGCAGAGCAGCGGCGGCAGCACCCTGACCGACATCCTGACCCTTGTGGTCAGCGTTGTGCTGCTCATCGTCATTATCCGGTCGATGGCCTATGTTTTTGCCAGCCCCTGCGGCTGGCTGTGGTGTTTCGGTGGGCCCCGGCCTCCCTACAGACGGCGCGGACGGCACGGTCCGCCGCCTCCCCCGCCGGGCGGCTTCTACGGCGGCTCCCGTGGCCCCCGGCCTCCGCGCGGCGGCTTTGGCGGCATGGGCGGCGGCTCCTTCGGGGGCGGTGCCGGACGCGGCGGTTTCGGCGGCGGCGGCTTCGGCGGCATGGGCGGTGGTTCCAGCCACGGCGGCGGCGGTGGCCGTGGGCGATAATGAGAATAAAAAGAGAAAGGCGGTGGCGCTTTACCACTGCCTTTCTCTTTTTTACGCCGTTTATCGTGAATGAAATTCATTTGACAAAACAATTTTCGTAACTTATACTGGATGACATCACGAAAAAATAAAGGAAGTATCTGTCATGCTGACTCTGGATAAGATCTACCACGCCGCCTTTGTGCTGAAGGACGTGGCGAGAAAGACCGACCTCATCGAAGCCCCCAAGCTGTCCAAGGACTGCCAGCTGTACCTCAAGACCGAGAACCTGCAGGCTACCGGCAGCTTTAAGGTGCGGGGCGCTTATTATAAAATCAGCCAGCTTTCCGAGGAGGAGAGCGCCAAGGGCGTCATTGCCTGCTCTGCGGGCAACCATGCGCAGGGTGTGGCGCTGGCAGCTACCCGGCGCGGCATCCGCAGCATCGTCTGTATGCCGGACGGTGCCCCCCTGATGAAGGTGGAGAACACCAAAAATCTGGGCGCGGAGGTCTGCCTTGTGCCCGGCACCTACGACGAAGCCCACGACAAGGCCGTGCAGCTGCAAAAGGAGTACGACATGACCTTTATCCACCCCTACGATGACGAGCAGGTTATCGCCGGGCAGGGCACGATTGGTCTGGAAATCCTTGACCAGCTGCCGGATGTGGACGCTGTGGTGGTGCCGGTGGGCGGCGGCGGACTGATCTCCGGCATCGCCTTTGCCATCAAGACCCTGCGGCCGGAGGTCAAGGTATACGGCGTACAGGCCGAGGGTGCCCCCAGTATGTACCGCAGCCTGCACGAGCACAAGTACCAGACCCTGAAAGCTGCTTCCACCTTTGCGGACGGCATTCAGGTCAAGACCCCGGGCGAGCTGACCTATCAGCTGTGCGAGCAGTATGTGGACGATATCGTTACCGTGACCGAGGACGAGACGGCGGCGGCCATCCTCTCCCTGATGGAGAACCAGAAGCTGGTGGCCGAGGGTGCAGGCGCTGTGCCGGTGGCGGCGGTGCTGTTCCACAAGCTGCCGGTGGAAGGCAAAAAGGTGGCCTGCGTCATCTCCGGCGGCAACATTGATGTAAACATCCTGAACCGCGTCATCACCCGTGGTCTTGTCATGAGCGGCCGCAAGGCAAACCTGACCATTGCATTGGAGGACAAGCCCGGCCAGCTGAAAAAGGTGGCCGAGGTGGTATCCCGCTGCGGCAGCAATGTGGTGTCGGTGCAGCATGACGGCTCCGACCCCAATATGCCCATTTCCAGCTGCTTCCTCAAGCTGACGCTGGAGACCCGCGATGTTGCCCAGATCGAGCAGATCCGCACCGAGCTGACCAAGGCCGGTTTCCAGCTGGTCAGCGAGCGGGTGTAAACTTTATCGTTTGCCAGAGCGAAAAGAGAACTTGCTTTAAACTTAAAGTAATGTAGAGGAGAAAATATACTATGAAAGTCGTATCTACCACCAACGCACCTGCCGCCATCGGCCCTTACAGTCAGGCACTGGATCTGGGCAATATGGTGTTTGTGTCCGGGCAGATTCCGGTAGACCCCGCCACCGGCACTATGGCCGATACCGTGGAGCAGCAGGCCGCACAGAGCCTTGCCAACCTGAAGGCGATTCTGGCCGAGGCTGGGCTTTCCATGAACAACGTGGTCAAGACGGTGATCTTTCTGGCTGACATCAACGATTTTGCCGCAGTGAACGCAGAGTACGCCAAGGCCTTTGCCGAGCCGTTCCCCGCCCGCAGCTGCGTGCAGGTGGCAGCCATCCCCAAGGGCGCAAAGCTGGAGATCGAGTGCATCGCCGTGCGGGACTGAGCGAAAAATAAGACAAGAAAAACGGGACACCGGAGCATCTGCGGATGCTTTGGTGTCCCGTTTTTTGGCATCATGTTCGGAAAACCGATTTTTACTTCTGCACACCGGCCTCGCATTGCTCGATGAACTGCTTGGCCACCCGGGGGCTGCGGCCACCGGCACGCAGGGCGAAAGCCTCAGCCTTGAGCAGCAGCTGCTCGGTGGGCATCTGGATGTTGTGCTGCTTTGCCAGCTCTTCCAGAATGGTCTCGAACCGTGCCTTTTCCGGCCGCTGGAAGGTGACCGTAAGGCCGAACCGGGCGGAAAGGCTCATCAGTTCCTGCCGGGTGTCGGCTTCATGGATGTCATCGCCGGTGCGGTCCGAGAGGGTCTCCTTGATGAGGTGGCGGCGGTTGGAGGTGGCATACACCGCAATGTTCTGAGCGCGTCCGCCTACGCTGCCTTCCAGAATAGCCTTCAGGGCGGCAAAGTTGTCGTCGTTGGCGGTAAAGCTCAGGTCGTCGATGAACAGGATGAACTTGAGCGGGTTTGCCGCCAGCTTGTCCATCAGGTCGGGGATCTGGTACAGCTGGTTCTTTTTTACCTCTACCAGCCGCAGTCCCTCGGGCGCAAACTCGTTGGCAATGGCCTTTACCGCGCTGGATTTGCCGGTACCGGCGTCACCGTACAGCAGCACATTGTTGGCGGGCATCCCGGCCAGCAGCGCCTTGGTGTTGGCGATCACCTTTTCCCGCTCCTTCTCGTAGCCGGGCAGCTCCGAAAGGCGCTGCGGGTCGGGGTACTTTACCGGCACAAGCTGGCCGTTTTCCACCGTGAATACATGGTGCTTTGCAAACATACCGTAGCCCTTTTTGCCCACCTCGCTCATGCGCTGGGCGTAGGCGGCGGCAAGGTCGAGCTCACAGGTCTGCCACCGGGGCAGGAACGCCAGTTCCGGCCGCTGCGCCTGCTCCGAGTAGGCGGTCTGGAACAGCTCGTCCAGCGTCAGCCCGCACAGCTGCTGCAAAAACTGTAGCTCGCTGTCCAGGGCGCTTTGCAGCAGCGCGTCCAGCTGCCCGGCAGCGGCCTGCCGCACGCAGATGGTCTCGGCCTCCAGCACAGCATTACTCAGGTAGCTGCCCCAGTTGGTGGTGTACTCAAACAAAGCAGCCTCAAAGGCGGCTACGGCATCGCACACCGGGCCGTAGGAGGAGCAGCCCGCCTCCATGCGGTCGGTCAGGTCTAAAAGCCTTGCCACAACAGGGTCGTTCAACAGGGTGCGGAACACAACAAGCCCATGCAGATGGGCATTCCATTCTCTCAGTTTCATAGGTCGATCCCTTTTCCTCTCCATTGGCACATACCCTACAAAACGCAGGTACGCGGATATCAAAAGTATACAGCGGTTCGGGCGGGGATGCAAGGGGTGTTAAAAATGCTTCATCTTTGGGCTGATTCAGGTTACAAATTGTCGATTGACAAAAGCCCGGTTTATAGTATAATTTACATCAACAAATGCGCAGATGGGAAAAAGTACCACACGATCCCCACTGTTCAGAGAGCTGCCGTCTGGTGCAAGGCAGTCAGCGTTTCGTGCGGAAAATCATCCCGGAGCAGCCTGCCCAACGGGTGCAAAACCCCTGTAAGCAGCGCCGGTTGCAGCCGTTACCGTGCAGGGCTTTGTTGGAAGCCCGTGAGAGGGTGTGCACAGCACGCCAACGAGAGTGGTACCGCAGAGAGCTTGATGTTACAAGGTCTTTGTCTCTTGAAGAAAGCAGGGGACAAGGGCTTTTTCTTTTTCAAAAGCTCTCCCTAAGGGAATGGATAAGAAGTGGAACAGGAATAGGAGCAACACCATGCAGTTGAATGGTTCTCAGATCTTTGTAGAGGTCCTGTGCGAGCAGGGAGTGGACACTCTTTTTGGCTACCCCGGCGGCGCTGTGCTGAACCTTTACGATGAGCTGTATAAAAATGCCGACCGCATCACCCATGTGCTTACCGCCCACGAGCAGGGCGCAGCCCATGCAGCGGACGGCTACGCCCGCGCCACCGGCCGCACCGGCGTGGTGCTGGCCACCAGCGGCCCGGGTGCCACCAATCTGGTCACCGGCATTGCCACCGCCTATATGGACTCGGTGCCCATGGTGGCCTTTACCGGCAACGTGCCCACCAGCAGCATTGGCAAGGACGGCTTTCAGGAAGCGTACATCGAGGGCATCACGGTGCCCATCACAAAGCATAACTTCACGGTGCGCCGGGTAGAGGACTTGGCTGACACCATGCGGGCCGCTTTCCGCATTGCACAGAGCGGCCGCAAGGGCCCGGTGCTGGTGGATATCCCCAAGGACGTGACCGCAGCAGTGTGCGAGTTCACCCCCAAGCAGCCGGAGCCCATCCGCACCGTGACTACCTATAATGAAGAGCAGGTGCACTGGGCGGCAGACCTCATCAACGCCGCACAGCGTCCGCTGGTGTACTTTGGCGGCGGCGTGCGCAGCGCAGCCAGCTGCCAGCCGTTGCGGGATCTGCTGCACAAGGCGGAGATCCCCGCCACCTACACCCTGATGGCCGCAGGCGTTGTGCCCTATGGCGACCCGATGAATCTGGGGATGCTGGGGATGCACGGCTGCTACACCTCCAACCGGGCGGTGGCAGAGTGCGATGTGCTCATCGCGGTGGGCACCCGCTTTTCCGACCGCGTGGCGCTGAACCCCAAGACCTTTGCCAAAAACGCCACCATCATCCAGATCGATATTGACGCCAGCGAGCTGGGCAAGAACGTGGATGTGGATCTTTCCATCGTGGGCGATGCAGCCTATGTGCTGAACGCCATGCTGCCCCAGATCAAGCCCGCCAAGCACCCGGAATGGATGAAGATGATCCAGAGCTGGCAGGCACAGGATTACCACCCTGTGTCCGACCCTACCCGGCTGATGCCCCATCAGGTCATCGGCGAGGTGTGCAACCAGTGCGGCCCAGACGCCGTGTATGTTACCGATGTGGGTCAGCACCAGATGTGGGCGGCGCAGTACCTGCGCCACACCAAGAGCCGTGGCTTTATCACCAGCGGCGGCCTTGGCACCATGGGCTTTGGCTACGGTGCCGCCATTGGTGCCCAGATGGCACTGGGACGCCAGCAGCGTGTGGTGATGTTTACCGGTGACGCCTCCTTCCACATGAACCTGAACGAAGCCTGCACCGCCGTCAGCTACGAGCTGCCCATCATCACGGTCATCTTCAACAACTCGGTGCTGGGCATGGTGCGCCAGTGGCAGACCAGCTTTTACGGCAAGCGTTACAGCCAGACCGACCCCCACCGCAAGACAGATTTTGTCAAGCTGGCAGACGGCTTTGGCCTGAAGGGCTACCGCTGCACCAATCTGCCGGAGTTTCAGGAAGCCTTTGCAGATGCCTTGCAGCAGAAAGGCCCCACTTGGATCGAGTGCATCATTGACAAGGACGAAAAGGTGCTGCCCATGATCCCCGGCGGCGGCGATATCAACGACATCATCATGGAATAAGGAGGACACAGCATCATGGAATCTGATCAGCGCAGGGTCATCAGCCTGCTGGTGGACAACCAGAGCGGCGTTCTGGCCCGGGTGTCCAGCCTGTTCTGCCGCCGCGGCTTCAATATCGACAGCCTTACGGTGTCCGCCACCAACGACCCGGCAGTCAGCCGCATCACGGTGACCATTACCAGCGATGAAAAGGCCTTGCAGCAGCTGGTATTGCAGACCGAGCGGCTGGAAGTCACCCGGCAGGTGTTCGTGCTGGACAGCGAAAAAGCGCTGGAGCGGGAGCTGCTGCTGCTCAAGGTGGAATCGGACGTGCACAACCGCACAGAGCTGCGGGAGATCGCCTGCATCTACAAGGCAAAGATCATTGATCTTTCCCCGGACAGCATGGTGTTTGAACTCATCGGTCGGCCGGACAAGCTGGACGCATTCTTAAAAATGTTCGAGGGTTACAACATCCTTGAGCAGTGCCGCACCGGCGTTACTGCACTGGAGCGCGGCGGGATGCACCAGCATATGCAGAAGCCGCCGCAGGAGGTGCGCTCCGTCCAGCTGCCCCCGCCGGGCGCAAGACGGGCATAAATCACATTGCTTTTCCGCTCAGGGTGAGCGAAAGATAGAACAGAGCATACAAGACCGGAAGATAAACCAATCAGAAAAAGTAAAAGGAGACTAACGATTATGGCTATCAAGAAATACTACGATTCCGACTGCAACCTCGGCGTGCTGGACGGCAAGACCGTCGCTGTTATCGGCTTCGGCAGTCAGGGTCATGCACACTCTGAGAATCTGGCCGAGAGCGGCGTCAACGTTGTGGTGGGCCTGCGCAAGGGCTCTGCCCACTGGGCAAAGGCTTCTGAGTTCGCTGCCACCCACGAAAACTTCAAGGTGATGGAAGTGGAAGAGGCTGCCAAGGCCGGTGACGTTGTTATGATGCTGGTGCCCGATGAGCTGTGCGCCGATATCTACAACACCCAGGTGGCTCCCTACATGACCGAGGGCAAGGCACTGGCCTTTGCACACGGCTTCAACATCCACTTCAAGACCATTACCGCTCCCAAGAACGTGGACGTCATCATGATCGCTCCCAAGGGCCCCGGCCACATCGTGCGCCGCCTGTACACCGAGGGCGAGGGCTGCCCCTCTCTGATCTGCGTGGAGCAGGACTACACCGGTAAGGCCAAGGATATCGCACTGGCTTATGCTTCCGGCATCGGCGCTGGCCGTGCAGGCATCCTGCAGACCACCTTCAAGGAGGAGACCGAGACCGATCTGTTCGGCGAGCAGGCCGTGCTGTGCGGCGGTGTTTCCGAGCTGATCCACGCCGGCTTCGATACGCTGGTGGAGGCTGGCTACGAGCCCGAGATGGCCTACTTTGAGACCTGCCATGAGATGAAGCTGATCGTTGACCTGATCAATGAGGGCGGCTTCTCCAAGATGCGCTACTCCATCTCCAACACTGCTGAGTACGGCGACTACCGCACCGGCAAGCGCCTGATCACCGAGGAGACCCGCAAGGAGATGAAGAAGGTTCTGACCGAGATCCAGGACGGCACCTTTGCTTCCGAGTTCCTGACCGAGATGAGCCCCAAGGGCGGCCGCAAGGTGCACTTCCTTGCCAAGCGCCGTATGGAGGCTGAGCTGCCCATCGAGAAGGTGGGTGCCGAGCTGCGCAGCATGATGAGCTGGCTGAAGAAGTAATGAACTCCCCCAGTTGCCTGCGGCGACAGCCTCCTCAAAGAGGGAGCCTTTTGTCTGACCGCAGCGTGAAGCCTCCCTCCGTGAGGGAGGTGGCATCGCGCAAGCGATGACGGAAGGAGTTCAGCCAAAAGCTGCTTTTAAAACTAAGAAAGGCTCCCTCCTTTGGGAGGGGGTCTTTTGTTATAAGGAAAAGAGGAACAAACCATGAGAAGTGACAACGTGACCAAGGGCTCGGAGCGCGCGCCCAACCGCAGCCTGTTTTATGCACTGGGCTACACCCCGGAGGAACTGGAACGCCCCCTCATCGGCGTGGTGAGCGCTCACAGCGAGATCGTGCCCGGCCACATGAATCTGGATAAGATCGCCGAGGCTGTCAAGGCCGGTGTGCAGATGGCCGGCGGTACCCCCATCCTGATCCCCGCCATCGGTGTATGCGATGGCATCGCCATGGGTCATGTGGGCATGAAGTACTCTCTGGCCTCCCGTGAACTGATCTGCGACAGCGTGGAGACCATGCTGATGGCACACCAGCTGGACGGCCTTGTGCTGGTGCCCAACTGCGATAAGATCGTGCCCGGCATGGTGATGGCAGCGGTGCGCATGGATGTGCCCGCTGTGGTCTGCTCCGGCGGTCCCATGCTGGCCGGTACTTACGGCGGCGAGGAAGTGAGCCTTTCCAAGATGTTCGAGGCCGTGGGCGCCTATAAGGCCGGTATGATCACCGACGAGCAGCTGGAGGATTGCACCTGCAACTGCTGCCCCAGCTGCGGCAGCTGCTCCGGTATGTACACCGCCAACAGCATGAACTGCCTGTGCGAAGCCATCGGCATCGCACTGCCCGGCAATGGCACCATCCCGGCTGTGTATTCCAAGCGCCTGCAGCTGGCAAAGCACGCCGGTATGGCAGTGATGGAGATGGTGCGCAAGGGCATCACCGCGCGCCAGATCATCAACGAGCGCTCCATCCGCAACGCGCTGACCTGTGATATGGCGCTGGGCTGCTCCACCAACACGGTGCTGCACCTGCTGGCTATCGCCTACGAGGCCGGTGTGCCCATCGACCTGAAGCTGTTCAACGAGATCAGCGCCAAGACCCCCAACCTGTGCCATCTGGCACCGGCAGGCCCCACCCACATGCCGGATCTGTATGCAGCGGGCGGCATCCCGGCAGTACAGGCGGAGCTGGCCAAGAAGGGCCTGCTGGACTTGGATGTGCCCACCGTCACCGGCAAGACCCTTGGCGAGAACATCAAGGGTGCCCATATCCTGAACGAAAAGGCCATTCGTCCCATCGAGAACCCCTACTCTGAGAACGGCGGTCTGCAGATCCTGTGGGGCAACATTGCCCCGGACGGCTGCGTTGTCAAGCGCAGCGCTGTCGCCCCGGAGATGCAGCAGCATTCCGGCCCGGCGCGGGTGTTCAACAGCGAGGAGGAAGCCATTGCCGCCATCTACGCGGGCAAGATCGTCCCGGGCGATGTGGTGGTCATCCGCTACGAAGGCCCCAAAGGCGGCCCGGGCATGCGGGAGATGCTCAACCCCACCTCTGCGCTGGCAGGCATGAAGCTGGATAAGACGGTAGCCCTCATCACCGACGGCCGCTTCTCCGGCGCATCCCGCGGCGCCGCCATCGGCCACGTCAGCCCGGAGGCGGCCTCCGGCGGCCCCATCGGCCTGATTGAGGAAGGGGATACCATCACTATCGACATCCCCAACGCCTCCATTACGCTGGAGGTCAGCGATGCAGTGCTGGCTGAGCGCAAGGCAAAGTACGTTGCGCCGGAGCCCAACATCAAGACCGGCTGGCTGAGCCGCTACGCCCGCATGGTCACCAGTGCAAATCTGGGTGCGGTGCTGAAATAAACGTAACGAAAGCGCCTGTTGTGCGGATGCACAACAGGCGCTTTTGTCACTCTCCGTATTTCATGAACATGGCGCGGACGGTGAGGAAGATGATCTTCCAGTCCACCCAGAAGCTGCGCTCCTGAATGTATTTTAGATCCAGCGCCACCCACTCGTCAAAACTCATCTCGTTGCGGTGGGGTGCGATCTGCCAGTAGCAGCTCAGCCCGGGGGTGACGTACAGTCGCTGGCGCTGGTAGTCGCTGTACAGCTCTACCTCCCGGGGTAGTGCAGGGCGCGGTCCCACGATGCTCATATCGCCCCGCAGCACGTTGAGCAGCTGGGGCAGCTCGTCCAGACTGGTCTTGCGCAGAAAACGTCCCACCCGGGTAATACGGGGATCCCCCTTGATCTTGAACACCGGGCCGTCCATCTGGTTCAGCTTCAACAATTCGTTCAGCCGCTTCTCAGCGTCCGGGCACATGGTGCGGAACTTATACAGCCAGAACAGCTTGCCGTCCCGTCCTACCCGCCGCTGCCGGAAAATGGCTCCGTCTCCGGGGCTGTCCAGCACGATGGCAAGACTGATCACCAGCGCCAGCGGCGCAAGCAAGATCAGCGCCAGCAGGGAGAATACGATGTCCTGTGCACGCCGCAGCACCCAGTAATGCCGATGGCTGCGCAGCATTTTTTCCCGGTCGATAGAAATTTGCGGTGCATCGTTGATTGTTGACTCCATGCGATGACCCACTCCTGCCTGTAAAATCTTTACATTATTTTAACATAAAACAGGACGCAATTCAACCAGATAAAGCGCGGCGGACGGGGGCAGAAAGTATGCTGAAAAAAGTGCCGAAAAAGTGAAAAAAGGTAGTTGACAAAACCCCTTTCTCATGCTAAAATAAACAAGTCGTCCGGCAAACGGATGCACAACAAAAGAATATGGGCGTGTTCCCGAGTGGCCAATGGGGACAGACTGTAAATCTGCTGCTTTCAGCTTCGGTGGTTCGAATCCACCCGCGCCCACCAAACAAGAAAAATCCGAACCTGTTTCCGATTGGAGAAGGGTTCGGATTTTTCGTTTTCTTCGGGTTTGAGAATGAAGGCTCCCGTGGACGGCGTAAAACTCCGATACCTTGTCATAGACCGTAAGCCAATAACAAGATTTGGAGGATGCGATTATGAAGTACGATGCAAGAGCCTGCCATTTCAACATGGACACTGGATGTGTGGAGCTGCGGCTCCGGGATGGGAGAAAAATTTTCATTGGCTGTACCGGGGTCGAGGATGCGCTGGATGTGACCATGGCCCAGCAGACTGAACTGGACTACCTCATCTACAACGACCCACTGGGCTATGCGGATTTGATTCTGAACGGTGACCCGGAGGAGTATTTGAAAAACGTAGCTGGAAGCCATGGGTTAGAAGATTAAGGGCAAAAAAATAAGAGGTGCGCCCAACTGGACACACCTCGGCGAGATACATCTATGTAAGGCAGGGCGTTCCCTTTACCGGGAGCGTCCTGCTGTTTTTATGCGGCAACAGGCAATGCTTGTAGAGCTTCCTGCTCTTTCAGCCATTCCTCATATTCACGCTGGCCTTCCTCGCTGTTGAAAAACTCAACCATGGAGGGATAAAAGCAACGTGCAAGGGTCTTGATTGCTTCATCCGGGTAGCCGGATTTGTTTGACTTCTTCTTTTTGTTCAAATAGTATCCTCCGAAACTCAAAGTTCCATATCCTGACCACGCTTGCGGTTTTTCTGCGGCACATTCATGGTGCGCTCCTGCTTGGGAGCAAGAATCTTTTCCAGAAAACCGCGCACCAGTTCAGGCGCACGGTGGAGCGCATCCAGATAGGGCTTCACTTCGTACCAGAGTTCATGATACTTTTGACCCCAATGAGCAGCTTCCTTCTTGGCGGTGGAAAGTTCTTCTTTCAGGCGGCGGTTCTCCACGTCCATCATATAGCCGTGGTCGGCTTGCTTTTTCAGCTTGGAAAACTCTTCTTCGG
>ERZ1694701.645-NODE-645-length-12988-cov-31.987938_pt1 | contig 12988 bp, 9 predicted proteins | sample MGYA00581721_ERZ1694701 | MGnify/ENA primary metagenome ERZ1694701 (study PRJEB42213, sample SAMN07424528) | human gut metagenome | biome: ENVO:00009003; feature: ENVO:2100002; material: ENVO:00002003 | host: Homo sapiens | place: USA | collected 2014 ...
GCTCAGCACGCAATCGCTTGCGTCCTGTGTGAATTACTTTGTTTGGAATTGTTTACCGTGTTTTTCCAACACGAAAATAGGTTCCGTTACAAGTTCTTTCGATATTGTTCAATTTTCAAGGTCCTGTGCGCCGTAGCCTTAGCGGCTGACGACTTGATTATTTTACCACAGAAGCGGTTTTTTGTCAAGCTTTATTTTTGAGAAGCTTTTGAACTTTTCTGAACTTAAATCGTTCAGCAGTTTCTCGGTGCTAACCGGAACATTTGAACGTTCATTGGTTCTTTTCAAGGGCTTCCTGCTGGGACTTCAGAAGTCATTCTTTTGTCTCAGCGCTTGGCGCTCAAGTATAATACCACACCCCGGGGCAGTTGTCAACACTTTTTGACATCTTTTTTCCAATTTCTTTGCGCGAGGGGAGTTTTGGGGTGAACCCCTTCCGTCATCGCCTGCGGCGATGCCAGATTCCCCCTTTTGTCACCTGCGGTGACATTTTCCCCCGGTCGGGGGAAATCTGTCCTCTCGGGGGGAGCTTTATTGGCGCTGGCCGGAAGATGCATAAAAGCTCCCCCTTTCGGGGGAGCTGGCACGCAGCGCCTGAGAGGGTTCGCCCCTATATTATTACATTATATAGGCAGTGTGAAACCCAGACAGGTATAGACTGTGGCTTATATTACCCGCCGGAAAGCGTACTGCGCTGTCAAGAGTTTCCGTGCAAAATTTTGTCCCGAAAAATATCTGCTATTTTTGGCGATTGCTACAAAACGCAAAATATAGTGGTATTTTGCTTGACTTGCCACTAGATAATGATAAAATAGAGTTACATTCAGTTTGTTGGATATCGTTGTGCGCAGACGGGTATCTCTTATAGTAAGAGGTACCCGTTCACAATGCGCCTATATAGAAGGAGGAGAACCGATGAAGATCATCAAACGAAACGGTGCAGAAGTTCCTTTTGATATTACCAAGATCATCACCGCCGTTACCAAAGCCAGCGATTCTGTGGGCGGTCAGGCTCGTCTGAGCCGGGAGCAGATCACCCAGATCGCCGCAGCCGTTACCGACCAGTGCCAGCAGCTCAACCGCGCGGTCAGCGTGGAAGAAGTACAGGACTTGGTGGAGAACCAGCTGATGGACATTCAGGCGCACGATGTGGCACGGCACTATATCACCTACCGCTACGTCCAGAGCCTGAAGCGTCAGACCAACACCACTGACGAGCGCATTCTGAGCCTGATCGAGTGCCAGAACGAAGAGGTCAAGCAGGAAAACGCCAACAAGAACCCCACCGTCAACAGTGTACAGCGCGACTATATGGCCGGCGAGATCTCCAAGGATCTGACCGCCCGTCTGCTGCTAGACCCGGAGATCGTAAAGGCGCATCAGGAGGGTCTGATCCACTTCCACGATTCCGACTACTTTGCCCAGCACATGCACAACTGCGATCTGGTGAACCTTGAGGATATGCTGCAGAACGGCACCGTTATTTCCGGTACCTATATTGAGAAGCCGCACAGCTTCTCCACTGCCTGCAACATTGCCACCCAGATCATTGCACAGGTGGCCTCCAACCAGTACGGCGGCCAGAGCATCAGCCTGACCCATCTGGCTCCCTTTGTGGACGTCTCCCGCAAGAAGATCGCCGCTGAGGTGGAGCTGGAGATGGAAGGGCTGGACGTCTCTGCCGAGCGCAAGAAGGAGATCGTGGAGCGCCGTCTGCGCAACGAGATCAACCGCGGCGTGCAGACCATCCAGTATCAGGTGGTCACCCTGATGACCACCAACGGTCAGGCACCCTTTATTACCGTGTTCATGTATCTGGGCGAGGCCCGCAACCCGCAGGAAAAGGCCGACCTTGCCATCATCATCGAAGAGACCATCCGGCAGCGCTATCAGGGCGTGAAGAATGAGGCCGGTGTGTGGATCACCCCTGCCTTCCCCAAGCTGATCTATGTGCTGGAAGAGGACAACATCCGCCCCGGCGCCCCCTACTACTACCTGACCGAGCTGGCCGCAAAGTGCACTGCCAAGCGCATGGTGCCGGACTATATCTCGGAAAAGAAGATGCTGGAACTCAAGGTGGACAAGAATGGCGAGGGTCACTGCTACACCTGCATGGGCTGCCGCAGCTTCCTGACCCCCTATGTGGACCCCGAGACCGGCAAGCCCAAATACTACGGTCGCTTCAATCAGGGCGTGGTCACCATCAATCTGGTGGACGTTGCCCTGAGCTCCGGCGGCAACTTTGAAAAGTTCTGGAAGATCTTTGACGAGCGTCTGGATCTGTGCCACCGCGCTTTGCAGGCACGCCATAAGCGGCTGCTGGGCACCCCCAGCGACGCTGCCCCCATCCTGTGGCAGTACGGCGCGCTGGCACGCCTGAAGAAGGGCGAAAAGATTGACAAGCTGCTGTTCGGCGGCTACTCCACCATCAGTCTGGGCTATGCCGGCCTGTACGAATGCGTGAAGTATATGACCGGCAAGAGCCACACCGATGCCGGTGCCAAGCCCTTTGCATTAAGTGTGATGCAGCACATGAACGACAAGTGCAACGCGTGGAAAAAAGCCGAGAACATGGACTACTCCCTCTACGGCACCCCGCTGGAATCCACCACCTACAAGTTTGCCAAGTGCCTGCAAAAGCGCTTTGGCATCGTGAAGGGCATCACGGACAAGAACTATATCACCAACAGCTACCACGTCCATGTTTCCGAGCCCATCGACGCTTTTACCAAACTGAAGTTTGAGGCCGACTTCCAGCGCCTGTCCCCGGGCGGTGCCATCAGCTATGTGGAAGTGCCCAATATGCAGGACAATCTGGAAGCCGTCATAAGCGTGCTGCAATTCATCTACGACAACATCATGTACGCCGAGTTGAACACCAAGTCCGACTACTGTCAGGTGTGCGGCTACGATGGCGAGATCAAGATCGTGGAGGATGACGGCAAGCTGGTGTGGGAGTGCCCCAAGTGCGGCAACCGCGACCAGAACAAGCTGAACGTTGCCCGCCGCACCTGCGGTTATATCGGCACCCAGTTCTGGAATCAGGGCCGCACGCAGGAGATCAAGGACCGCGTGCTGCATCTGTAAAAACAGCAAAACTTTATTTTTGATTTGATGTTTGGAGCGGCCTTCCGGCCGCTCCAAATATCTTTTCAGCAAACGACAGGAACATGAGCATGAACTACGCAAACATCAAGTATTACGACATCGCCAACGGCCCCGGGGTGCGCACCAGTGTTTTTGTGTCCGGCTGCCGCCACCACTGCCCGGGCTGCTTCAACGCCGTGGCATGGGACTTTGCCTACGGTCAGCCCTTTGATAAGACCGTGCGCAACGAGATATTCGCCTCCTGCCAGCCGGACTATATCGCCGGGCTCTCCCTGCTGGGCGGCGAACCCTTTGAGCCGGAAAACCAGCGGGAACTGCTGCCCTTTGTGCGCAACTTCAAGGCGCTGTACCCCGCCAAGACGGTGTGGTGCTACTCCGGCTACACTTGGGAACAGCTTACCGGCAAAGAGCCCAGTCCCGCGCGGTGCGAGGTGACCGACGAGCTGCTGGCACTGCTGGATGTGCTGGTGGACGGCAGATTCGTGCAGGCCGAGCACGACATCTCTCTGCGCTTCCGCGGCAGCCGCAACCAGCGCCTGCTGGATGTGCCCAAGTCCCTCGCCGCCGGGCAGCCCGTGTGGTGGGAGGACGAAAAGGTGTTCGCCACCCATACCATGGAACGGTAAGCGGTGCTGAACTCCTTCTCGTGAAAATGCGTTTGTCGCGGCCCGCAGGCCGCGACAAACGCTCTATTAAAAATAATTCTTCCGCTGAATATGGCCAAAGCAACGCGGAGGCCATTTGAAATCATCCCGCACTAAAAGAAGCCGTTGCACAGTCTGTGCAGCGGCTTCTTTCTTTTCTCACTCCCGGCTGCCCACAGCGTCCTCGATAACGCGCAGGAAGGCATTGCCGTAGCGGGCGGCTTTCTTTTCGCCCACGCCACTGATGTTCAGCAGCTCGTCGATGCTCATGGGCTTTTTCTCTGCCATCTCCCGCAGGGTGGCGTCGTTGAACACCATAAAGGCGGGCAGGTTCTGCTTGCCCGCCAAGCGCTTGCGCACTGCATACAGGGCGTTGAGCAGCTTTTCGTCCGCTTCGCTCAGGCTGCCCGCGGCGGGCTTTGCGCGGCGGGGCTTTTCCAGCCGGTCGGCGCTTTGGGCGGCACGGCGGCGGGCGTATTCCACCTGCAACTGCGCTTCCTGCTCGGCGGCAAGGCAGCAGGAGCAGTTGCCGCACTTTTTGGGCGCGGCCTCCCCGAAGTATTGCAGCAGAAAGCCGCGCAGGCAGTGCTGGGTGGTGGAGTAGAAAGTCATATACTTGAGCCGCTCCTCTGCCTTGCGGGCGGCTTCGGCCTTTACATCCGCAGGCAGACCGTTGTCGGCCTCCCGCTCCTTGTCGATGAAAAAGCGGATGGTGCGCACATCCGTGCCGGAATACAGCAGGGTGCACCGGGCGGGCTGACCGTCGCGCCCGGCGCGTCCGGCCTCCTGATAATAGCTTTCCAGATCCTTTGGCATATTATAATGGATGACGAACCGCACGTTTGGCTTGTCGATGCCCATGCCGAAAGCATTGGTGGCAACCATCACCTGCACCCGGTCGTAGAGGAAATCGTCCTGATTTTGCCGCCGGGTGTCCGCATCCAGCTTGGCGTGGTAAGCCGCCGCCCGGATGCTGCGGCTCTGCAGCAGCTGCACCGTCTCGTCTACCTGCCGGGTGGTGCTGCAATACACGATGCCCGCATGATTGCCCTCCTTGAGCACCAGTTCCAGCAGCTCCTTGGGCTTCTGGCTGGGCAGTGCCCGCCGGGTCTCGAAGTACAGGTTGGGGCGGTCGAAGCTGGTGGTCACCTCGTAGGGCGCTTGCAGCGCCAGATGGGTGCGGATATCCTCCCGCACATGGGCGGTGGCGGTGGCGGTGAATGCACCCATGACCGGGCGGCTGGGCAGGCTGTCCACAAATTCCTTGATGCGCAGATAGCTGGGGCGGAAGTCCTGTCCCCACTGGCTGATGCAGTGCGCCTCGTCCACCGTGACCATGCTGATCTGCCGCTCCTGCGCAAACCGCTGGAAGCCCGGCATCTCCAGCCGCTCCGGTGCCACATAGATGATTTTGTACCAGCCCTCCCGGGCGCGGTGCAGCATCAGCGCCTTCTGGTTGTCGGTCAGGCTGTTGTTCAAAAAGGCCGCCGCCACACCCGCCTGCACCAGCGCTCCCACCTGATCCTTCATCAGGCTGACCAGCGGGGACACCACGATGGTAATGCCCGGCAACAACAGCGCCGGTACCTGATAGCAGATGGATTTGCCCGCGCCGGTGGGCATGACCGCCAGCACATCCTGCCCGGCCAACAGGCGGCTGACGATATCCTCCTGCCCGGGGCGGAAGCTGTCGTAGCCGAAAACTTTTTTCAGGATACTGTGCGGGTTTTCCATGGTCTCCTCCGTTATATAAGTAGGTGCGCTGACGCGCCGATCGCTCAAAACCTTATCAGTATACCACAAAACCGACACTTTTGGCAGAAAAAAGCGTCACTTTGCGCAAAAATGTGCGTTATTCGCCCTTTCTGCCCGGGAAGGATAGCTTTTCAGGCGCGAAAATGCTATAATGAGAACACATATCTCCATGCCACCCCCGCAGACTGCCCGGCATGGATCATGCAATGTAAAAAGGAGCATTTATAATATGCAGCAGAAACTTATCACCTTTGCCGTGCCCTGCTACAATTCGGCAGCCTATATGCGTCACTGCATCGAAACGCTGCTGAGCGCAGGTGAACAGGCCGAGATCATTCTGGTGGACGATGGTTCCGTCAAGGATGACACCCCCGCCATCTGCGACGAGTACGCCGCAAAGTACCCCACCATCGTCAAGGCCATCCATCAGGAGAACGGCGGCCACGGCGAGGGTGTCAATCAGGGCATCCGCAACGCCACCGGCCTGTACTACAAGGTAGTGGACAGCGACGACTGGCTGGACACCGACGCCTTGAAGAAGGTGCTGGAGCGTCTGACCACGCTGGTAGCCCGCGGCACCGCGCCGGATCTGATGATCTGCAACTATGTGTACGAGCATGTGGAGGACGGCACCAGCCATACCGTGCGCTACACCAACGTGTTCCCGCAGAATCGTCTGTTCGACTGGGTGCACGTCCGGCACTTCCGCCCGGATCAGAACCTGCTGATGCACTCGGTCATGTACCGCACCGAGGTGCTGCGCCAGTGCGGCATGGTGCTGCCCAAGCACACCTTCTATGTGGACAACATCTTTGTGTACCAGCCCCTGCCCTACGTCAAGAGTATGTACTATATGGATCTGGATCTGTACCGCTACTTCATCGGCCGCGCAGACCAGAGCGTGAACGAAAGCGTGATGATCGGTCGCGTGGATCAGCAGCTGCGGGTCACAAAGCACATGATCGACTGTCAGGATCTGGACGCGCTGAAAGACCAGAAGCGTCTGCGCGCCTACATGGTGCACTACCTGTCGGTCATGATGGCAGTCAGCGACATCTTCCTGCTGCTGGACGGCAGCGCCGAGGCGCACGCCAAAAAGGCCGAGCTGTGGCAGTACCTCAAGGATCACGTTACCCCCGGCGTCTACCGCGCCGTGCGCGTGAACCTTGGCGGCCTGACCGACCTGCACTTCCCCGGCGGCGACAAGGTGGTCGTAGCCACCTACCGCCAGCTGCGCAAGATCTTCAAGTTCAACTAAAAGCATCGTTTTCCCCCTGTCATCTTAGATGACGGGGGGATTTTTGTTTGAGGGAGCCCCTTCCGTCTGCTCCCGTTGGTCGCAGCCACCTTCCCCAAGGGGAAGGCTGAACCCTCTCAGTCACGCCTGACGGCGTGCCAGCTCCCCCGAGGGGGGAGCTTTATCAGCGCTTACCGGCAGATGCGTAAAAGCTCCCCCTTCGGGGGAGCTGGCGCGGTAGCGCCTGAGAGGGTTGGCGTCCCCTTGGGGAATCTGCTGAGCGAAGCGAAGCTCAGGGGGTAAACATATCTTTTCGTGCCAAAGTCTGTACGAAACGCGCAGGATGGTTGCTTTTCCTCCGCTGTTCCGGTATACTGGATACGTTTTCCCATTTTGACCCCGCGCTGGATTTCACACAGGAGTTCGATACTTTTTTGACAAGGAGGAACCGAGTGCTGTAGCCTTTGGCTGCGCACCCAATACAAACCACATTATGGAACAAATGTTGATCTGTCTGTCCCTTGCCCTGATCGCCGGTCTGCTCATGTCACGCGCTGCCAAGGCCGTGCGTCTGCCCGCCGTTACCGCTTACCTGCTTACCGGCCTGCTGCTGGGGCCCTTCTTTCTGGGTCGGCTGGGGCTGAGCCGTTTCGGCTTCAGTTTTGGCAGCCTTGCCGCCGTGGAGGGCTACGGCATTATCACGCAGGTGGCGCTGGGCTTTATCGCCTTCGTCATCGGCAACGAGTTCCGGCTCAGCGCCCTGAAGCACATGGGTCGCCGCGCCGTGACTGTGGGCATTGCGCAGGCGGTGATCACCACCGCGCTGGTGGATATCGCCCTTGTTGCCCTGCACTTTGCCCGCCCGGACGTCATCTCACTGGCCTCTGCCATCACGCTGGGCTCTATCGCCGCTGCCACCGCACCCGCTGCTACCCTGATGGTGGTCAAACAGTACAAGGCGGACGGCCCTCTGACCAAGCTTCTGCTGATGGTGGTCGCCATTGACGACGCTGTGGGTCTGGTGCTGTTCTCGGCCTCCTACGGCGTGGCAAACGCGCTGGAGCAGGGCCGCATCGACCCTATGAGCGTGGTGCTGGAGCCGCTGCTGGAGATTGCGCTCTCGCTGGCGCTGGGCGCTGCCGCCGGTTATTTGCTGAACCTGCTGGAAGTCTACTTCCACTCCCGCTCCAAGCGCATGAGCCTGTCGGTGGCCTTTGTGCTGCTGACCGTGGGCTTGTCCATGACTGAGTTCGAGATCAACGGCACCCGCTGCGGCTTCTCGCTGCTGCTGGTGTGCATGATGACCGGCACGGTGTTCTGCAACGTCTGCCCCACCTCGGATGAGCTGATGGATCGTCTGGACCGCTGGGTGTCCCCCATCAATATCCTGTTCTTCGTATTGTCCGGTGCAGAGCTGGACCTGACCATCCTTACCAACCCCATGGTGCTGCTCATCGGCGTGGTGTACATTGCGGCACGCTCTGCCGGTAAGATCAGCGGCTCCTTCCTGAGCTGCCGCGCCACCAGCTGCAGCCCCGCCATCCAGAAATATCTGGGCATCACCCTGCTGCCGCAGGCCGGCGTAGCGCTGGGCATGGCTGCCACTGCCGCCGAGCTGTCGGACGGCCACATGGTACGCAACGTGGTGCTGTTCTCAGTGCTGGTGTACGAGCTGGTAGGCCCCACCCTGACCAAGCTCTCGCTGACCGCTGCCGGCGAGATTCGTCCCGAGGGTCGCACCAGCGCCCGCGTGGAGAACCAGCCCGAAGCCCCTGTGGAGCTGAGCTGAGACGGCGAAGAAGAATTATTTGTAATTTTGAGGGTCAGGAAAGTCCGCAGACTTTCCTGACCCTCTTTTCACAGAAAAGGGTTCTTCCCCACCTTTATGTGCAAAAGGTTGTTTTTTGTCGAATCAGCACGCAATCATTGACGAAAGCTGCTATTTTTTGTATACTAAGCTTATCGGCGCTGGCACAATTTTCCTATTGTGTCAGTGGTTGCTAAATAGGAATAGTGAAGGAGAATGACACATTATGAAAAGCACTGGCATCGTTCGCGGCATTGATTCGCTGGGACGGATCGTTCTGCCGAAGGAGTTGCGCACCAGTATGCACCTGGACACCGACACCAAATTGGAGATCTTTGTGGATGGGGACGCCATCGTCCTGAAAAAGTACCGCCCCTCCGGCAGCTGTGATTTCTGCGGAGAGGTGGACGAGCAGGCCATCCAGTTTGGCGGCTACTGCATCTGCACCGCCTGCCGCCGTAAGCTCAGCGCACTGTAACGCAGAAAGGAGGCCCCTTTCATGAGTCAGTTCATCGACTTTACCCTTCCCTCCACCGTGCCGGGGCGCACCCTGCACGGCTTTCGCTGCGTCCCGGAGGGTCAGGTGCGGGCGGTGCTGCAGCTGTCCCACGGCATGGTGGAGTACATCGACCGCTACCGCCCCTTGGCGGAATATCTGGCCGACCGGGGCATTCTGGTCACCGGGCACGACCATCTGGGACACGGTGCCTCTATCCGCACCAAGGAGGACTACGGCTATTTTGCCGAGCCGGACGGCAACCGCGCCGTACTGGCCGACCTGCACGCCGTAACCGTGCTGACCAAGGAGCTGTACCCGGACCTGCCCTACTTTTTGCTGGGGCACAGCATGGGCTCTTTCTACGCCCGGCAGTATCTGTGCGAGTATGGCCGGGAGCTGGACGGTGCCATCATCATGGGCACAGGTTTCCAGCCCAAGGCGCTGGTCAAAGTCGCCAAGACCCTTTGCCGGGTACTGGCCGCCTTCCACGGCTGGCACTACCGCAGCAGCCTTGTGGCCAACCTTTCCTTTATGGGCTACAACAAGGGGCTGGAAGGCCGCACCACCCACGACTGGCTCAACCGCGATCAGGCTGAGGTGGACAAGTATCTGGCCGAGGAGCGCTGCACCTTTACCTTTACGCTGAACGCCTATTACAGTATGTTCAGCGGCATCCTGCGCCTGCACGACCCGGCTTTTCTGGCACGGATGCCCAAGGAGCTGCCGCTGCTCTTCCTCTCCGGCGATGCCGACCCGGTGGGCGAGCAGGGCAAGGGCGTGCGCCGCGCCATCCAGAGCCTGAAGGACGCCGGTGTGCAGAACATTGAAAGCATCTTCTACCCCGGTGCCCGCCACGAGCTTCTGGTGGAGACCAACAAGTTGGAGGTTTTCGCGGACATTGCCGCATGGCTGGACAAACAGCTGGCAAAACAGTAAAACGAGCAAAGGGCTGCTGCACAAAACGCGCAGCAGCCCTTTAACGTGGAATAAGATTTTTATGGAGCTTCCAGAACGCCTGCGGACGTTTTGGAAGCTCTTTTCATGATTTTCGGAAACAAAATGCAGCGAAACTTGCTCCAATTCGTCTATTTTTCCCATCATTCTACATTCCGTTTATAGCGCAACGGGGTCTGCACCTCGGCGCGGATCTTGCCAAGATAGGTGCGGGTCTGCTCTGCGCCCTGCAAAATAGACTCCACCTGCGCTTTCTGTTCTGCGGTCAGGCCGTCATCCTCTGCCAGCAGCTCCGCGTTGCCCTCGATGATGGTCAGCGGCGTTTTCAGCTTGTGGGACAGCTGAATGATCTGCTCCCGCTGCCGTTGCTCCATGGCCCACTGCTTCTGCAGGCTGCCGGTCAATGCGTCGCCCATGGTCTGCAATGCCTGTAAAGTGCTCTCGTACTCCCGTACCTTTGCGCCGGAAAATACCGCGCTGTCCAGATCCTTCCGCGCCACCGCCTGCGCTGCGGCGGTCAGCTTTTCGGTCTCCCGGGTCAGGAAGCGCCCGGTCCTGTGGGTGCTCCACACCACCGCACCTACCAACAGCAGAATGCCCAGAATACAGTGCACGGTCTGCATATCCGGCAGCACGCCCCGCAGCGCAGGGTCGGCGTAGGGCACGGCATAGTCAAATTGCAGCAGGCAGACCGTTCCGTCCTGCAATTTTGATGTCATATAATACTGTGTGTATCCAAAATGCCAGCGGGTTTTCCCCTGCCGGTTCTCCATTGCCCGCTGCAAGTGCCCGGCATCCATGTTGGTGGCCAGCACCTCGCTGCTGTCCGGCGCGGCAAACAGGGCGTACCGGCACAAGGAGTCCAGCTGCGTCTCGTCAAAGGTGGCGGCGGTCATGCCCGGTAAAACGTCCTGTGCGGCCTTCTGGCAGGCCTGTGCAGCTTGATTCGCGGGAAGAAACAGCTCGCCGTTCTGGACCCACAGCATCAGCACCAGCAGCCACCCCACCGCGACCAGCAGGCAGGCCAGCGCCGTGCGCACCAGATATTGCAGCAGCACGCTGCGCAGAGAGGTCAGTCTTCGCTTTTCCATCGGTACCCCACGCCCCACACGGTATTGAGCAGCTTTTCCGGCTCCGGCACGCCCGCCGCCCGCAGCTTTGCCCGGATATTTTTGATGTGCTGTGTCACGGCAGTGTCGTCCGCAGTGCCGTCAATACCAAAAACCGCTTCGTAAATTTGCTCCTTGGTAAAAGTCTGCCCTGCGTGCAGCGCCAGATACTCGCAGATGGCATACTCCGAGCGGGTCAGCGGCAGCACTGTGCCCTCCACTGCCGCACTCCGGGCGGTCAGGTCAAAGGCCACGCCGCTGCGAACCATCCGGTGCGCCGGGGTACGGCTTTGCCGCCGCAGATGCGCCGCTACCCGCGCCCGCAGCTCTGCCACCCGGAAGGGCTTGGACAAAAAGTCGTCTGCCCCGATGCCCAGCCCCTCCAGCACAGCAGCCTCATCGGTGCGGGCGCTCAGAAACAGAATGGGCACTTCGGTCAGGCTGCGGATGCGCCGACAGACCGCAAAGCCGTCCTCCCCGGGCATCATCACGTCCAGCAGGATGCAGTCTGCCCAGCGGCAAAGCGCCTCGGTCAGATCTCTGCCCGCCTGCCGCGTTTCTACCCGGTGGCCGTCCCGCTCCAAAGTGGTGCGGATCAGCTTGCAGAGTTCCAGATTGTCATCCACTGCCAGAATGTTTGCCACAAGATCACCTCAAAGCGTTATAAAACAGACAGGATGCCCCATACAGCAGATACACATGGGCGGGGTAGAACCAGTAGAACAGCTGCTTGTGCCCGCTACCGCGCTGCCCGTTGTACAGCAGCATCAGCAGCACTGCCAGCACCCCGAACCACTCGTAGTAGTCGGTGAACATCTGCGTCCAGACAAAACCCTCCTGTCGACAAGCCATCCCAAAGGTCAGCGCAAAATCACACAGGAAAATCACCAGTGCCCATACCGTCAGCTGCACTTTGCGCCGTCCCCGCAGGGCATACAGCAGCACACCGCCCAGCAGAAAACTCCAGCTGCCGTCCGTGATGGCTGTCCACATGGGCAGCGGACTGGTGATGACAAAGGCCACGACTGTCGAAGCAATGGGCATCTCCTGCACCCGGGGGAAGAGCAGCAGAAACACGATCACCACATACGGCCAACACAAGACGGCAGCAATGGCAGCAATGCCCTTTGCGAATTTTTTCTCCCGCAGCCAGTCGATGCCCTGCCAGACGATGCACAGCAGCGCAAGATCCTGAAAAATAGCGTTCAGCGGGTAGAAGCCATCCCCGCGCCGGAAGGCTTTGGCGTAGATCATAAGGAATTCCAGCGCCGCCATGGCTGCACCGATAGCCCAGATGCGGACAAAATACCGTTTGCGGTCATGGGTGTGGGCAAAGCCCTCCACCGTGCAGAACAGAAACAGCGGCGCACTGAGCCGCCCCAGCATACTGAACACCGTCGGGATGCAGCCGGTGAACTCGAAGAAATAATGAATGTGGTCCAGTACCATCAGCGCCAGTGCAATGGTCTTGAGCTGGGTACCGTCCAGCCCTTTTTTCGTTAATTTGTCCATACAGACTCTCCTTTCCTTGTGCATTCAGTGTAACAAGAAAATCTGTAGAAAGTATAAAGTTCTGCCTTTTATGATACTATTTTTTGCCCCGAAATGCAACAAAAAAGCCCTAAGACTTTCATCTCAGAGCTTTCTGTTCAAGTCGGCGACTACCTATTTTCACAAGCCGTTTCCAGCTAACTATCTTCGGCACAAGTAAGCTTAACTTCTGTGTTCGGAATGGGAACAGGTGGAACCTTACCGTCATCGACACCGACCGATTTGACTGAATCAGTATAACACATTTCTGCGCTTCTGTCCAGTGTTTGTAGAAGGACGTGCCTTCAAAACTGAATAATCACTGCTAACATTTTTTCGTTGACT
>ERZ1694701.647-NODE-647-length-12937-cov-5.741422_pt1 | contig 12937 bp, 10 predicted proteins | sample MGYA00581721_ERZ1694701 | MGnify/ENA primary metagenome ERZ1694701 (study PRJEB42213, sample SAMN07424528) | human gut metagenome | biome: ENVO:00009003; feature: ENVO:2100002; material: ENVO:00002003 | host: Homo sapiens | place: USA | collected 2014 ...
TCAGTAGGGCAATTTCGTGATTCCAGCCTTATCAGGGCCTCGATAAGGTATCTGGAACGGGGCAATAGTACGACTGCCATCTTGGTGTTGCCTCGTTTGGATTTCCCATGAGGGGAATTTCGTGGTTGGGATATCCGATTCGCCTCGATGAAGTGAGCTTAGCAGGGCAAAACTGCGATACCTCTCTGTTCCGCTCTATTGAAATGATCGCAAATGAATCGAGATCGGCACCGGGTGGTGGACTTCGGTCGGATGCGATCAACAAAAAATGATGGATTTCGTCCAGTCACGAATTGCGAATTAGTTGCAGGGGAAAGACGATAACGAATGCATCTGGGCGTGAGCGATTTGAGAAAAACCGACACTGCCATATTGCAAAAACGGTATGAGATATTGTCTTCGTCGGATAACTAGACGGGACCAAAGGAAGCTGGAACCACATTACCTGTTCGGGTTTCTGGAATAGTGCATCATTGAATATCGTCGATATTATGAAGCATCACAAAGCAGTGGAAACATTATTGGAAGTGTCGCAACAGGAGCGTCGTTGTGCATTTGGCAGAACCAAAGCAGAGCGAAGCGCATTGGAAAGACGGGCTTCTGCACAGGAGCTTGAACGGGTATTCCCCGGCCTGTTTGTGAAACCTGACTTTTGGAAGTCGCTGAACCCTGCCGAGGAGTCCGCTCATATTGCGCGCACATTGGGACTCCGCCATGGTCACTGGGTGTTTGCCGGTCTGACCGCCGCAAATCTTCACGGGTTCGAACATCAATGGTTACTGCATGACGGCACAATAACCATTGCCACACATACTCAGGGAAGTGATACCGGTAACGGACGAATACGGCGATTGTTCATACCGAAAAGCCAGCAGACGGATATACGGCATATTGATGGTGTTGCCGTGACCAGTGAAGCACGAACAGTGGTGGATTGCGCGCTGACTCTTGAATTCCGCTATGCACTGCCCATTGTCGACTCGGCATTGCGTCGGGGCGTTGCTATTAACGACATCATCGGCATATGCGCCAGTATGCAACGCGATTGCACTGCGGCGCTGCGGTTGTTGCATTATGCTGATCCTACCAGTGAAAATGGCGGCGAATCATTGACACGTGGCACCATCCTCGAAGGCGGATACAAGATTCCCGAATTACAGCAGACCATTATCGACCCCCAAACCGGCATGGCATATCGTGTTGATTTTCTGTGGCGGCTTGAAGATGGTCGCATGATCGTGGGCGAATATGATGGAACCCGCAAATACGTCGACCCAGAAATGACGGATAACAAAGGTGTGAGAGAAGTCGTTGCTGACGAGCGCATTCGCGAAGAAGGTCTGAAGCGAGGCGGAGTCAGTGCCATCGTGCGTTTCGGATTCGACGAAGTGATGAAGCGTACCCCGCTCTTGCATAAACTCTGTATGGCAGGCATACCATTGCGCTCATAATGAGAAAACGCAGTATCTGTCAGAATCATTGCGGCAGAACGATCCAGTGCGATTGATGAGACGCTGATACACTCATATTCATGAGAATGAGCGGCTCAGGATTTGATTCCACGGAATCGACTTATTATCTGGCCTCCCCGAACAATGAGGTAAAGGATACATTCCTGTATCCTTTGATTGCCGGCTCTCTGTCATATCTTCCTGGCTATTCGCTTCGTCACCGATCAATGGATAATTTCATGCTTGCCTACATCAGGGAAGGCGAATTGAATATCAAAGTCGCCGGTAGGCTGTTCACCGTCCATGGCCCGAGCAAGTGGGGGAACGACTGGGCATCAACGTCGTCAACTGCGGATATTGCGGTGCCAGCACTGTCGACTATCAGACATATGGACCGTGGCAGCTCGGATGAGGGGAATCATAGAAGAGTCTATTGCGCTTCAGCCGAGATTGGACGTTACTATTCTTTCCGTCCCGGAATTCGCGCTCGAGCAGCCAATCATGACTCGTTTCAACATGAGGACTCTTATGGAATTGAACCACGCGGTCGAGCAACTAAACGAACGCTACCAACGGATGTGCCAGGACAAAGGCTGGAGATTCCTCGATTATGCGTCGAATTTCAATCAGCGAAGGGTACTGTACGGTAACACCATTCATCCAAATCAGCGGGGATACGATGTCATCGCCGGCCTGATTGCGGAACGTATGGGTCGTGTGATTCGGCCGTAATAAACCGGGTTGTCACTTACTGCGTTGAATTTGGAAAAGTTATGAGGCGGAACCAGAAACGGTGGACCCGCCTCATTGTGAGCATTCCTATGCGATAAACGCGATGGGGGATGCGAGGTCCACGCCGGAACCGTCGCGGCGCATGTCGGGTTTGGGAAGCTCGACCGGGGAGCCGGCGGATGTGGAGGCGTGCAGCGGATAGGGGCCCACCCAGGCGAGAATCAGCGTGTTCTGGCCCTTGAGGAAGCGCTGGGAACGCACGCCACCGGTGGCACGACCCTTGGTGGGATACATCTCCAGCGGAGTCACCTTGGCGGCGCCGTTTTCGGTACCGGGCAGAGCATCCTCATCCCCGGCCACGGTGAGCACTACCGCGCCCGCACCCGAAGTCAGACCGTTCTCGCCTTCCTCGTAGGTCCAAGCCACCTTGCCGGCGGGCACCACATTGAAGGCCATCACATGAGCACCCTCGGCGAGCTTGATACCGGCCATGCCGCCGGCCGTGCGGCCCTGCGGGCGCACGTTCTTCGCATCGAAGGTGAGTAGCGAGGAATCAGAGGAAACGAACACCAGACGGTCGTCATTCTCAGCCACGGCGGCGAACACCACTTCGTCCCCGTCCTTCACGTCGATGACCGGCCAGGAATCCATGGTGGTAGGAGCTTCTCGGTTCCAACGCTTGACCACACCGTTGCGGGTGCCGATGGCCAGCGACGGCAGCGGCTTGGCCTCCGCCGTGGTTTCGCCGTCGCCGCCGTTTTCGCCGTTATCGGCCGACTGCTCCATGGCGATTGCGGTCACCACTCGTTCCCCGCGTACGGGGTCGGTGGATTCGGTCATGCTGATCAGGTCGTCGGCCTGGACTCCGCCCTGCAGAGAAAGCGTGGCGGACGCCGGCAAGGCCGGCAGATCGACCACATGTGCCAGCACCAGGCGTCCGGCCGAGGTGACCAGACCATAGGTGGCGCGGGTGGAAGTCCGGAAAATCGTGGTGATTTGATCATCGTGCAGACGTTCGTCGGACGCGGAACGTGAGTTGAACACATCCATGGCGCTCGGCGTGGTACGGGCGATCAGGCCCGTGGCGCTCATCATCACCACGCACGGCTCGTCCTCGATCTTCAGGGCTCCGGTCAAAGCGGACTGTTCGCCGGTCTTCTTGGCGGCCGCAGCGGCGGCAGCCACATCGGCCTCGGCGGAGGAAATGGTGGTGGCGGACTTCACAGCCTCCAGCGCGGATTTCGAAATTCCGGAAGTGCCGGAACCCTGTGCCACGACCGGCGTCAACGTGCCGTCGGGATCGGCGTCCAACAGCACGGTGCGACGCGGCGATCCCCACTTATCGACGGCCTCATCCATTTCGCTGGTGACCACATGGTCGAGCGCTTCGGCGGAGGCCAGAATGCGGGTGAGCTCCTCGATGCGCTTCTTCAAATCGTCACGCTCGGCCTCAAGTTCGATGCGGTTCATCTTGGTCAATCGGCGCAGACGCAGATCCAGAATGTACTGGGCCTGGACCTCGTCTAGATCGAATACGGCCATCAAACGGGTCTTCGCGGCATCCGCATCATCCGAAGTGCGGATCACCTGGATTACCTCGTCGATGTCCAGCATGGCCAGGAGTAGTCCCTCGACCAGGTGCAGGCGTTCCAGGGCTTTCTTCTTGCGGTATTCGCTACGGCGGCGAATCACCACGCGACGGTGATCAACCCATACCTGCAGCATCTCTTTCAAGCCCATCGTGTGCGGACGGCCGTCCACCAACGCCACGTTATTCATGGCGAAGTTGTCCTGCAACGGCGTGTGCTTGAACAGCTGGACGAGCACCGCATGCGGATCGAAACCGGTCTTGATCTCGATGACGATACGTGTGCCGTTATGACGATCGGTCAGGTCGAACGCGCCGGAGATACCCTCCAGCTTGCGGTTCTTCACACCGTCGGAAATACGCTCGATCACCTTTTCCGGACCTACCATGTACGGCAGCTCGGTGACCACGATGGCCTGCTTGCGGGCTGTGACATGCTCGATATGGGTGGCGGCGCGCGTGGTGAGCGTGCCTCGGCCGGTGGCGTAGGCCTCGCGAATGCCGTCGCGGCCGATGATCGTACCTCCGGTGGGCCAGTCGGGGCCCGGAACATAGCGCATCAGCTGTTCAAGCGTGGCATCCGGGTGAGCCATGAGGAACTTTGCAGCATTCACCACTTCGCCGAGATTATGCGTGGCCAGATTGGTGGCCATGCCTACGGCGATGCCCGAACCGCCGTTGACCAGCAGGTTCGGAATTGCGGCCGGCAATACGGTCGGCTCTTTGAGCTTGTTGTCGTAGTTCGGCGTGAAGTCAACGGTGTCTTCGTCGATATCCGCGTTCATGCCGAGAGCTGCCGGGCCGAGTCGAGCCTCGGTATAACGGGAGGCTGCCGGGCCGTCGTCCAAGGAACCGAAGTTACCGTGGCCGTCCACCAGCGGCAAACGCATCGCGAATGGCTGGGCCAAACGCACCATGGCCTCGTAGATTGCGGAATCACCGTGCGGGTGGAGCTTGCCCATCACCTCGCCCACCACGCGGGCGGACTTCATGTACGGGCGGTCGGGGGTCAGGTTCATCTCGCCCATCTGGTAGACGATGCGGCGCTGCACCGGCTTCAGGCCGTCGCGCGCATCGGGCAGGGCTCGCGCGTAGATCACCGAATACGCATATTCGAGGAAGGACTTGCTCATCTCCTCGTTCAGCGGCGTCTCGACGATATGCTCCTTGACCGTACGCGGATCATAGGTTTGCGCGGACGGTTTGCGGTGTGATGCCATGAAACTCCCTTTCGAACTCGCCCTATATTAGCGTCAGGTCGCGAAACGGCGCGCAGCGAATGGTTCTCAATAGGAAAAGTGTGAGTGCTCGGCCAGTCCAATCGCACATAAGACGACGAAAAATGGCGGAACTTCAGCACAATGACTTATGTGCGATTGATTGATATTGTGCGTTTGGCTCACACTTTTGCAATGGGGCACGGTTTTCTGTGAGCCCTATAATGAGCAATTATGAGTGTTGAGACGCCGGATATGGACGAATTGCTGCGGTTGGTGCCCACAGTGACTTATGGGGACACAGCTGCGGGCCGTGGGGGAGCGCTGCACCTTTCCGCCGTATTGCCGGCTCTTTCCGCCGCCATTGGTCATCCGATCTCGACCAAGGTTCACACCGATCCCCAAGCCTGCAAAAAAGCCCTCGGGCTGCCTGACGCCACATCGGCCATCGTGGTGCTCGTGGACGGACTTGGCTACTGGAATCTCGCCATGCGCCTCGGCCATGCACCCTACCTGCGCTCGCTGATGAACGAGAGCGCCAACCAGCGTCCCATCGCGACCTGCGCGCCCAGCACCACCGTGGCCGCCATGGCCACGTTCGGCACCGGCACCTGCCCGGGATTGACCGGTATGGCCGGATACACGCAGCTGGAGCCGAACAACCACAAGCTCATCCAACTCATCCAATTCAAGGATGCACTGGCGCCCAAACCCGTCAATCCAAGAAGCACCACCCCTCCCATGGTCGATCCTCATGATTTGCAACGTGAACAGACCGTGTTCGAGAAGCTTCGCCGTCAGGAGGTGCGCGTCACCAGTTCCGGACTGCCCAAATTTGCCGGCTCTCCACTGACCGAGGCGGCCTTGCGCGGCACTGATTATCAGGCCAATGTCACCCCGCGTGATCGCGTGCTCGCCGCAGCATGCGCCGCCAGGAGGCCCGGCCTGACCTATCTGTATATCCGTGACGCGGACAAGGTGGGTCACAATTACGGCTGGGATTCCGAGCATTGGGTGGCGGCTTTCGAACACATCGACGCACAGCTTGCATTATTGAAACGTAGCGCGTCAGCCGGCACCTTGATCGTCATCATCGCCGACCATGGCATGGTGCAGACCGACATGGATCAGCGGCTCGACATCGCGACGGAGCCTTCGCTGATCCATGGCGTGGAACTGGTGGGGGGAGAGCCGCGCTCTCTAATGCTGTACGCCGAACCCGGCGAATCACCGGACGCCATAGCCGATCGCTGGCGTGACCGCTTGGGGGACGCGGCGTTGGTGCGTACCAAGGAACAGGCATGTGCCGATGGGCTGTTCGGCCCTGTATCGGAACGTATTCGGCCGATCCTCGGCGACGTGATGGTACAGGCTGCCGGCGCGGCCACATTCGTGGATTCGCGTACTCAGGGGGATAAGGCCACCCATTTGCCTAGCGTGCATGGGTCGCAGACGATGATGGAGATGGATATTCCCTGTTTGATTGACGTCGCCTGACCGATATCGTCTGACCGATATCGACATGGCATAGTCATATGATTCCGGGGAAAAGAGTCGTATCGTCAGGCGGCTATATCCGGCTATACCAGATATAGCGAATAATCAGTCGCCGAACAGAATCTCATCCCAGCTGGGCACCGCCGAGCGTCCCGACTTCCTTCTGGACGGCTTCGCAGCGGGTTCCGCCGGAGCTGCTTTGGCGGGTGCTGCGGTCTGTTCCTTTTTTGCGGCTTTGCCGGTTTCCACTGGCGCCGCACCGGAATCGGAGGTGACTTCGTCATGGACCGGGGCATCGGATTGGGCAGCCGGAATCCGGCCGTTATCGGGCGGCGTCTGCGTACTCGCGGCACCGGTCGAAACCGGTGCGGAAAGCTTGACCGGCGGCATGGACCCGGAGGCGGAGAGATCGATCGGAGGCATCGAGCCGGTGGAGGTCACCGGATTCGAGGACGCCGGACGGGTCTGCGGAGCAGACGGCTTTGGCGCGGCCCATGCAGACACGGCACGCTCGATACGCGCCGAACGGACGGAATCGCCTGGCAGCGCAGGTTCCGGCGAAGCCTTTGCGCCGCCTGCGTTCTCGGTCCTCGGATTCTGCTCGCCGAGCAGCTTGCGTGCGGCATTGTTCAGGCAGACCACGGAATTGTCGTGCATGTTCCAAGTCCATTCGGCGTGGATCTCGCGTCCGGCGGAAGTGAAAATCGCCACGATATGCCATGGTTCCAGCCCACGGCGGGTGGATTTCCGGGTCGCCGACTCCATGCCGATGGACGCCGCCGCCAAAGTGCGTTCGACCAGCTCATTGATGGTGCGCACCTTGCTGTCCTTCGGAGCGGGCACCGTCAGGAACTGTTCGATCGCATACTGTTTTTCGGTTTCCACCGCGGCGGAGAAACGCCGTACCAGCGTTGTGCTCAGTCCGTAGCGTTCCGCCACGCGGGACGGGTCGGCGCCCGCACGAATCAGCGACTGGATCTGCGAGATGGGAAGTGTGGACTGCTCATGGGGCTGTTCCGGCTGCTGCTGTTCGCTGCGAATCTGCTTGGCCTCGAGAATCGCCCGTTCGAGCGTGTCGTCCAAGCTGACGGCGAACTGACGGCCTCCCAAGGAGAATACGAGGTCCCCCGTTTCGCTTACGCGCTCGAAACGGGCCTTCTCGAGCCGATCCTTAGGCATATGCACACCACTTTCCGTCGCAAAGACATTACTTATTCCCAGTATGCCCCACGTGTCGAACTTTACAAGTATTTCAAATCATGTATCCTATGGGCGAGTACAACGCGGCGAAACCGCGAGAACGCCAACGGTAGACGACGAAAGGACCATAATGGCTCAGGATTATGATTCCCCCCGTAACAAGGACGAGGACGAGGAATCGCTGCAGGCTCTGGGAAAGTCCGCGCAGAATACCTCGAGCGACATCGACGATGATGAGAACGCCATTGCCGAGGATTACGAACTGCCGGGTGCCGATCTGAGCAACGAGGACTCCTCGGTGACCGTTATCCCCATGCAGGGTGACGAGTTCATCTGCTCCCAGTGCTTCCTGGTCAAGCACCGCAGCCAGCTCGCCCACACCGACGAGGATGGCCAGCCGGTGTGTGAGGAGTGCGCCGCCTGATGGCGTTTGACGAGACCTACAACGAGCCTGAGTCCACCGAGGTCCTGGTCAAAAGCCTTGACCCCGAGCACCCGGCCCGGCTGCATTACGCCCATGCGGGCGACGCCGGCGCCGACCTGATCACCACCGTTGACGTGACCCTGAAACCGTTTGAGCGTGCACTGGTTCCCACCGGTGTGGCTATAGCCCTGCCCGCAGGATATGTGGCACTGGTCCATCCGCGCTCCGGCCTTGCCGCCAAGCAAGGCGTCACCGTGCTCAACGCGCCCGGCACCGTCGATGCCGGATATCGTGGCGAGATCAAAGTGCCGCTGATCAATCTCGACCCGGAGCATACCGCCGTCTTCCACCCGGGCGACCGCATCGCCCAGATGGTCATCCAGCGCTATGTCGAAGCCCGATTCATCCCCGCCGAGACCTTGCCCGGCTCAGACAGGGCGGAACGGGGATTCGGATCCACGGGAGTGGCGTCCTGATTTAACCGTAGGCGGGGTCTGGATGCGATTGCCAACACGCAGTCAACCCCGATACACGGCTACAATGAGTGTCATATGAGGGAGGTGACTGGCATGTCGGAGATCGATGGCGAGCAGTATGCCGCCCGTAAGCTGGGATGCGAGATCAGTGCTGATCCGCTCAATCCGCTTGAACCAATCAAGCAGGTGTGCAAGGCTCATCACCCTGGAGAGGATTTGTCCATCCTCGACCGCGCCTATCGGCGTGCCGTCATCCAGCATTCCGCTCAGCGCCGCAAGTCCGGCGAGCCGTACATCATCCACCCATTGGCCGTCTCCCAGATTCTTGCCGATCTGGGCATGGGCCCGATCGTGGTGGCGGCCGGTCTGTTGCATGACACTGTGGAGGACACGGACTACACACTGGATCAGTGCCGTGCCGAGTTCGGCGATACTGTGGCCGGTCTGGTTGACGGCGTCACCAAGTTGAGCCAGCTCGAAGTGGGAGACTCGGCCCAGGCCGAAACCATCCGCAAGCTCGTGGTGGCCATGAGCCGTGACGTGCGCACCTTGGTGGTCAAGCTCGCCGATCGTGTGCACAACGCCCGCACTTGGCGATACGTGAAGACCACCTCCGCCCAGAGGAAGGCGCGCGAAACCCTTGACGTGTATGCGCCGCTGGCCAATCGTCTGGGCATGAACGCCATCAAGACGGAGCTCGAGGAACTGAGCTTCAAGGTGCTCTACCCGAAGATTTACAACGAGATCGTGGTGTTGGTGGCTCGTCGGGCTGGTCAACGCGATGTGTATTTGAAGCAGATTCTGGCCGAGATCAATGAGGATCTGGACGAGCAGAACATCAAGGCATACGTCACCGGACGCCCGAAGGACTACTTCTCCATCTACCAGAAGATGATCGTGCGTGGCCATGATTTCGCGAACATCTACGATCTGGTAGGTGTACGTATCATCGTCGATACCATTCAGGACTGCTATGCGGCGCTTGGTGCCGTGCATGCGCGGTGGAATCCGGTTCCCGGCCGGTTCAAGGATTACATCGCCATGCCGAAGCTCAACATGTACCAGTCGTTGCACACCACGGTGGTCGGCCCCGGCGGTAAGCCGGTCGAAATCCAGATCCGTACGTGGGACATGCACCGTCGTGCCGAATTCGGTATCGCCGCGCACTGGAAGTACAAGGAGAACGGCCAGGCCGGTCGTGCCCTGAGCTCGCCGGACAAGTCCGACCGCAAGCGCGATGTGAACAATCAGGAGCTGTCCGAGGCCGATAACCTCAAGTGGATTCAGCAGCTCGCCGATTGGACCAGCGAAACCCCGGATTCCAACGAATTCTTGGGCTCTTTGAAAGAGGATCTTGGCTCGTCCGAGGTCTATGTGTTCACGCCGAAGGGCAAGATCGTCTCTTTGCCGGCTCATGCCACACCGGTTGATTTCGCCTATGCCGTGCATACCGAAGTGGGCCACCGCACCATGGGCGCGCGTGTCAACGGGCGTTTGGTGCCGCTCGACACCACGCTTGATAACGGCGATACGGTGGAGATCCTGACTTCCAAGTCCGATACTGCCGGTCCTTCGCGCGACTGGCTGAGCTTCGTCAAGAGCCCGAAGGCACGAAACAAGATCCGCCAGTGGTTCTCGAAGGAACGTCGTACCGAGGCCATTGAGGAAGGCCGCGACGAACTGACCCGCGCTATGCGCAAGCGTAACCTGCCGGTCAATGCGCTGCTGACCACCGAGGCACTGATCGGTGTGGCCGACGACCTCAATTTCCCGAACGCCGACGCTGTGTTCGCCGCCATCGGTGATGGGCAGATCTCCACGCAGAACGTCATCTCGCATCTGGTCAAGGATGCCGGGGCCGACGAGGTCGATGAGGAAGTCGAGCAGGAAGCCCTGCCTCTGAAGCCTGTTGAGCGTAAGAGCTCCAGCAGCTCTACCGGAGTGTCCGTCAAGGGCGTGGGCGACGTGTGGGTCAAATTGGCTCGTTGCTGCATGCCGGTGCCGGGAGATCAGATCATCGGCTTCATCACCCGTAATCAGGGCGTGTCCGTGCATCGTACCGATTGCCAGAACATGATCGATCTGAAGAACAAGCAGCCCGAGCGCGTGGTCGAGGTCGAATGGACCAGCACCAAAGGTCTGTTCATGGTCAAGATCCAGGTCGAGGCTTTGGATCGTCGCAACCTGTTGTCCGACGTGACACGCGTGCTGTCCGATCATGGCGTGAATATCATCTCCGGAACGATTGCCACCGGTTCCGACCGTGTGGCCACCAGCCAGTTCAGCTTCGAAATGGCCGATCCGCAGCATCTCAACACGCTGCTGGCCGCCGTGCGCAAAATCGATGGCGTGTTTGACGTGTACCGTCTGACCGGTGCCAAGGAGTCCGCTGAGCCGCGTATGCGCAAGATGAAGTAGTCCGTACCGTACTCTGGCTCCCCTCCAGAGGGGAGCCAAGAACGAGTAAGCCCTCTGATTGGAATCGATCAGAGGGCTTTGTTGTCGGTTGTGGTGGGTCTTACTCAGCCACGTCCACGGAGAGGATCACGGCCGGCTCGAGCGGGCGATCCATCGGATCGGTTTCGACGGCCTCGAGCTTGTCGACAACCTTCTTGGAAGCGTCATCAGCAACTTCACCGAAGATGGTGTGGTGGCCATCCAACCACGGGGTCGGCACGGTGGTGATGAAGAACTGGGAGCCGTTGGTGCCGTGCACCTTGCCGTCCATACCACGGCGCAGACCAGCGTTGGCCATGGCCAGCAGATACGGCTTGTCGAACTTCAGGCTCGGATCGATCTCATCGTCGAACTCATAGCCAGGTCCACCAGTGCCGGTGCCGAGCGGGCAACCGCCCTGAATCATGAACTGCTTGATGATGCGGTGGAAGGTCAGACCGTTGTAGAACTTGCCGTGGGAAGGCTGACCGGTGTACGGGTCGGCCCATTCCTTCTCGCCGGTGGCGAGGCCCAGGAAGTTGGCCACGGTGTTCGGGGCCTTGTCATCGAACAGGTCGATGGTGATATCGCCTTCAGAGGTGCGCATGATAACTGTAGTCATGGTCTTAAGTGTCTCATGGGCTTGAGACCGGACGGTGGGTGCATGAGCTATGCCCCTTGTGGGACCTGCCCGGTTGTGAGGACTACTCTCGGGAGAGACATGATGTTCGGAGCGGTTATTTCCAGTTGAATGTGTAGCTTTGGTCCGGCTGTTCCTCGCCATGGGTGGTGACGGTCGGGATGTTGCCGTGCCAGGTGACGGTGAAGTTGCCCGAGCCTAATGATTTGCCGTCGTTGTGTAGATCCGTTTTGATTTCCGTGACGTTCTCGGAACCGATAACACCGGGATCGGTGTCCCAAGAGACTTTGACCGTGATGCTGCTTGGGCCGAAGAATATGGGCGAGCCGAGTTCGCTGATGGTCACTTCGCAGGTGCCGTCAGCGGATTTCGCGTTCACGATGCGATGCGACATATCCGTTTGCATCCATATGAGAGTGCAGCCTCCAGCCCAGATCAGCGCGATTGCGAGAATGATATGCTCAACGATGTGTGCCGCTTTATGTGAGTATCCTTCGGTCATAAATGTCCCCACGCTCATGTCATCATGCCATAGCCTTCAACCGGAGCCTTTTCATCGGTCGTTGAAAAGATGATTGGCGATATCGCCCCGACCGCCGAAGCCGGACGGCACGTCACCCAAAGAGTTCTTAGCGAAGTCGAACAATCCCATGGTCATGCCTCTTTACCTTTGGGAAACCAATATGACTACCGTATCAGTTGTCGGCGTCATCGCCGAGGCTTGCGATTTGCGGAAGTGGCCCATATCCATGCACCGCGTCATGGAACGGTACACCGTCTCGCGCGTAATTCGTGCCTGTAGAATCTTTAAAGACCAAGTTTGGAGGGAGCGGAATCATGCCACGCAAGCTGATCATGTGCGGGGACCATCCGGTCCTTGCGTTCGAATACGATTCCGAGTCCGGTCGCGCGTGCTCCTCTGGCGAGGTCCTTGACCATGATCGTCTGCCCCTGGAGTTCACCACGCACGGCAAGAGCGTGCTGTATGCCAAGAGGATCGACGAATGGTGGAGGTCCCGCGCCATCCCCTCCACCCGCGACGGCATCTGCCGCGTGCTCGAATCGCTTGGCGCGGCATCGACCGACGAACTGCTCGACAGGACCTACGGTTTGAGCCTGTCGGACCAGTACTGGGTCAGACGCGAGGACGACCCGGCCGAATGGAAGGACGTCAACTTCTTCGACAATCCCTTCGACGAGGCGCTGGGCGAGATCCTGCTCACCTCGTACTCGTCGTCCCATGACATCAGCCTCAACGTCCCCGACGTGTCCACTG
>ERZ1694701.686-NODE-686-length-12313-cov-6.146924_pt1 | contig 12313 bp, 8 predicted proteins | sample MGYA00581721_ERZ1694701 | MGnify/ENA primary metagenome ERZ1694701 (study PRJEB42213, sample SAMN07424528) | human gut metagenome | biome: ENVO:00009003; feature: ENVO:2100002; material: ENVO:00002003 | host: Homo sapiens | place: USA | collected 2014 ...
GCGTCAGATGTGTATAAGAGACAGCTCCAATACCATCGGCGATATCGCGCGCGAATACGGCTATCCGATCAACCTTGAGTTCGGCGGCCACGGCGTGGGTCACATCATGCACGGCGATCCGCATGTGCCGAACGATGGCCGCGCCCACCATGGCTACAAGCTGCGTGAAGGCCTGGTCATCGCCATCGAACCGTGGTTCCTCAAGACCACCGACGAGATCTTCCAGGATCCGAAGGATGGTTGGACCCTGCGCGCCTCCGACGGTTCGCGCGGTGCTCACTCCGAGCACACCATCGCCATCACCGAGAACGGTCCGATCATCTTCACCGATCGCTCAAGCCTCTGATTGACGCAAGCGCTTGAATGTTCGCGGTTTTTCCGCGATTTCGAGACGTAACAAGCCGAAGTGCATTTGCTTTGATAGCATGAGCGCACTTCGGCTTTCGTGTATCGACCGGCATTCGTTGGCGGTAACACAAAAGACATACAGTACCGAACACCAATGTTCATAAATGTTGGTGTTCGAACAAGCGGTTCATAAAGAGGAAGGCGCGCGCATGGCGACGGCACAGCTTGATGTCGATTCGAGCAAGTTCAACCTGCCTGTGGTGAAGGCGAGTGCGGGACCGGATGGCATTGTCGTTTCCAAGCTGCGTAATGACGGCTGGGTGACGCTTGACCCCGGATTCCTGACCACTGCCCAGTGCGAGTCGAAGATTACGTATATCGACGGCAAGCATTCGATTTTGCGCTACCGCGGCTACCCGATCGAGCAGCTGTGTGAGAACTCCGATTTTCTTGAGGTCGCCTGGCTACTGCGTCATGGCGAATTGCCAAGCAAGGCCGAGTACGAGCAGTTCTGCGCCGACATCAACCATAAGACCATGGTCGGCGAGGATTTCCGCACGTTCATGGGCTCGTTCCCGCGTGCCGCGCATCCGATGAGTGTGCTTGCCTCCGCAATCAACGCGCTGGCCACGTTCTACCCGGATACGACTGACATCGCCGACACCGATCAGCTTGATGAGTCGGCCAAGATCATCATGGCCAAGGCTCGCACGATCGTATCGTATATTTTCCGCCGTCGCCGTGATGAGCCGATGCTGTACCCGGATTATGCGCGTGGCTATGTGGACGATTTCCTGCGTATGTGCTTTGCCGTGCCGTATGAGCCATTCGAGTCCGACCCGTTGTATGTACATGCGTTGGGTCGCTTACTGATTATCCACGCCGACCATGAGCAAAACTGCTCGACTTCGGTGGTGCGTATTGCTGGCTCGGCTCATGCCAACCTGTATTCGGCGGTGGCCGCCGGTGTCAATGCGCTGTCCGGCCCGCTGCATGGTGGCGCGAACGAGGCCGTGCTACGCCAGCTGAAGGCAATCCGCGACTCCGGCAAATCCGTGCGCGAATTCGTGGAGGATGCCAAGGCCAAGGGTCAGAAGATTTCCGGCCTGGGCCACCGCGTATACAAGTCGTATGATCCGCGCGCCGCGATTGCCAAGAAGTATCTGGAAAAGATCATGGAACGAGAGGATACGCAGAAGCTGCCTTCCGATGAGCGGGCGTTATTTGCCGTGGCCACGGAGCTTGAGGACATTGCGCTGAATGACGAATACTTCGTGTCGCGCAATCTGTATCCCAATGTCGATTTCTATACGGGTCTGATTTACCGGGCAATTGGCTTCGATCCGGCCATGTTCACCACGTTGTTCGCGTTGGGTCGTATTCCTGGCTGGATTGCCCAGTACCGTGAGATGCTGGCCGACCCGAACACCAAGATCGGCCGTCCGCGTCAGGTCTACACTGGCCCGGTCGAGCGCGACTACGTGCCCATGGACGAGCGCTAAATGCTTTGCGTGGTCCGGTGATGCCGGTTTGTTCGATATGTGGGAGCTGATTGCTCGCTACATGATAATTTGCGTAAGAAATAATGATTCACCCGAGGGTTTGCCCCGCTGAGATTGTGTTAGCGAGGCAAACCCTCGAGTTTGTTGTGACTATGCCGCACTGAGAGGGCTTTGGCGGGGTGGTTTGTTGACTTAGTCGCGGTTTTGCTTCGCTGATATCGTCTTATCGGTGCAAAACCCAGGGTTGCTGGTGGGTTTGCCCCGCTGAGAACATGTCAGCGGGGCAAACCCTCGGGTAGTAAGAGAAAACGCCTCACTGGAATACCAAATGAGGCGTTTACATAACCGCTAGGCGCCCAATATGGGCTGACTGCTTAGTTCTTATGCAGCTTTTCGTTGAGTTCGATGCCCACCTTGCGGTAGCGGGCTTCGATACGGCCGTTCACCGAGTTGCGGATGAACAGGATATTGTCCTTGCCGGAGAGGTCCGAACCCTTGACGACCTCCAGCGGTTCGCCGGCCGCGGCCTTGGCCTTATCCCAGATGGTGATCTTGGTGCCGGCGGTGACGTATAGGCCGGCCTCAACCGTGCAATTGTCGCCCAAAGAGATGCCGATGCCGGCGTTGGCGCCGAGCAGGCTGTGCTCGCCGATGGAGTTGCGCAGCTTACCGCCGCCGGAGAGGGTGCCCATAATGGAGGCGCCACCGCCGATGTCGGAGCCGTCGCCCACAACCACACCCTGTGAGACGCGGCCTTCGACCATGGAGACGCCGAGCGTGCCGGCGTTGAAGTTCACGAATCCGGCATGCATCACAGTGGTGCCGGCAGACAGATAGGCACCGAGACGCACGCGGTCGGCATCGCCGATACGCACGCCGGTGGGCACCACGTAGTCAATCATGCGCGGGAACTTATCCACACCGAACACGTTGACAGTGGTGGCAGGAGCTGCGGCCGACAGGCCCGCCTGAGTGGCAAAAGCGAGAGCCGCATCGGTGGCGGCACGTTCCACGTCGGCCTTGCGCAACGTGAAATCCTCCACGGCGAACGGGCCGTAATTGGTCCACACCACATTGGCGAGCTGGGCGAAGATGCCATCGAGATTCAGGGTGTTCGGCTTGGCCATGCGCATGCTCATCAGGTGAAGCTTCAGGTAGGCGTCGGCTGCGTTGACGATTGGCTCATCCAGCTGGCTGACGGCGAACACCGGCACGCGACGGATGCCGCGGGCGTCGGCCTCCGTGTGGGCCAATGTGCCGAAGTTGTGGTTTGGTCGGTCGGACTCGGCGGGTGCCTCGCCGAGAGTCAATTCGGGGTACCAGACGTCCAAGGTGGTGCCGGCAGCATCGACGCTGGCCAGACCCCAGCCCCATGCGGTACGCGCTTCGCTCATAGATATGCTCCTTTATCGCTTGCTGCTCCACATCGTTGAACGATGCGCAGCGTTTTGCTGGTTACCACCTTAGCGTCATGTCTGGTTAGCCGAGAGCTTGGTTCCGCGTAATGGCTCGCGAGACACTCGACTAAGATGGAAATGTTGGCCTGAAACATGTAATCGGGGGAGGGGCCCATGAATAACGGATACGGCGTATTCGGGCATGTTCCTGACGATGCCTCCCATGGCGGCGGCGACTCCGATTACGAAGATGACAATGCGGCTTGGGGCAATGGGCTGAGGCGTCGCAATCCGTGGAAGAGCGCGAATGCGGATGGTGACGAATCCATGTTGCCCGATGACGGCGATTTCGTTGGTGTTGATGATGATGGCAATGATGATGTGGCATTCGGCTCGGCTGGATCACTCAGTGCGGAGGATGCGGTTGTTCCTTATAGCCAGTCACGTCGGCCGGGTCGTTCCGTGTGGTTCGATGATGAGGATGAGATTAACGGCCTGAATGAGCAAGGTGTCCGGCAGGCGCCTATTGCGGCATTACGCCGTGATGTGGAAACCTCCACCTCGAACGCCGTATTGGCCCGTGCCCGCGTCATCGCGCGCAAAGCGGCCAGTATGCTCATCGACCCCACCTATGACGAGAATCGGCGTACCGGATATGCCGAACTCGGCGCCATGATGCGCGGCACCACCAGTCCCTCCAGCCGGTATCGTGTCAATCTGCAGTTCGACCTTGACACCGGGGAAGTGGCTGGCGGTGATTGCACCTGCCCGGCTTATGGACGCGGGTATGGCATTTGCAAGCATATGGCGGCTCTCGCTTTGATGTTCTGCGATGAGCCACAACGATTCAAGGGATACCATGCCGGTGCCGTGCGGCCTTCGCGCGCGTTGCTTGACTACATGGAACGCGCGGATAAGCAGGATGCGCAGGTCAGGGCTCGTCGACGCAGCGCCGTCATGCAACGGTTTGATGGCGGCGGTACGGCTGGGCGCGGTGTTTCCAGCCACCGCAATCGGACCGGGTATGGTTCCGGAATGGGCGGATATCAGGGTTTGCGTGAAACCGTCTCGGTTGGCCAGGTCAGGCTTACGCCCATCCTGAGCTTCATCGAGGGTACCTGGAGTGTGGAATTCAAGATTGGCTCAGCCATAAACTCCTCCAGCTATGTGCTGAAATCCATCCCACAATTCGTGCGGGCCATGACCAACGGCGATCATGAGGATTACGGGCAGAAACTGGCGTTCACGCATACGCCGGATATGCTTGATGCGGATTCCCGCCCATTGCTGAGATTCCTGAAATCCGCGCTCGCCATACGTCACGCGGCCGAACAACAGGATCGGTATTACGGGCGTATTGCCATTGACCGTCACCTGACGCTATCCGAGACGGAAGTGGCTTCGCTATTGGTTTTGCGTGAAAGCGTAGGCGTGCAACTGGTGCTGGACACCTGGTTTTCCAGCCAGCCTTCGCCGGTATCGGTTGGCGGGGAACCAAACCTGACTATGCATATCGTCAGACGCGATTCCCGTATGTTCGGGTCGGAAGCCGGGTATTTGCTGACTGGAACGCCTTCGGTGGAGACCGTCATCAATGGCGACCGTGAATCTTGGCTGTTGCTCGCACCGTCCGAGCCTTTGGCTTACACCTCCGCCATGATGGCAAAGTCGCGGCGCAAAAGTGCCGCAGGATACCGGTTCGTCCGTTGCCCGAAGCAATTCGGTCCGATTGCGGAACTTATCGGTGAGCTGTTTGCGCCAGACAGTGAGGGGCAGGTCATCGCCGGAGACGATTCGGCTCTGTTCGCCCGCACGTTATTGCCGCAACTGGTGAATGTAGACATGCTTGCCGCCGATGATATCCCGCGTGAACTTGCTGAGCTGAGTCCTGCCGAGTGCCATGTTGGGTTCTATCTGGATCGTACGGAAAACGGCGTGGAATGCGAGGCCAAGGCCCGCTATGGGAATGTAATGGTGCCGCTGCTGCCGGCTGGGCCCGCTGTGAGCGCCGACGATGGCGGCATGCCGGTCGTGGTGCCTGGCCGTGACCTTGATACCGAACATCTGGCTCTTGACGTGGTAAGTGAGTTCTTCTCCATGCCTGAGGAGCAGCGGCGCAAGTTGGCCGAAACCAGACAGGCGACTGCCGGATTCAGGACCCCGGCATCCCGCGCCAAGGCCCGCGTGCGTGCGTCCGAGGCCGCCGTCATCAACCGTGATGACACCACACAGATTATCCGCTTGTTCGATGAAGGTCTGCCGGCGTTGCATGAGGTGGGAGAGGTGTTCACCACGCCTGCGTTCGACCGGCTCATCGCACCCAAGCCGCCGAGCGTCAAAGTCGGTTTGTCCATCAAGGGCAATCTGGTGGAGATCTCGCCCATTGCCGATGAAGTGCCGCCTGACGAGGTCGGTGCCTTGCTCGTATCCTATCGGCGTCGTCAACGCTATCACCAGTTGAAGGACGGTACGCTGCTCAAACTTGAGGGCGCAAACCTGAATACGCTTGATACGCTGGTTGCCGATCTTGATTTGGACGAGCAGCAGCTCAATTCCGGGCTGATTGAATTGCCGGGCGGCAGAGCATTTCTGCTGGACGGTGAACTGCCGGATGACGGTTCCGATGTGGTCAAGGATGCATCTTTCACCGAATACATTGACGACCTCAAAATCATCGACCCCAAATCATACGAGGTGCCGGACAGCCTCAAGCCCGTTCTCCGCCCGTATCAGGTCGAGGGCTTCCGGTGGCTGAACACCTTGTGCGACAAAGGATTCGGTGGCATTCTTGCCGACGAAATGGGACTGGGCAAATCCGTACAGCTCATCGCCCTGTTGTTGTCTCGCTATCGGAAGCCGGGTAGTGCGGATGGCACTGCGGATGGCGCGATTGTGGAACCTTCGCTTATTGTCTGCCCGGCATCGTTGGTATACAACTGGGCTGCCGAGTTTGCCAAATTTGCCCCCAGCTGTAATGCCATGGTCGTTGCCGGCACCAAATCCGAGCGTCGCACTGCCATAGGCCGTGCGTTCCGTGCGGATGAGCCCACTGTGCTCATCACCTCATACGATTTGCTGCGCCGGGATGTAGACGACTACACCGCAGATGAGCGGCGTTTCAACGTCATGGCTCTGGATGAGGCTCAATACATCAAAAACCACACCACCAAAATTGCCAAAGCGGCTAAGGCCGTAGCGGCGGACCATCGTTTTGCTTTGACCGGCACGCCGATCGAGAACCGACTTTCCGAATTGTGGAGCATTTTCGATTTCCTCATGCCCGGCTTGCTCGGCACGTACAAGCGGTTCCATGAACGGTATGAACTGCCCATCTCCAACGCGAGAGCCGTGGATTCCAGTACCGAAGAAGGCCGTGCCGCTGCTCAGGTCAATCCCGAGGCGGCACGGGTGTCCCACCAATTGCAGTCGCTGGTGGGCGTGTTCATTAAGCGCAGGCTGAAGTCCCAAGTGCTGACCGACCTACCGGACAAGCTGGAAACCACGCTGACCGTGCAACTTGCCGGCGAACAGCGCAAGCTGTATGCGGCTCACGAGCAGCGCCTGCGCATGCAGCTCGAACACAGCGAGGAGGCGGAGTTCAACACCTCGAAGATTCGTATCCTCGCCGAGCTGACCAGACTGCGCCAGATCTGCTGCGATCCAAGGTTGCTGTACGCCGATGCCAAAGACCAGTCGGCCAAACTCGCGGCCATCGCCGAGCTGGTGGAGACCTGCGTGAACGAAGGCAAGAAGGCGCTGATCTTCTCCCAGTTCACCAGTTTCCTTGATCTGATCGCCGAACGTTTCGACGCGCAAGGCCTGCGCTACTACACCATCACCGGTTCCACGCCCAAAAGGAAGCGCCTCGAACTCGTCGACCAGTTCAACGCGGACGATACGCCCGCTTTCCTGATTTCATTGAAGGCTGGCAACACTGGTCTGAACCTCACCGGCGCCAGCGTGGTCATCCACGCCGACCCATGGTGGAACGCCGCCGCCCAGGATCAGGCCGCCGATCGAGCCCATCGCATCGGCCAGACCGAAGACGTCAACGTGTACCAGGTGGTGGCCAAGGACACCATTGAAGAACGCATCTTGGAGCTTCAGCACACCAAGAGCGAACTTGCCCGCCAGTTCACCGATGCCTCCCCGCTCGCCGACGAAACCGGCACCGGCACCACTGTCTTTGCCGAAGCCCCTGCCTCTATCGCCACCCTCACCAGGGACGACCTTCTCGATCTGTTGGGATGAGTGGGTTACAGTATCTGCTCCATGCCGATGCGGTAGGGGGTCAGTCCCATACGCTCATAGAAGGTCTGGGCCTTGGGATTGCAGGCCCAAACATTGAGGGTCACGTTGTAGCAGCCGAATTTGCGGGCGAAATCGAGCACGTAATGATACAGCGTGGAGCCCACATGATGACCACGAGAGCGCTCATCAACGCATAGATCGTCGATGTACAGAGTCTTGATATTGGTCAGAATATTACTGTTGGTGTGTTGCTGGAATACGCAGAATGCGTAGCCGAGCACTTGATCGACGGCGAGGGAGCCGGTGTTGCTGGATTCTTCAGCTGAGTGTGCGGCGCTGACTGATTCGGCATCGCCGGCATTGGCAGTGTCGGCCGGTGCCACTGCCACGAACACAGGGGTTTGATCGTCGGCCAGAATCGTTTTCAGTTCTTCATCCGTGTACTTTTTGGCGCCGCCTTTGAACAGATCCGGTCGGCCGGCGTGATGCACTTCGAGCACTTGCCGCAACAGTTCATCAATCTGGGGAATATCGGCCGCCGTGGCCCTGCGAATCGTCATGTCTGCCATAGGTGAAGTGTAAGTGCGCGGTCTCGACCAGCGTGCGAGGAATGACCGGAATAAGAGATGACGACCGCATGCAATGGGTGATCGTTCGATCGGATATCGTCTCGTACCGATATGACACGGTAGTCTGGAGTGCGTGAGTCGTAAGAAGCAGCCAGTGGAAAAGTATGAACGGGGCACCCGCTCGTACACGATGTCGCATATTCGCGGCAAAGACACCAAAATCGAGGTGCTGGTACGCAGCTATCTATTCCGCAGGGGCCTGAGATTCCGCAAGAACGACAAGCGCTACCCGGGCCATCCGGACGTGGTACTGCCGAAATACCATACCATCGTGTTCGTCAACGGCTGTTTCTGGCATATGCATGAAGGCTGTTCCAAACATTCGATGCCGAAGTCGAATGTGGCCTTTGAACAGATCCGGTCGGCCGGCGTGATGCACTTCGAGCACTTGCCGCAACAGTTCATCAATCTGGGGAATATCGGCCGCCGTGGCCCTGCGAATCGTCATGTCTGCCATAGGTGAAGTGTAAGTGCGCGGTCTCGACCAGCGTGCGAGGAATGACCGGAATAAGAGATGACGACCGCATGCAATGGGTGATCGTTCGATCGGATATCGTCTCGTACCGATATGACACGGTAGTCTGGAGTGCGTGAGTCGTAAGAAGCAGCCAGTGGAAAAGTATGAACGGGGCACCCGCTCGTACACGATGTCGCATATTCGCGGCAAAGACACCAAAATCGAGGTGCTGGTACGCAGCTATCTATTCCGCAGGGGCCTGAGATTCCGCAAGAACGACAAGCGCTACCCGGGCCATCCGGACGTGGTACTGCCGAAATACCATACCATCGTGTTCGTCAACGGCTGTTTCTGGCATATGCATGAAGGCTGTTCCAAACATTCGATGCCGAAGTCGAATGTGGAATTCTGGCAGGCGAAACTGTTGCGCAACCACAATCGAGACATCGCCCAGCGCGCCGAATTAGAGGCCTCCGGCTGGCGTGTGATCACCGTGTGGGAGTGCGAATTGACAAAAGCCGCACGAGACGGGCGTCTCGCACGGCTATACGAACAGATTGTGTGTCCTTCTGGCTTCCCGCTGGAGGGGAGCTGTCGCCGCAAGTGACTGAGGGGAGGTCGACATCGATTGGTCTGCAGGACCACCCTCCGACGCTGCGTGCCATCTCCCTCCAGCGGGAGGACAACTACTGCTCAAACGGGAACTTGAGGCCCCAACTGCCACGAATCGCATCCATAAGCTCCATAATGCGAATGGTGTCGGCATGAGGCATCGCTTCGCATTCGGTCTTGTCGTCCAATAGGGCATTGGCCGCGGCGGCAACCTCATACTCGTAGCCGGTCAATTGCGGCGGAACCGAGATGCTGCGCACGGGCTTGTGGTCCTTGCCGTAGATATCGATGGACTCGGGATTGTTGATATTGGTAACTTCCAGATATCCCTCGGTGCCCCACACATATCCGCCGCGATCGGAGGCCACCAGCATCGAGCTGGTGGATACCGCCATCGTGCCGTCGCTGTAATACAGCGTGGTGGAATTCTGTGCGTCCACGCCGGTTTCATACGGCACCATCGAGGTGCTGAAATGATCCAATGTGCGGCCGTGATCAGCACCCACCGCCATATCCAAGAAGTTCAGCGGATACACACCTACATCGAGCAGCGCGCCGCCGGCGCAGGCCGGATCGATCATGCGGGCCTTGCCGGACACTGGATAACACAGGTTGGCGCTTGCGGATTTCACCTCGCCGATTTCTCCGGAGGCAATGACCTCATTGATGAGTTGACGACTTGGCATGTAACGCGTCCAAATCGCTTCCGTGCACAGCAGTCCTGTTTCCTTGGATACGGCCAAAGCCTCGCGCGCCTGTGCGGTATTCGCGGTGAACGACTTCTCCACGAGCACGTTCTTGCCGGCCTTCATGCACAAAATCGCCTGCTCGGCATGCAGATTATGAGGAGTGGCGATATAGACCAAATCAACATCCGGGTCAGCCACCAGATTCTCATACGAACCATACGCTTTGTCGAGATGCCATTGATTGGCGAATGCCTGTGCGCGATCCAGATCACGGGCAGCCACGGCATACGGGTGAATCCATGAGGAATACAGCGGGTCGGTGGCCATTTCGACCAAGGTATTGGCCATGGTGTGAGCTATACGTCCTGCGCCCAGGATAGCAACGTTGATTTTCTCGCCGCTGGCCTCGAATTCGGCGCGTTTGCCGTTGAATCGGCTCATCATTCCTCCTTGAACTTGGGTTGAGGTGGTAACCGGTCTCCCCAGCGATTATAAAGCCACGGAAAAACCTTGTCCCCGAGAGCGGATAGAACCAAACTATGGAAAACGAAGCAGTGCAGCAGCCCGTGTCCCCGGTTATGTCTCGTCGCGCGCGCGAGGCCAATCCCTTCCGCGCCATGGTATTTGGCGAGAAAGCGGACAAGATGATCGCATCCGGTGTCAGTGTCATCAAGCTCAGTCTGGGGGAGCCCGATTTCGGTGCGCCGCCTGCCGTACGCGATGCCATGCGCGAACAATACGATGGCCGTGCCTTGCCCTACACCGCAGCCATGGGATTGCCCGAACTGCGCCAAGCCATCGCCGATTTCTATCGAGAACGCCATGATCTGGATATCGATCCCAAACGCATCTGCGTGACTGCCGGTGGGTCCGCCGCTTTGCTGTTGGCCACAGCCCTGACCGTGGATCCCGGTGATGACGTGATCGTGGCCGATCCCTCCTACCCGTGCAACCGCGAGCTGGTGCGTTCCTTTGAAGGCCGGGTTGTCGATGTGCCGACATCGGCCGCCACGCGGTTCCATCTGACCGCCGACCTATGCCGCCAATATTGGACGGACGACACCAAGGCCGTGATGATCACCTCGCCGTCCAATCCCACCGGCACCACCATCGACTTCGCCGTGCTGGATGAAGTATGCCAGTTGGCCGCCAAGCGTGGCGCATGGCGCATCGTGGACGAGACCTATCTTGATCTGGCCGATCATGAGCCGGACGGCACTGAGGTCAAATCGGTGCTGGCTTGTGACCCTGGCGCCATCGTGTGCAACAGTTTCTCCAAGTTCTTCGGCATGACCGGTTGGCGTCTTGGCTGGGCCATTCTGCCGGATGATTCCACCGTGCTGGAGGCGGTCGATGATCTGGCCACCAATTATTACCTGTGTGCGCATACGCCCACCCAGCATGCGGCGCTCGCCTGTTTCACGCCGGAGAGCCTGGCTGAGTGTGAAGCCCGCCGTCAGGAGCTGCTGAGCCGTCGGCGCATCGTAATTGATGGTTTGAAGCGCATCGGACTGCCGGTCGAAGTGGAGCCGAACGGCGCGTTCTATGCCTACTTCAACATTTCCCGTACCGGATTGGATGCATGGACGTTCTGCGAGCGTGCGCTGGACGAGGCTCACGTGGCGTTGACTCCCGGCCGTGATTTTGGCGCCGCCACCGCCGATACGCATGTTCGGCTGAGCTATGCCGCTTCTCGCGAGGCGTTGTCCGAAGGTTTGGAGCGACTCGACAGGTTCGTCGAATCGCTGTAATGGGCGTGGATGTGTACAGTAGTCGCGTTTGTGTTAGGTAAGGTCAGGAATCATGGTCAATCTGCGTTCTCATACCACGCGACTCGGTGTGCTTGATATCGGTTCAAATACCATCCATATGTTGATTGTCGATGCAGCTCCGGGCGCGCGTCCCGATCCCGAGGCCAGTACCAAATCAACGGTGCGCCTGATGAAGTATCTCAAGGATGACGGCTCAATCAAGAAGTCCGGCATCGAGGCGATTCTGGCCGCCGTTGCCCAGTGCATGAAACTGGCTGAAGAATATGAGATCACTCAGTTGCTGGTCATGGCCACGTCCGCTTTGCGCGAGGCGCCGAACGGCAACAAGGTGATTCATAAGATTGAAGAGATAGTCGGTCAGGGCGTGACCGTGCTGTCAGGCAATGATGAGGCGCGTCTGACGTTCCTGGCCGCACGCCGCTGGTATGGTTGGGATGCCGGTCGGCTGCTGGTGCTGGATATTGGCGGCGGCTCGCTCGAAGTGGCGATGGGCTCCGATGAAGAGCCGACTGTGGCGCTTTCCGTGCCGGCAGGTGCCGGCCGTGTGACCACCGAGTTCCTGCCTTCCGGTATGGCTACTCCCGAGGAGCTGGAGGGCGTGCGCAAAGATGTGCGTAAGCTGTCTCTTATACACATCTCCGAGCCCACGAGACGCG
>ERZ1694701.705-NODE-705-length-11971-cov-5.649463_pt1 | contig 11971 bp, 5 predicted proteins | sample MGYA00581721_ERZ1694701 | MGnify/ENA primary metagenome ERZ1694701 (study PRJEB42213, sample SAMN07424528) | human gut metagenome | biome: ENVO:00009003; feature: ENVO:2100002; material: ENVO:00002003 | host: Homo sapiens | place: USA | collected 2014 ...
CAAGCTGCACTTCGGTTCCCGCGAGCCGCTGCCGATGGACACTCCGTTCCACACTGACGTTGACGAGCTGGAGCAGGAGCGCGAGATCCTCGCCAAGATTCGTACCCGCAAGGCCATCTACGATGCCATGCAGACCATGGAATACCAGATCAACTCCAACCGTGTATCCAACGGCCAGACCCCGTTCGTCACCGTCGGCTTTGGTCTCGGTACCGACTGGTTCTCCCGTGAGATCCAGCGCGCCATTCTGCTCAACCGCATCCGCGGCCTCGGCAAGGAACACCACACCGCCATCTTCCCGAAGCTCGTCTTCACCGTCAAGCACGGCGTGAACGCCGATCCGGGCGACCCGAACTACGACTTGAAGCAGTTGGCACTCGAATCCGCCACCAAGCGGATGTACCCGGACGTGGTGTTCTATGAGAACATCGTCAAGATCACCGGTTCCTTCAAAGCCCCGATGGGTTGCCGTTCCTTCCTGCAGGGCTGGATCAATCCTGAGACCGGCAAGGACGAGGAAGACGGTCGTATGAACCTCGGTGTGGTCACCGTCAACGTGCCGCGCATCGCCATCGAGTCTCACGGCGACAAGGCCCGCTTCTGGAAGCTGTTCGACGAGCGTATGGAAGTGGCTCACCAGGCTCTGCAGTTCCGCATCATGCGTTGCAAGGAAGCCACCCCGGTCAATGCTCCGACACTGTTCCGTTTTGGTGCTTTCGGTCGTCTCGGTGCCAACGATAACGTAGACGCTCTGTTCAAGAATGAGCGCGCCACCGTTTCGCTCGGTTACATCGGTCTTGCCGAGACCACTGCGGTCTTCTACGGCAAGAACTGGATCCGTGACCATGGCTGGGATCCGGAAGGCAAGGAATTCGCACTGTCCATCGTCAAGCGCATGAACGAGCTGTGCAAGCAGTGGAGCAAGTCGGAAGGCTACCACTACTCCGTGTACTCCACCCCGGCGGAGTCCCTGACCGATCGCTTCAACCGCATGGATCGCGAGAAGTTCGGCCGTATCGAGGGCGTGACCGACCACGACTTCTACACCAACTCCTTCCACTACCCGGTATGGCTGCAGCCCACTCCGATGGAGAAGCTCAACTACGAGAAGGACTTCCCGTACTACGCTTCCGGTGGCTTCATCAACTACTGCGAGTACCCGTGCCTGCAGGACAACCCGAAGGCCCTCGAAGCCGTATGGGATTACGCCTACAACATCGGCATCGGTTATCTGGGTACCAACACCCCGATCGACCACTGCTTCGTGTGTGGCTTCCAGGGTGATTTCGAGCCGACCGAGGAAGGCTTCAAGTGCCCGGAGTGCGGCAACTCCAACCCGGACAAGTGCAATGTCACCAAGCGTACCTGCGGCTACCTCGGCAGCCCGGTCCAGCGCCCGATGGTGCACGGCCGTCACGAGGAGATTGCCCACCGTGTCAAGCACATGAGCGGCGAAACTGGCCGCGTGACCCTGGACGACGGCACCACCCGCGAGTGGTTCGAGGAAGCTAAGTAAGGTTTATACTCGCTCCCGCTGGCGGGAGCTGTCGAGCGTAAGCGAAACTGAGGGTGGTTATCCTTATAGTGTTGACCACCCTCAGTCCGTTTGATGACGGACAGCTCCCGCCAGCGGGAGCCAGTGCATTTTCCGCAAGGAGGGAATCATGGCCGTGACAACCAAGCCCGAACCCAAGCGCCATGACTTTGCGGCCGGCGAGACCGGACGCGGCCCCTCCATACCTTCCAATGGCCTGGCCAATGATCCGAAAGCCGGTCAATGGGATGGCCGGCGCATGTCCAAGCGCATGATTGCCGACTACAAGACCTTCATCGTCACCGACGGCGAAGGCGTGCGCAACTCCATCTATGTTTCCGGTTGCCCTTTCCACTGCGTCAATTGCTTCAACGCCTCCATCTGGGATTTCCAGGCCGGCCACGAGTACACGCAGAAACTCGAAGACAAGATCATCGAAGATCTCAAAGCCCCATGGGTGCAAGGCATTACGTTTCTTGGGGGCGAGCCGTTCCTCAACACCCCTGTGCTAGTACCTCTCGCACAGCGCATTCGCAAAGAATTCGGTCATACCAAAGATATCTGGGCATGGACCGGCTACACGTGGGAAGAACTCATGCGGCCGGGTGAAACCCCAGACAAACTCGAACTGCTGCACCTTATCGACATCCTTGTCGACGGTCGCTATCTCAAAGACCAAAAAGACTCGTTGTTGCAATTCCGCGGTTCCAGAAACCAACGCATCCTTGACGTGCCCAAATCCCTTGCGGCCGGCAAGCCCATCATCTGGGCCAAACTGCACGATCAGGAACGCGACATTCCTTCTATTTATCTGAAAGATCGCGAAGCCGGCGAAGACCATCAAGCCTCGTAGTAGCTTTTCATTAACTCGCACTCAGCAATATCGTCGAAACTGTTGGGAAACGCCCTTCCCGTGAGCGAAATCACCTCTGCCCGCGTCATGTTGGGTAGGTGGTCGGACTAATATTCCGTAAGAAGTAGCCGGGCGAAGCCGTCCGCAGGGTATCTGCCAGCCGTCCCGAAACGGTTCCTGATGCCTCGTGACGTGCACTCCCGGAAGTCGGAATTAAGAGGAACACATGGTTGACATCGTCACTGACGCGAGCGTAAAGCCCGCTTCACACCCGAAGCCCCTGCGTGTGGGATTGGACATCGGTTCCACCACCGTCAAGGCCGTGGTGCTTGATCAGTCCGATTCCCTGAAAGACACCCTATTTTCCGATTACCGACGTCACCATGCCAATGTGCGTGCCACCGTTGCCGGCCTGCTCGCGGACATCCATAAGAAGCTCGTGGAACTAGGTCGAGGCGATGAACCGATTCGCCTGTCTATCACCGGCTCCGGCGGTCTGGCGCTTGCTGACAATCTGCATGTGCCTTTCATTCAGGAGGTCATCGCCGAAACCGAGGCGATTGATAAGGAGTACCCGCAAGCCGACGTCATCATCGAGCTCGGCGGCGAGGACGCCAAAATCACCTACCTGAAACCCACCCCTGAACAGCGTATGAACGGTTCGTGCGCAGGCGGCACCGGCGCGTTCATCGACCAGATGTCCACGCTGCTTGACACCGACGCCGCAGGCCTCAACGAGATGGCCAAGAGCTACGAGAACCTGTATCCGATCGCCTCGCGTTGCGGCGTGTTCGCCAAAACCGATCTGCAGCCGCTGATCAACGACGGCGCGGCCAAGCCTGATCTCGCCGCCTCTATTTTCACCGCAGTGGCCACGCAGACCATCGCCGGCCTGGCTTCTGGCCGCCCGATCCACGGTACCGTCATCTTCCTCGGCGGCCCGCTGTTCTTCATGTCCGAACTGCGCGCCGCCTTCCAGCGTGCCCTTGAAGGCAAGGTCGACGAGTTCATCGTGCCGACCGACGCCCACCTGTATGTGGCCTACGGTTCGGCATTGCAGGCCGACACGGATTCCGACGATCAGGGCCACCATTTCAAGGCCTACACCTGCGACGAAATCCTGAAGCGTTTGGACGAGCTGAAAAACCTGCCCTCCAACACGCCCACCATGCCGCCGCTGTTTCCCACCGAGGCCGACCGCGAGGACTTCAACAAGCGCCACCATAAGGAACACATCCACATCGGCACCCTCGAAGGCGCGCATGGCCCGCACTTCCTGGGCATCGACGCCGGTTCCACCACCATCAAGGCCACGCTCGTTAACGACGACCGTGAAATCGTCTGGTCCAGCTACGCCAACAACGAAGGCAGCCCGCTGACCGCCGCCATCAACATCGTCAAGAAGATCCAATCCGAGCTGCCCGAAGGCGCATGGATCGCACGCTCCTGCGCCACCGGTTACGGCGAAGGCCTCATCACCACCGGCCTGCACCTGGACGAGGGCGTGGTGGAGACCATGGCCCACTATCGTGGTGCCGAAATGGTCAGCCCCGGCGTCACCGCCGTCATCGACATCGGCGGCCAGGACATGAAATATCTGGCCATCACCGACGGCGTCATCGACTCGATCGCCGTCAACGAAGCCTGCTCGTCCGGCTGCGGCTCGTTCCTGCAGACCTTCGCCATGTCTATGGGGCTGACGATTCAGGAATTCACGCAAAAGGCTTTGGCATCCACCCATCCGGTGGACCTTGGCTCGCGTTGCACTGTGTTCATGAACTCCTCGGTCAAGCAGGCGCAGAAGGAAGGCGCGTCCATCGAGGACATCGCCGCAGGGCTGTGCTACTCCGTGGTGCGTAACGCCTTGTACAAGGTCATCAAGCTGCGTGATTCCGGCGAACTCGGCGACACTGTGGTGGTCCAGGGCGGTACGTTCCTCAACGACGCCGTGCTGCGCGCCTTCGAGCTGCTCACCGAACGTCAGGTCACCCGCCCGAACATCGCCGGCCTCATGGGCGCGTTCGGCGCCGCCCTGACCGCCCGCATGCACTATCAGGATGAGGCCGACCACTTAGATGTGGTGGTTAAGGCCGATGGGTCCGAGGAACAGTCCGGGGCTGAGCCCGCACTCAAGTCCGAGCCCAAGGCCGCAGCCTTCAAGAAGACCGAGCCGGCCAAGCCCGAAGTCCATGTCGTTGTCGTGGACGGTGTGACCCACACCGCCAGCTCCATCCTGACCGGCGACGCACTCGACAATATGAGCATGACCACCGAGCGTGACGTGTGCAAGCTGTGCCAGAACCACTGCAAGCTCACCATCACCACGTTCTCTGATGGTTCGCGCTTCGTGACCGGTAACCGTTGCGAACGCGGTGGTGACGCCAAGAAGAAGCGTTCCGACCGTCCGAACCTGTACGACTACAAGTACAAGCGTTGCTTCGCCTACCGCCGTTTGACCGACAAGAAGGCCACTCGTGGCGAGATCGGCGTTCCGCGCGCCCTCAATATGTACGAGAACTACCCGTTCTGGTTCACGCTGCTCACCTCGCTGGGCTTCAAGGTGATGATTTCCGGCCGTAGCTCCCATGAACTGTTCGAGACCGGCATCGAATCCATCGCTTCCGAAAACATCTGCTACCCGGCCAAGCTGGTCCACGGCCATATCAAGTGGCTGATCAACAAGGGCATCAAGACCATCTTCTACCCGTGCGTGAGCTACGAGGAGAACCTCGTGCCCAACACGGACAATCATTACAACTGCCCGGTTGTGGCCAACTATCCGCTCGTCGTCGGCGCTAACATGCCTGAGCTGCGCGAGGATGACGTGCGTTACATGCACCCGTACTTCAACCTTGCCAACCATGAGCTTATGGTTGACCGCATCGTCGAAGAGTTTGCGTGGGCCAACGTGACCCACGAAGAGGCCGAAACCGCGGTCAAAGCCGCCTATGCCGAAGACAAGGTCTTCAAGCATGACGTGCAGCAGGAAGGTTTGACCGCGCTTGCCTATATGAAAGAGCACAACTGCCGAGGCATCGTGCTCGCCGGCCGTCCCTACCACATCGACCCCGAAATCAACCACGGCATCCCCGAAACCATCTGCTCGCTCGGCATGGTGGTGCTCTCCGAGGATTCCATCTGCGAACTGCAGCCGGGGGAGAAGCTCAACCTCACCGAATTCCTTTCCGAGGGCGAAGCCGACCCACGTTCCAAGAACGCCGCCGGATTCCGCCACGTGGGAGACCGCACGGTCACCAAGATGCCGTTGCGCGTCACCAACCAGTGGGCCTACCACTCCCGCCTGTACGCTGCCGCACACTTCGTGGCCTCGTATCCGGGCCTCGAGCTTGTGCAGCTCAATTCCTTCGGTTGCGGCCTCGACGCCATCACCACTGATCAGGTGGCCGAGATTCTGGCCGACAAGGCGGACGTGTACACGCTGCTCAAGATTGACGAGGTCTCCAACCTGGGTGCAGCCAAGATTCGACTGCGCTCGCTCAAGGCCGCCGTCGAGGAACGAGAAGCCAATAAGGCTCGTGAAGAAGCTGCTGCCAAGGCCTTGGAAGACAAGCAGGCCGCCGCCGAGCGTGCCGCTGAAGAGGCCAAGGTCAAGGCCGAGTCCGATCTTGAAGCGGCCAAGGCCGTACTCGCTGAAGCGCAGGCCGCCGTTGAAGCCGCGCAGAAGAAGGTCGATGCCGAAGCCAAGGCCGTGCAGGATGCCGTCAAGACGTCTCAGGCTACCGCCGCAAAGACCGTGCAGGGCCCTAAGTCCATCGGTTTCCGCAGGACCGGTTCCACCGCGCCGACTCCAGGCCGTCAGATTCTGCTCGATACGACCATGGCCGCCAACCCGAATCTCACCAAGTCGATGCGTGAGGCCTCCAAGCGTGCCGCCGAACGCGACCTACAGGCCGCAGTCGCCCACAAGAATGGCACTTCGGACGGCACCACCGGCGTGGCGAACGCCAAGAATGCCAAGAAGTCCGGCCACAACAACGCCACTATGTCCCGATACGCGCATCGTGAGAAGTTCGTCAAGGACATGAAGAAGAACTATACGATTGTTGGCCCTCAGATGAGCCCGATTCATATGTCCTTGGTCGAAGCGGTGATTCGTTCCGGTGGGTACAAGTTCGACATCCTGAAGCACGCGAGCCGTGGCGATGTGGAAACCGGCCTCAAATACGTGAACAATGACGCCTGCTACCCGGCCATCATGGTCGTCGGCCAGCTCATCGACGCGATTCTGGAAGGCAAATACGATCCCGACCATGTAGCGCTCGCCATCACCCAGACCGGCGGCATGTGCCGTGCGACCAACTACTTCGGCCTGATCCGCAAGGCTTTGGTCGATGCCGGCTATCCGCAGATTCCGGTCATCGCCATTTCTACCCAGGGCCTCGAAGACAACCCCGGCTTCAAGGCCACCCCGCCCCTGCTGCACCGTGCCATCAAGGCGCTGATTCTGGGCGACTTGCTCATGAAGTGCCTCTACCGCGTACGCCCGTATGAGGTGGAGAAAGGTTCGGCCAACAAGCTGTACGAGCTGTGGGACACCATCGTGCGTGAGACCATCGAGCATCACGGCTATTCCAAGACCGCAGCCAAGACGCCGAGCATCAAGAAGGGCTATCTGCCGTATAACGTGCTGGCCAAGGAGATCGTGAAATCCTTTGATGCATTGCCGCTGCGTGATATTCCGCGCAAGGTGCGTGTCGGCGTGGTCGGCGAGATTCTTGTCAAGTACCAGCCGGATGCGAACAACCATGTGGTCGACGTCATCGAATCCCAGGATTGCGAGGCCGTAGTGCCCGGCATCATGGAATTCATGACCACCCGCCCCTACATCACCGACTGGAATGAGAAGAACCTCGGCATGGGTGGCAACAAGACGCTCTACGCCTTGATGCGCAAGGGTCTTGACCTGTACAACGCGCCTATCAAGGCCGCACTGGCCACCTCGCACGGCAAGTTCAAGCAGGACGAGCCGATGCCCGAGCTTGTCAAGAAGGCTGCTGAAGTCACCTCCATCGGTGTACAGGCCGGCGAGGGCTGGCTGCTGACTGCTGAGATTCTGGAGCTTATCGAACAGGGTTGCCCGAATGTGATTTGTGCGCAGCCGTTTGCCTGCCTACCCAACCATGTGACCGGCCGTGGCATGTTCGGCAAGATTCGTCGTCTGCATCCGGAAGCCAACATCGTCTCCATCGATTACGATCCGGGTGCCTCCGAGGCCAATCAGCTCAACCGTATCAAGCTGATGATTGCCGCTGCCAAGAAGGCCCACAACGCCAAGTTCGCCGAGACCGGCGAGCCGCAGGGCTTCACCTCCGCGGACTGAACGCACATACACTTAAGCTCCCCTCTATGAGGGGAGCTGTCGCGCAGCGACTGAGGGGAGTCTCTAGAGCGAGAAACCGGGCCGGAGCCTGCTATCGGTTTTTCGTATAGCGTATTGCGGGCTTTCGGGCACGCGCGCCGGCCGGCTCGAATATGATACAAAGCATGGTCACTCCCCGAATCAGTTACGCGCACCTACTCGCCAAGCCGAACCCCAAGCATGTCGAGAGCCTGCTCAAGTTCTTTGAGGACGGTCGCTCCCAGCGTGGCACCGGTGGCTTCGGTGTGGAGATCGAGCACCTGCCCGTGCACAACAGCGACGACACTGCCGTAAGCTACTACGAGCCGAATGGCATCGAGGCATTGCTCAAACGCTTGGCTCCGTACTACGACGAGGAGAAGGAATACTGGGAGAACGGCCATCTGGTGGGTCTCGGCCGTTCCGGCGTCGCCGTTTCTCTCGAGCCCGGCGGACAGGTGGAAACCTCAATCGGCATTTTGAAGAAGCCGAGCGACCTAAATACGCTGTACTCCAAGTTCCGTCGCGAGCTCGACCCGATTCTTGACGATCTCGACTTCCGCTTGGTCAACTATGGTTACCAGCCCAAATCCAGCTTTGCGGATGTGCCGGTCAACCCCAAGGATCGCTACGATGCAATGACCGACTACCTCGGCCGCGTGGGTCAGTTTGGCCCCTGCATGATGCGTTGCTCCGCCTCCACTCAGGTCAGCATTGATTATGTGGATGAGCGCGACTCCATCGAAAAGTTGCGTCTGGGCACGGTTATCGGTCCGATTCTGGCCTACTTCTTCCGTAACACCCCGTATTTTGAGGGCGAGACGAACCCATGGCCGCTGCTGCGCCAGCGTATGTGGGATTATCTGGACTTCCAGCGCACCAATGTGCTGCCCGGCCTGTTCGATGATCGCTATGGTTGGGAGGATTACGCCACCGACGTGCTGTCCACGCCGCTTATGTTCGCTGACCTGACCCATACCCCTGAAGCTGTGGCTTCTGGAGCAAGCCCCAAGGAACTGCATCGCCCGGCGTTCCGTGAGAACGCGGGGGAGGTGTACCCAGACCGCGAACTCAACCCGTACGAGATCAACCACATCATCTCCACGCACTTCAATGACGTACGTCTGAAGAACTTCATCGAACTGCGTCACTGGGATTCACTGCCGATTGAGCGTGCCGAGCGTCTGACGGAGATTGTGTCCTCTCTGTTCTACGTGCCTGAGCACCGTGAACGTCTGGAAAGCTACTTCGAGGGCATCAGCGAGGAAGAGGTGTTCGAGGCCAAGGCCAACATTCAGGCCCACGGTCGCGAGGCTTCGCCATACGGCCAGCCGCTCGATTTCTGGAAGGAATTCTTGGGATTGGAGGGCCTCTTGTCCGACATTCCCGGCGATCTGAAGCACCCCGACGTGTTCCAGGAGTAAGCGAAGAAGCATATACAGAAAAAACTATTGCGCGATATCGGTGTCGAAGGCATGACAGAATGTTTTGTTTTGGCACCGTTTTGCATATCCGGCCAAGGATATTGGATGTGGTTGCGCATGGGAGTGGGGAGAATGCGGATAGACTGGCGGATATGACAGCTGGGAATTCATTGCAGCATAAGCGTGTTCGCAAGTCGCCGGGGGAACGCCGGCAGGAAATTCTCGATGCCGCCGTGCGACTGATTTCCGAGCGTGGCTACAACGGTACTTCTGTGCAGGATGTGGCCGATGCGGTCGGTGTTACCAAGCAGGGAGTTTTGCGATATTTTCCTAGCAAAGATAACCTGCTTGCCGCGGTGTATCACGAGAATTACAACACGTTTGGCAGTGTGGAAGACTTCATGGCCTCCGGCCTGCCTGGTTCAGGGCCCGATGATTTCAGATTGCCCGCATATCTGAGGTTCTTGGTACATTGCAATTCCACGCGCCCCATGCTTGTTCAGCTGTTCTCGATATTGCAGGTCGAATCGTTCAATCCTGCGCATCCGTTACATGACGAGTTTGCCAATCGTCGGGATTCAATATGGCAATACTATTCGACATACAACTGGAACCTGCCTTCCGAATTCACCTCGTTTGAGGAGGTCCGGCCCACGTTGCGCCATGCTCTGGAGATCATGGATGGTGTGCAACTGAGGTGGTTACGGGGGCCGGCCATTGACTTATGCGATGAATGGGCCGATCTGGAGCCGGCGATATTTCCTTCGCCGATATGGGACGGGTATCGCTGATTCGCTGTGTGCCTTGAACCGAGGCTTGTGCTTGATAGCGGCAGTAAGTATGCGGGCGAACGAAGGGGTCGCATACATACGGTCGTTTTGGTGTATGTGATGCGCGCGGCATAAGCGTGTTGTATGCTGTCAATAGATAAACTACCAATTGGTAATTAAAAAACTGTTCGATTTCACTGAGGAAAGCGACTTCGTATGACCGACAACACTACGCCTGCCGCAACTGCTGAAACCTTACCGTACAAGAATCCTGATTTGCCCGCTGGTGAGCGAATCGCCGACTTGCTCTCTCGTATGACACTTGAAGAGAAGGTCGGCCAGATGATGCAGCTTGACGCCCGCGGCGGCGATCTTGAGGATCTCATCGTGAATAAGCATGTCGGATCCATTCTGCATACCAGCCCCGAGGATTTATCTCGTGCCGCCAAGACCGTCAATGAGAAGACGCGTCTGGGCATCCCGTTGATTATCGGAGATGACTGCATCCATGGATACTCCTTCTGGCCGGGCGCCACTATTTTCCCGTCCCAGCTCGGCATGGCTGTCAGCTGGGATCCGGACAAGGTCAAGGCCGCCGGCCGTGCTACCGCCGAGGAGGTCTCTTGTACCGGTGTACATTGGACGTTTTCTCCTGTGTTGTGCATCGCCCGAGATACCCGTTGGGGGCGTGTGGATGAGACTTTCGGCGAAGACCCGATGTTGATCGGCGAACTCGCCTCCGCCATGGTCAAGGGCTATCAAGGCGGTGCCAAGGCCGGTGAGGAACTGCCAAAGAACGCAATCCTGGCCTGCGCCAAACATTTCGCCGGCTATTCCGAAACCCAAGGCGGCCGCGACGCCTCCGAAGCGGACCTCTCCCACCGCAAGCTCGAATCCTGGTTCCTGCCGCCGTTCGAGCGCGTGGCCAAAGAAGGTTGCGGTACGTTCATGCTGGGTTACGAGTCCATTGAAGGCGTGCCGGTCACATTCAACAAATGGTTGCTGACCGACAAGCTGCGCGGCGCATGGAAGTACAACGGCACGCTGATCACCGATTGGGACAACGTCGGCCGTTCGGTATGGGAGCAGCACGTCAAACCCGATTACGTGCACGCCGCGGCAGACGCGGTCAAGGCCGGCAACGACCTGGTCATGACCACCCCGCAGTTCTACGAGGGTGCCATCGAAGCCGTAAAAACCGGTCTGCTCGACGAATCCCTGATTGATGACGCAGTAGCTCGCATCCTAGCTCTGAAATTCCGCCTCGGCTTGTTCGAAGACCCGCGTCTGCCGGACGCCGAACGCATCAAGGCAGTCATCGGTTCGGCCGAACACCAGCAAATCAACCTGGAACTCGCCCGCGAATCCGTCGCCCTGCTGCGCAACGACGGCACCCTGCCGTTCGCCGCGAACACGGCCAAGCGCATCGCCGTGGTAGGTCCGCTCGCCGACGACGCCCAGAACCAGCTCGGCGACTGGACCGGCAACTCCGGTCAGGTTTCCTGGATGCCGGACGGCCAGCCGCGCGATATGATCGCCACCGTGCTCGACGGCCTAATCCAGCTCGCCGCCGACGATTGCGAGGTCGTCTACTCGCGCGGCGCGAACGTCATCGACCTCGTGCCCGACCCCGCAGGCGAGTTCTACCCGGACGGCCAGCCCCGCCCGAAGATCGGCGTCTCCGCCGCCGTGGACCAGGCCCTGATCGACGAGGCCGTGGCCAACGCCCGCCAGTCCGATCTGATCGTGGCCGTGGTCGGCGACGTGGTCCAGCTGGTCGGCGAAACCTGCTCCACCTCCACGCTCGAACTGCTCGGCGGCCAGAACGCCCTGCTCGACGCGCTCGCCGCCGTCTCGCGCGAAACCGGCAAGCCGATGGTCACCGTGCTCATCAGCTCCAAGCCGCAGGTGCTGCCCGCCTCCATCGTGGGGGAGTATGGCGTGTTCGCCAAGCGCGTCAGCGACCCTGAAACCGGCACCGGCTCTGTCTCTTATACACATCTGACGCTGCCGACGATCGCATAAGTGTAG
>ERZ1694701.732-NODE-732-length-11579-cov-6.767268_pt1 | contig 11579 bp, 4 predicted proteins | sample MGYA00581721_ERZ1694701 | MGnify/ENA primary metagenome ERZ1694701 (study PRJEB42213, sample SAMN07424528) | human gut metagenome | biome: ENVO:00009003; feature: ENVO:2100002; material: ENVO:00002003 | host: Homo sapiens | place: USA | collected 2014 ...
GCTTCAGTGCCCATCGACTGGCTGGTCGGAGAGCATAATGCGCCGTCGATCTGAGCGACGGCGCATTATGCACTCCGACCAGCCAGTCGATGGGCACTGAAGCAAATCCTGCAACTGAGAGGGATTCCGGCGTTGCCACTTGGGTTGGCGGCGATATGTATGTCGGTAAGAAGTCCGACAACCTGACCAATGTTGACGGTCCTGATGCTTCATATTCCGCAGAGGCCGAAGGCTTGACTGTGGTCAACGGCAAGCTCATGCTGCATCCTCGGAAGAATTCGTGGAACGGCAAGGGCTTTCGTTTCGGCGTTGCCGGCTTCGGTACGCAGTATCGTCCCGCCGAAGGCAGCACCGCATTGGTAGTTGGCGGCAATACCGGAACCGTAATGGATAGTGCCACTTCCACCGCTGATGTGAAAGCGTGGAATAAGCCTGGTTTTATTGATGGACATTCGCACGTCGGCTCACTCTCCGGTAGCCAGTCGGATGTATGGGGCAGGGACGGCACGTCGTCGATTGGCAGCTATAACGGTGCTTCCGTCAACTGGCAGAAGGACAAGTCCGGGAATACTCAGAACCAAGACGCCGGCAATCTGACCAAAGTTTCAGTCAAGGCTACCGATGGCGGTGCCGCCACTGACAAAGATTTTTCGAAGGATACGTTCTATCAAGGGTATGTGGTCGACGATATCGTTAGCCCGCTGGCCAAGCAAAATAAGACCGGTACAGTGAGTTCAAGCATCTCCACGTGGCCTGGGCTTACTCGCCATAAGTACAACTATCTCGAGGAAGGCACCAACGCCGCTAGCGGCATATCTTACACCTTCAAATACGACAACACCACCAAGTACGGTACCGACCGCGGCATTGCTTCCACAACGTCGTACACCAATCGCGAAAAGCTCATCACGTTCACCGGCACGAACAATGCCAGCATGGAGGTATTCAATCTCGATGCCAGCATGCTCAGCGACACCGATGAGAATGGCACCCTCTACCGTGGCGTAGGTTTCGCCTTTGCGAACATCGCCGACACTGCATCTGTCGTAATCAATGTGACCGGCAACGCCGGTAATATCTCGTTCCACAACGGTTGGCAGTTCTGGTGGAACGGTGCGGAAATCTCCGATGGCTACTCCAACTACAACAACACCGACGAGTTGAAGAAGAAGTCGGCTGCATACGACAAAGCCGCCCAGAAGATTCTATGGAATTTCAGCAATACCGATAACCTCACCATCTACGGTGGCGTGGCCAATGAGGACGGTACGAACACCAATGCCGATAAAATTACCCAGGATGATGCCGCCGCCGCGATGATGGGCAGCATTATCGTCAGGGGCAACTTCGAATCGCATGTTTCCACCAACGGCCGTGTGTACACGGGTGGCGACTTCTCCATGTACAACCCATACAAGGCATGGGTGTTCAATCAAGCCGGTGCGAACGATGGTGATTCCGCCTCTGTGCTCGACATGGATCAGGAGCGTCACAACTTCCCGTGGAACGGTTCGTACACCGAGTCCTGTTCCGCTATCGCGTGGCAGAAGGCCGATGAAAGCGGCACCCTGCTCGGTGGCACGACGTGGGCTGTGTACGGTAAGTACGATGATGCCGCAAGCGGAAAGAACGCGCTGCTTACCGTGCAGGATAACGCGTTCTACGACAAGGACTCTGCCGATGGCCGGTTCACTGTGGAAGGTCTGAAGCCCAACGCAACCTACTACATCAAGGAAGTCTCCGCCGGCAACGATTACCAGCTGAATACGAACGTCTATTACGTAGCGACTGGGGACTCATCGGCAACGCCGGTCAATGTCACGCAATCGGTGACAAAGACGAACGGTGCTTATACGTACGGCAGCGCCGACATGACCGATGGCAAGATCGTCAACAAAAAGAACGGCCATGAGGTTTCTTGGTCGAAGGTCGATGCCGACACTAACAAGGAGCTTGCTGGCTCTGAGTGGCAGATTCAGCAGGTGAAAGATGGCGCGGCCACTAAGAGCTGGAACGTCACAGACAACACCAGCAAAGCAACCGGCGTAACGGTCAATCCGACCTCAGCCACGTTGGATTCTACCAATGGGTGGAAGACCGATTTGACCGCAGCCGTCGATCCGAAGGATGCCTTGCAAGAGGTTGCATGGACGTTCACCGATAAAGATGGCAATGCTGTCGATTCGTCCACTGTTGCGGTATTGACCCGTACGGGTAATCTGAAAACCACCGTCACCGGTATCAGCAGCATTGATACCACTGTGTATGTGAAGGCATGCTCGGTCTCCAATCCTGAGGTGTGCAGCGCCCTGGTCACCATCAAGGTGAAAGCTATGAGCGTCAAGGATTTCACCGTCAAGGATTCCTCGAACCGGACTGTTGAGAACAATTCCACCATCACCGCTGCTGCAGTGGATAGCACGCTGACGTTCACCGCTTCCTCCACTCCGGCTGTCCCGATTACTTGGGAGTCGAGCAACAAGAGCGTGGCAACGGTTACTTCCAGCGGCGAGAACGGTCAGAAAGCAACCGTGACGATGACGGGATTCGGCTCTGCGGTCATCACTGCGAAGGCCGGCGACAAGAAGGTTTCGTTCACGGTCAAGGTGCCGTCTACCACGGTGTACTTCAAGAAGTCGTTGATGAATTGGTCGAAGTACTACGTGTACTACAACGCTGGCAACAATAACTGGAAGTTCGTGGAGATGAGCCAGAGCTGCGGTGATTATGTGTATGCCATATTGCCGAAGCAGTCGCCTGGTACGGAATTTTTGTTCCACGGTGACGATGAAAACACGAGCACCAACAAGTGGTACCAGGGGTCGAATAAGAGCGATTTCAAGTTCACGGGCAACGAAGTGCAAGTCGTGAACCTGTATAACGATTCACAGGTCTCCACCGCTCCGGCCGGCTGCCCTGCATCTGCCGCAGCTGCTGCCCAGTCGAATGATGCGGCGGTGCTCAACGAGAACGCCGTGGTGACGCCCGCCGATGACCCGCAGCCCAGTGATGCTGACGGTGTTGCCGAAAACGCTATTGACGATGGTGCAAAGGCCATTTCCTGCACGGCAGCCGACGGCGAGAACGGTCGGCCCGGCGTGAAGTGCGATATGGACACCGCGGCCGGCAAATTCAAGGTCGGTGGTCTGGATGCCGGCACGTACTGGCTCCATGAGACCACGGCTCCGTACGGATACGCGATCAATAAGACCCTGTACCAATTCACGATTGATGCCAATGGCAACGTCACGTGGAACGGCGGTTGGGCCAGCGGCGAGGCGACTGGCGCCATCGATGAAAAGCTGAAGCCCGGTGACAACAACGCAATCTCGGACACCCCTACCGAAGTGATCTGGAACAAGGTCGACACCAAGGGCGGCAAACTTGCCGGTTCCCAGTGGAAGATCGTTGGTCCAAGCCCTGCAACGGACGTGTACTGCGTGGCCGACAACGTGACGGTTGATGCCAATGGCGCCACCACGCCGGCAGGCATCGAGTTCACAGGCTGCACTGGCGAAAAGCTGTCCGATGCCGCGAACACCGCAGACGAGGCCGGCGTCATCACGGTCAGGGGGCTGCCGGTCGGCACGTACACGCTAACCGAGACTAAGGCTCCAGACGGCTACGTGGCAACAACCACGGTCTACACGCTTACCATCTCTGACACCAAAGCTTCCACCGTTGTGGCTCAGACCGCGACCGATAGGCCCACGACCCGTTCTGGCGGCAATCGCGAAGCTGCGGCCAATGTCCCCAACGCTTCGGCTCCGGTGAACATCCAAATCCCGGTAAAGAAGAGCGTGAAATACACGTCGTGGCCAAAGGACAGCAACGGCAACTACGTCAACTTCAACTTCAAGATTGAAGCGACCAAGTCGACTGTGGACGCGAACCCCGCCGCGCCGATGCCTGCCGAATGCAGTAGCAGCGACGCGACCAAGAATGACTGCACCATCTCCTTGGCTCCGAAGTCTGACGCTGATGATCTGTCCAACGTCATAGCCAAGTTCGGCAAGATGACGTTCACCGACGCGAACCTCGCGGCGGCAGCTGGCGACGCCAGCGACTACGCCAAGACCTACACCTACAAGATCACCGAGATTGTGCCAGATTCCGCCGACGCGGTGGAAAACCTGCGCTACTCGAAGGCGGAGTACCAAGTCGTAGTCACGGTCAAGCAAGCCAAGGATTACAGCGGAAAGCTGTCCGGCTTGTCCGTCTCCGCCACGATGACACGCATCAAGGATGACTCCGGCAATGCCGAAGCTGGCGGCGGAAAGATGATCGGCACATGGTCATCAACGTCCACCGGCAGCAGCGCCGGAACTGCCGTCGAAGCAACCTTCGTGAACACCAAGGTGCTCACCGGCCTGCCCACCACGGGCGCCGACTGGACCGGACGCCTAGTGCTTCTGGTCGGCGACGGATTCATACTTGCTGGCGTTCTCATCGCCGGCGGATATCAACTGGCCAAACGTCGACGGGAGGAGGACTCCGACTGATTTTTCTCCCTGGGCCACTCGATTGGCCACTTACCAACACTCATAACTGAATAACCAATATTCAACACAATCTTCTTCTTCATTTCAGAGAAAGGAAGAGAGAAATGAACACCATATTCAAGAGGGTGATCTCCGGAGCCGCCGCTCTGGGCATCGCCGTCAGCGGTCTAGCCATAGGCGTCTCCACCGCGTATGCTGCGGATCCGACCACCGGCAGCATCACCATCAACAAGTCAGACACTGGTCAGGTGGATCACAGCTTCGATGGCTGGCACCTGGCATCGTTGACCAACGTCACCAAGGATAGTACTAACAAGATCAACGGCTTCCTCATCGATACCGATGACAATATGGTCAGAACCATTGTTGCCGCGATGACTAGCGATCAAAAGGTTGCATACGAGAAAGACGCCAACTACTACAGCACCGACAACGCCGTCGCCAACCCGATGGGGTACTTGGTCGAGAAGGTATTTAAGGATAAATCTGGCAAGGCGCTGAGCGAGCTGACCAGCCCGTGGGGCGGCGATAGCTCCACGCTGCGTGTGTTCGCCAAGTCGCTGTCCAAGGAACTTGCCAAGGTCGGTGCTCCCGCTGCCGATAAGACCGGTGACAGCGCACTGAAGACCGGTGAGAACAAGGAACTCAAACAGGGCCTGTGGTTCCTCAAGGATGTCACGACCACGGATGACACCAAGGGTACCAACTCCATCCCGATCATCACGCCGACCACCTTCGATGGCGCCGACAGCTGGGGCACGGTGACGCTGAAGAACACCACCCCGACCATCGATAAGAAGCTGGTTGATTCCAAGGACGACGGCACCTACACGCCGAACACTCAGCCGGATTACGCAGTTGGCGATGATGTCTACTATGAGCTGACCTCCACCGTGCCGGTCTACACCGGCTACGACATCGATTCGACGATGAAAGACGCAACCAAGACCCGTATCTTCAAGATCAATGACACCGCCAGCAAGGCGCTGACCGTGTCCGCCGGCACCGTCATCGAATCTGTCAAGCTGACTCCTGCTCAGGGTACGGCCGTCACTCTGGTCAAGGACAATGACTACACCGTTACCGTCGCTGACTATGGCGATGTGAACACTCCTGACACCGATGCCTACAAGGGCGGACACGTGACCACTATCGACCTTGGTAAGTACGTCAACAAGGCCGAGGGCTCTAAGTCCGCTACTGACGGCATCCTCGAAGGCGCCACCGTCACCGTGATCGTCAAGGCTAAGCTCAACAAGGATGCGCTGATTTCCGAGCCTGGCAATCTGCAGAAGAACCCGAACAAGGTCGACCTCGAATACTCCAACCACCCGGAAGAAGTGAACCACGCCCATAAGGTTCCTGGCCCGGAAGTGCCCGTGTATGCCTATAAGTTCGACATCTTGAAGACCGATAAGGCTGGTACCACTAAGCTGCCCGGCGCTAAGTTCACGATCAAGGCAGTCTCCGGTACCAGCAAGCACGACGGCAAGTACCTCGGTTCTTATGGCAAGGATGGCTGGAGCTACCTCGATAGCGAGCCGGCGGTCGCTGATACCGATGGTGTGTTCACCACTGGCACAGACGGTAAGATCAACGTCTCCGGCCTCGATGCCGGCACCTACGAGGTCCATGAGATTGCGCCGCCGGACGGCTACACCGCGATTAGTCTGCCGAAGTTCCAGTTCACCATCACGCCGACCGTCGGCGATGACGCCGGACGCAAGACCATCACCGTCGTGGCGCTGAGCCTCGCGAAGGGCGCCGACGTGCGTGCCTTGCTGTCCCAGGACGGCAAGACGCTGAACATCTGGAACGCCAAGAACATCACCGAGCTGCCGAAGACCGGTGGCGTTGGTCTGGCCATGATTGTGGCCGTCGGCGCACTGTTCATCGCGGCCTCCGGTATCTTCGCCCTCCGCGCTCGCCGCAAGGCCTGAGCGGACACGCCTAGATAGCTAAGGAACGGCGGCCAGCGCACCGCACTTACCCCTCGCAAGCCGCTGTTCCTGCTCCGTCTCCGGCCGCATCGTCTTGTTCCCGATCGATGCGCCCGGAGACTTTTCCATATTTCTTTATTTTTGCTGATTCTGGAGAACCGAATGATGCAAACAATTATCATGAAGTCCCGTATCCGCAGGGTTTTCTTAGCTCTTGGGGTAGTGTCGTTTATTGAGCGGAGATGAGTCCATCCAATGCGAAGCAGCACCGGAGCAAAACAAAGTGGTACGCGCACACAGTCGCGCGTGTTTACTGTGCTGTCGGTGCTGTTTTTGCTGATCGGGTTTGCCATCATCACCACGCCGTTCGTCATGCGCGCCATCAGCGAATACCAGCAGAACGCCACCGTGCAGCAGACGCAGCGCGAGGTGGATGGCTGGCCGTACCCACAGGCGGAGAACCAGCTCAAAACCGCCCGCGAGTACAACAAGAAACTCGTGGCTGGCGGCCAGGCCGCCATCGGCGAGGTCAAAGATCCTTTTGCCAGCAATGCCGGCCAGTCCACCACTTCCGGCGCGGATGATTCGATGGCCGCCAAAGATCAAGAATATCAGAGTCTGCTCGACGCCGGCCAAGGCGTGATGGGCTCCATCCGCATTCCTAAAATCGACGTCAACCTGCCCATATACCACGGCACCAGCGAAGATGCGCTCGCCGTGGGCGCGGGACACCTTTATGGCACTTCATTGCCGGTCGGCGGCAAATCCACACACTCTGTAATCACCGGCCATCGCGGTTTGCCGAACTCGTTGCTGTTCACTCGCCTTGATGAAATGAAGAAGGGTGATTCCTTCTACATCGAGGTCATGGGCAAGAAACTCGGCTACAAGGTCGACCGCATTACCGTGATCAAGCCCGACGATTCCAGCAAACTGCGCATCACCAAAGGCGAGGATCGCGTAACCCTCATGACTTGTACGCCTTATGGTGTCAATTCTCATCGCCTACTGGTCTCCGGTGTGCGTGCCGAAATCCCGGAGGAAGTGCCTGACCCGGACGATGTGCATGGCATCAACACCACATGGCTGGCACTGGGAGCCATAGTGCTTTTGGCCGTGCTGCTCGCTTTCATCGTCATATTGATGCGACGTAAGCAAAAGCGCGATCGGGAATTTGCCGGCCTCGCCCGGCACGCCGCACGTCCGACAAAATAAGCGCCCCGCGCGTATGCGATTCCGCGTTGGGAATATGAACGGTTTCGGGTGCCGGACTATTCAAAAAGCGGCCAGATTGTCGTAACTCGATTTCGAGGGGCTGATTGGGCTTGCTCCGGACATCTACTTTCACTTCGAGGGGCTGGTGCCAAAGTAGACACAGCTACAAAACGGCAGAATGACGTTGATGCAAAGCCGTTTCTACTTCCGTTTCAACGGATGAGGAGCCCCTTGAAGTGGAAGTAGACCTCCGGCAAACACGAAATCAGCCCCTCGAAGTCGATCTAGGCAGTCTCTCTGCCGTCGGGAAGCGTTTCAGCGCTTCTCGCGGCGCATTACGGCGGACAGGGACTGCACGCGCGGCAGGTCGAAGACCTCGTCGGTGTGCACTACGTGCCCTTCGCCATCTGCCAGCGGCACTCGCCAGTTGGAATACTCGCTGGACGTGCCCGGCTGATTCTGCGAGCGGCATTCGCCCACGCCGTCCACCAGCGCAGCCTGCAACAACAGCGACGGCGTATCAGTGAGCATGGCGTGCATGGCTTCAACGATCTCCTGCACATGACCTTCCACGTCATCGGCCACAGCCTGCGTGATATAACCGCCCTCCACCAGTCGGTTCATCATCGCGGTGCGCTCGGCCATGGCCGAAGCGGCAAACACCTCCACCGGCTCGCTGAGCAAATGCAGCTCCTCGCGCAGTTTCACATGCTCGAAGTTCAGATAGCCGGCGGTTGGCGGCAGATCGTGTGTGGTGACCGATGCCAGTGCCTGCTTGCGGTACTCCTGCGGCGCGCGGTAGGGATCGCCGGCGTTCGGCGAATCGTCCACACGGTTGAACCACTCCACATCGGTGCCAAGCACGCCATGATCGGCCAGAATGCGGCGCACATAATCCGGCACGGTGCCCAAATCCTCGCCGATCACCATGCCGCCGGCGCGCGTGGCCTCGATGGCCAGTACGCCGAGCATCGCCTCGTGGTTGTACATCACGTAGGCGCCATTGCGGGCGCCAAGTCCCTGCGGAATCCACCACAGGCGGAACAGTCCCAGCACGTGGTCGATACGCACCGCGCCCGCATGCTCATACATGGAATGCACCATTTCGCGGTACACCTGGTAGCCGGTGGCTTCCAGATAACGCGGGTTGAACGGTGGCTGGCCCCAATCCTGGCCCTGCTGGTTGTAGAAGTCCGGCGGGCAGCCGACCGTGACGCCACCGGAGGCGAAACGCTCCGGGTTGGCCCACGCGTCAGCGCCGAGCCCGTGCACGCCAACGGCCATATCCTGCATAAGGCCAAGTGTCATGCCATGATCCAAGGCCGTGTGCTGAGCGTCGTTCACCTGCTCGGCGGCGATCCACTGCAGCCAGCGGTTGAACTCGAACAGATCATGATGGTCCTTGACCAGCGTCTGCACGGTCGGGTCGTCGATGGTCTTCTCGAAGAACCAGCGGTTCTCGCCCCAGGGCGCGCCCCACACCTCGAAGCACAGGCACCAGGTGGCGAAGGAATTGAGGTCCGGGCCGGCCATGGCCTTGAAATGCTCGAACTCCAGCTCGCGCTTGTTGTTGCGGCCCGCATCGAAGATCAGGCGCAGGGCCGGGCACTTGGCCTCCCACGCCGCGTTGATATCCATCGGCGTGGGTTCATCATTGCGTGCGGCCACCGAGGCATGCAGTGCATCCACCTGGGCGCGCACGTCATCCGGCAGGGTGGCGTATTCGGGAATGTCTTGCGGGCGAATGTACGTCACGTTGAGGAACCGGCGCGATTCCGGCAGATACGGCGAAGGCTCGAGCGGCGGAATCGGCGCACCGGCGTGAATCGGATTGATGAGCATGAAGTCGGCCTTGGACTTCTCGGCGGCATTCGCCAAAAGACGCTTCAGATCGCCGTAGTCGCCGATGCCCCAGGAATCATGGGAGCGTACCGAATACATTTGCGTCATCCAGCCCCAGCGCTGATGCTCCTCGACCGCCTTCGGCACGGCGATGCGTGCGGGGGCGGCGATGATGGTCGCCTTGCCTCCGCGCCCGTCAACCGTGACGGTCAGCGTGTGGTAACCCATCGGCAGGTCGGGGGCGATGGCGAGATCCGGCTGGCCGGAGTTGAGATTCGGCAGTAGGGAGAAGCGATCGAATGCGGTGCCGTCTTCCAGCATGATGGCGGCGGTGATGTCCGCGTCCGACGGGCAATTCAGGGTCAGGCTTGTCGGCTTGCCGGTGATGGCCACGATGGTGGGCGGTAGCAAACGTTTGCTGTTTTCGGCCTCAAGTTCGGTCATGGAACGTTTTATGGCCTCGTCGCTGGAGGCATCCACATCGAGGGCCTTGAGCACGGCGACCAATGCGTCATCGCTGATTTCGGTGTAGGTGCCGAGCTGGTCGATGAACGAGGTCGCAAGCCCGGATGCTTTGGCCAATTTGATCAGCGGTCGAGCAAGGCGTTCGGCGCTTTCCGTTCGCTGTGTGGTGTCTGGTGCATTGGTTGCCGCTTCATTGCTGCGCGCCTCGGTCATAATAGCTCCTTGCTGTGCGTCCATGTACTGCTGTTCGTTTGCATTGCTGTTTGAGGGCCGCTCTACGTTGAGGATCCGGCAATCTGACAGACCAATGTTGAACCTGTTCTGCTCTTACCGTAGCTCATATTGACAACGATTGCAATAGAGCGGTGAGTTGGGCCGGTTTGGAGGCGTCGGGGGCGCCGGCCTGTTGGCCACCCCCAGTCGGCTTTGCCGACAGCCCCCGCCAGCGGGGGCGAGGCTGAGTGGGTCTCTAGCCGAGGATGGCGAATGACTGGGCGGGGAGTGTCAAGGTGCGACCGGATACGGTGGGGGAGCCGAGGGCTAGCAGCATTGATGCATCGGGACGGAGTTCGCTCGGCAGTTCCACGGTTTCAATCCCTCGACCGGGGTTCATGGCTATGAGCAACGGCCGGGCCGTAGCGCCATTTCGGTCTGAGACATCATCGCGAGTGGCGGCGGGGGCAGGGGCCGAGCTGGAATCCGCGGTCGTGCGTGGGTGGGTGGACGCGTGACCATCCGCAGGAGTGCGTATGTAGGCAAACGCGCGGCCATCCACTGGCGCTGCCACCACGTCGAATCGGGCATCGGAAGCCAATGCGGGCTGCTCGGTGCGCAATGCCAGCACCTCGCGAACCCAGTTGAACAGTGAATCCTCGCGTGCGGCTTCGCTGGCAACAGTCGGCGCATCGGCGGCCGAATCGACCGGCAGATATAACGACTCGGATGGTGCGCAGGAGAAGCCAAGATTCGGCTTATCGGCATCCCACTGCATCGGCGTGCGACTGCCGGTGCGCACATAGCCGCCCTCCTTGGTGGGCAGCGGCCGGTATCGCATGCCGATTTCGTCGCCGTAGTAAAGGAACGGGCAGCCGGGCATGGTCAGCAGCATGCCGTACGCCACCTTGAGCTCGCGCTCGGTAAGCCTCTGTGCCACGCGCAATGTGTCGTGATTGCACGTGATGAGGTTGAAGGTGCCGCTGGCTCGTTCGCAGTCGTGCAGCTGCGGCAGATATTGTTCGAGGAACGGTGCGATAGAAGTGCCGGAATCGGCGTTGAAGTAACTGGCGTCACTCTCGTGGTCCAGCGGCGTATCCGTATTACGCAGCAGCATGTTGTACCCGTTCGGATGGCCGTCCCCGCGCCAGTCGAGGTAGAAATCCATGTCGAAGCCGGCCTGCATCGACTCATAGGGGCGCCCCCATTCGGCAACGAATGCTGCCTCGGGGAATTCGGGGCGGATTCTCGAGAAGATGTATTGCCAGGTGCGGATGGTGAAAGGCTTGCCGTCGTCGTCGTGTTTGACGAGGCTGTCGGCCATGTCCACGCGGAAGCCGTCTGCCCCGCGGGAGCTGTCTCTTATACACATCTCCGAGCCCACGAGACGCGTAGTAATCTC
>ERZ1694701.735-NODE-735-length-11542-cov-5.271524_pt1 | contig 11542 bp, 9 predicted proteins | sample MGYA00581721_ERZ1694701 | MGnify/ENA primary metagenome ERZ1694701 (study PRJEB42213, sample SAMN07424528) | human gut metagenome | biome: ENVO:00009003; feature: ENVO:2100002; material: ENVO:00002003 | host: Homo sapiens | place: USA | collected 2014 ...
AGCTTGGCATCCGGGGTTTTGCCGCGGCGCACGCCCCGGATGCCAAGCTCGCGCATGATGTTCATCACCTGGTCGCGGCCGACCTCGGCCGGATCCCGGCCCTGGGCGACCAGCTGCGCGTGCATCTTCCCGTAACCGTACACGGCCATGAAGAAATCCGAATGGATCTGGAGGATGTCGCGGGCCAGCGCCCCATGCCCCGCCCGCATGCGGCTGACGGGACGCGTTCTGAACATGCGGTAGCCGCGCGGCGTGAGAAACCCGCAGTCCAACGATTCGAAAAGGACCCTGCGGATCGGCCCGACCTTGAAACGGCTTTCATGCCCGTCGATGTACGCGGCCATCAACGCCGTGTCGGGTCGAGCCTGGCCGCGAAAAAAGCCGACGCCGTCGTCAAAATCTCGTTCGCCCGACGCAATTCCGCGTTCTCGGCCCGCAGCTTCTTCAGCTCCGCCATCGCGTCCTCGGCCGACTGCCTCGTCTCCTCCGCGACCGTCGCGTCCGACTGGTTGCGCCAACGCCGCAGCGATTCCGGCGCTATCCCCGGATCCTTCGCCACCGCGGAGATCGCGTTCGTCTCCGACGAATACGAGGAACGCGATTCCGCCAGCAGCCTGACCGCCTTCGCCTTGAACTCCGGCGTATATCGAGTGCCCTTTGCCATGGTTCCATCATCTCCCATCGAGTTAGAGGAAATGCGGAACAAAAATCAGTTCATATCAGTGAGAACCATGCGGCTCCCGGAACACTGCTGAAGTCGGCTGCGCCCATGCTGACGGCAACCAGTGTGCCGACGAGAAGTGCGATGATCACGGAGAACATGTGGAGAATGCCACTGTTGCGCAGCTTGTACTGGAGGACCATGCATACGAGCAGCACAATGAATGTGACACAGCCGCTCAAAGCGTTAGCGGTCAGATTGCCTTTGGTGCTGAACACTCCAGTGACCGCGGTAGGCACCAGGGTGAGGCCGACGATGAGGATGATGATGCCACCAATGAACGGTGGGATGGCGCGGCTGATGAACTTGGAGAACAGTTTGCTCATGCCCAGTAGGATGATGATGATCGCACCCGGGATGAGGCTACCAATCATTGTGGGAATGCCCATGGTCGCGCCGATCATACACAGTGCGGCGAGAGGCACATAGGACGGGCCTTGCACGATTGGATAACGCATGAACAGTCCGCTTTGCAGGAGTGTGGCGATACCGCAGGCGAAGAAGCTCATCTGCAGGAAGTAGGACAGGTCGCCTCCTGCCAGGCCGATGGCGCCACCCAGGATGAGTGGCATGATGTACAGGTCCATGGACAGGACGTGCTGGAGTCCGAAGACGATGGACTTGCCGACTGGAATCTTGTCGTCGATGCCCGCTACGAGTTGCGGCGTTTCTTCCTTACTCATGATAGTTTTCCTTCCAAATTCAACGTGATGTGTGAGGTTCGTCAACTGGCGTGGTGGCGAGGGACGTTCCAGATTGGAACGGGGTGAGGTTAGAGCTCAGGCGTCAACCTGAGATTTGAGTTTGGTTAGCTCCGCGTTGATCGCGTCGGACAGGTCACGTTCGTCGATACCGCAGGCGAATTTGCCGTCATGGTAGACGATCTTGCCGTTGACGATGGTTGTGGAAATGTTTTCCGGCGTGGACGAGTACACGGTCGTCGCGTAAGGATCATGCATGGGCATGGAAGTGAGTTTGCGCGGGTCGAAGAGAATCAGGTCGGCTTTGCGACCCTTCTCCACGACTCCGAGAGTGTCTGGCATGCCGATGGCCTTGGCGCCACCGTTCGTGGCCATGCGGATGGTTTGCGGGGCGGTGATGCGGGCGGCGTCACGCGTGAACCCTTTCTGCACGAGCGCCGCGAACTTGATGCTCTCCAAATAGTTGGTGGTGTTATTGGAGGCCGCGCCATCGGTGCCGATCGACACGTTCACTCCCGCATCCAATGCTTCGCGGATCGGCGCCGCACCAGACCCCAGGTACATGTTGGAGACCGGATTGTAGCTGATGGAGACACCGTTATCGGCGAACCGTTTGATCTCGTCAGGGGTGAGGTTCACGCAGTGCACGCCGAGCATATGATCCGTGAGGAAGCCCATGTCGTCCAGCATTGGTATGATGTCTTGCCCGTAATGCTTCTGGCACATGTCGTCATCGACTTCGGTTTCGTCGATGTGCATCGCGTAGCGCACGTTCTCGGACTTGCAGTAGTCCAACATGGTACGGTATCCCTCTTTGGTGGTGGACCATGTCACGTCTGGACCGGTCCAGATGGAGAGCATGTCGCTACGGTCCGCGTAATCGTGGCGTAGGCGGCTGACTTCTTCCATGGCTTTGTCTGCCGGTTGGATGAAGCATGCGGGCATGCCGTAGTCTTCGCCGCAGTCCTGGAAGGTGCGGATGAACACGCTGCGGATCCCTGTGTCTTCCATGCCGGCGATGCACCCGTCGGCCAGCTCAGGATCCTGGTCAGTGTAGAAGAACTCGCAGAGCGTCGTGCAACCGCTTTTAATGGCTTCCATGCAGGTCAGTTGCGCGGCGAGACGATGCTGGTATGGAGTCATGTACTTGCCGTACGGTAGGGCGGAACGGTTCAGCCATTCGATGAGATGATGGTCCGCTCCCAGACCCTTGAGGAATGACTGAAAGATATGAGTATGAGTGTCGATGAACCCAGGGAACAGCACCTGACCCTCGGCGTCAATGACAGTATCCGCCTCCACTCCTGCGGGCACGGAACCTTCGTTCACAGAGGTGATGGTTTCTCCGTCGACGACGACATACCCGTGTTGGATGCGGGTCATGTTCGCGTCCATCGTGCAGATGTCCGCGTTCTTAATGATGAGATCGTGATGAGCCATAACATTTCCTTCCCTTGTGATCTGCTGTGATCCCACCCTGAAACGCAGGACGGAACCAATTCCGGCCCACGTTTTGGTTTAGAAGGAAAACGAGGAAAACTTTGTTTACTTATAGCTTTAACCATAAGGGGGCACATGTTACGGCGAGTTACAGAACATCGCACAAGTTATTACGATCCTGCCGAAACCGGTAACCACGAGGAAACAATGCACGGAGCCACTAAGTAGACATGAACCTGCTAGCAGGCATGTGCGATAGCGATCTCATCCCATCTGGTCGTGGCACACGACGACAACCTATTAAGCCGAGTCCGCCACTCACCACCGGTCTCCTCGTTCGTACGACCGTCACCGCGAATGTCACCCCAGCCGATACCCGCATGCATCGCGCCAAACTTACGGTTAATCTCTTCCAGCGCCTCCGACAATCCCTTATCGCATACCGGATCCAAACCATCTAACGTACAGTATCGATCCCGATCACCGTCAAACAAGCCTGTGTGGTGCAGACGCCGGCGACCGGTCATATGCAGACCGGCTTGCCTAACATCCTGACTTGTGTTGCGGGATTGTTGGCTGGTCTGGCTGTCGGGTTGCTTTCGCGCCGTCGGAGCAAGGTCTGAGCCTAGTTGCCATGCGAAAAGGGGTCCTTCCGATTGTCGGGAGGAACCCTTTTCGCATCTGGCCTAGTCGTGCACATTTGTGCGGAGCATCGTCCTTTGTTGGTCCGAATACGCCGTACATTGGAATTGACGATGAATCCGCGGCAATGCGGCCGGAGATGGGAGATGGTGATGATTGATGAGGAAACGCTTCGTCTGTTCGAAGCGAATACGGCATTCCGGCATGGCGGGGATGCGGAACGTCTCCGGCTTGAACATAAGCCTGAGGGCGTGGCTTCCGTTATGGACATCCCTTATGTCGGTGAGTCTGACCCATCACATGACGTTCTGCACAAGCTGGACGTCCATCGTCCCGCTGACATTCCGACGAAGAAATCGTTGCCGGTCATCGTGGATTTCCATGGCGGCGGTCTGTATCACGGGGACAAACGGAACACCACCTGTCGTGACATGCTGTTCGCCAAGCATGGGTTCGCGGTCGTCAACGCCAACTATCGGCTCGTACCCCAGGTATCGTTCCGTGATCAGCTTGCGGATGCGGTCCGCGCATTGGACTGGATTGCCAAGCATTGCGAGGAACACGGGTTCGACACGACGCGAGTATTCATTACCGGGGATTCCGCGGCCACGTTGCTTGACCTTTATCTGTGTGCTGTTCTCCATTCTCCGATCGTCGCCGCGCAACTGTGCGTCTCGCCCGGAACCAGTGGCCTGTGCATACGCGGCATTGCAGGAGTGAGCGGCATGTACCGTTTCGAAGGCGGCGCCCATGGCACAGCCATGGCCTATTACGGCAGCGGCTTCTTCCCCACGCCCAAGGATCGCATCGCCATCACCCCATACCTGGACATGGATCGTCTCGTCGTCGACGGGAACCTTCCTCCCATTCTCATGGTCTCCAGCGCCGAGGATTATCTCGCGGACAATACGCTGGAGTTCGCGCGTATCCTCCAATACCGTCATCATGACTACGAGGTGCGGGTCCTGCCCAGGGGTTTGTCGCATCCGTTGGACCATGATTTCAGTGTCAAGGAGACAGGCTTGCCCGACAACACGGAAGCGTTGGATGTCCTCAATGGCATCATCCGGTTCTTCCGCCGCTATTGTTGAGGGATGCTGTCTGTATATTCGCAGGGTTCTCGACGTTGGTTGGTGTTCGCCGGCTGTTGCGTCATGTCGTTCGTCGGTTCCGGTCTGATTGTCAATACGGCGGGACTGTACTTCGACGCACTCGGCCAGGACCTGGGCATCAGCCGTACGGCAGCGGCGTTCCCGGTGTCGGTGCGATTGATTGTGAGCGCGTTGGCGATGCTGCTGTTCGGACGCGTGTTCTCCCGTTTGAATCTGAGGGTGGCGTTGTCCGTTTGCGTCATCGTGTGTACGACGGCGTTCCTCGCCTGCGCATGGTTCGACAGTGCCTGGCAGTTCGACGCGGCTTTCGCCGTCATGGGTGCTTCCTATGTGGTTCCGGTGACGTTGGCGCCACCCGTGTTGCTGTCCATGTGGTTTCCGACACGGTTCGGCACGGTGATGGGCATCGCCGGATGCTTGTCCGGGTTGGGTGGGGCGGTGTTCAACCCGTTGGTGTCGCATATGATCACCGCCTATGGGTGGCGCACGGCATACGCCGCCACCGGTGTCACGGTCCTGTTGTTGTTGCTGCCTTTCGCGGCGACGGTCATGGAACGACCATCGCCACGCAATGCTCCCGATGTGCAGAAGAGCCAAACCAACATTCCTGATGCATCTTTGTCTGACAGTCAGAAGAAATATCGGCGTCATCTGGCGTTCGGGTTACTGCTTCTCTCCATGGTGTTGCTGCAGATCGCGTCCGGCATCAACCAGCATGTCCCAGCCCATGAGCTTGCCGTCGGCCTTACCTTGGGACAGGCGTCGATGGTGGTGTCTGCACGCATGATCGGCTCGGCCGTCGGCAAGAGCACGCTCGGTCTTTTGCTGGACGGACGGCGCCCGTCGCTAGTCATGGGCCTGTATTCCGTAATCGGGTGGATCGGCTGGATCGGAATATGGCTTGCCACGTCGGCGTCGATAGCCATGGGCGCAAGCCTGTGCGCAGGCGTAGGACAGGCGATTCTGCTCACCGCGTTGCCTTGGACGATACGGCAGGTGGCGGGGGAAGGTGATTATGCGCGGCCGTTGTCCGTGATCACGGCGACGGGACAGGCGACGGTGGCGATTGCCACGACGGTGCATGGGCTGATGTTCGATGCCACCGGTTCCTACTCATTGTCCTTGGCAGGGAACGTGGCGTGGTATCTGGTTGCGTCGGCGGCGTTGATCGCCGCTCTGCACCTATGTCGTTCAGGGCATGTCGAGCAGTAGCTCGGCCATGCCACAGTTCGTCGCCAGCCCGCTCATCAGATGACCGACAAGACAGGCATGCAAAGCCTTCGCGCGCCATAGCTCCCATACGATGCCGATCACCAAAGGGATTTCACGGAAACGGTCGAAATCCACGCTGATGGTCCGGTCACACAACGAAGTGCGCACATGTCGCCCCTGAGCGTCGATGTGATGCCCGCAGATGTGCCCCACCACGCCGTCGCGTTCCATCTGACGCGCGATGGCCGCGTCTTCGAACGAGTTGAAAATGCGACCGGAATGGCCTTCTCGGATGGCGCCTACGCCGACGATGGCCATGTCGGCACGGTTGCCCAGGGCGAGGGTGCTGGCGATCATGTCCTCTCCCCGCAATGCTTCTGCCATTTGTGCGGTTCTGACGACCATGGGAACGGGAAGAGTGGAGTATGGGCATCCGAGTTTCTCGGCGAGCATGCGGCAGATGTCCTGTGAGTCGGTCAGGGGATTGTTGGGGGACAGGGAGCCGAGCATTTGGGTGACATGGGCATGCGGGTAGTCGAGCACTGGCAGGGCGCGTACGGTCGATGCCATGGGTGTGCCGGTGGAGGTGAGGATCAGGGAATCGGGTTTCAGATTCTCCATGAGGAGGGCGGCGCCGCATTGGGGGACCAGCATCGAGTCGATGTCGTCGCCGTATGAGGCGGAGACGCGCACGCATTTCAGCCCGTATTTCTTCTTCAGTGCGTTTTCCATGGATACGAGTCGTTGCAAGGGGTGGCCTATGGAGATGTGGACCACGCCTTCCTCCCGTGCTTCGGTGAGCATGCGTGATACGGAGGATCGGGAGAATCCTACTTGTCTGGCTATCTGTGCCTGGTTGAGTCCGTCCTCGTAGTAGAGTTGCGCCACTTTGATGAGCGTTTCGATGTGCTGTCGCGTCTGCGTCGATGCGAGTGAGGTCATCAGGTCCTTGGACATATGTGCATGTTAGCGCGAATCGTGTTCCTGTGCTTCCGACGGCAATCCGCATGAACCCGCCCGTTGGATGCAGACGGACATTGAGGTGAAACGTTTTGGACGTGCACATTTGTGCAGCATGCCGCCGGAAAGCCAGTATTAACGCGGTTAACATCATGAGTACGCCGGTTCGAAGCGGAACGGCGACGCCCATGGGAGGGCGGAATTCCGAACACGCGCAACGCGCATGACAAGGAAAGAGGAGAGAAATGTCCAGAACCTGGCATTACATCAAAACCCACGTGTACGGGGCGGCGACCATACTCGCCGTGGCCCTGTGCATCATCGGCAGCTGCCTGGCGAACCTCGCACAAACCGACTTCGGCAAAGTCGACAAGGAAAACCTGATCATCGAATCATCCTCCGGTCACCGTCTGGGCATCAACATGCTCAAGCCCGACACCGCCACCGACAAGACACCCGCACCCACCATCGTGTTCTCGCATGGCGGCAACGGCATGAAGGAAAAGTGGGACAACTATCAGATCGAATGGGCGCGGCGTGGTTTCGTCGTCCTGTCCTTCGACCTGTACGGCATGGGTGACTCGGAGATCCTCAACAACACCGACTGGCTTGTCAACGGGCGCGGCCTGTACGACACCGTCAAGTATGCGACCACGCTTCCGTTCGTCGACAAGGACAAGATCGGCGTGTCCGGCCAATCCCGCGGCGGTAACACCATCCATGAGACCATCCTCCTTGACAACGAGGCCAAGACTCCGTTGATCAAGGCAATCCTGTACGTCAGTCGTGACGCCGTCTACAAGGACAACGAAACCCAGGCGTTCGGCTATGTGCCCGGCAAGACCACGTCCGCGCAGGCCGCGTCCAAGAACAATGGCGAATACTTCAACTATTACGGGAACCGTGACGTCGGCATCATCGCCGGCAAGTTCGACCAGTATTCCTTCAAGGAAACCGACAAGACGACCGGCAAGATGCTGCCTAACCCCGATTATCTCAAGCACAACAACGCCAAGTCGTTCCTCAACTTCGGCATCACGCCCGATGCCTCCACGCCGGACGGTGTGAGCGGCAAATGGTATACGAAGACCATCGACGGCAAGGAAGCGGCCCGCGTCATCTACATGGAGAATGGCTTCCACACTTCGCAGCTGTTCCAGCCCAGGTCCACCACGAACGCAGTCGAGTTCATGACCCGCGCGCTCAACGTGGACACCACGCTCAAGAGCACCAACCGCATCTACCCGCTGCGCATGATCGGAAGCACGATCGGCTTCCTCGGCATGTTCCTGTTCGTCGTGTTCTTTGCCCTGTGGCTCTCCCGCATGCCGTTGTTCCGCGGCACGTCCCGCGGCGAAGCCGTCATGCGAGTCGCCGCAGCCCATCCGGGCAGCAAACGCTGGGCTTGGGGCTGCCTCATCGTCACGACTCTGTTCGCGACCGTCAGCACTCTGTCGCTCTACTATCTGGGCGTCGACACGCACATCGGCTCGTTCTTCCGCCAGGGACAGCCGTTGTTCTCCGCCGCGATGCTTGCCATTTCGTCCGTGTTCACCGGTCTGGTGACGTTCGTCTGGTATCACTGCTTCGCCAAGAAGAACGGCATGGATCTTGATGAGATCGACATCAAGACCACGGTCTTCGACCTGTTCAAGACGATCGTGCTGGCGTTGACTGTCACCGGCGGAACCCTGCTGCTGGTGTGGGGCGCGCAGTACTTCTTCAAGACGAACTTTGCGTTCCTGTACTGGTGCATCGTCCCGTTCCCGGCCTACAAGATCATCGAGATGCTCAAGGTCCTGCCGATCTTCCTGATCGGCTATGTGATCTCGTCGATCTTCGTGAACTGCATGAACTACAACACGTCGTACGGCCGGAACAAGATCGTCAACATCCTGGTCCTCGCCGCCGTGACCGCCGCCGTGCCTGCACTGGTGTCCGGCGCCGGCTGGACGTGGTTCATGGTCACGGGTGTCAACGACATGTTCGGCGCCGCTTACACGCGCATCGTCGACAACCTGTTCCTGCCGATCTTCCTTTTGTTCGTCACTCCGCTGACGGCGCGAGGCATCTACGCGAAGACCCGCAACCCGTATCTCGGCGGCATCGTCAACGCAATCCTGGCCATGGTCATCACCTGCGTCAACTCGCAGATTGTGTTCCCGGCATGATGTGACTTCGCGAATCCCGAATGATGGTTGTGGCACTGCCCAAGGGCGGTGCCACAACCGTTTCCTGTGCAATACAGAGTATGCCCCTCTGATGTTTAGCTTCCTTCCGGTACCTAACGAAAGGAAGCTTTCTTATGTTCTCAGTCCTGTAGATGGGATCATGATTCGTGCGAACAACTTATCCGCCATTCGGACTGCTGCATGGAAAGAGCCGCCATAGGCGAGCCCTTTGGCTTCTTAGGGGATGATAGAACGCATGGTCATGTGGCATCCAGGTCGGGATAATGGCGAGAAGCCATTTGCAGTTCCAGTCACGAAGGTGAATGAGTTCAGCCTGCTGTTCCAGTTCGACGGCCCGGAGTCGGAGATCCAGGAACGTGTGGCGGCCCAGACTCGGCTGCTCCGCCAAGGCAGGGGCTTGTACGAGCGCGGCGGCCTACGCAACTGGCATGAGATGGGCAACACGTGTCATGCGGACGTGGTCGATGGCGACAATCTGGTCGCATCCGTGGCCGTCAGGATGCAGGAACGGACGATCACCGGCATCGGTTGCACGTGTGCACAGGGCGAGGCACCGCGTTGCGTGCATGCGTGCGCCGTGTGCTTCCGCCTGTTCTACCGCAACCGGTATTCATCGAAGCTCAATGGCAAAATCGTCATCCCGTGCGAGGTGTCGGAAATGGTCGACCGTTGTGGCGCCAGGCGATTGGGCGCGTGGGTGTATGGCGAGGATGCCGCGCGGGAGACAGCACTCGGATTGGAGCACCTCATCGGCTTGGCTGAAGAGTACAGGTACCAGCGTTGGCTGGACGGCACGCATTTCGGAGAAATACTCGGCAACTGCATTCCCTCCGTCGAAGAGGAAATCGACATGGACACGGACCATTGGCCCGACCCCAAGGCGCCGGACCTGACCGCGGACCTGCCCCACGGATAGTTCACTCTGCTGGAGGCCATGTACGAGAAATCCCATGACTTCGAGAAGCTGGCACGGCTCTATGCCATCTACATCGCCCGGGGCAAGCTTGCCGAGGACGCGCGCTACGTGGACCGGCTGCGCTGGATGCTCTCGGAGACAGGACAAGACGACGAAATCGACGCCTTTCTGAAGGAACTGTTGCAGGAGATCCTCAACCAGCTCATGGCCAGGCCCCGGCTTTCCGATGGCGACGATAGGCATAACAACGCATACGAATGTCTGCTTCGCGAATACGGCACGCATGAGGCGATCCGCGCATATCTCGATGCCGTCGAGCAGATGGGTCACAAAGAGTGACCTTAAACGACAGTCGCCCGCCGACCGTGAACGGTGGCGGGCGACTGCGATGCAATGTCCCTTTGTCTAGGACTATCGCAGCTTATCACGCGGGGTCTATGCGTCCGAGGCCCCCGATGTCTATTTAGAGGTGCAACACCCCTGTTGGTCCTGCAATTCTAGCAGTTCGTCGGCGAATGCCTCGGCGGGCGTCCGGTAGCCCAGCACGCGCATGGGACGGTTGTCGGCCTCGTCGACGATCTCCCGCAGTCCCCCGGCCATGTCCATCCGGATCTCGCTGCGTTTGGGCAGATACCGGCGGATGATGCCGTTCCCGTTCTCGTTGCTTCCCCGCTGCCAGCTGGAGTACGGGTCGGCGAAGTACGTGGCCATGCCCAGCCCGTCGCGCAGCCTTTCGTGGTGGGCGAACTCGGTGCCGTTGTCGTGCGTGACGCTGACGCGCGCGCCGGCCGGCAGCGGCGAGAACATGTCCAGCTGCGCCCCGACGCTCTCGCCGGCGGTCTTGTCCGGAACGATGCGGGCCATGAGGAACCTGGTCCTCCTCTCCACCTCGGTGTGCAGGTTGCATCCCACTCCGATGACGCTGTCGGCCTCCCAATGGCCGAACGCGCTCCTGCCGTCGGCCTCCGGCGGGCGTTCGGAGATGGGCACTCGGCCGGGAATCGGGAAGCGCGACGTCCTCCTGCCGCCGTGCCTGCGGCGCCGCCTGTGCCCTCGCGGCAGGCACCGCGCCCAGCGTTCCCGAAGCGGCCTGCTGGAGTAGACCCATCGGTAGATGGTCTCCGGGCACACGCGCATGAGCGCATCGTCCGGCCACAGGACGCGCAGCCTGCCGCTGATAAGCAGCGGCGACCAGCCGCGGCCCAGCCATTCGGCCACCTGCGCCCACAGGCGGTCGTGCGACAGCCGGTAGGGCTTTCGTGGCTTGGATCTCCTGCGGTCGGCCTTGCGCTGCGCGGGCCCGGCGATGTAGTAGCGGCCGGTCCATGGCCCCGCCTTCAGTCTTTTCGGCCGGTACGGGCGGTACGACTCGTTCTCGTTGGACGGGAACCATGTGTTGCGCTTGATCTCCCGGCTGATGCTGGACGGGCTGCGGCCCAGCATCGCGCCGATCCCGCGTATGCTGGCGCCGTTGCCTACCTCGATCTGGATGACCTGGCGTTCCTCTTCCGACAGGTGCGAATATACTTCTCCCATAGGTGCGACATCCCTTCGGACTGGTTTTCTAGGCAATTTCCAATCTAACGGGTGTTGCACTTTCATTTAGCCAACGGGTGATACTGATGTTTGCGTGTCCCATGATATAC
>ERZ1694701.743-NODE-743-length-11449-cov-8.045463_pt1 | contig 11449 bp, 9 predicted proteins | sample MGYA00581721_ERZ1694701 | MGnify/ENA primary metagenome ERZ1694701 (study PRJEB42213, sample SAMN07424528) | human gut metagenome | biome: ENVO:00009003; feature: ENVO:2100002; material: ENVO:00002003 | host: Homo sapiens | place: USA | collected 2014 ...
TCATACTCAGAGCCCATAGCCTTGTGGATCGTAGTAGCATAAGCCAGATCCACATTGCTCAAATCATCTACGCCATATTCCAGCGTCCTGCCAGCACCAAAATCCATGCCGATCTTTTTGCCCTGGTCAGTGTCCTTAATATACCGGATGAAACCCAAATCACCATTAGATACCTTTTCTGTGTTCTTGGTCTGCATGATGCGGTCATTGATCCGGAATATCTTGGGGCCAAACTTGATTTCCTCCTCCGCAGAGCGGAATGGGTTGACCAATTCACGAATGGTCTCATTCAGCTGTTCCGACGACGCGGCGCCTTCTGAACGGAAAGGTGAAAGAATCTGCACATTCTCAATGCCACTCTCCTGTATCTCCAAACAATACCGTTCTGTAATCTTTTCAGCGGTGTCTTCCTGACTATCACCAGACACGAAAACAAAGTCCGGTCCGTAAAACAGTTTGGTATTGCCCTCGTTGATAAATTTGGCATTATAGGCAATCAGACTATCCTTCGACTGACGGAAAATCTGATCCAGCACCGTTACTGGGACGATTTTGGTTTCGATGATTTCACGAAACACATTTCCGGCTCCTACGCTCGGAAGCTGATCTGGGTCGCCTACCAGCACGATTCTGGCATTTATCTTCATGCGTTCAAAAAATTTCTCAGCAAGCCACATATCCACCATGGAAAACTCATCCACAATGATTAAATCGGCCGACAGTGGCTCTGACTTTCTGTTCCGGCTACCCTCATCCTCTTCACTGGTCAGTCCCAGACCACTGTGTAATGTTCGGGCATCCTCAAAGCCGGTACTCTCCGACATCCTGCGGCTTGCCCGACCGGTAGGCGCCATAAGAGCAATTTTGCCATCAGGGTACAGCCGCCGGTAAACCTCAAGTATCGTCCGCAGCACTGTTGTTTTACCAGTACCAGGAGAACCCGTAATCACTGACAAGCCATGCCTAAATGCTGCATAGACCGCAGCCTCCTGCTGTGCAGACAAGCGCAGTCCCATTTCAACCTTGACCTGTTCCAGTACCGGCGCAATATGCTCTACTGGCATCTGGGTGACCAGACGCTGGGCGATCCGGCGCGCCGTTTCATCCTCTTGGGCAAACACTCTGGGAAGATAGATATTATCCTTCACGGAAACGATTGCTCCATTCAGGATCATTTCCTGCATCATATCCCTGACTTCCTGCTGATGCAGGCGAAGCTCCGGTACAGGTATCTTCTCATTGAGCAGTTTCAGCGCTGATTTCTCCAGTTCTTCAGAACTGATGTACAGATGGCCTCGTTTACTCTTGCCCTCATCCAGCGCACAAAAGACAGCCCCTTTGATACGCATGGGGTCATGGAGATCGCCCCCGCTCTTTTGTACGATTGCATCTACCCGCCGAAATCCAAAGCCGGAGATCTGGCAAAGCTCAAATGGGCTCTTTTCCAAAATCTCTACGCTGGTCGGGCCGAAATATTGATATATTTTCAATGCCGTCTTGGGAGTAATCTTAAACGGTGCCAGCAAGGTCATAATTCCTTGGAGCATACGGTTTTCTGCATAAGAAGCTTTGATGTCCTCCAATTTATTTTCCGTAATGCCCCGGATCTCCAACAACCGCTCCGGCTGGTGTTCCAGAATATCCAATGTGTCCACACCGAACCGCTCCACAATGTCTGCGGCAGTTTTGGGACCAATCCCTTTGATAAGCCCGGAGGCAAGGTAGCCCTCTACGCCGTTTTTTGTTCTGGGCACAATTTCACGCCACTGCTCCACCTGGAGCTGGACACCATACTTGCCTTTTGCCCATTCACCATCCAGTTCCAACTCTACCGCATCTGTCCGTGGAATCTCATACCCCACAGCTGTAAAGCGGATCAAATGGTCTTTGTACCGCCTGTTTGACCTGGCCTCAGCTGGCACACTCTGGTCTGCGGTTTTTACACTGATGATACAAAACTTATTGGCAGGATTATAAAAAATCGTCCCGTCGTAGGTACCAATACAATTCATCCTTTTTCACCTCACTAAGCGGCCTCCATAATCGAGGCTCTAACACTGAACCGTCTGGATTCGGATACTGTAACAAACTGCTCGTAAATATCCGGATGCTCCAGTTTCAACCGAAGCAGGTTATCCTTGTCGATGACGGACTTGCGAACAGGGGTATAGGTAACCGTATAGTTCACTCCCTCCTGCTCACAGACTGCAGTGCAGCTGGTACCCATTTCCGCAATCAACAGCGCCTTCAGACGCTGAATATCCTTGTCGATTTCTTTGGAGTACACCTCTGCATTTTTCTTTTCATCCAGAAGCCGCAAATACTGCATAAGTTTTGCAGTCATATCCAGGTCGAGTGCAACGGCCGGGGCATTTTTATCTGCCGGGCCAAAGTGTTTGCGTGCGCTCTCAATAATCAAGGCCCCACTTTCTGTATAGGGCGGCGGCACATGGCGCTGGACATGGTTTTCCCAGAAATACTGCTCCAAAAAGACCATCTCAGCCTCATACTCGAAATCACGCTTGACCTCCCGGATAATAACTTCCTCCTCGTTGTTACCATACAGGCAGCAAAAGAAACATCGGTCAAGATCCGTTACTGCCATATAATGACGCCCCTGAGATTCATAGTAGACTGGAACAGTCTCCTTCCCATTCATCCACCAGTTATCTCTGGCATTATAGTTTGTGGTCTTGATCTCAAGGATCGCTGTGGTGCCATCCGGCAGTTCCACAAAGTAGTCCACATCAGCCAGCATCCAAGGATACTGTGGGTGCTGGAACATCTTTTTGATTTGGTAGACCCGATATCCGGTTTTCCGCTCGAATATCTTTGCTACCAGAGGCTCCAGCAAATGCCCCATTTCCATGGCAACCCAGTTGCCCTCATCATCTTCCACTGACGCTATGTTCAGTTTGTCGTAGTACAGATCCCTGGCTGTCCGGAATGGAGAAGTGCCAAAGATTGCTGATACATCGCTGCCGCCGATTCCACGGCGCCGGTAATCCAGCCAGTCTTCTTCTGAAAGATCTGCCGTTTCTACCAGCACCAGCGGTTCATGCCGCTTTCGTTCAGCACTATTGCTGCCAGACATATCAAATCCCCCTTCGTGATCTTCGGGGCAAAATAACTGCCCTCGCCATTGGTGCAACATTTTGGGGCCGGAGCGAAGATACTGCCTGTCTCTTCATCTTCCAGTCCGTGGAGTGTGCCGGCTTGACCCGCCGACCATTCTGCTTTCTTTTCTGCTTCACATTCATGTACATGACCTGCCTTTCTCAGTTTTGATTTATCCTTAAAGCCCTTTCAGGCTTACAGGCAATAAAAAAGCGAGAATGACAGACGGCATAAAGCCTGGCGTCCATAGTTGCCTATGAACCGATGTCATTCTCGCAATGGTGGGTAAATCCCGTAAAATAAAAAAAGCCAGCAATATACCGGCCTGAAAAGGCGCAGTGATACTACTGACACAAGTACAAAATTAACAGCGTGTGCAATGCAGTCATTACTCCGCAACACAAGCCCTAAAGCCTATGTACCCTGACGGGCAACGCACAAAAATCAATTACATTGCAATTCTAACACAATATATAGTGCTTGTCAATTCAAACATTCTATATATTGATTTTGGATTTTCTTTAAATTTTCTTTCCTCTTTGCAGAAGTTCTTTCTTCCCCGCCTATTTATAGGATGTATCGGATCATTTGGTAATACCGGATGATCCCTACGCTCTTTTAGTACCTTGACAAGTTCATAACCTCTATGGGGAGTTATACAGGAATTCTGGACAGTGTGCGATGACCACAGAAGCGCGCCCATAATCGAAGTGTTGCACAGCAGCAGCCTGAAATACACGGCAGAACCGTTCTGGCGTAGGAAATGGCCCCATTAGAGTTCTTTTGTTATTTCAATACTTCTTGACCTCAAGACCGTTTTCATTGTTTTTGTTGAAAACCTTCTTCTACAAATCGTAAGGGATCATTGTAATCGAAAAAAGGAGGACGATTATGGAGAAAAGAAAACCGAATGACCTACCGCCGGAGCAGTGCTTGGCTGTTGATACCGATACCCTTTGCAAACTGTTGTGCTGTGGAAGGCACACTGCAGTACAGATTGGGGATCTTGCCAATGCACGCATTACCATGAACACCCGTGTCCTATGGAGTGTCCAGCGTATCAAAGAATATCTTTATGATATTTCCGGCTAAATAACCATGCCAGTAAGGCGCACTACACTTTTATAATCAGGAGGTACCAGTAATGGCAAAAGTGAGAAAAGACAACAAAGGACGAAATCTTCGGCCCGGAGAAACACAACGGGCAGATGGCAGCTATATGTATGTCTACAAATTAGGCACTAAAAAGAAATATCTTTACGACTCCGATCTCGCAAGTCTTCGTGTCAAAGAAAAGCAGATCAACAAAGATAAGGATGATGGCATCCGTACTCAGGAAGCCATGAAGCTTACCCTGAATGATATGTTCAAGGTCTACATGAATAACAACATCAAACTGAAGCCCTCTACCAGAGCAAATTATCTTTACCTGTGGGACTTCTATGTGAAAGAAGAGCCTTTCGCTAACATGCCTCTGCCACAAATCCACAGAAGTGATATTCTCGCGTTTTATACCAAACTGCTGAAACACGGCTTTGCTATCAACTCACTGGAGAGCATCAACACCATTGTTCACCCTACGCTTGAAATGGCCGTGGACGACGATTACATCCGCAAAAATCCCAGCAAGGGCATTTACCGCAAGCTCAAGACGGATGGCAGCGCTCCAAAGCCTAAACGGCGGATCGCACTCACTAAAACGCAACAGCAGAATTTCCTGCGTTTTATTGCCAAGTCCCCTACATACAGCCATTGGCTCCCCATCATGACTGTGCTCCTTGGAACAGGAATGCGTGTAGCAGAATGTACCGGCATTACCAAAAGCGATATTAACTTGAGCGAAAACACAATCTCGGTCAACCACAACTTAATCTACCGGGTCATTGACGGAAAAGCCGGATTTCACATTACCACTCCCAAAACTGAGAGCGGTACACGAATTATCCCTATCCTCTATCCAGAGGTGGCCGAGCAGCTTCGCCTCCAGATTGAAACCATCGACGCATTGTATCCAGACGATCAACTGGTGTTAGGAGGAGTTCACGGTTTTGTTTTCCGCAACCGAACCGGCTCATTCATGAGCGCCCACAATATCAATCGGGCGATTGAGAGAATCAGCGTAACTTACAACATGGAGGAAATGGATCAGGCTGAACTGGAAGACCGTGAACCGGATCTGCTCCCTCATTTTAGTGTTCACAACTTGCGGCACACCTTCTGTACCCGGCTCTGCGAAAGCACCAACGATGTTAAATTCATTCAGCAAGTCATGGGGCATGCCGATTTCTCTACTACAATGGACATCTACACCCATATTACACAAGAGAATATGCAGGAGAAGGCAAAAAACATTAGTGTGAACATGAAGCTGATGTAAAAAGAAAGGCGAATCTGCATTTTATAAGCAGATCCGCCTTTCATATTGCTTCATCCGGTTTCGTAGGGTCTCGCGCAAAAGTTGTAGAAAAGTTGTAGTAACGCGATTTTTTGTAGTAAATGACCTCTTTAGTACAGCTTTGCTCCTGCCGGAATACTGTCATCCAGCATCAAAAGATTTAAGCCTTCCCGTCCGTCATACTCGTACACTGCGGAAATCAGCATACCCTCGGAATCAATACCCATCATCTTTCTCGGCGGCAGGTTTGTGATTGCCACACAGGTCTTACCAACCAGCTCTTCCGGCTCGTAATACTCGTGAATACCGCTTAAAATGGTGCGTTTCCGGTCTGTTCCGTCATTCAGTGTGAATTTCAGGAGCTTCTTGGACTTCGGCACTGCCTCACAGGCTTCGATCTTAACCACTCTGAAATCAGACTTGCTGAATGTCTCAAAGTCTACATCATCTGCAAACAACGGCTCGATTTTCACCTTGGAAAGATCAATCTGTACGCTTGGCGCGGACACGGTTGCATCCTCTGCAGAACCATTTACCGCTGCTTTTTCGGCTTTGTTTTCAGCCTTCTTTGGGTCCAGGGTCTTCATTGTCGGGAACAGTAATACGTCTCTGATCGCAGGAGAGTTGGTCAGCAGCATTACCATTCTGTCGATACCAAAACCGATACCGCCCGTAGGAGGCATACCGATCTCCAGTGCGTTCATAAAGTCTTCGTCCGTTGTATTTGCTTCTTCATCGCCCTGGGAAAGCAGTTCTTCCTGTGCCTTGAAACGTGCTCTCTGGTCGATAGGGTCGTTTAATTCAGAATAAGCGTTTGCCATTTCCCAGCCGTTCATAAACAGCTCGAAACGCTCTACATAATCCGGATTCTCCGGCTTTCTCTTGGTCAGAGGAGAAATTTCTACCGGATGATCCATAACGAAAGTAGGCTGAATCAGATGAGCTTCTGCATATTCTTCGAAGAACAGGCTCAGGATATCGCCCTTCTTATGGCGCTCTTCGAATTCAATGTGATGTTCTCTCGCAACCGCTTTTGCCTCTTCATCGGAATGGATTTCGTTGAAATCCACACCTGCATATTTCTTAACAGCATCCAGCATGGTGATGCGTTCAAAGGGCTTGCCCAGATCCAGAACATACTCGCCGTAAGGAATCTGTGTTGTGCCCAGAACCTCCTGCGCAACGAAACGGTACAGGTTCTCTGCCAGATCCATCATGCCGTGATAATCGGTAAATGCCTGATACAGCTCCATCAGGGTAAATTCCGGATTATGTCTGGTGTCAACACCTTCATTACGGAATACACGGCCGATTTCGTAAACGCGCTCCAGACCGCCTACGATCAGTCTCTTTAAATACAGCTCCAGGGAAATACGCAGCTTTACATCCTCATCCAACGCATTGTAATGCGTCTCGAAGGGTCTTGCAGCAGCGCCGCCGGCATTTGCAACCAGCATGGGAGTCTCCACTTCCATAAAGCCCTGTCCATCCAGATAACGGCGGATGGCGCTGATAATTCTGGATCGTTTTACAAAAGTATCCTTAACATCCTGATTCATGATCAGGTCGACATAACGCTGACGATAACGCTGGTCGGTATTGGTCAGACCGTGGAACTTCTCAGGAAGTACCTGCAGGCTCTTGGTCAGCAGCTCCACTTCGGAAGCATGTACAGAAATTTCACCGGTTTTGGTTTTGAATACTTCACCCTTTACACCGATGATATCGCCTACGTCATATTTTTTAAAATCTGCATAGGGCTCTTCCCCGATGTTGTCGCGGGCTACATATACCTGAATGCTTCCCTTTAAATCCTGAACATTGCAGAAGGATGCCTTGCCCATCACACGCTTGAACATGATTCTGCCTGCGATGCTGACGGTCTTGCCCTCCAGCTCTTCAAAGCCTTCCACAATGTCCTTGCTGTGTGCAGTCACGTCATATTTTACATGACGGAACGGATCCTTTCCGGCTTCCTGCAGTGCAGCAAGCTTCTCTCTTCTTACCTTCAGGATCTGGTTCAGATCCTGCTGCTGATTTTTCTGATTATTCTGTGCGTCTGCCACCTTACTTACTCCTTTTCCAGCTGGTCAGATCGGACCTGTCCTTAGTTGGAACGTTCAATCTCCAGCACTTTGTACTTAATCACACCTGCCTGGGTTTCTACCTCTACAATATCTCCGATCTTTGCACCAATCAGCGCTTTGCCAACCGGAGATTCGTTGGAAATTTTACCCTTTAAGCTGTTTGCTTCTGTAGAGCCGACGATTTTGTAATCCAGCTCTTCATCGTATTCCAGATCCAGGATCTTAACCTGACAGCCGATGTTGATGCGGTCTAAGTCAACCTCATCTTCTACAACGACCTCTGCATTCTTCAGGATCTTTTCCAGCTCTTCGATTCTCGCCTCGATATCACGCTGTTCATCCTTTGCTGCATCATATTCGGCATTCTCGGAAAGGTCGCCCTGCTCTCTTGCTTCTTTAATCTTCTGTGCTACTTCCTGACGTTTGACAACCTTCAGGTCATGCAGCTCATCTTCATATTTACGAAGTCCCTGATAGGTAAGGATATTCTTTTTTTCTTCCATTTTGCTTTTCCTTTTACCTCATGAAAAATCTCGGGCGCAGGGATATTTTCCCGCGCCCTTTCGTTTCTTTTAATCAAATCGCATTATACCGTGCTTTCAGGGCAGTGTCAAGGTAATTTCGGGCGGAGATATAGGAGATATCGGCTCTTTTTTCCCTGATTTGCCGCCTTTTTTCGACATCGGACGTCAAATCCACATACAGGCTTCCAAATTCCGGATGTTCCTTCAGAATCCGGGCATTTGCCCGAAGCTCCACAAGGACGGTTTTGCGTCCATCCGTTTCCGGTATTCTATTTATAAAACAGACCGGCAGACCGCTTTCCCCATACAGCCAGTCTGAAAAATGCTCCCACGCCGCTTCCTTCTGCCCCACCAGATACAAGCCGTTTAAATCCGTCGACACCAGCCGCAAAAAGTCCTCCTGCCAGAGACGAGACACGGGACGGATACCGTTTTCGCGTCCACGGCTCCATTGTCCCGCCGTTTTCTCTGCATCCGCAAGCAGTACCAAATTTTCCCGAAATGGCTGACCACGCAGAATTTCTGCCGCCAGCGCTGCATCCGGCAACGGCGGCTGCCAATCCTCCCAGGCAGCTTCCAGCTCCGGCGCAAGCCAAAGCACAGTCCCCTGTTCTTCCAAGGCGCTGCCAATCCGCTCCATCCACCAGCGCAGTCGCTTCGTGCCCTCGAGGCGGCATGGAAACAGATACAGGCTGACCCGATAGCCGTGCCACAAAAAACGTTCCAGTCTCGGCGTTTCCCAGCGAAGTGCGCGGCTGCCCAAACGGATTGACGCCGCTTCCCCGGCACGCGGCTCCAGCATAAAATAAGCGATTTCTCTCATACGCCAGTTTATGCCTCCAGCAGCAGTTTCATTCCCTCCATCAGCTCTTCCATCGTCTCCATGCTGTTGATCTGTCTGCGCAGTGCAGCCGCATGCGGCAGTCCGGTCGTGTACCACGCCAGATGCTTGCGCATTTCGCGCACAGTGATATATTCACCTTTGTAGGTACAGGACAGCTTTGCATGGCGGAGGATCATCTCGTACAGCTCCCGGCGGTTCGGGCGTGCCGGAATTTCGCGATCTTCCAGCGCTGCCAGAATTTCCCGGAAAATCCACGGGTTGCCCTGTGCGCCACGTCCGACCATAATGCCGTCGCAGCCGGTCTGCTCAAACAGCCGCAGCGCGCTTGCCGCGTCCACGACATCCCCGTTGCCGATAACAGGAATTTTTACCGCCTGCTTTACCTGTGTGATGATGTCCCAATCCGCCGTTCCGGAATAATACTGCTCCCGCGTCCTGCCGTGCACCGCAACAGCCGCAGCGCCGGATTCCTGCGCGATTTTTGCCATTTCAACCGCATTGACGTGCGCATCATCGAAGCCCTTGCGAATTTTTACCGTCAGGGGCTTTTGAATCGCTTTTGCCGTTTTTTCTATAATTTTTCCCGCCAACAGGGGATTTTTCATCAGGGCGCTGCCCTCGCCGTTGTTGACCACCTTCGGCACCGGACAGCCCATGTTCAGATCCATCACCGCAAACGGACGTTCTTCAATTCGTTTTGCCATCTCGCTGACGATATCCGGATCAGAGCCGAACAGCTGCAGGGAAACCGGTCCCTCGTCCGGATGAATCTGCATCAGTTCTTCGGTATTTTTGTTATGATAAAGAATCGCCTTTGCGCTGATCATTTCCGAACAGACCATTCCTGCCCCCTGCTCATGGCAGAGCAAACGAAATGGCAGGTCGCTGACACCTGCCATTGGCGCTAAAATCACAGGATTTGCAAGGCTCACGTTTCCGATCGTAAGCTGTTTCATACTCCTCCTTTTTGGAAGCACTTTTTACTTCCTGCGTTTTCCGACAGCAGAACACACCCTTCTGCTGTCCGGAACTTATTTTCCGCTGCAGTTTTTTTCGTACAGAATCCGCAGTCCATCCAGCGTCAGGGCGCTGTCGTAAATGTCGATGGTATCTGTTTCATCGGCAATAATCCGTCCCAGTCCGCCGGTCGCAACGACCTTCAGGTCTGTGATACCGGTTTCTTTTTTGACCTGATTGATGATATATTCGGTCTGACCGATCTGTCCGTAAACCAGACCTGCCTGCATACTGGAAATCGTTTCCCGCGCCAGAATGGAATCTGGCTTTTTGATTTCAACCTCCGGCAGGCGCGCCGTATCCTCCCACAGCGCCTTTGCAGAAATTCGAATGCCGGGTGCGGTGATGCCGACACCGAATCTTCCGTCCTCTGTAACGAGGTCGTAGGTCGTCGCCGTTCCAAAATCCAGAACCAGCACAGGACCGCCGTACTTTTCATAAGCGGCGACTACGTCCACAATTCTGTCCGGTCCGATTTCCTTTGGATTCTCGGAGGTGATCTTGATGCCGGTTTTGATTCCACTGCCAACGATCAACGGTTCGGTATGCAGATAGCGCACAACCGCGCCGATCAGCGCATGCATGACCTTCGGCACAACGCTCGCAATGATTGCGCCCCCGACCTTCCGGCGGTCGATCTGATTGTTCTGCAGCATCGCCAGAATCTCCGTGCCGTATTCGTCCGAAGTACGCATCGTCCGGGATGTCATCCGAAACGTCGTAACCAGTTTTTTGGACTCGTATACACCAAATGTAATATTTGTATTTCCTACATCAATTACTAAAATCATTCTTTCCTCTCATTTCTGCGCACGCCATTTGCGCATGCCGCGGGTGAACAGGAACTTATTTTTCAATCTTCTTCCTCCAGAAGCGCAGACACATCCTCACCGAGAATAAAAACCCGATAATACAAAGTCAGAGATTCCAAAAGCTCCTGACGGTTTCTTTTGATTTCCGCAATCAGAAGTCCGCTCGAAATTTCATCATATAATAAATCATCGTCTGCCGCATTGGTTTCAAACGCGAGCGTTCCGTCCTCTTCAAATACGATCGTAAAAATTCCTCCCACTTCCCGGGTAAACAGCACGCAGATAATGTGCAGTTCATCCTGAACGGACTGCGGGATTTTGCTGAATCTGGGATTAAAATAATATTTCTGCTCGTAGGCGTTCGCCCCGCAGAGCACGATTTTTTCTCCCAATTTTCCTGTTTCAGACATATCCATATATTCCTCTCACTGATACTTCTCCGGCATAGACCGCTTCAACGGAACCGTCCTTTCTCTGGACAAGCAGCTCGCCGGTCTTCTCAATGCCGATTGCCGTTCCCTGCCATTCACCTTTGGGATCCAGCACCTCCACAACGCGTCCTTTATTGACAAGAAAGCTCTCGTAAAGCTCTTTTTGTCCGCTCAAATCCATTGTTTCCAGAAAGCTGTCGTAGCAATCCAAAAAATGTCTCA
>ERZ1694701.749-NODE-749-length-11402-cov-6.429893_pt1 | contig 11402 bp, 7 predicted proteins | sample MGYA00581721_ERZ1694701 | MGnify/ENA primary metagenome ERZ1694701 (study PRJEB42213, sample SAMN07424528) | human gut metagenome | biome: ENVO:00009003; feature: ENVO:2100002; material: ENVO:00002003 | host: Homo sapiens | place: USA | collected 2014 ...
GCGTACTTCGGCGCGGTCGCTGAAGCGACGAATCTTCCGGTGATCCTCTATAATTTCCCACCGCGCACCGGCAGCGACTTGACCCCGGAGCTCGTGGCCGAGCTTGCCGCCGCGCACCCGAACATCGTCGGCATCAAGGACACGGTCGACACAATCAGCCACACCCGCAAGGTGATTCGCGCGGTCAAGGCCGTGAATCCACGGTTTGCGGTGTTCTCCGGTTTCGACGAGTACTATCTCGTCAACCGCGTCTCCGGCGGCGATGGCGTGATCTGCGGCATGACCAATGTGGAGCCGGAGACCTTCGTTACGCTGCACCGTGCATATGAGGCCGGCGACTATGGCACCGCAATTGAGGCCGCCGAACGCATCAGCCACCTGATGGCGCTGTACGATCAGACCGACCTGTTCATCTCCGCCATCAAGGGTGCGGTCAAGGCCAAGGGACTGAACATTTCCACCCTGATCCGTGAGCCAGCGGTGCAACTCATTGCTCAGCAGTATGAGGCGATTAAGGCGATTCTCAAGTAGCGTATATCTCAGGCTTCCGCGGAATCCTACGGTGGATTTCGCGGAAGTTTTTTTACGGTGATTACAGTTGCCGGCTCAGCTCAGCAGCGCCGCGATGATCGCGATAAACACCGGGCTGGTCATGGTACTCATGAGAATGCCATCGCGCGCGAAAGTGAGGCCCACGTTGTAACGAGCCGCGTAGTTGTAGACGTTCTGGCCGGTGGGCAGGGCGGCGAGCACCACGCAGGCATACAGCTCGGAACCGCGGAAGCCCATCACGAAGTAGGCGAGCAGGAACGCGATGATCGGCATGATCACGTTCTTGAGCACCGCTACGGTGAAGACGGCCGGACGATCGCCCTTCTGCTGCAACGGCTTGGTGCCGTGCAAGGACATGCCGAACGCCATCAGAATCATCGGCACCGCAGAGTCTCCGATCATGTCAATCGGGTCGAAGATGAACTTCGGCACCGGGAACCAGCCGATCTTTGCGGAGATGGCAGAGACCACGATGCCCAGCAGCGAGCCGATAAGCAGCGGCTGATGCAGCGGTTGCTTGGCGATCTCCTTGACGGAGACCTTGCCCTTGGTGGTCACATCAAGCACAGTCAGGCCCACCGGCGTGAAGATGGCCTGCTGCATAACCAGAATCGGTGCCACTAGCGCCGGGTTGCCCAGAATATAGGTGGCAATCGGCAAACCGATGTTGTTGGAGTTCAGATACAGCGAGTTCAATGCGCCGATGGTGGCATCCGGGGCATTCAGGTGGAAGAACATCTGATTGAGCACCAGGAACGCCACGCCCACTAGCACCGCAGAGAAGAACGCCACGATGATTGATGGATGGAAGATGTCGAAAATCGGTTCCTTGGACAGAATCGCAAACATCAGGCACGGGCTGGACACAAAGAAAGAGAAGCGGTTCAGCACCATCTGAGCGGACGGGCCTCCGATGCGCATTCGAGCGGCGACATATCCCACCGCAATCACGATGCCGATAACGCAGAAGCCTTGCATGGCGCTGATGAGACCTGGCATGTTCCTCCCTTTCGCCACCCTAGTGTGACACATAAATATGTATTCGGCGACAAAATCTCATGTAGTGGGTGAACTGTGCGCTTTGTCACGCGGTACTCTGTACTCATGACGCTTGAATTGAACCGCAACGATTCCACTGCTGAGCAGTTGAACAGCCTGCTCACCCAGATTATGGAGAACTTTTCTGTCTCCGATCATGAAGGCCCGCTCGCCGATGAGGTTGAGGCTTTCCTCAATGAACAGAAGCATCTGACCGTCCGCCGTCACGGCGACACGGTGGTGGCCGGCACCGATTTTGGCAAGTCGAATCGCGTGATTCTGGCCGGTCACCTCGACACCGTGCCGGTAATCGACAACTTCCCTCCGAAGTGGCTTGAACCTGGTGATCCGCTCATTCGCGAGGAAATCTCCCAATCCCATCCCACAGACCGTGTGCTGTGGGGCCGTGGTGCCACGGATATGAAGGCCTCCGATGCGGTGATGCTGTATCTCGCCGCTACACTTGATGGCCTCACATCGGGAACCACTCCGAAAGTCGACCTCACCTATGTGTTCTACGACCACGAGGAAGTCGCCGCCGAAAAGAACGGTCTGCGTAAGGTGGTCGAAACGCACCCCGACTGGATTGCCGGTGATTTTGCCATTATCGGTGAGCCCACCAATAGTGGCATCGAAGGCGGCTGCAACGGCACGATCCGTTTCGATGTGGTCACGCACGGAGTCGCCGCGCACTCTGCCCGCGCCTGGATGGGAGAGAACGCCATCCACAAGGCCGCTGATATTCTGAACCGACTCAATGCTTATGAAACCGCGACTGTGAATGTGGATGGGCTCGACTACCGTGAGGGTCTCAACGCCACATTGATTTCCGGCGGCAAGGGCACGAATGTGATTCCCGACGAATGCCGTGTGCATGTCAACTACCGTTTCGCTCCGGACAAGAACCTGGCTGAGGCCAAGGCGCTGATGATGGGTGCGGATGCAGGTGCTGAACTTGGTAACGGCGAACATGTGGCCACCGGTGGCGTGTTTGAGGGCTATGGCATCGAGATGAAGGATGAGAGCCCTTCTGCACGCCCCGGCCTGAGCGCGCCGCTTGCGCAGGAACTGGTTCGTCTGGTCAAGGAGCGCACTGGTCGCGATCCGCTGGCCAAGCTTGGCTGGACCGATGTGGCACGTTTCTCTCAGCTCGGGATTCCGGCCGTCAACCTCGGTGCCGGAGACCCGTTACTGGCGCATAAGCACGACGAGCAAGTGCCCGAATCTGATTTGACTGCTATGGCCGCAATCCTCGAAGACTGGCTGGTGTGAGATTTTTCGGCTCAGCCTCTTTGAGGGGAGCCGTCACCGTAGGTGACTGAGGGGAGTGCTCGGCTTGAATCCAGGCTCCCCTCAGTCTGCTTCGCAGCCAGCTCCCCTCAGAGAGGAGAGCCAAGATAGGGCTCATCCGTGTGTAAGGGGAGCCAGATAGGTCGTGGTGTGCCAGAGCGCTGGGCGCGCCCGTGCAAAAAGTGTGGCATACTGAAAGACGGTGGTTCTGCATAACCATCAGCGTGTGTAATGGCGTTGATCCCCTTACGGCTCTCGAGAACGAGACAACGTAAGCGCCGGTGTCCGCCGTTCGCAGGACAGACTTGAGACGAAGTTGCCTTTACGCGGCGCAAAGGATTTGCGCGGCCATGGTGAGAGCATGGTGTGAGACGAGCGTACAGGCCTGGATGGCGTCGCGATGCAGCGTGCCGCGAGGAGCATTGTGCCCACTGAGAACCGTGAAGGTTTCGTCGGTGACGAAACCGATAACTCAACCGTATCCAATACCGAATCACAGGCTTCGGGAGCTTCCGAGCCGAACGCCGAAGCATCGCAGCCGACTCGCCGCCGTCGCGGTGGCCGTCGTGTAGTGCGTGGTGCCGGTGCTGCCGGCGCATCCCTTGAGCTGCAAGTCCAGGAACACGCCGCTCCGCTGTTCGAGGCACCCGCGTTGTCTGATGCCGATGCGTCCGCTTCCGCCGAAACTGCCGACAATAACGCCTCCGATGATGAAAAGCACCCGGCGCGCCGCACCCGTAGCCGCCGCTCTGCCGATAATGCCGATTATGAGGACCGTCCGACTCGGCGTCGTGCTGTGGCTGATGACGATGATGAGCCGCGCCCGGTGCGCCGTCGCCGTACGGTGTCCGATGATCTCGAGGAAGACGATGAGCGTCCGATTCGCCGTCGTCGCGTTGCATCCGATGATTTTGATGAAGATAACGATCGTCTGGTGCGTCGCCGTCGTTCTGTAATTGACGATCTCGAAGATGATGATGCGCCGCGTTCATCTCGCCGCCGTACTGCGGTCGACGACTCCGATGAGGATGGCGATCGTCCGGTGCGTCGCCGTCGTTCCACTACGAATGACCGCGATGACCGCGATGACGAGCCCCGCTCGGCCCGTCGTACTCGCAGCCGCCGTTCTTCGGAAGACGCGCGCGAAGAAAACCCCGATGAGCGCGTGCTGGATGTGATTGATGCGCTGCCTGCAGGGCATGAATCCGCCCGTCGTGGCAAGCCGATGACTTCCCTGCTGTTCCAAGAGCCGGTGCTCCCGGACATGCGACATGACGATCGTGATGATGAGGAAGATGATGGCGAACAGCGTTCCCGCTCTTCTCGTCGCTCCCGCGCCCGTGAGGATGAGGCCGATTACGAGGAACGCTCGTCTCGTTCCCGCCGGTCGAACCGCAGCGATCACGGCGATCATGATGATCACGATGACCGCGATGACAGCCGCAATAATCGTCGCCGTAATGAGACTCAGGATGATTTCGACGCTGATGACCAGTCCGATTCTCGCCGTTCTCGCCGTTCTCGCCGCCTGAACGCCCAGGAGCGCCGTGCTGCCGCCGAAGTCGAGCAGATTGAGGAAGACCTCGAGCTGGATGACATTACGTACTCGCCGATTGCTGAAGAGGAGAACGACGAAGAGTCCGACTCCACCCGCACCCGTTCCCGCCGTCGCCGTCGCCGTGGCTCCCGCAACGAGTCCGGTGCTTCCAACAACGACAGCGAGTCCTCCGAGAACAATGGTGACGATTCCCGTCGCCGTCGCGATGATCGCGATGAGCGCGACCGTGATGATGACGAGGAGCAGACCGTTACCCGCCGTCGTCGCCGCCGCCGCGGAGGCAAGAATGCCGAGAGCGGTGATGAGCAGGACGATCAGCAGCTGACTCGCCGCTCCCGCAAGCAGCAGTACATCGATGAGATCACCGATGTGGAAGGCTCCACCCGTCTTGAGGCCAAGAAACAGCGACGCCGTGACAATCGTCGTGAGCGTAGCCGCCAGAGCCAGCTCATGGAGCAGGATTTCCTCGCACGCCGTGAGAACGTCGATCGCCTCATGGTGGTGCGCGAGAAGGAACATCACACCCAGATTTCCGTGGTGGAAGACAACATTCTGGTCGAGCATTACGTCTCCGACATCCAGGAAGTGCAGACCGTGGGCAACATCTACCTCGGCCGTGTACAGAACGTGCTGCCCAGCATGGAAGCCGCTTTCGTGGACATCGGCCAGGCCCGTAACGGCGTGCTCTACGCCGGTGAGGTCAACTGGGACGCCGCGCGTCTCGAAGGCCAGCCGCGCCGCATCGAGTTGGCGTTCAAGTCCGGCGACCCGGTGCTCGTGCAGGTCACCAAGGATCCGATCGGACACAAGGGAGCCCGCCTAACTTCTCAGGTCACGCTCGCCGGCCGCTTCCTGGTGCTCGTGCCGTCCGGCGGCATGACCGGCGTGAGCCGCAAGCTCTCCGAACGCGAACGTAGCCGGCTCAAGGGCATCGTCTCCAAGATCGCCCCGAAGGATATGGGTGTCATCATCCGTACCGCAGCCGAGGGCGCCTCCGAGGAAGCCATCGTCAAGGATCTTGAGTCTTTGGTTCGCCAGTGGGAGCGCATCAACGCCAAGCGTGAGGAATTCTGGCATGGCAAGCGCCCGAAGCTCCTGCAGGGCGAGCCCGATGTGGCTATCCGTGTGGTGCGCGACATCTTCAACGATGACTTCGGCAAGCTCATCGTCGAAGGTGACAAGGTCTACGGCCGTATCGAGGAGTATCTCGACACCATGGCCCCCGACTTGAAGGATAAGCTGGAGAAGTGGGACCCGGCCGAGCATGAGGGCAAGGACGTGTTCGACAAGTGGCAGATCGACTCCCAGCTCAGAAAGGGCATGGAGCGTCAGGTCTACCTGCCGTCTGGTGGGTCGATCGTCATCGACCGCACTGAAGCCATGACCACCATTGATGTGAACACCGGCCGCTTCATCGGCAAGGGCAAGTCCCTTGAGGAGACGGTGACGCGTTGCAATTTGGAGGCCTCTGAGGAAATTGCACGTCAGCTGCGACTGCGCGACATCGGCGGCATGGTGATGATTGACTATGTGGATATGGTCATGCCCGCTAACCGTGACTTGGTGCTGCGCCGTCTAGTCGAATGCCTGGCGCGTGACCGGACCAAGCATCAGGTGGCCGAGGTCACCTCGCTTGGTCTGGTGCAGATGACCCGTAAGCGCATCGGTCAGGGCCTGGTCGAGGCGTTCTCCGAGGAATGCCCGACTTGCAAGGGTCGTGGCTTTATCCTGCACGATCAGCCGACTGTTTCCGCCGACTACGATGACCCGTACGCATTGCGCGGCGGTGATCCGTTCGTCAAGACCAACAAGCATGGTCGAGGCACTGCCCCAGCTCCGGAACCGGCCGGCTCCAGCGCTGATGTCAAGGCCAAACTGGCCCAGATTGCAGCTGCTGCCGTGGCCGCCAACAACACCGAGGAGGAGTAGCATTAGACAAATGTTTCATGCGGGCATATCCTCGGTCGCGAAAAGCCGGGGTGTGTCGTGCTTGACACGCAGATAAAAACCATTTGCTTTAGTCCGCGTGTAGGTGTAAATTCGAAACTCGGTGTCTGACCGCAGGCTCGGTGCGTGTTGGGCAAGGTAGCTTTCCAAAACATAAAAGGAACGAATATGTACGCGATTGTGAAGGCCGGTGGCCATCAGGAAAAGGTCGAGGTTGGCGACACCATCCTCGTGAACCGTCTCGACGCCAAGAAGGGCGATACCGTGGAGTTTCCGGTTGCTCTCCTGGTCGATGGCGCCAAGGTGACCCTTGCTGCCGCCGATCTGGCCAAGGTGTCCGTCAAGGCTGAGGTTGTGAACGACGAGGCCAAGGGCCCGAAGATCAACATCCAGAAGTACAAGAACAAGACTGGCGTTGCTCGTCGCAAGGGTCACCGTCAGCCGTTGACTATCGTCAAGATCACGGCGATTGCCTGAGTTATAGAAAGGACCATGAATCATGGCACATAAGAAGGGTGCGTCCAGCTCTCGTAACGGTCGCGATTCGTCGCCTCAGTACCTCGGCGTGAAGAAGTTCGGCGGCGAAGCCGTCGTGGCCGGCAACATCATCGTCCGCCAGCGTGGCACCAACTTCCACGCGGGCCAGAACGTCGGCATGGGCAAGGATCACACGCTGTTCGCCCTCGCTGATGGCTCTGTGAAGTTCGGTGTGCGCCGTGACCGCAAGGTCGTTGACGTCATCGCTGCCTGAGCGATATAGCGTTAAGCTTTTCAAGCCGCGCCCGTAAGGACGCGGCTTTTTTGTAAGGTAATCAATATGAGTGATTTTGTGGATCGAGTAACCGTCCATGTCCGTGGCGGCGACGGCGGCAACGGTTCGGCCGGTATTCGTCGCGAGAAGTACAAGCCGTTGGCCGGGCCGAACGGCGGCAATGGTGGCGACGGCGGATCCGTGGTATTCGTGGCCGACCGCAACGCCACCAGCCTGCTTGACTATCGGTTCATGCCACATCGCACTGCCGGTAACGGCACGATGGGTCTGGGTGACAACAAGGATGGCTCCAAAGGCGAGGATCTGATCCTCCCCGTGCCGTGCGGCACTGTGGTGTTTGAAGCGCGCGGCGAGCAGGGCAAGACCAAACATCCTGGCGAGCAGCTTGCCGATTTGCGCCATGAGGGCGACCGCGTTGTCGTTGCGCAAGGTGGTGCCGGTGGTTTGGGCAACATCGCACTGGCCAACAAGACCCGTCGTGCTCCTGGATTCGCCCTGCTTGGCGAACTGGGTGAAGAGCGCGATGTGATTCTGGAGCTCAAGTCCATCGCCGATGTGGCGTTGGTGGGCTTCCCATCCGCCGGCAAATCGTCCCTGATTGCGGCGATGAGTGCCGCCAAGCCGAAGATCGCCGACTACCCGTTCACCACGCTGGTGCCGAACCTCGGCGTTGTTATCGCCGGCGATTCCCGGTACACCATCGCCGACGTGCCCGGCCTGATTCCGGGTGCGTCAGAAGGCAAGGGGCTGGGTCTGGAATTCCTGCGCCATATCGAGCGCACGGAGATCATCGCCCATGTGATTGATTGCGCCACGCTGGAGCCTGATCGCGACCCGATGTCCGACTATCAGGCGCTGGAAAACGAGCTTGCGCTCTACGCCGACAAGCTGGAGTTGCCGCTGGGTGCGATTCCGATTCCCGAGCGTCCGCGTATCGTCATCCTGAACAAGATCGATGTGCCCGAGGCCAAGGAACTTGCCGAATTCGTGCGTCCGGAGTTCGAGAAGCTCGGACTGAAGGTGTTCGAGATTTCCACCGCGTCCCATGAGGGATTGAAGGAGCTGAACTTCGCCTTGGCTGAACTGGTGCATGAGATGCGCGAGGAAGTGGCCAGCCGCGAGGAGGCCGAAGAAGAAGCCCGCGTGGTCATCAAGCCTCTTGAAAGGACCGGTCGTCGTCCTCGCCGCGCTGACGAGGGCGGCAACGCACTCGACTTCACCGTGGAACGCCGTGAGCTCGGCAACGGCGAGGTGTTCTACGAGGTTCGTGGTGCCAAGCCGGAGCGTTGGGTCATGCAGACCAACTTCGACAACGACGAGGCCGTGGGCTACCTGGCCGATCGACTGGCCAAGCTCGGCGTGGAAGACGAACTGCGCCGCAAGGGCGCTCGTCCGGGCGATGAGATCCGCATCGGACGAGGCGATCGCATGGTGGAATTCGACTGGGATCCGACCATCTCCGCCGGTGCCGAAATGCTCGACGGCTCCAACCTTGGTGCACGCGGCAAGGATTTGCGTCTTGAAGAGCAGGATCCGCGCGCTCACCGCCGCTCCAATGCCGAACGTCGTGCCCAGTACCACGAGATGATGGATGCCCGTGCGGCTGTGCGCGATGCGATGATGGCTGAACGTAAGGCCGGCCACTGGGCCGACCCGACCGTCGATGATGATCGCCACGATGAGACCAGCCTGTTTGGTCACGGCGAATCCGCCGACGATAGCGCATCGGAAGAATAATGAAGTTGCTCCCGCTGGCGGGAGCTGCCGAGCACAGCGAGACGGGGGGTAGTCCTGGTCGGCTGCAGATTGACAGCTCCACCGTCGGAGGCGGAATTGGAAAGCAAATGAGCACACCAAGTCAGGCCGAGGTACGGCGCATGATCGCCGCTGCCGGCACTATCGTCGTCAAGGTCGGATCTAGCTCCCTGATCCAGCCGAGCGGGCACCTCGACCCTGACAAGCTCGACGCTCTTACCGCCGCATTGGCGCAGGTACGGCTGATGGGTGCCCGTGTGGTGCTGGTCTCTTCCGGTGCTATCGCCGCGGGTTTTGGCCCGTTGGGCTTTGATGAGCGACCGGCTGATGTGGCTACCCAGCAGGCCACCGCCGCCGTGGGACAAGGCCTGCTGATGGCCCGCTATGAAGCTGCCTTCGGCCGGTTCGGTATTCGGGTGGGACAGATTCTGATCACCGCGGAAGACACGATTCGAGCCACCCAGTACCGCAACGTGGAACGTACGTTGGATCGGCTGCTCGATCTGGGCGTGGTGCCGATTATCAATGAGAACGACTCGCTGGCCTCCAACGAGATTCGTTTCGGCGATAACGACCGGCTGTCTGCTTTGGTGGCCAATCTGGTGCGTGCCGAAGCGTTGGTATTGCTCACCGACGTGGATGCGCTGTACACCGCACCGCCTGCTCAGCCCGGATCGCGCCGCGTGGAATATGTGCCCAACGTAATCGACGCGCTGGGCGATATCCAGGTGTCCGGCTCGGGATCCAAAGTCGGCACCGGTGGCATGGTCACGAAACTTGAGGCTGCTCGTGTGGCGGCCGTTTCCGGTATTCCTACCGTGCTGACATGCGCTTCGAATGCAGGCCCTGCAATGATGGGCGATCCGGTGGGCACGGTGTTTGCCCCGGTCAAGGCCCGTGGATCTTCGCGCCGCCTATGGATTGGTTTTGCGGCTGAACCGCGCGGCACGATTGTGGTTGATGCGGGTGCAGCCAAGGCCATTCGTGGTGGTCGGGCATCGTTGCTGGCCGCCGGCGCTCTCGATGTGCATGGCGATTTTTCCGCCGGCGATCCTGTATGGATCGATGACGAATCCGGCACGCATCTGGCCCGTGGTCTGGCCGGCTTCGACTCCGAGGAGATTCCGCAGACTCTCGGTCGCAATACGGCTCAGCTCAAGCGATTCCTGGGCGATCAGTACGCGCATCCGCTTGTGCACCGCGACAATCTTGTACTGGTGTAAGTCATTGCGTTGAAGCTCCCCTCTGATGAGGGAGCTGATAGGCGTAGTGAGAGAACTGTGAGAGGCCAGAGCCTGCCCTCATCCACTCGCTGTATTCACTGAATCGCCGCGATAAACGTATCCAGCGAGCCAGTGCCCTGAATGCGCACGCGTGGCAAGTTCATGGGATCGGCACCAACATCGGCCCAGCCATACTGAGTGGTAAACGCGGCCAATGTGCCGGTCTCCCTGACCGCCTCAATCGCGTCCGGCGTGGTATCGCCGAACGGATAGGCAAATGCCTGCAAGGAGCCGGTTACCTGCTCCGACTGCTTGAGATCATCCACAATCTCCTGATGGCTCATTGCGCTGATGCGTCCGCCGTGGCCGACCGTGCCGCCGGCGCGGTGCATGTCGAACGAATGCGATTCATACTCAAGATATGGCGTGGCGTAGGTCTTCATCTTGTTCAGTGCCTCGCCATCGGCCCCTATGATGAACGATGTGGCCGGCACCTTGTACTTGGCCAGCAGCGGGGTGCCGTACTGGAAGAAGTGCGGCTCGCCATCATCGAAAGTCATCACGATGCTGTTCTTGGGCAGGCTGTGCTTGCCATCGATGAATGCGCGGACCTCGGGCCAGGACGGGTAATAGAAATTGTTCTGCGTCAGGTATTGCAGCTGCGGCTCGAGTGACGTGGTCGGAATCCAGTTCGCGTCAACGTCTGCAGGCGGATTCGCCGGGTCGTAGACATAGTGGTACATCAGCACGGGAATACCGCCGGTCTGCTTATCCATCGTGTCCACTACTTTGACCGTGCGCGTGGCGGATGCCTCATGGCCGGTCGAATCATGAACCGTGTATTGCACCGTGTAATCGCCGGGAGTGTTCGTGTCTACGGTGCCGGTAGTGACAATGTTGCCGGTCAGTACGCCGTCTTCCGGCTCGATGGCATGCGCGCCACCCTCCACATACTGCTCGCCTTTAAGCACATAGGTGGTTTCGCTGCCGTTGACACCGATGACGATGTTGCCGGGATCCAACTGCGGCACGGTTTTACGGGTAAGTGATTTATGCGCGGTGGTCGGAAGCTGCTGTTGCGTGGATGGCGCAGACTGCCGGACGAACCACCCATGCGCAACGACACCGACGGTGATTACCAAGGCCACTGCCACCACGGCTGCTACCACCAATACGGCGATACGCCGCGTGCGCTGTGCTGCGATTGCGGCAGCGGAACGGTGGCTGTCTCTTATACACATCTCCGAGCCCACGAGACGCGTAGTAA
>ERZ1694701.751-NODE-751-length-11393-cov-13.910566_pt1 | contig 11393 bp, 9 predicted proteins | sample MGYA00581721_ERZ1694701 | MGnify/ENA primary metagenome ERZ1694701 (study PRJEB42213, sample SAMN07424528) | human gut metagenome | biome: ENVO:00009003; feature: ENVO:2100002; material: ENVO:00002003 | host: Homo sapiens | place: USA | collected 2014 ...
ATTACTACGCGTCTCGTGGGCTCGGAGATGTGTATAAGAGACAGCTATTATAACAACAGCATTATTCATTACAAACAATTTATCTATATTACTCAATAAGACTTTTTACATTATCCACATAAATAACTACTATCTTGGCCCTATAAACCTATCTCCATTAAAATGAATCATATGATCTGGATTTTCTGCTATCCAAACTTCGGTTTCCCATGCAATATCAGCCACATGTTTCTTGAACTCTGATCTATCAGGAAAAGCAGTAACATATACTTTCCCCGCTTTGCATTCTTTCGTGAAATCTTCCAGCTCGATTACACGTTTGGGAGATACCGGCCCATGCGAAGTAACCACTTCGATTAGGAATAGCCACTCTTTATTACCGTCATAAATGACAATATCCGGCAGTTTGCTGTGTTCTGTGATCGGAATGCCAATTTCTTTTAAAAGCTCCTTGTTACAATAAAGGTCTTTATTGGCAGTATCACCGATATAAAGGACTTTTGCGCCTGCCGCAAAACGAGGTGCAAACTCATTAATGACCGCCGCTTGTACTTCATTATGCTTGCCCGGAGACAGTTTAAATTCCTTACCTTCAATAGTAACCGGTATCATTTCCATCTCACGGCTTTTCTCATACTCTTCAATCAATCGCCCTACCGCATCATTAAAGTTTTGGGCTTTTATTTCCCATTCTTGGGTATTGTATGATTTTATTGTTTCATAGGCTTCTTCTGTCAGTTTGTAATGGGCGTTTGGACTGTTCACCGGTAAAGCAGGATTATCTGGGTTATAATCTACGATACGTGCCTGCAAGAACTGATGAAGCACCTGCCGTCTAAAAGTTTCCCGTGTATTTGGGGCATACGGCTGCTCTTTTTTATAGTTCTCATTGACAAATGCCATAATATCCTTGCTTATTTTTAAGCTCTGGCGGGTGGAATCCGCCCAGTTGTCTTCTTCCTTTAATCCGCATAATGCAAGTAAAGTCAAAGCGGATATTTCATTCTGCTGCGCCGGAGGCAAACCCAACACTGACAATATATCTTGTGCATCACTTATTTTGCTCATATTACATAAAATATTTGTTTACAATCTTATTTACGTTCACCATAGAATAATCATTCATGGCAATCAGGTCTTTTCCGATACTTTCAATGACTTCAAGGGGAGGCATGGGCATCTCCCTCAATTCCGTAGCACTGACATTTACATTTCCATTGAATGTTCTGAAATAATTATCGAACAAGTCACTATTCAATAAGGCGGCTATCCCCATTACCTCCATACGGTTCAAGTGTCCTTTGGGACGATAGATATAGTTCAGTTTGTTTTCGATTCCTACATGTGCGCAGGAAGTCATGTTTCCAAAATAAGGTGCGGCAATTAACCGGCTATTATCGTCTTTGGAGCTGAAACGTCGCAACAGAACATAATTCTTGTTAGGTAACAAGGTGGATACAGACATTTCATTTATATGAATGAATTGAGGTTTTCCTTCCTTTACGACAGGATGATCAGCCAGCATCTTTACTACGTTATGCAACCAATATAGTGCTGCTGTTCCTTCTCCGGAGGTTTCACATAATTGTTCCTTTGAACGAAAAGCTACAACCGGGCCGGTGGAAATCTGGATATGATATTTGTTCAGGTTGCCATCCCATGATTTGAACAGCCTGATAATTTTCTCGTCTTCAAGGCTGACCGGCAAATGCAATATCAATTCTTTTGAGGTAAGGTCAATGATTTCTTTCCGCTGTACTTCTTTGATTGCAGGGGTGGCCAAGTCGGAAAGCCCCTCACTGTATGATAAAACGACATTATAATCTGCCCCCTTTTTAGGGGAACATTTCATTATAATTGTTTCCTGAAGCACATTATCTTTGGAAAACGTATCTTTCCGGGTATTGAAAAGGTGGACAAAATCTATCTGTATATGCTTAAACAGGAAATTACGGAACAAACGAAAATATCTTCCCGAAGTGAAACTTCTTGGGGTTATATAAATCATCTGACCTTGTTCCGCAAGCAATAAAGCTGATATGGCCATAAATATAGAGTATATATTAGGCTGTCCGTCTATAATGCATTGAGCCGCTTTCACCCGTTTATCCTCTTTGGAAAGTTTGAAATAGGGAGGATTGGATATGATCAAATCATATTTCTGCAAACTATCAGCCCTGCCATAAATCGTATCAGAATATAATACTGAATAATTGGATAAAATAAAGTCCTCACAATATGAACGGCAATCAATCCGGACATTATGGCGCATCCCCCATATTGTTATATATTCCAGAATTTTTTGTAATCCCGGTATAAGATTTTCATCGGTTTCGTATGTAACCAACTCTATCTGTTTTACTTTTGATTGCAAAACCAGATTCTCAATCATGGCACATGATAATATGGCAGTTCCACATCCCGGATCTAATACGGAGACAGAATCCTTATTCACACTTATTTGTTTACCCATAAAATAGGCGATAGATACCGGTGTGAAAAACTGACCGTTACTTTTCTTGAAAGCAGCAGTAACAGTATCAGTATATAACCTGCCTATTCTATCTGCGTAGTTAGTAGGCAGCTCGTTCTCATAAGGCTTTATTTCAGACCAACTTATATTCATAATTGCAAAATTAGGAAAAAACCTTTGGATTCTTCTTATGAATGTATTTTTCTTTTTTTGCAGAATCATGATAGATACTTGAGTATTGAGGGAATTAACTTTTCATATTCCGGTTTTTACGCCACGAAACTGGAATATTTTTAGATGTACACATAAAAAATGATACCCCTCCGGACCGCTGTCCTTTGGAGTATCACCATTCGAACAAGAAAAGAAACTTCATCCTGTTTCACAACTGTATGAAGTCATTGCCATGACAAACACCAATACGCAGTTTGGGATTTCCTGCCTCACGGCAGTAGTTTCACCGGTACAAAGCAAAAACATGGACTTATTCTTTCGGCAGCGGATAGCTCTCGGACAACTTGTCCTCACGTGCCTGCCGTTTTATCTCGTTCTCGTCGAAGTTGTTGCGGATGAACTCGTGCAAGTCTGACTCCTTGTAATATGTCTTGTGATATATCGAATAGAACTTCAACACCCCGTTATTCCGGTATCGTTGCAGCGTGCGTTTGCTGATGCGCAACAACAGGCATACCTCCTGATTGTCGTACAGACGCTCTCCGTTCAGGTAGTTCAGGTGCTTTTCCCTCGTTTCCGCCTTGTCCAGCTTCCGTGAGATGCGGTACAGCTCACCCATGATACGTTCCATCCATGCTTCAAATTCCGTTTTATCTACTAACATACGCTTTCCTCCTTAAAAGTTCCCGATAACATAATGGCTCTGGTTATCGGATGATTTCAGAATGATTTCTTTCTCACGCATGAACCTGATGTAGCTTTTCGCCGTGCGCTCCTTCACTTCCAGTATCGACTGGATTTCTTCCGCAAGCTCCACATAAGTAACAAAGCGCCTCCGGCTGAATACCTCTTTGGCCACCGCTACAAGCTCATCCTCTTTGCGCTTGTCCTTTTCCTCTTTCGGCTTTTCGCCCAGATAGACGTGCATGGCCTTTTCCTTATCCCACGAAAACTGCATGATAGGCACATCCAGCGGACTTCCATCCCTTACTTTCAGAGCCTTCACCACCGATATGGCCGGATCGCTGTCCTTCTCTATGGAAAGGATTGCCGCAGCCTTCCGCTGCAACTCGCTTCCCAAGTGTCCCCTCAGCTTCAGCCCGTTGGGGATAAAATGCAGTACCGTAACGATACACGTCTTGTAGATACCGGCCAGCCGGTACAGTTCTTCCACGACGGCTATGCTCTCCGCTTCATCGTTGGCGCATTTTATCAAATCCGCAATCCCGTCTATCACCACCAGATGAACACCGCCGTATTGATAATGGTACTTGTCCAAGCTCTGGATAATGGAAAGCAGGCGTTCTTTCCGGCTCATTCCCATAAGACAATACGCCTTGAACCATTCCGGCATCGCCTCACGTCCGCAGCGCCGCAGTAGGTTGCTGATATTCTTATAAAGCTGCACTTCGCTCTGTTCCGTGTCATAGAACAGGACCGCCTTGTTCTTGCTATTTTCGTGAAGCGTAACGCCCAGCGCATCCACATCCGTTCCGGAGGGACGGATAGCACCGGCAATCAACGCAGCCACATAGTTACTTTTTCCCGTGCCTTCTCCGCCGGTGACACAAAGCAGGTTGCCTTGAGTTCCGAGAGGCACGTCATTTACCGATACGATCATCTGTGCAATGGGAGGCGGGTTGTTGAAATCCACCTCGCAGGATTTTAATGCCGACATGGTTTCACTGTATAAGGTTTCCAGATAGTCCAGAAAAAGTTTTATCAAATCCTCACGGCTGTTTCCCAGCATAAAGTAGTCCGAGACATCCTTCTCCGTCTTTATACCGGCAAGCGGGAGCAACAACCGTTTAACCCCGTATTCTTTCAGTTCCTCTTCACGCTTCGCCGAGCTTTTCAGCCCGATGCTGTCCACATCATAGAGGAGGATGATATGTTTGAACCGGAACGAAAGCCGGTGTATGACAGCCGCAGGGATAAAAGCCGTTTCCGAATTGAAACAGATCGCATGGAAACCGTGTGCCGCCAGACTCATCACGTCCTTTTCCCCGCCTGTGATAAAGAGCAGATCACCTTTTGCCGGCAGCTGGTCCAGCCCGAAACAGTAGTTGTCGCCAAAATCACCGGCGTACAGGAATCGCATTTGTGAACATGGACGGTAAACCTTGATATGCTGTTTACCCATATATCCGAACATCGGTTCATCGACGCTTGTCATGCAGGAAAAAGGCTTCTTTTCCTGGTTCTCGCTGCTGAACTTCTTCAGCGATACCGTCCGGTACGCTTTCAGAACATTCTCCCCGATTCCCGATTTACCCCAAAAGGCAAGTTCCGCAACCGTAAAGGGCTTTTGCACGACAGTATAAGGCCGGACGCTTTTCGCTTTCGGTTCTTCCGATACCACTTCACTCTTTTGTGACACTTTGCTATGGCTCACATGATATCCCTCATGTGCGGACAGCCCCAAATGCAGATCACGGTTTATCATTTCCATGATCTCGACAAACTCTTTAGGCTCCTTGCAGTTAAGGCCGTTCAGCCTGCCCACCAGCTCAAAGCAGTCCCCCGAATAATCCTCGTTCCCGAAATCCTTCATTTTAAACACACCGGCCTTACGTTCATAATAAATATTGCACGAAGCCTTCGTATCCTTATAAAAAGGGTTCAGGAAGTTCTTTCCCACCTTGAAGTCCACCGGCAGGTAATAGCGGAATACGGAAATGCCCTTTTCCGTCATTTTCAGTATATCATCCTTTCTTATCATTGCCGATTCTCGTTAGGTAGTTCTTGCGAAAATCCTCCAATGTTTGAGGTTTGCACCGAATGGTACGCTCTTCCAGACAGCGTTCGACTTCCGACAGCTTGTACATACACCGTCCACGCAGCATGGAGTAGCTGATCAGGTGTTCATCCCTCAGGCGTTGCAATGTGCGTGTACTGATGCCTAACGCTTCCGCCAGTTGATTGCTGTCCAGCCAAGCCTCCTTTTTTTCTTCCGAAGGCAACTGCGCTGCGGCTACATACTCTGCGATTTTTTCTATCTTCCCTACAAGCGCTTTATACGCTTCGCTTTCAAATGTAATAACTTCCATAACAAACTTAATTTTCAATGTTTGCTGCAAAAGAATAACAATAAAAGGCAGCGCATGGGATACTATACGTGTACTACACCATGATTTTTTCGGTTCAGCGCAAAAGGAGGGGAACCGCTTCACATAAACGGCGGTATCGAGGCGGACGGCAAGGCTGTAGGACTGATGCAGCATCCGCCCGGTGCAAGGGGCAAACCTATCCATATATATAGGTTCGCCCCTTGCACTGGGGATCTTTTTTAAAGATTTAATAATCAAATGTTTGGAAAATAAAAAGTAATGCTCTATCTTTGCGGCATCAGAGAACGGCTGACAAACGAATGCCTCTCACTGACAACAAGCGTTCCTATAAATCGTTACTAATTCGTTACGGTACAATTTTTCAAGGTTTACAAGAGCTTATAAATCAAAGATATAGACCGCTACGGTGAAAACCCCAGGCGGATCACCAAGAAGCTGGACAAAACCAGACAAAGAAAAGACAACTCCTACAATATCAAGGTATTGCAGGAGTTTTTTCTTTGTATAAAGTCCGTGACCTAAGACACGAAATGGTCACAAAAAGACATACTTTCGTGACCAATTCGTGACCTGTCCGACCTTTCGGATTTTAGGTCACGGAATGTCTGAAATTGTCGGTTTGTTGTCTTGATTTGTCCGTACTGCAAATATCTCATTTTCAGTTCATCAATTTAATTTTGTAACTAAAAAAGAGATTATGAGAAGTACTTTCAAGCTACTCTATTTCGTCAAACGAAATGCAGTAAAGAAGAACGGCAACGCACCGATTATCGCACGTATCACTATCGACCAAGTTGTAGCCCAGTTCAACACCAAACTGGAAATAAATCCGGCTCACTGGAGCGTGAAGTTAGGCAAGGCTTCCGGCAGAACCGCAGAAGCCGTACATATCAATTCTATGCTGGAAAGCATCCACAGCACGGTACCCCAACAAGACTAAATGGTTGATTTATAATATTGAAGCAATATAATACTGGCGAAAAGAAAAACAGAAGTTTGTCATTTACTATCCTTCGTCCATTCGTTTGACTAAGCTGTCTTGCAAACGGCTAAGATATGCCGTCCAATCCTTCTTCCGTTCTTTCATGGCAATATAAGCGGCATAATAATCGCCTAACTCCATTTAGAGCACCGTACTGAGAAAATTCATCATTTCTTTTATTCCCACGTTGCCATTGTTAATGCCACCCGAAGAAACAAGGTTGAGAAATTCAGGTCTTTATCGAATTGTGCGCTATCGGTACATAGGCGTAAATCAAACTTTCCACGAACAACATAATATTCATCATACAAGGTCGAATGAAAACGATAATATTGGTAAAAGTCCAGATTACGGTTAAAGAAGCAGGTCAGGTTATCCAGTTCTTTACTTAATATAGTTTCTGATTACATCATTACTACCATCGGGGCATTGTGTTTCTATCCGATAAATCTTATAGAAGGAATGAATTTGCAGTTTTGTTTTTAAATCATTGAGAACCGCTTGCAAACGACGCACTATTGAAAGAAAAGTTTCAACAATATCATAACCGTAGAGGTCGATTTCAGATATATTGACCTCTATTTCAGCTAACATGTTATTAACCAGTTCTTTCATTTTACTACTTTAATAGTTTTGTAAATTTAGACTCAGTACAAATACTTAAATCCGTAGTTACAAACTTCCCATTGTAAAAAAGAGAAAATATAGTAGCTGGTGTAGGAGAGTTTTGTGCTTGCTCTCTCGTTTCCAATTTAATTACTTTCAAAGGAATATTTATTTCTTGCGCAAGAACACGCAACACTCCATTTACATAATAATCCGTATATGGGCAACGATTAGAATAATAAGCCACTATTCCCAGTTTGTCGGGGCATTCTCCACTTTTGACGCAATCATTAAAATATGGAACTGCACTATTCTCATGAAAACTCATTACCAACAATGAAAATCCATTTGGAAGTTTTTCTATTTCCTTAAAGCCATGTTGCAGCAACCATTTCGTATCACTCATAAAATGGTTCTTTTTTGTACCTACAACAGTAACCAATCCATTTTTTTGTTGCTTTTTTGCATCTTCAATCACAAATTGGAGCAAATTATATCCATGCCCTTGACCTTTATACTGCCCTGAAACCCAAAAACAATTAATCATTAAATAATTAGGGGCAGTAACCGGAAGCCACGCATATTCAGCAGGAACATATTCTATAAAAACTTTGGCTCGTGCATCAAGCCGCCTAAAAACATAGCCATTAGCAAATTCCTTTTTTAGCCATTCCTTTTTGGACTCATATCCTTCCAAGCATTTTTTGTCAGAGAATGCGCAGCAGATATGTTCTTTATCTATATTATCCTCTGTTAGAGTTATATATTTAGGTAAACTATTTTCCATGCTTTTATTTATTTTATCGGTATGTAGATTTTTGTGATACTCTCTTTTTTATTTTCTTTTGAATAATTGATATACTCCTCAAAAGACATCCCATGACGAAGTGAATATTCTTGGCTTACGTTAATGATGTTATACCAGTCCTGCAAATCTGTATAATACCCCTGCAACGTATAGACCGCATATTTACCTTGTGGTAGCCGGATTGTACCAAATTCACAAGTAGGCATAATTTCCTTTTGTACCGATGCACAAGCATAGAAACGACATTGATTAGGGTTTGTCACATTAGGGTCGTCAAAACTTAACCCAATAAAACGTGTATCGGGCAGAAGTAAGTCATTGCTCTTTAAGAAATGTATCAATTTACTCCATACTGTTTCATAAGGTTCTTCCTCTCCGTACTTACCCCATATACGGATATATACTAAATTTAATCCCTCGAAATTGTAGACTTCAGAATGCAATTCGCACTCCTTTCCATCATGTTCGCACTCTTTTAATCGCATCCTTAATCTGCTGATATATGTTTTGGGAGAGATACCAAATTGTTTCTTAAATGCTTTGGAGAACGATTGCGGATTATCGTAGCCGACTAACCCAGCCAAATTCTGTAAACTCATGTCTTCAGTTTGCATATATAGTACAGCTCGTTCTACTCGTTGCCTCGCCACATAAGAGTATAATGGTTCATCCAAAGCAGAACTCATCATACGGAGCAATTGCCGTTGAGACATATTTACTATGTCGGCTATTACATTCAATTGCAATGGCTGATGCAGATTAAAATTTATGTAATCAATTACTTGATTGACTTTCTGTTTGTATATATTTTCAGTGCTACTTTTCATCTATAACGATATAATTTGCAAATATATAGAGTTCATACAAATGTATGATTGTCCAATCTCGCCAATTTTAGAAATCTTAGGTTACGGTTTTAGGAGGTTATGTCAAAACGTTGGCACAACCTCGTTTTTTTAAAGGCATCTACGACGTAATGAGTTGGCTGGAAACTTTATAAGCATACCGATGCTTCAGAACAAAAAGCAGAATCACAATGATTGTCAAAGCCTCCGAGAGTGGCATTGCCAACCAGATTCCCGACACACCCAAGAACTTCGGCAACAAAATAAAACTCGGAATAAGGAAAACAAAGCCACGCAACAAAGCAAAAATCGTAGCTGGCTTTATTCTTTCAACACTCTGAAAATAACCTACCACAGCAATATTCACAATGAAAAAGACAAAGCCGCTTGCAAAATAGGGGAAACCGTGTATCGCTATCTTCGCCGCTTCACTGTCAAGACTGATGAAAAGGCCAACCAGCAGATAAGGATAAACAGTGAATGCCACCGTTGCAACCACACCGCAGACCACAGCCGTCAGCAACGCAATACGTTCCGCCGTCATCACTCTTTCCTTGTAGCCCAGTCCGAAATTATAGCTGATAATAGGCTGGGCAGATTGTGCAATAGCATTACCTACCATGAAAACAAAAGGAATATAATAGCACGCTATACCGAATGCCCCTACGCCATCGTCCCCCAGATAGGACATAAATACCTGGTTCCCGACGAACATAAGAACAGCAAGCGTTGCCTCTCCCAATAAGGCAGAAGGACCGATACGGCACTGGTAACCAATATTCCGCACGGAAAGCCGCAGGCTCTTGACACTCCATTTGAGTGGTTGTAAACGCAAATGCCGAGCATAAAACAGTAGATAGACCATCGCCACCAGTCCGCCGGCCATGATGCTGATGGAAGTGGCAAATGCTGCTCCCATGACTCCCCAGCCAAAAGGAAAGATAAACAGCCAGTCGAGCACCACATTGATTACAGCCGTAATCAGGCTGCACAACATAGCCAGCTTTGGAGCACCGTCCAGACGAATGACGAACAGCGGCACCGTTATCCATATCTGAAAGACCCATGACGGAACAAACCACAGCAGATAATCCGTCACCATAGGCAACAGATGTTCGGAAGAGCCGAGCATCCGGGCTGTTTCTGCCGGAAAAGCCATCATCAAAGCAGAGGGTATCAAAGCAACAATCGTTACAAACAGTAATGCTTGTGTCACATTCAACCGAGCAGACTTGCTTTTGCCTCTCGACAATTGGATAGAAGCGACCACAGAACACCCGGCACCAACCATAAGCCCGATTCCCGTAAAAAGCATCAGTAAAGGGACACAGATATTTACGGCCGCAATCCCGTCGCTACCTACTCCATGCCCGACAAATATCCCGTCAATCGCTGTTACGGCCGACATACTGAGCATACCCAGCAACGTAGGAACAAAATATTTCCGAAACAATGTAAACACATTCAGTGTACTCAAATCAATTGCATCTCTTTTCATGTTCAACTATATTTATAGGTTATTGTCTTGCCCAAAAGCAAAAAAATGCCGGATAAAATGATTGGTTTTACCCAGTCATCTTATCCGGCATTTTTACAGCCCTCCGATGAGGATTACAAAACTCTTTTGGTTTTCTAATTCGCGTGCAAAGGTGGGACTTATTTTTCAAGTATCCAAATACTCATGATTTCTTTCACTGAAAAAACAGCAAAACATGAACATTATCCACTACCATATCACTCTTTTGAAGGTAGACACACAGCCAATGAAAGACAGCCTATCAGTCTTTCATTGCTCTAACATAGGCTGTCAATACACTGAATAAATGATAGTTAGACATGCGCACTATTGTGGTACGGCTTCTCCACAAGCATGAAGAAGCCGTACCACAATAGTGAAGAAGTTGCATCACAACCGTGCACAATAGTCATTAATAAGCTTTTAGTAGAAGAAAGAGCTGTTCTTTGCGGAAAGAAGACCAGCCATTTGCACAAGAAAAAACAGCATGCAAGCAAAGTTTGCCTACATACTTGCATGGCATCTGCTTACATATCGTAAAACGCGGTATAACAAACAATTAGAAAGCGCCATGCAAGCATGTAAGCAAAATGTGTGGTAAACCTATTGTATATCTTTTCATTTTGCGACGACTCCATAGTAAACCATGTTATCAATACGCTTCTGATAAATCTGGTTATTCTGCAGCAGATACCCCAAGGCCAAACACAAATCCACATCCCTGAACTTCGTCAGTTTCTGTAATTCAAAGATTGTACACTTCTTAAGATTGCACAGAATGGAATATACCATTTTCATATTATTGGTCGCCTTCTCAATATTCTTCATATTATTATCTTATTATTAGTTCCTTTCTTAAAATGATATCCTATATCTGTCTCTTATACACATCTCCGAGCCCACGAGACGCGTAGTAAT
>ERZ1694701.752-NODE-752-length-11356-cov-31.956641_pt1 | contig 11356 bp, 10 predicted proteins | sample MGYA00581721_ERZ1694701 | MGnify/ENA primary metagenome ERZ1694701 (study PRJEB42213, sample SAMN07424528) | human gut metagenome | biome: ENVO:00009003; feature: ENVO:2100002; material: ENVO:00002003 | host: Homo sapiens | place: USA | collected 2014 ...
CTTCTAATTATAGCAAAAGGAGGTTCTTTTTCTACCGTTTCAACGCTACGGCTCTTTTCTTCCACAAGCTTAGCTTGTGGTTTTCTATATGAATGCAATGCCGGAGCGTCCTCAGACGCTCCGGCATTGCTCTATTCACAAAAATATCGTCCCGTCTGCCCGGCAGCCTTTACTTCTTTTCCCGCAGCTGTTCCAGATAGCCATCGGCCTTGATGGCCTCTGGGGTGAAGGAGTTATTCTTCCACCAGTTCACAAGGGCGGCGGTCACGGTCAGGCCGGTGGTCACCAACTGTTCCACGGTGGAGCTCTCGATGGGCAGCACAGGCTTGCCGCAGGCGCTCAGCACCTGATTGGTCAGTGCCAGCGCCAGCGCAGCCGTGCGCGCCAGCGTAGCAGCAGAAATTTTGCAATGGGTCTCGTTCATAGGTTCAGTTCCTCTCTTTCTCTAAATCTGCGATGCGGTGGTTAGCCACCTTCATCTGTTCTTCTAAAATGGGTACGCGGCGGGCAAAGTTGTTATGCTCCCGCACCTCCCGGGTCAGTTCCTCCAGCTTTGTGTCGGTCACCGCTTGGCTTTTTCCGTTGGCGATCAGCACGCCGATCAGGGTCACCGCACCTGCGATGATGGCTGAGATGATGCTTGTCATCGCGTTCACCCCCTCCACCGGGCTTTGTCTGCCCGGGTATCCACGTGCACCCAGCCGGTGGCTCTACCCGCCTTCACCGGGTAGCGTCCTACGCCGCCCCAGTCCGGCATCAGGCTTTCGGCGTAGGCGGCTACGTCCTCCACGCTCACGCCCTGTACCCGGATGTCTGCCGCCCGGCCCAGCAGGTGCTGGCTGCTCTTGGCACCGCCCACGGCTGCGTTATGCGCCGCCGTCCGGTAGCCGCTGGTAATGGTCACCGCCTTGCCAAAGTGCTCCCGGATACACTGGAGCAGCAGCATCAGCGCATCGTCCACCATAACGGTGTCGCTGCCGTCCCGGCAGCGCAGCTCCCGCACCTTAAAGTCCGGTGCAAGCAGCTTTGCCCCGTCCTTGGCAAGGCTGTACTTTCGGATCATCTCTCTGCCTCCTTTCCGCATCACAGTCCCCGCATCCAGTTCTCAATGATGGTGCTGCGGTACTCATGCGCCCGCAGACCCGGATGGCCGTTGTAGAGGGCAAGCTGAAAGGCATCGTTGCGCAGCTGCTTTGCCGTAGGGCTGGCGTCCGCGCGTCCTGCGCTGTGTGCGGTCAGCAGCAGCGGGTGCTGCTCGTCGTTCAGGTCCAGCACCGGCACGCCCCAGTAGGCGCAGATCTCCTTCACCGTTGTCCGGTAGGCTGCACTCATCCATCCGTCCGCAAGAATCACGCCCAGCTTCGCGTAGGGGATGTTCTTCATCAGATACTCAAAAACGATATTGTACGCGCCCCACACCGTTGCGTTGGTGGTATCTGTTTTAGTGCCGACAATGGCGGTCGGGTCAAAGCCCTGTGCCGTGTCCGGCTCGCACTCGTTCAGGCCGAACATCAGGGTGATGTAATCCGCATCCTTCGGTACGGCCTTGTACCGCTCCACCGAGAACGGCGAAAGCCGCCCGGTGATATTGGTGAACACAGAGCCGCTCACAGCCTCGTTCACCAGCGTCATGTCGTTGCGCTTTGCGATCCACCACGGGTATGTTTTCCATGCCTTCAGCTTCTGGTCGTAAAAATCCGAGTTCGTGCCGGTGTTGCCGGCAGCATCCGTGTAACCGGTCGCGTCGCCTACGGTAAAGCTGTCTCCGCAGGCCACATATTTCTTCCCGTACAGCACGTTGCCGCTTGCTGTACCGAGGGGATCACCATGTACATCATAGATCATACCGTGCCCTCCTGAATGAACTTGTTGATCTTCGTATCGCTCAGCAGTCCTTTGTACACCTTACACTGGTACAGTGTGCCGTCCCAGCAGCGGGTCATCTCGCCGCCATTCGTGCCCGGAGCACCACCGATCAGCAGGCTCTCCGGCACGTCCGTAAGGGTATGTTTGGTTACCTTCCAGCCACTCAGCGTGCAATGGGTGCTGCCGCCGCGATACTTCTGGCCGTCCAGCTGGATCACGTACCGTGTGCGGGTCTTGAGGTGTGCAACGCTGTCCGATAGCGTCACGTCGCAATAGTCGTAATAAGCAATACTGGTGGTGCCGTTGTTGGGGTTCAGATTGATGTTGATACCCGGCAGATTGAAGTTATCGCCGGTTTCGGTCATGCAGTGCACAAACACGATCCATGCTTTGTCGTTAAAGCGGTCGCTGGCCTTTGCATCCAGCAAAATGGTGTACTGCGGTGTCTCAGTGCCCGCGTGCTCCAGCATCTTTACGCCGGTATCAATGCCCTTTGTCAGTGCCGTTTCACCGGGCAGGTCGTAGAGCAGCTGCGCCGTCTCCACCTCTGCCACCGTCACCGTACAGCTTGCACTCTTGCCGCCTGCGGTGGCAATCACGGTGCAGTTGCCCGCTTTGATACCCGTCACCACGCCGTTTGCCACCGTGGCAAACCCGGCAGGTGCAACGCGCCACACCACTACATGGCTGGTGGCGTTTGCGGGCAGCACGGTAGCCGTCAGGGTCTTGCTTTCGCCCTCGTTCAGGGTCAGGGTGCTGCTGCTCAGGCTCACGCTCTGCACCGGAATATCCTGTGCACTTCTGCCCCACTCTACACGCAAGGCGTTCAGGGTATCTTGTGCATCGCTGGTTTTGTAGGCTGCATTCTCAAACAGGTTCAGCAGCAGCGCTTTCGCAGTTTCACTCACTCCCTCGCCCGGGTCGCCCTTATCGCCCTTATCGCCCTTTACCCCTGCGGCTGCCGCAATGCCCGCTTCCATGTGGTTCAGGTGGGCAGCCGTCAGAGTCTGGCCGTCCACAAAATTCTGTTTTATGTAGCTCATATTAACTCCTTCCAAGGATCATTCTGCCCAGCACCGCAAGGCTCAGCCGGGCAGTCGTCTTGTTTTCCGGCTTTTCCGGCTGCGTGATGCCCCACAGCGCCGCCAAGCGGTCATAGGCGGCCATGGCTGCATCATTGCCCGCCGCCAGAAGCCGCAGGATCGCCAGCAGTTCCCGCTTTTCCGCGGTGGTAATGCCGCCGGTTCCCAGCAGCCCTACCAGCGCCTCCCACGCCGGGGTGTCCGGTGCAGGCATCGCGCCCTCTGCCGTGCCGCTGTTGGCGCATACCTTGCACCGCACATCGGCGCTTGTCACAGTACGGCTGCCGTCCGTACCCTCAAAGGTGATACAGCCTGTGCCGGGCACTGCCGTCACCGCCGCCGGAACGGTCAGCACACCGTTTTCCACCAGCGTGGCCGCGCTTGCACCGGGGGTGTGCCAGTGGGCGCATACCGTCAGCCCCTTCCACTCGCCCCGCTGCTCAATGCGCAGCCGGTAGTTGCCCCGGTTGCCCGCGTACCCCAGCAGCAGCTGCCCGCCGGGCACTGCTGCCGCACCGTTGCGCTCCAGCCGGATGGTCATCTCATTCATGCTGCACCCCACCCTTACACATACTGGTAGCCCTCTACGTTAAAGGGGTACTCAAAGCTGAGGCTCGAGTCCGTTCTCACAACGCCGATACTCAGCACGCCGCTGTCTGCAAAGCTCATCCGCACAGGCGCTGCACCGCTGCACTTGACGCCGTTGCTGAAGTCATAGCTTACACCGCCCACCATGGCCACCGCCGTGCCGCCCCGCACAATGCGGGTACTGCCGTACTCCGCAGCAGCGGCGACTGGGTTCGTGCCGTTTTCTGCCGTGGGTGCCACCATCCGCACCACAATGTAATCCACCGTCTCCGGCACAGTCAGGCTCGTTGCGGCCTTGCCCGCAGTGCCCGCACCGGTGTAGACCAGCTTTCCGTCCATGTCCATCATCCTTTCCAGTCGTTTCAGTTTTTCGGTCAGGCTAAAGCCCAGCACCGTGTCAAGGTTTTCCGCTGTCACTTCCAGCGTGCCGTCCGCGCTCACAGTCAACCCCCGCCCGGCCTTCACGCCGCCCAGCACGGCTGCGGTGGCACACGGCAGTGTGTAACCCGTGCTGAATTTCCGGTCTGCCTCCGCCTTGGAATAAAACCGGTCGTCCGCACCCAGCTGCAACAGTGCTGCCGTCTTTTCCTGCGCCGACCAGCTTGCTGCCCCGGCGGCACTGGTCAGCGCCTTTTTTACACCGTAGGGCAGCAGCGCCGGGGTCAGGGGCGCGTAGGCCTCGGTCATGCGGTCCAGCTGTGCCGCCGTGGCGGGCACGGTGGTCAGGGTAGCATCTGCCCGCACCGCAACACCGTACTGCCCGTTCGCCCGTACTGCGCCGGGCACGGCTGCTGTGGGCACGGTCTCGCTGCGCACATAGGGGCGCAGGTCCGGCAGCGGGGTGGTGTCGGTCTGTACCGCGCCGGTGGCGGTATCCACACTGAGGATGCGCACCACCTCGCCGGGCAAAGGCTGCGCCGGGAGCGGCACCGCCGCCACATCCTGTGCGTCCAAATGCACTGCGCCGCCCTTGCTGTTCACGCTCAGCACGGTGCCGTCCTTGGGCGCGTAGCTCTCGGCACGCAGCGCGGCGTCCTCCGCCCGCTTTGCGCAGGCATCGGCGTCGGTGCGGTCAGCCAGGATCTTGTCCGTAGCTTTTTGCGCCAGCGCCACCTGCACGGCGGTGTCTGCTGCGCCGTTCTCGGCGCGGCGGGCGCTCTCCGCTGCGGCGCGGGCGCTTTCCAGCACGCGGGCCACGAACTGCTCGTACACCGAGGGCGGCAGCTCCTCGCTGCCGCCGTCCGTAGGCAGGGTGGCGTACACATCGTAGCTGCCGGGGCGGGTGTAGGCGGTGTAGCCGCCGCTGCCCATGGCGGCCAGCATCCACTGTCCCCGCACGCTGCCGGTCAGGCGGCGGTCCACCGTCACGCTGCCGTCGGTGTCCAGCGGAATAGCCGCCAGCTGCACCCCATCACTGCGGCGCAGATACAGCGCCATGGTGCACCCCGCCCACGCTGCGGGCAGGATGAACTGCAGCCGGTCCACCCCCTCGGCGTTCTGTGCGCCAAGGTGCAGCCGGTGCGGCTGGGGCACAAATTCGGTGCCGCCGCACTGCTGCTTGAGGATCTCGATCTCCATGCAAAACCTCCTTTTCTGTTTGCTGTCCCGATTGTACCGCTGGAGGTGCAAAACTATCCAGAGTGTACAGAAAATGTGAAATTTTCTGCTCTTCGGCATTTTGCTAAACGGGGTTTTTGCACCGCAAATACAGGCCGTTTTCCCCTGCCGGAAGCGGGTAATTCCCTTGCAGGTTTTCTATGCAAAACCCGCGATGTGGGGCAGCTTGTTTTGAGCGCAGCGGCCACCGCTGCACCCTTATTTGCAGGAAAAAAAGCCGATGCAAATGTTAAAAATTCATGAACGAATCACCCGCAGAAAAAAGGAAAAAATCAGATGGAAACTACCTAAAAACCAAAATATCAAAGAAAACACTGTGGAATTTGCACAAAAAACAATGTTACAAATCTAACAAAGTACATGACGCAAATTTGACAGATGCTTTACGGTCTGGTAAAATAACGTTTGCGCAACGAACGTTGCAGCGTTTAAATTCTATCTGGATGAAGTAAAAAGCCGTCCTGCGTACGGCACGGCACGGGCAGATGCGGCCCGTGTCTGGGCAGTTTTGTGGTCTGCCCGAAGCGGATTCCAACCTGTAATACGATGCTCCGCTTTTTACCCAAAGAGAGCATCGTATTTGACTGTGCGGCGCTTATATCCCCAGCCGCCGCAGTCCGGGCGGCCGGGGTGCTGATGCACTGCCCGCAGCCGCGCAAAATACGACAAAGAGAGGAGTTGTCTCGTATCGCTTCCGTTAAATTGAAGAAAGCAGTTACTGCCGCAAAGCAGGCAGTATCTCCCCGTGTGCTGGCATTTTGTGTCATGGTGGTATGTCTTGTGGCTACCCTTGGCGTCACCGCTGCAAATCTGCGGCTGACCTACGTCACCGACTCCAATGGTGCACGGCAGGTCCTTGTGACCGATGCCGATGCTTCCCCCGCACAGGTCATGCACCTTTCCGGCATCCGCTCTGAAGAGGGCGATGAGGTCTACTACACCGCGTTCAGCGGCAATCTTGCCTCCCTGAACATCGAGCGCGCATTCTCCGTCAGCATCACCGCCGACGGGCAGGAGTACCCGGTCAAACTGGTGTTCGGCACTGTTGCCGATGCACTGGAGCGCGCCGGTATCACCCTTGAAGGGGACGACTACACCGAGCCGGCGCTGGATCATGTTGTGACCGCCGGCAGCAAGATCGTGGTCCATCGCGTGGACTACGAAGAGCGTGTGGAGACCCAGGCCATCCCCTACGACACCCAGTATGTCTACACCAGCCTGTACTTCCGCAACACCGGCCGCACCACCACCCTGCAGCACGGTGCAGCCGGTCAGCAGACCGTGACCACCCGCGACCGCTATGTGGACGGCGAGCTGGAGAACAGCACCGTTGTGGATACCACCACCACGGTGGAGCCCACCGACCACGTCATCAAGACCTACGGCGCAGGCGCGCCGGTGTCCCCCCTGACCGGTGCGGACGGCACCACCAACGCCCCCACCTCTTATAGCAAGGTGCTTACCGGCAAGGCCACCGGTTACTATTCCCGTACCGGCAAGGGCTCTTCCGGTCTGGGTCTGGGCTACGGCACCGTGGCTGTGGATCCGGACGTGATCCCCTACGGCACCAAGCTCTACATCACCTCCACCGACGGCAAGTTCGTCTACGGCTACGCCGTAGCCACCGACACCGGCATCGCCGTCCAGAAGGGGCAGATCCTTGTAGACCTGTTCTACGAGACCTACGCCGAAAGCGTCATCAACGGCGCCATTCAGGTCAACGTCTATGTTGTGGGCTGAGCCGTAAACAAAACACAATAACCACGCAAAGAGACCGCTGTACAAACTGTGCAGCGGTCTCTTTTGATGTGAGCGGAAAAACTTTTTTATTTCGGAGCACCGGAGCGTCTGCGGACGTTCCGGTGCTCCATTTTCACAGGAAGGGGCCCTGACCGAAACCCTTTCCCCTTTTTCGCAACGCTTTCGCCGGAACCGTTTGGCAAATGAGCAGTTTACACGATGTCGAGCTGCAAATTTTGGATGGTATGCCCACAACATACAGAGAAGTCCAGAAAATTTGTGGTAATTGTATTTGATTTTTGGACAAAAAGTCTTGCAAATCTGGTCAAAACCTTTTAATATAAAAGAGTACAAAGCTGTGGAAGCCGCTTTCGGCTTCCACACGGGGAGGAGCAGTCTATGAAACCGACCGAAGAAAAGATTCAGAGCAATACATCGGATCTGCCGGTGTACCTGTTCAAGCAGGGCAATAACTGCGAGGCTTATCGCTACTTCGGCGCACATCTGGAAACGCGGGTCGGGGAGTCCGGCGTCGTGTTCCGTGTATGGGCACCGCATGCCGCAGCCATCAGTGTGGTAGGCGACTTCAACAGCTGGAAGCCCGGCAGCCATCCCATGCACAAGGTTGATGGCGATTCCGTGTGGGAATTGTTCATTCCCGGCATGAAGGAATACGATGTTTATAAATATTGCGTGACCACCCGCGCAGGCGACCTTGTCTACAAGGCCGATCCTTACGCCTTCCACGCCGAGACCCGGCCGTCCAACGGCAGCAAGGTCTATGATCTGTCCGGCTTTGCATGGCACGACACCGCATGGCAGGCCGCACAGAAAAAGGCGGACGTGATCAACGGCCCGATGAATATCTACGAGATGCACGCCGGAAGCTGGAAGCTGAAGGAGGGCGGCAAGCCTTACAACTATTCCGAGCTGGCGGACGAGCTGATCCCGTACATCAAGGATATGGGCTACACCCATGTAGAGCTGCTGCCGGTGATGGAATATCCGTTTGACGGCAGCTGGGGCTATCAGGTCACCGGCTATTTTGCACCCACCAGCCGCTACGGCACCCCCAAGGACTTTATGGCCTTCGTGGATAAGATGCACGCCGCAGGCATTGGCGTCATCATGGACTGGGTGCCCGCCCACTTCCCCAAAGACCAGTTCGGCCTGTACAATTTTGACGGCGAGGCCTGCTACGAAGACCCCAACCCCAAGCGCGGCGAGCACAAGGAGTGGGGCACCATGGTGTTCGACTTTGGCCGCAACGAGGTGCAGAGCTTCCTCATTTCCAGCGCACTGTACTGGCTGGAGCAGTACCACATCGACGGTCTGCGGGTGGACGCCGTGGCCTCCATGCTATATCTGGACTACAACCGCAAGCAGGGCGAATGGGAGCCCAATAAGGACGGCGGCAAGGAGAACCTTGAAGCCATCGCTTTCCTGCGCAAGCTGAACAACACCGTGCTGGGCCGTCACCCCCACAAGTACATGATCGCCGAGGAGTCCACCGCGTGGCCCATGGTCACAAAGCCCGCTTCGGACGGCGGTTTAGGCTTCAACTTCAAGTGGAACATGGGCTGGATGAACGATATGCTCAGCTACATGAAGACCGACCCGCTGTTCCGCGCCGGCAACCACAACAAGGTGACTTTCAGCTTCTTCTACGCTTTCAGCGAGAACTTTGTTCTGCCCATCAGCCACGATGAGGTCGTGCACGGCAAGGGCAGCCTGCTGAACAAGATGCCCGGCGAGTATGACGACAAGTTTGCCAATCTGCGCACCTTCTTCGGCTATATGATGGCACACCCCGGCAAGAAGCTGCTGTTCATGGGACAGGAGTTCGGTCAGTTTGCCGAGTGGAACGAGACAAAGCAGCTGGACTGGATGCTGCTGGATTACGACAAGCACGCCGAGCTGCAGAACTACGTCCGCACCCTGAACGCCTTCTATAAAGAGCACCCTGCCCTCTGGCAGATCGATTACAGCTGGGAAGGCTTTCAGTGGATCGTACCGGACGACTCGCAGCAGAGCGTCATCGCCTTCCTGCGCAAGGATGCCGCCGGTAAGCAGATCCTTGTCATCTGCAACTTCAACCCCGTCCTGCGCGAGGGCTACACCCTCGGTGCACCGGTGTCCGGCACCTACAAGGAGATCCTGAACAGTGACGATGCCGCTTTCGGCGGCTCCGGCACTGTGCACAACAAGCCGGTGCGTACCCACAAAAAGCCGCAGCACGGCTTTGAGCAGAGCATCACCGTTACCCTGCCGCCCATGAGCACCCTGTACTTTGAGGTGCCCACAAAGCGCACCCGCAAGGCAGCAGAGGACAGCACGGACAAACCGGCAAAAAAGACCGCCAAAAAATCCACCGTCAAGGACGCCGTGGAAAAGGCAGTAAAAAAGACGACCCGCAAGGCCAAAGCCGAGCCGGACGCCGGCAAGCCGGTAAAAAAGACCCGCACCACCAAGGCCAAGGCCGCCGAAACGGCGGATGAAAAACCGGAAAAAGCAAAAAAGACCGCTGCCAAGTCCAAGGCAAAGCCCGAGACCGCAGCGGACAAGCCGGTAAAGAAAACCGCCGCCAAGGCAAAGACTGCGGCAAAAGCAAAACCTGAGACCGAAGCAGAAACCAAACCCGCAAAGCGCACCCGCAAAGCAAAAGCACCCAAGGAGTAAGGATGCCCACACGGATGCACGCACGAACATTCTGATCTGTTGACTATCATTTCCAAAACGGAAATGCTAAAGGGGAGAATAAAGCTATGGCAAAAGAAATCGTGGCAATGATCCTTGCCGGTGGACGTGGCTCGCGCTTATACGCGCTGACACAAAAGACGGCAAAACCTGCGGTGTCCTTCGGCGGTAAGTACCGCATTGTGGACTTCCCGCTGTCCAACTGCGTCAACTCCGATATCGACACCGTTGGTATCGCAACGCAGTACCAGCCCCAGAAGCTGAACGAGTACATCGGTAACGGTCAGCCCTGGGATCTGGACCGTCTGCACGGCGGTGTGCACACCCTGCCCCCTTACGAGCAGGCAAACGGCACCGACTGGTACAAGGGCACTGCAAACGCCATCTACCAGAACATCGGCTTCATCGACAGCTATGATCCCGAGTACGTCATCATCCTGTCCGGCGACCAGATCTGCAAGCAGGACTACGCCGACTTCCTGCGCTTCCACAAGGAAAAGGGCGCAGAGTTCTCTGTGGCCGTTATGGAAGTGGACTGGAAGGAAGCTTCCCGCTTCGGCCTGATGGTGGCGGACGAGACCGACCGCATCACCGAGTTCCAGGAGAAGCCCCCGGTGCCCAAGTCCAATCTGGCCTCCATGGGCATCTACATCTTCAACTGGGATGTGCTCAAGAAGTATCTGATCGAGGACGAGGCTGACCCCAACTCCAAGAACGACTTCGGCATGAACATCATCCCCGCCCTGCTGCGTGACGGCCGCAAGATGTACGCTTACCGCTTTGCCGGTTACTGGCGCGACGTGGGCACCATCGACAGCCTGTGGGAAGCCAACATGGAAGTGCTGGACCCCGAGAACTCCGGCATTGATATCTTTGATAAGACCTGGAAAATTTACAGCCGCAACCCCGTGCTGCCCGCCCAGAAGATCGGCGAGCGCGCCGTTGTACAGGACTCCCTCATCACCGAGGGCTGCAAGATCTACGGCAACGTCAAGCACTCTGTCCTGAGCGCAGGCGTCGTTGTGGAAGAGGGCGCTACCGTTGAGGACGCCGTGCTGATGGACGGTGTCGTGGTCAAGGCAGGTGCCGTGGTCAAGCGCTGCATCCTTGCTGAGGACGTTGTTGTGGGCGCAGGTGCAAAGGTCGGCGGCGAGGGCGCTATTGCTCACGTTGGCACCGGTCTGACCATCGGCGCAGGCGCTACCGTCAAGGAGGGCGCAAAAGTGTTTGAATCCGTCAAGGAGGGTGTGGAAGTATGCTGAGACAGAACACCAATGCGTTGGGTATCATTTTCCCCAACAGCTATGACAATACCGTTCCCGAGCTGGTGACCGAGCGCGCAATGGCCTCGATCCCCTTTGCGGGCCGTTACCGCATGGTAGACTTTGTGCTGTCCAGCATGGCCAACTGCGGCATTTCCAACGTTTCCATCGTGGTGCGTAAAAACTACCACTCCCTGATGGATCATCTGGGCACTGGCCGCGAGTGGGATATGGCACGCCGTCACGGCGGCCTGAACATCGTGCCTCCCTTTGCAGAAAAGGGCGTGCGCATCTACTCCGGCCGTGTGGAGGCGCTGGGCTCCATTCTGAGCTTCCTCGAGCACCAGAAGGAGAAGTATGTGGTCATGAGCGATGCCAACATCGCCGTCAACTACGACTTCAACGCCCTGCTGGCTGCTCATCAGGCCAGCGGTGCCGACGTGACTGTGGCTTACCAGAAGACCGAGATCCCCGAGGGCCGCAAGAACGACAACTACACCCTGA
>ERZ1694701.762-NODE-762-length-11168-cov-5.297129_pt1 | contig 11168 bp, 8 predicted proteins | sample MGYA00581721_ERZ1694701 | MGnify/ENA primary metagenome ERZ1694701 (study PRJEB42213, sample SAMN07424528) | human gut metagenome | biome: ENVO:00009003; feature: ENVO:2100002; material: ENVO:00002003 | host: Homo sapiens | place: USA | collected 2014 ...
ATGTGTATAAGAGACAGGTCCGAGATATTCAATAACTTGCAGCAGGTCTATAAGTCGCGTGTGAAGGATGGTGTCGATTTGGTTTGCCATCTGCCGTCTGTCGCTTGTGTGATCCATTCGGAAAAGAATCGGCTGACACAGGTTCTCTCCAATTTCCTCAGTAATGCTTGCAAATACACTTCGGAGGGTTCTATTACGATGGGATATGAGAGGATAGGCGCTATCCTGCGCTTTTATGTGGCGGACACCGGCAAAGGACTTGCCGAGGAGAATATTCCGCATGTTTTTGAACGTTTTGCTAAATTTGACAGCTTTGTCCAGGGAACGGGGTTGGGGCTTTCCATCTGCGAGTCCATCATACAGTCTTTGGATGGCAAGATCGGTGTGGATTCGGAGTTAGGTAAAGGCTCGACTTTCTGGTTCACGATTCCCTACAATCCGGTAAATGAATAAGATGAGTATAAAACAAATAACAATAAAATGGAAAAAGTAAAGAAATCGTTGGTAAAGAAAGAGTATCTGGTTCCTTTTGTATTAGTCACATCTCTGTTTTTCTTATGGGGTTTTGCACATGCTATTTTAGATGTGCTGAACAAGCATTTCCAGGAGGCGCTTGTCATGACGAAGGCTCATTCTGCTTTGATCCAGGCAACGATGTACACTGGTTATTTCACAATGGCTATCCCAGCCGGACTTTTTATTAATAAATACGGATACCGCCAGGGGGTGGTGTTCGGTCTGATCCTTTACGGGATCGGATCGTTGCTTTTCATTCCGAGCGAACAGTTGATGTCATTCAACTTCTTTCTCTTTTCCCTGTTTGTGATCGGTTGCGGACTGACGTTCTTGGAGACGGCAGCCAATCCTTACGTGACAGAGCTTGGGGATCGCGAGACGGCAGCCAGTCGTTTGAATCTGGCACAATCCTTCAACGGGTTAGGTTGTATCTGTGCACCTGTAATCGGTGGAATGCTGTTGTTTTCCGGCAACGGAGATGCTAACATTGCTTTGCCCTATACCGTGATGGGCGTTATCGTCCTGTCTGTTGCTCTTATTTTCTTCCGCATCCGCTTGCCGGAGATCAACCATGACGATTGCGAAGATACGACTGCTGAGGCTAAAGCCGGATTGAAAGGATTGTGGAAACATCGTTGTTTTACCTGGGGGGTGATGGCCTTGTTCTGCTACGAAATAGCGGAAATATCGATTAACAGTTTCTTTATTAATTATGTGACTGACGATGGGTGGATGGATGCACATGATGCAGCGATCGTTCTTTCCTTTGGTGGATTGGGCTTGTTTATGATCGGGCGTATTATCGGTAGTTGGATTATGAGTTATATCCGAGCGGAGAAAGTCTTGTTTATTTGTGCGATTTTTACTGTTTTGGGCGCTCTGTTCGTTACCCTGAATTTAGGTACTCTGTCGAAAGGTGCTCTATTTGCCTGCTATATCTTCGAGGCTATTATGTTTCCGACGATTTTTGCTATCTCGCTGAGGGGATTGGGTGACTATACCAAGCGTGCTTCGTCCTTCTTGATGATGTCTCCGATAGGAGGAGCTGTCGGACCGTTATTGATGGGCTATGTAGCCGATATCTCGACAATGTCGTTTTCGTTCGTCGTACCGCTATTTGGGTATGCCGTAGTCCTTATTTATTCTTATATGGTGATGGCTAAGAAACTGCGTTGATTTATGATTTCAGATTTATGATTTATCAGTGATACATAGCTCATAAATCATAAATCTGAAATCATAAATCGTTTCACTTATACCTTTCGATAATATCCCAAACATCCTTCTCTGTTCCCCCGAAAGGTCCCGAGGCTTCCAGCTTGATTGTACACATGGCGGCGGCAAAACATCCTGCTTCTTTGTATGAAGCTCCTTTGTTTCGCATGTACAGATAGCCGGCCATATAGGTATCGCCACATCCCGTAGCGTCCACAATCTCTGTTGGAGGGTATGCGGGTATTTCATGAAATTCGCCGTCGGCATAAATGACAGATCCCATGCTTCCTAATGTCAGCAAAACCTCCTTAACGCCCCAGTTGGCTAATTTCAGAGCTGCTTCACGCGGATTTTTGCATCCGGTGAGAACTTCCGTTTCGTGTTCGTTGGCTTTCAGGATATGGATGTATTTCAGTGCCTCTTCCTTTTCCGGCCAGTCTACGGCGAAAACATTCTCACCGCGAACTTCACGCAGGTAGCCTTGGGCATCGACCGATAACATCCCTTTGGTCGATAAATATTTGATTACATCTAAAGAAAAATCGTCCGCCAGCAAACTTCCCAAATGATAGATGCGGGCATCGACATCCTGTAACCCTTCAACTGTGAACGGATCGGCTTTTGCCAATACCCGCTGCGTCCGGTTGTTCTGGTTCTCGCCATATGTATTTTCAAAATAGACGGAATGGGTACTGGGCAAAACCTTTACATCGATCCCTTTCCTGCGTATTTCTTCCACCGCGTCCATCTCACTGACAGCAAGAGCTGTTACCAACAGGAAGTCGGAAGTATCTAATTTGCTCATTCCATGCGCGAAATAGAAAGATGTTCCTCCCGGCATATGCAGTGTCCTTTTCGGCGTTACAATCTTATCCAACGTAATGTGGCCGATGCAACAAAGATTATGTGTATTCATATTACTTATTTAATCAGGCTGCAAAAGTATATAAAAACAAGAAATAAATTGTTGCTATGAATATTTTTAGCTCTTCCTTCGCCAGTTTGAATAATGAAACTTGCCATTAATAGTTTGTCATAGGCTCAAACAATGGAAATTTCTGATAACTCATGCCCTATCATGCGAATTGTTTCCACTAGATCCGAGAAACGCTGTTTGGAGAACTTATAGGTTCCTTCTCTCGGAAGTTCTTGTACTTTATACACTGCTATCGACTAAAAATTAGATACGTTTGTCTTGAATACAATATACAGTTTACTTGTCTAACCAATAACTATTACTATATTTGCATTGTGCAAATAGCACAATTGCGTTGTTTAACTGATTCTTTCAGAAAAAATCTGGAAAATTTATAGAAGAAGAATGAGTTAGCATATCCCGCATCGTATCCGTAAATATGGTGTGGGAGTATGTTGCTTATTTACTTCTACGGTTTTCCAGAGCCTTTCTGATAGATAAGTCACAGCTCTCACACTCTATATAATAATTTAAAGATTAAAGTTTGGAGATCGAGAACGCCGTGATTTTATTCACACAGAAGAAAGATGCTGGTTGAAAAGAAAATACTATCCGACCATTTTGAAGAAATATATGTCTCTTGGTTTTCCCGGATGAAATATTTCGCTCTAGAGTATGTCGTGTCAGAAGAAGACGCAGAAAATATCGTCCAGGACGTATTTACCGAATTGTGGGAAAGAAAAGAGATCTTGGCTTATGATGTGAATCTGGTTGCCCTGCTTTTTACTTCGATCAAAAACCGTTGTATCGACCTTTTACGTCACCGCATTGTTGTAAAGGAAGCTGTCAACCTGATACAGGAAGAGTATCAGGCTACTTTGCGGATGAAACTTGCCTCCTTGGAATTATTCGATCAGTCTCTACTCTCCGAGCAGGATATCGAACGGATCATTACTGAAGTGGTAGACTCTTTGCCTGAAAAATGTCGGGAAATTTTTATCAAAAGCAAAATAGAGGGGAAAAAACAGAAAGACATAGCTGCTGAATTGAATATTTCCCTTAAAACTGTTGAAAATCAGATGGCTATCGCCTATAAGAAAATTAAAAGCGAATTGAAAGACTATCTCCCTTTATTAATATTTTTACTCGCTAATTAAAAAAATCCGTTTATCCTCTTGGGGGTTTTGGTTCCCTGATCCGTTTATTAAGAACAAAAGCGGAAAATATGAAAGAACGGATACATAAATACTTTTATGAGGAACTTTCCACGGAAGAGCGACTATCCCTGCTGCGCGATGTCGAGGCGAGTGAAGAACTCAAAAAAGAATTTGTAGAGTATCAAAATCTATATGCCTTGTTGAACTTAGGACATCAGGTGCAGGATAAAACAATCGGCAAACAGAAATACGACTGCTTTATTTTGCAAAAGCAACACTCCGTGATGTGGAAGCGTTGGACACGCCGGATCGGGTATGCGGCTGCTATCCTGATATTGGTCGTTTCAACAAGTATATTGACATATTGGTATACACAGCCTGAGCAAGCGGAGTTTTTATCGGAGAATGTGATGAATACTCTGTACACTCCTGCCGGACAGCGGGCACAACTGGTCTTGCAGGATGGGACGGAAGTTTGGCTGAATGCGAAGTCGAAGTTGATCTATCCAGCCCGTTTTACCGATGATAAAAGGAATGTTACGATCGAAGGAGAAGCCTTCTTCAAAGTGGCGAAAGACCCTTCCCGCCCTTTCATTGTTTCTACGCATGATGTCGATATGGAAGTTTTAGGCACCCAATTTAACGTGTGCAGCTATCCTGCGACCGACTATGTACAAACCAGTTTGTTGGAAGGTTCCGTACGCGTCTTTTTCCGGAATAAGGAATCTGACGGGATCATTTTGGAACCGGATCAACAAGTGACTGTCTCGAACGGAAAGATGAAGGTAGAACCGATTCGCCTGAAAGCTCATTTTTTATGGCTTGACGGTATATATGCCTTTGAAAATGAACCTTTGATCAATATTCTGGAAAAAATGGAACTTTACTATGACGTAAAGATCGTAGTAAAAGACACATCTTTATTCAAAGATACTTATACGGGAAAATTCAGGCAGCGCGACAGTCTTGACGATGTTTTCCGCGTATTGCAGCAAATCCGCAAATTTAAAGTAGAGAAAGACACAGAGCGGAACATAGTGACCTTAAAATAAGAACATGTCAAACATAAAAACGTATAGCCTATGATGAAAGAACAGTAGAAAAACAAAAGCGGCAGAAGCTACCAACAACTGCCGCAGAAGTTAAAGCAAACACAAGTCGTAATTTTTTAGTATTCACTTTAAATTTAGAACAAAGATATGAAAAGAAAAACTTTGTTGTTGCCTTTTATTATCTATAGTAGTAACATTAAATATTTTTTTAGGATTATGAGAATATCACTTTTCCTATTGTTTGTATGTGTGTTTCAATTGATGGCAGAAGAAGCAGATGCACAAAATGCAGAGATCAAACTTAGCCAGAATAGCATGACAATAAAACAATTGGTCAAAGAGATTGAGGCGCAAACTGACTATTTGGTTGTGTTTCGGGATCAGGATGTGGATGTCAACAAGACTGTTTCTTTTCGAAAGAAATCAGCAAGAGTATCTGATTATTTGGAACAAGTGGCCGAGAGTACTGGAATTGGGTATCGATTTGAGAATAATTATATCACATTGGTTCAGAAAGATCAATCTATTGCCTAGAATAAGAAACGAATTTTCGGTAAAATTGTCGATTCGATGGGGCAGCCGATCATCGGTGCTAATATTGTTGAGAAAGGGACTACAAATGGGACAACTAGTGATATTGAAGGGAACTTTTCATTGAGTGTATCTTCTAAAGCGATTTTAGAGGTTCGCTATATTGGCTATGCGCCACGAGAAGTTGTTGTTGGAAATGAGCAGCATTTTAAGTTGCTATTGAAAGAAGATATGGAAATACTAGATGAAGTTGTAGTGATAGGCTACGGTAGTATGACTAAAAAGGAATTAACGTCAGCCATCTCTCATGTATCAAGTAAAGATTTTTTGAGTATTAGTAATGTTGATCCATCTATGATGATTCAAGGAAAAGTTGCTGGTGTGTCTGTAACTAATACAGGTATGGGCGATCCTAATAACCAGGCAAATATACAAATACGTGGTATTTCTTCTCGTGCTGCCGGTTTAGGACCACTGATTGTAATAGATGGTATCCCTGGTGGAAATTTAACCAATATAAATCCAAATGATATTGAATCAATGGATATTTTGAAAGATGGTGCAGCATCGGCGATCTATGGTACACGAGGTCGTAATGGAGTGGTATTGATCACAACAAAAAAAGGAGCGCGTGATGGACAATTACATGCGTCTTATGTTGGAACAGTAAGTGCTAACTTTATGATACATGATTTGGATCCTTTGAATGCGGAAGAGTTCCGAAAATATCGTGTTCCAAATAATCAAGGTGTAGATCAAGGTGCTAATACAAATTGGCTGGATGAGATTACTCGTACGGGTTTGGCTCATCAACATACGGTGACACTTTCAGGTGGAAATTCTAGGAGTAATTATCGGGCTACTATTGATTTTAAAGATGCTACGGGGGTGGATATTCGTTCTGATCGTAAAGAATATGGGGCTCGTTTTTCTCTTAATCATACAACTAAAAGTGGTTTGTTGAACTTTTCGGCCAATATTAGTCCGCGTTTTGTTTATAGGAATAATTCCGATTGGAGTGTGTTTAGGGCTGCATTGGAGGCAAATCCGACAACTCCTGTGTTTGATCCGAATATTCCAGGGCAATATTCTAATTTTAATGGTCAGGCTGCCGGTATGAATCCGGTTGAATTATTAAAACTAGATCAAAGTGGCGGTGAAACGAAATTATTAGATTGGGATGCTACTGTTAAGTTAAATTTATTGCCATTGTTGGCTAAAGAAGGGACATCAGTTCATTCTTTGAATACGCAAGTGACATTGGCTCAGCAACAAAATGATAATTTTAATTTTTGGTTTCGACCAGCAATCAGTACAATGGCGCAAAATAGTGGACGTTCTGGAGAAGCAAGTCGAGATTATGGTAAGTCACGTCAAGAGAGTTTAGAATGGTTGGTAAACTATACAATGGAAAAAAATCAACATCATTTAAAACTTATGGGAGGATACTCATATCAGTATTTTCAAAATTCGGGAATGTCTGCATCCAATAAGGATTTTCCTTCTGATATTCTTAGCTATAATAATTTGGCACAAGGTGAATGGGCAAAAGAGGAAGGACGTAATGAAATGGGTAGTTATAAAAATGATTCTAAATTAATAGCATTTTTGGGACGTATTAATTATGACTATAAAGGACGTTATCTATTTACAGCTTCTTATAGATATGAAGGTTCCTCGAAATTTGGTAAAAATAATAAATGGGGAAGTTTTCCTGCTGTTTCTGCAGGGTGGCGTATGAGTGAGGAAAACTTCATGAAGGATGCTACTTGGATTAACGAATTGAAGATCCGTGGTGATTTTGGAGTTACAGGTAACCAAAACTTCGATAGTTATAAATCATTAGCAACTATGCAAGGATTTGGTAGTTATTATCATGAAGGTTCTTATTTTACGGTATGGGGACCTGCAAAAAATCCTAACTATAATTTGAAATGGGAAAAGGGGGTAAATTGGAATATTGGTGTAGACTTTTCTATGTTTGATAATATTTTTAGTGGTTCCTTGAACTATTATAATCGTAAACAGCAAGATCTATTGGGGGATTATAATGTTTCTGTTCCTCCTTATTTGTTTGCAAGTACTTTTGTAAATGTTGGAACAATGAGAAATACGGGTTTTGAACTTGATTTAAATGTACAAGCTGTCAAAACAAAAGATTTCAGCTATAATATAGGTTTTGTTGGGGCAACTAATAACAATAAATTCCTCCATTTTTCTAATAATGAATTTACGGGACAAGCTTTTCAAGATGTTTGTAATATGGAGTCTCCGGGTAATCCGGGAACTCTTCAGAGAATGCAAGAAGGAGAACGTTTGGGTAATTATTTTACATGGTCGTATGCGGGTATTGATGAAAATGGCAATTGGTTAGTTTGGAATAAAGACAATACAGAAAAAATATCCATAAATGAAGCGACGACCGAGGACAAACGGGTTACGGGAAATGGCTTACCTAAATTTACGGCATCTTTAAGTAACACTTTTTCTTATAAAAACTGGGATTTGACTGTTTTTTTGAGTGGAGCATTTGGATTTGATATTTACAATGTGCATGATCTTTATTACGGGTTACAGAGTGCTCCTGGTAATGTGCTGAAAAAAGCTTATGATAAAAATGCAGGCATAACTACCGGCTTGAATGTATTGACTGATTATTTTTTGGAGAAAGGAGATTATCTTAAACTCGATGTTGTGACTTTGGGATATCGTTTCAATATCAATAACAAATGGCTAGATAGTATCCGGTTGTATGTGACGGGTAAAAACTTAGCAACTATTACTGGTTTTAGTGGCGTTGATCCTGCAAGTTACCAAATGAATGGTTTGACACCAGGGACGAACAATGGAACTAGAAATTATTATCCGACAACAACACAATTGTTGTTTGGTTTACAGTTGGATTTTTAATGTTTTATCTTAAAGGCTTGGTTTATTATGAAATACAAAAAAATTAGAAACTATTTGGGAAGTATTCTTTTTTCTATGATTATAGTCTCATGTACGGATTTAACGGAAACCGTATATGATCAAATCGTTACTGAAAACTATTATAATACAAAAGATGATGTTATTCGAGCTGCTTTTCGTCCATTTGAGCATGCTTATTGGAGTATAGGATCACGATTCACTATTAATGAAGAAACTACGGATCAGTTAGGTACTTGGAATCGTGATGGTTGGTGGGTAGATGGACAGATATGGCAACGATATCATTATCACACTTGGACAATAGATGATGATATTCCTGAGTGGGATGCTTGTTTTACTGGGATTATGCAGGCTTGTTCTGTATTGGATGATTTTAAAGGACTTGATCCTACTCAATTAAAAATGACTCAAGATGAATTAGATGCTTTATCTTCACAAATTCGAACTTTACGAGCATGGTTTTATATCCGTTTGTTAGATGCTTATAGGAATATTCCGTTAGCAGTTAGTAAAGATGCTAGTCTCAATTCGCAAGGCCAAGTTGATCCGATAGAGGTTTTTAGTTTCATAGAAACGGAATTGACTGAAAGTTTGAATTTTCTGCCGATGAAAAATGGGACGAATGGAAATGGAGAAGAACAAGGACAATGGAATAAAGCTGGTGCTGCTGCATTATTGGTTCGTCTTTATTTAAATGCTGAGAAATGGATTGGAAAACCTATGTATGGGGAATGTGCAAAATATGCACAAAAGATAATCGATGGCGAATATGGCTTTTATGAAATCAGTGATCGATGGGATGCACCGTATGATTGGAATAATGAAACGTGTAATGAAGTAATATTTGGTTTTCCTGGAAGTTATGGCCGTAGCCATTGGCATTATGATTCAGACGTTTATTGGTGGTGTTTGCCTGCTAATGCACAATATTATTTGGGATCGGTAAAGCAAGGTGGTTTTAATCCTAAATATGCGGCACAGCCCAGTCGTAACATAGAAGGTAATCTGTATGATTTTACATTAGGGATGCCTGTTTATAAATTTCAGAAATATCCGGAAGATTACAGATTAAAGAAGTATAAGAATTTAGGTAATAGCACACGTGAGGGAATGTTTTTGTTTGGCTATTTGGAATATGAAGAAGGGGGGGAAATGAGGCAGGTAATGTCTCCTTCAAATGGAATCCCTTTATATCTACGTGATCAAGTTGGTATATTTCATGGTATAGCTCCAGGAGAAGTTCCTGAAAATAAAGTCTCCGACATGAAAAATGGTGATCATAATTCTGGTTGGCATTTTGCTAAGTATCCGTTTTATTCTGATGAAGATGCTGGAAGACGTGAAGCTGACTATTCAGAAATCAGATTAGCTGAAATTTATTATTCATTGGCTGAATGTGAGTTTCGCACTGGTAATAACGAAGAGGCTGGTAAATTATTGAATCATGTTCGTAAGCGTTATTATCCAGTAGATAAATATCAAGAATATTTGTATCTTCCAGATGGACAGATTAAATTGACAGAAAATGAGTTAATAGATGAGTGGGGACGAGAATTTTTTGCAGAAGGTCGTCGACGTACTGATTTATGTCGTTGGAATAAGTTTACGACTGGAATATGGTGGGACAAACAGCCTGATGCAGATAATCATACAGAAATATTTCCTCTTAAACGGAGTACGTTAAACTCGAATCCAAATCTTGTACAAAATCCGGGATATGATAGTGTATCTCGTTGATTTAACTTTTAAACTTTTAAATATATGGTATCAAGAAGAAATTTTATACGTCATTCGGCATCGGCTGTAGCTACTGGTTTGATTATGCCATCTGTATTAAATGAAAGTAATTTATTTGCCAGTTCAGTGGGAGCAAATGATCAAATAAATGTGGCTCTTATTGGATGTAGAAGTATGGGATGGGCTGATTTGTCTGATTTTTTAATTCATCCGGAAGTCAACTGTATTGCCTTATGTGATATAGATAAAAATGTATTGGAGCAAAAGGCGGCAGAAGTTGAAAAATTGAGAAATAAGAAACCGCGCCTTTACGGGGATTATAGAAAAGTATTGGAGAAAAAAGAGATTGATGCCGTGATTATCGGAACTCCCGATCATTGGCATTGTTTACAAATGGTTGATGCGTGCGCTGCGGGGAAAGATGTGTATGTTGAAAAGCCGATTGCAAATTCAATTGCTGAATGTGATGCAATGGTCGATGCAGCAAAGAGGTATAATCGTGTTGTGCAAGTTGGACAGCAACAGCGTAGTGGCAATCATTGGCATGAGATGAAAAAGTATATAGATAGTGGTAAGTTAGGGAAGATCGCTCGTGTGAATGTTTGGGCTAACTTTAATTATGCTACAATATTGAATCCTGTGTCAGATAGTGCTGTCCCTTCCGGAGTGGATTTTGAAACTTGGTTAGGTCCAGCTCCAAAAAGAACTTTTAATGAAAAACGTTTTCATGGACTTTGGAGGATGTTTTGGGATTATGGAGGTGGACTTATGACCGATTGGGGAGTGCATTTGATAGATATGGCTTTATGGGGGATGAATGTCAAAGGTATGCCAAAGCGCGTGATTAGTTCAGGTGGAAATTTTGCATATCCGGATAATTATGCGGAAACATTTGATACATTATCTGTTATTTATGAGTATGATGATTTTATTATCCAGTGGAGTAATATTGCCGGAACAGAAACGGGGCCTTATGGACGAAATTATGGATTAGAATTTAAAGGAGTAAATGGAACATTGGTTGCCAACCGAGAAAGTTGGGAAGTTTATCCTGAAGGGAACAGAATAGCTGTCTCTTATACACATCTGACGCTGCCGACGATCGCATAAGTG
>ERZ1694701.779-NODE-779-length-10926-cov-4.479901_pt1 | contig 10926 bp, 9 predicted proteins | sample MGYA00581721_ERZ1694701 | MGnify/ENA primary metagenome ERZ1694701 (study PRJEB42213, sample SAMN07424528) | human gut metagenome | biome: ENVO:00009003; feature: ENVO:2100002; material: ENVO:00002003 | host: Homo sapiens | place: USA | collected 2014 ...
GGCAGCGTCAGATGTGTATAAGAGACAGGACATACACTCTCGGCGGTTTTGTTTCCGGTGGGATTATCGGTAAAGAAAAACTGATAAATGAGAATGATTCCTGGGGAAGCGGTTCTGTTGATTCAAATACAGTCACAATTGATAACCTCTCGGTAAAAAATACTCTTTTAATAGCGGGGTATGTTGCTGGCGGGTATTTTGACGGAGCTGGGGAAGGCTCGGCTAGCCACAATAAAGTTTATATCGGTCAAACTTCCCCCTCAACTGCTCAAATTCATATCGGTAGTTATGTTCTTGGAGGATTTGTCGGCACTAATAAAAAAAAATTATGACCAAACAGCAGAGATACAAACCACTGGTGAAACTTCTCACAATCGAGTCTTCGTTAACAATGCCCTGGTCAAACAGTACATTGTCGGTGGATACAATTCAAGCTCACAAGGAAATGCTAATGAAAATTTCATCAACCTTGATAATGTTTCTCTATTGGATGACAGTGGCGAGATTAATGAACACTTTGTGGCTGGTGGTCTAATAGAACAGGCCGGGAACGGAAATGCCTATAAAAATACGGTTCAGCTCACAAACAGCAACATCAGAGTTAAGTATGTTGCCGGGGGTGTAAGTCAAGGCAACGGACAAGTGAATGAAAATACAGTTGTTTTGGTAGATACCACCGTCCAAGGACTAGTAGTCGGAGGCCTTGATTGGGGTGATAAAAATGTAAGTTTATACGGGAATAAAGTATTTATTACTGGAGGATTGGTTAAAGAAGTATCCGGCGAAGAGTTAACAGGTCGAGTGGTAGGAGCTCGTTCTATTGGTTCCGGGGACGTGTCTTTAAACATCGTCCAATTACAGGATGTCGAGTTAGTAGAAGGGGCTGTACGCGGTGGAGTTTCTGCCGGAGGCGGCAGTTCATTGAATAATCAGGTGGCAATCCTAGGGAGCAATATTAAAAAGTCCGTTGCCGGCGGCTATATTGAAGCACATCTGCCTGGAGAAGTAGGTGACGCTCTAGGGAATTCCGTTTTAATCAGAGATTCTTCAATTCATGACAACGTTGAGGGCGGCTTTAATCAAGTCTTAGGAAAGGGCGACGCAAGTCAAAACACAGTTCAGATAAATGGGACTACTAAAATTACCGGATTTGTTGCTGGTGGCGTTATTGGTGGACGATCTGAAGGAAATACAGATGGAAACCAAGTGACGATTATGGCTAATGCAGGCTCTTCTATTTCAATCGGAGGTTACGTAGCCGGAGGCTTTAACGACGGAAAAGGGCATGGTGCTGTCGGAAATACTGTTTGGCTTGAAGCAACATCGATCGGCACTTCTAAGCTAACGGTTAATAATTTTATAGTCGGAGGCTATCTAAGAAGCGGGGCAGGAAGCACAAACGGGAATACAGTCGTTATCAAAAACGCTGTCGTCTCTGGTCCTTACATTGCAGCAGGACTTAATGAAGGCCTCGGCCAAGCTCAAAACAACTCAGTCATTCTTGAGAATGCTGATGTTACCGGAGGCGTAACCGGCGGTCGAGTGACGGCAACACCGACATCCAGCGGGCGCAGCCTCAATGTTGCTAATTCCAATATCGGAGAATCGGGAGATAACTATTCTGCTTTAGTACAAAACAACACAGTCAATATCTCTGGCAAGACTTCAGTAGTGGGATGGGTTGTCGCTGGCGAAAGCCTTGCGGGTAATACTGTCAAGGAAAAACCTGCCTATATCCAAAATAATACTGTAGTGATTGACGATGGTTACGTTGAAGGAAAAATATCCGGTGGAGCGGCTGTTGCCGGTAATGTTATCGGTAATAAGATATTCCTCAATGGAGGAACGATTAAAGGCTTGGTATATGGAGGAACGAGCGCAGGTGAGGTTAAGGACAACATCGTTTACCTAGATGGACGAAAAGGTATAGATGTCACGGGAGCCTGGATTTACGGTCGAGGGAGAGCAACGACAGGAACAAATGGTAATACGCTGAATATTACTAATTTTAAAGGGGCAATGCAGAATATCGGGAACTTCGATCGGATTGATCTTGATCTAGCCGGATTGATGGTCAGAGAAAAAGAACCGATTATTTTGCTGACGGAAAACCAATCAACGAATTTGGATAACAGTACTATCCACATTCACAGCAGCAGAAAGGCAATTGCTGTTACCGATGACTCTTCATTAGCCGATCGTTATGAAGTAATCAAAAACCAGTCGGGCAGTCTTACGGCATTTAATGTCATTTACGAAAAAGATAAGCTCGTTGTGGTTCATGAACGAGGCACAATGGAAGGGTTATATCGAGTTGAATGGGATGGCTACCCTGATCAAATCGGAGACAGTATTGATCTGGTCCTTGAGCGAGTCGAGGAAAGACCGGAGAGCGGGACCTACATTTCAAACTCTTTAGCATGGTCTCGCATGCATATGAGATTGCACGACAGATTTGGTCAAGCTTACTATATCGATCCTTTCAGTGGAGAAGAAAGGGCAGTCGCCGGATGGGTTCGCCAAGTTGGGTCTCATTCGCATTTCCGGGCCGGTTCTGATATCAAGACCCATTCTCGAACCGCTGTAACCCAAATTGGCGCCGACCTCGTCAGAAATGAGTTCAATCAGGATGTCAAGTCTGTCTGGGGTGTCTTTGCAGGGGGTTTGTACAATCGATCCAACGCTAAGACCTACAGCTCTGCACAAAGCCGGTCAGATGGTTATGCTCTAGGCGTATACGGCACACTTTATACCGGGAACAGCCCGGATGACGGTTTCTATGTGGACTCCTGGCTTTTATTCGGCCACTACAACAACAAGCTTTGGAGTGACGATTTAGCCAACTTCCGATATAAATCTAATGGGTGGGTTTGGTCGGTGGAAAGCGGTTATACCATTCCACTTTCTCAATCTGGCTCTAAAGACTTTAATAAACTCATTTGGACCTTCCAGCCTGAGATTCAGTTAGTGTGGGACGGTGTTAAGGCAGATACGACAGTCGACAAAGATACGGAAACGCGCTTTAAACAACTCGGAACCAATAATGTTTCTTTACGTATTGGTGCACGGCTTCATGCAAATCACATGAATAAAGGTCTCGGATTTATCGAAGGTAATTGGATCCACAATACCAAGAGGGCCGGAGTACAGATGGGAACAGGTTGTAAATATATTAAAGGAGGCAGGAATTTAGCCGAATTCAGGGCCGGTCTTGAGGGCCATGTGACTAAAAATCTGCTTGGGTGGGCTACCGTCGGCGTGCAAGCCGGACAGTATGGTTATCACAACGAAACTGCACAGATCGGTCTCAAATATATGTTCTAACTCGACCCAAGTACCTGAGAGGAAAGACCATAAATCGTTTCCGCTCGGGCGGCTCCCCTGTTATTAACGGAATTAAGAAATGCAGATAAAAAATACTTTTATAGTCATGCTTCTAGCAGCTGTGACCTTAGGTTTGAGCGCCTGCGCTTCCTATGATCACAAAGACTATCCTCGTGAAAGTTGGTTTGCACCATCTACTCAAGTGATTTCAGCCGATCAATTCAAGAAGGTAGAAACTCCTTTGAAGGTGGCTTTAGTGGTGAATTACACCTGGGAAGGCCGTCCTATTGTTCAAGAGCCCTTCGAAGAGCGTCCAGCCGATTGGCGAGAGCAGTACGGTCTGGAATTGGCTGCTGCACGCTACCTGGAAAAAACCGGCAATTTCATCATTGTCGATCCCGACGACAAGGAGAAGCAAGGCGTCATATCAATTGATGTCACTCGTCAGATGGACGAAAAGACTAAAGCCGCACTGGCCTCTAAGAAAGCTAACCAGAATGAATATCCAGAAAAGATCGTCTATGAATATGATATGACAATGAAGATGGAACTGTCTTTAACAGATGGTAAGAAATTTGAAGCCATCCCGAAAACCGATCACATGTTCATAGGCCATGAAGAATCAGAGGAGAGAAAAGTAGGAGTTAACCCAAAGCGTTTCACCTTTTCCTATTTCAACAATATGGACTTCCACACCGAATTTGTTCGCCGCTTCTATAAACAGATGATTTTTGAAGGGGTTCAACAGATAGAAAATGAGTTGCAGTAGGCGTTCTTTTGAAATTTATTGTTTGTTGTATTTGTAGTATTTAGACAGAAAACAAGCATCGGAGCTTCCTCGGAGTTCCGAGCGCTTTGTCGGAGCCTTGATTTGGAAAATCAGGGCTCAATTTTTTTTCAGAGAAGAACGCCTTCTGCACTTTCAATTATAGGTGTGACGTAAGGTAAGAATTTCGTCAGTTTTAACGTAAGGCTTTCTCTCACATCTGCGAACAGTTAGCATATAACCATTTTTTAATCGTTGGATTGTAACTTTTGGGCCTATTTATTTGAAAGGACCCTTTATAAGAAGACTTGTCCCAATCGATTGGAACTTTATCTAATCCTCTGCTTCTCTTGTTAATTCCTTTCAATTTCATATAATTCGCGCCGTCCTCATGCGATTGATTAATACAATAATGGAATAAACATAGAGTCCATGGAGGAAAAATTGAAAAAATCAGCTCTTGTTGACGCCCTTCTCTTTACTGCTTTTTCCTGCGTAAATGTTATGGCTGCGGAAACTGTCCCTGCTAATTCTCAAATTTATAAAGAAGCAAAATCACTTTCTAAGTCCCTGCGAACTCTAAGGTATTTACAGGTAAGGCAGAAGTTATTCCGATGAGCCAACAAGTTCCCGGTATGCCGGTTCACAACGGAATTGTGATTTTCGAACCGGGAGCCAGAACATTTTGGCATATCCATCCGGCAGGTCAATTCTTTACTGTCCTCCGTGGTGAAGGTAGAACTGGAGTATATGGAGAAAAAGCTCGAGTTGTTAAACCTGGTGACGTTGTAATTTGTCCGGCCGGAGTTAAGCATTTCCACGGAGCTGGTCCTGATACTCGGATGGTTCAGATGACGGTAACCGGAGATCATCCTGAAGGCAAAGGTGTCACTTGGCTTGAAGAAGTCACAGACGAACAGTACAACAAGATTGAAAAATAGAAACCGAAAGTTCCGATCTGAGAATTCAAATTCCTAAGCGAAACCGGGCGAGAAATAGCAAAATATCATTGCAAGCTAAACAACGTGAATTTCCGCCCTATTCTTTTCCAATCTTTATAACGACTCAAATTTATTTGATTTTAATGAAGACCTGTAAAAATCATAAAAGTACGCAATATAATGTTAATTATCGTGCGTACTTGGAATTTTTAAAATGTTTCAGCCGGCTCCGATCCAATCTTCAAACTTTGGCGTAATAACTGCGGATCAAAATTTGATCGAAAATCCTGCGCTGATGTATTTGGCTACGCTTGGCAGTAAAGATTCCTATCGCTGCATGAAAAGCAAGTTAAATAAATTCGCTCGATTTTTTGGTTACAAAGGTTTAGTGGATTGCGATTGGAAATCCATGCAGCCAAATCACATCACCGTTTTTTTAGCTGCACAGAATTGGGAGTCGGCCCGAACTTATAACTGTTATCTCTCTGCGCTTAAGTCGGTTGCATTAAATGCTTGGCGGGATAAGCAAATTGACTTAGACCTCTTCCAAAGGATTAAATCGTTAAAACAACGAAGAGTGTTTAGAGCACCATCTGGACGCGCAATCTCATCTGAAGAATCCGCTGCACTAGTCAAGTCATTAGAGAAAAATACCTTAAGAACCGTCAGAAACAGGGCAATTTTCTACTTGATGTTAGGGTGTGGATTGCGTAGAGCCGAGGTCTGTGAGCTAAAAGTAAAACAGGTTTCTTTAAAGAGCAGATCTGCCAAAATTATCGGGAAGGGGAACAAGGAAAGAACAATTTACTTTCCTGAGCCTGTCCAAAACGTTTTGAAAAATTGGCTTGAACTCAGGCAGTTAAATAAAGATGAGATTGATGCTGGATTTGTTTTTGGACGCATAGATAACAAACAATGTCTTCATTTAGATAGCCCTCTTGACCCTTCTTCCGTTACTCGACTAATAGAAAAACTTGTCTCGGAAACCAAAAATCTAGAAAGAAGGTTCACGCCACATGATCTTAGAAGGACGTTTGCTACTCGATTGATTAGTAAAAATGTAGACATTGTCGAAGTACAAAAACTAATGGGTCATGCCAGTGTTGCAACCACAGGCAACTACGTTCGTAAGGATGAAGAGAATTTAAGAATGGCTGCAGAAAAGGTGGAGTTGTAATGTTTCTTAGGATTTTTACTGCAACTATCGCAGGGGCAGAGAAAGGGGTTTTCCACATAAAAGTGTGAAAATGCTTCAGATATTCGAGTGTAATATTTAGGCTTTTGCCCTCTCAGCCTTCTGCCGCATGGACGAATTGTATTAGTTCGCTAATGGTATGCAGCTCTAGTTTTTTAAACGCCCGTGCGCGATGAACTTCAACCGTACGAGTGCTGATCCCCAGTCTTTCTCCAACTTCCCTGTTTAGTAAACCTTTGGTTAGCAATAAAACGATTTGTTTTTCGCGTTCTGTCAATTCTCTGAACCTTTCTTTGATTTTTTCGTGATCGAAAGAGAGGCCCCGTTTAATGAGATCGAGCTTGACGGCTCTTGAAATTACAGGAACTAACTTATCTTCTTGGACAGGCTTGGTTAGAAAATCAACGGCTCCCTCATGAAGAGTTTTAACCGCCATTTCTATATCCCCATGAGCAGAAAGAAATACGATAGGGATCTCCCTAACGTGTTGTTTTAATTCACTTTGGAGCTCAACTCCCGTCATTTCTGGCATTCGTACGTCCAAAATCAGACATCCCGGGATTTTCGGGTCATCGTTGAGGAGAAAATCGGCAGCGCTGTAATAATCGGCCACCTCCCAGCCTTCCGACTCTAACAAAAACCGTATTGCAGCTCTCAAGTCAGAGTCATCGTCGACGATCCGAACTAATACTTTTATTTCTGAGCCTGCCATTCAAATCCGTCCTTTGCTAAAGGAAAACTGACGGTAACCGTCAGACCTACATCAGTGTTTCGCTTGAAACTAATTTTTCCCTGGTGAGCTTCTACAATTGTCTTAACAATCGTCAATCCCAGACCCATTCCGTTTTCCTTGGTTGAAGTCAAAGGGACCTTGAGCTTCTCAAATTCTTCTTCCGAAAGGTTCCGGCCCTTGTCAGAAACCGAAATTTCAACTTTATTCTCTGCCTGCGTTACTGAAATTCGAATAGGCTCCGAGAGACTCCCCTGAGCTTCTGAAGCGTTCCTCAGAAGATTCACGATCACTAGTTCCAACTCCAAACTATCGGCCCAAACAAAGGAGCCTATTTGAAAATCCGTTTTAACTTTGACGCTTCCGTTTTTCGAAATCTCAAAGTTCTCTACCGCAATTTTGGCAATCTCCGCGGCATCAATCAGTTCGTGTTTTGTTTTCTTTTGCTTGGCGTAACTTCGAACTTTTTCGATGATGCTCTCCATTTTGACGCACTGCTTATCAATAAGACTGAAAGCAGAGACGATTTTGGAGTTTTCCTTCGTATTTTCGAGCCCTTCTATGACTCTTAAACCGCCTCTTGTATACATCTGGATGGTGGCCAGAGGCTGGCGAAGTTCATGGGAAATAATGCTCGACATTTGACCGATAGCGCCCATTTTTTGAAGGGAATCCAATCGCTCGGATGCACTCTTTGCCCTTTGCAGCAGCTGAGTTTGAGACTTGTGCGCGAGCTCGAGTTCCTCGGTTTTGCGTCTCACCAATATTTCTGTTCTGAATCCGTGGGCAATCAATCCAAGGATGCAAAGGAGAAACAAAGCCAAAAACGGCCAATAGGTGCTCAAAAATCTGTTGACCGTCCACTCCCGCAGATAGTACCAAGGTCCGAGTTTGAGGTCTTTGAAGAGCGAGTCCACGCCGTGGTAGTTTGAAGCCAGCCCCCAAAAGGCGCCTTTTTCAGTCGGCGGAATTGCTAAGAGGACTTGGAGCACTTCTTTAGCTTTTTCCGGAGAAATATGTCTTGTTGTTGATATGGTCCAAGAAGGGTAGAGATCCGTGGAGTGAGAACAGTTGAGCTCCTTTTTTCGGTCTCCAATAATTCTCAACTGGTTTGGATCGGTCTCTTTCGGATCAATCATGTCTTCGAAGTAGCAAAGCCTTAAGAAACCGACATCCGCTTTCCCCTCTAAAACGGCCTGCACCACTCCCTTCATCTTTTCTCTTTCGCCGGTGAAAATTGTTTTAGAGAAAAAGCGTTCAGGATCGTAGCCAGCTTTAAAAATTTCATATAGGCCGATTTGGTATCCGGAAAATCCGGTCGGAGAATTTGCGGCGAGAATTTTTCCTTTCAGATCTTTGATGTTTTGAAGGTCCGTTCGGTCTTTCCGAACGATAAATGTGGTGCCTTCGCTGTGATTCGGATCCGGAAATCTCGGAGAGGCAAGTGCTACCAGGTCTCGGACCCCTTCCGAGGACATCCTGCGGTATAGGCCTGCGCTGGAAAGAAAAATATCTACTTCACCCTCTCTGATCGCCTCCACTAAGCCGTCCAAAGAGTAGTGAACGATCCGAAAATTTTTCGGACTAAAGTGATCCTTTAGCACGTGTTCAGTCTTAACTATCAGGTCCTCATTGACGTTCGGAACGCGGGAAGAGACGCCGAGTGTAATTGTGTCGTCAGAAGCTTGGGCGCAGGGGATGATTGCGCTCAAGCTCAAAATCAATATCAGTCGTCTTATTCGTTTCAAAAAGCTCATTTAGGCATTTCGAATTTAAACTGATGACATTCCGCACAGGCCAAGGTCTGCTGCTTGTGAACGCCGTGGCATTCTCTGCAGTCTAAATCGCCGAGGTGGTTGGCATGAACGTTGTTTGGTGTCATTTTGGCAGTTCTGGCGGCTAATGCCTCATAATTGCCGTGACACTCCTGACATTTCGCAGTTTTTACACGCTTAGCCGGCGGAGTCTCCGTGTGACAGGCCTGACACGTGACGCCTTTGCTCATATGCGCTTGTAAAAGAGCATCGTCGGCGCAAAAAGCGCTCGAAGATGAAAGCACCAAAATAAGAGCCAAATACATAAATCGCATGAGTTCACCTGTAAGTACGACTCTTGAAAGACTGTTTGCCCTCCCCTAACAAGGAAGGGCAAACAGAGTTAACGGGAATTAGCCTTGCTTAGCACCGGCGCTAGCCGCTGCTTGTTCACCTGCTATTCTTCCCCAAATGACTGCTGCAGTCAGCTGAGAGCCGACGATGTAGTCATGGTAGAAAATACCGCCGAGCGCATTTCCGGCTGCATAAAGACCCGGAATCGGTTTGTCGTCGTTGTTTAGAACTTCAGACTTAGCTGTAATCATCGGGCCGCCGAAGGTTGCAGTCATACCGCCTTGGAACGGGAAGGCCATGAAGGGACCCTTTTCGATCAGACGCGGTTTCTCAAGGGTGTTCGGAGGTGTCAGCGTGTTGGCTTTGCCGGCTTTCACTGCGTCGTTGTACTCCTTAATGACGGAGACAACCTGCTCAACCGGAAGGTTGGCGGCTTTGGCCATTTCTTCAATGGTATTGCCAGTGTAAATCGGAGCTTTTGCTCTCTTATAACGGTCGATACGAGCTTTGACTGTCGGAACGTCGACAACCTGGCTGTCAATGATGATGAAAGCCCAGTTGTTCGGGATAATCTTCGGCATCTTCTGAGCTACAGAAACGTAAGTCTCAGCTTCGTCCAGGAATCTGGTGCCGTCTTCTTTAAGAAGCACGCCGTAGTTAACCATTGTGGAAGGATTGGCGCGTGTAGGTCCGTGGATAGGACCGGCATGGAACTGATCCATATTGACGTACTTCGGATTGAACGGCATCGTCAGAGTAATGTTTTCACCCTGAAGAACATTGGATCCGCGAATCGGCATCCAAGCAACGTCTCCGCCCATGTAGCGGCACACCATTTCTTTGTTGGCATGGAAGCCGCCCGTGCAGATCACGACACCGCCCTTGGCCATAAAGTCGACTGCTTCATCATCCTCATTGACTGCTCGGCAGCCTAAAACATGAAGACGATTGTCACCGATCAAAGAAATTACTTTGGTATTGAAAAGAACGGGAATCTTCTTAGCTTTGACCGTGTCAAGCATCTGTTTGGAAAGCTGGGCGCCGCCCGGTTTGAGCTTGCCGTCAACGACGTGACCGCGATTCAAACCCGGGAATACTTCAACGACGATGGGTTTAAATTTGACGCCGCATTCGTCTGTCAGCCACTGAATAGCGCTTCCGGACATTTCGCAGTATTGACGAGTTAAAGCTTTGTCGCCGCGCTGCTGCGAGACGATCATCATATCGCGATAGAAATCCTCGATCGTGTCTTGAAGTCCCTGAGCTTTCTGAACATAAGTGTTAGTGGCGTTGAAGTGGCCACCAGCAAAGATTGTGTTGCCTGCAGGACGGGACATTTTTTCCAAAATAACGACTTTGGCACCCTTGTCAGCGGCTTCAAGTGCAGCAGCCATGCCTGCGCAGCCGCAGCCGATGATAACAACGTCATACTCTTCGGTTTTTACGGGAGCAGCAGCTTGGGCCTGTACTGCAACAGGGATCACAGAGGCACCTGCAGCAGCCATTCCGAAAATGCTTCCTTTGAGCAATCCGCGACGGTTAATACCGGTCATATCTTTCTCCTTGGTTTTGTAGGCCGCTTATTGTTAAGCGGTTAATTTGATTCTAGGGTGAAACAATACGTACGTATCCCCCAAAAAAGAGCGATCGCTATCCCTAATTGCTTACCTGATTATTAGTGGGGCCGATCCGCCGGTCTTGCAGTTTTAGCCAAACGCAAATTATGTGAAAGCTCTCGCGCTCTGACAGATCCTTTTTAAGCGGCTAACTGAATGATCGGCTAATCGGATTTTGCATACGGTTTGATTTTTGACGTTAACTCAGGATAATCACCTTATTTATCGATATAAAAATAATTACAT
>ERZ1694701.790-NODE-790-length-10607-cov-14.088893_pt1 | contig 10607 bp, 5 predicted proteins | sample MGYA00581721_ERZ1694701 | MGnify/ENA primary metagenome ERZ1694701 (study PRJEB42213, sample SAMN07424528) | human gut metagenome | biome: ENVO:00009003; feature: ENVO:2100002; material: ENVO:00002003 | host: Homo sapiens | place: USA | collected 2014 ...
ATACGAGCTTACTACGCGTCTCGTGGGCTCGGAGATGTGTATAAGAGACAGGGTGTAATATGGTGGAAATCCGTTCTTCCACCATCCTACGCGGGTTTTGTCCAGGAAAGTGATGCCGGCCACAAATGAACCACGGTAACTGTCACTGCTGTAAGGCTCCTCAAAATACCCTCGTTGCCCGAAACGTCCGTTTCCGAGGCTGAATATACTTTCCGACATCCGTTGACGGTCGGGGTGGAATTGGTCTTCGATGATGTTCCATTCATCGGTCTTGAGGTATTTTTTCATGGCGACGTGTTTTCTGTAGTTATCGCCGTAAAGATACGCAATATGCGGAAATAAAAGAGAAAAGTGAGGACAAAAATAGTGAAAGGGGAAGGGAGGGGATTAAAAAAGATAATATAGCACACAGATGACACAGATAAGGCAGATGAATACCGATTATTAGACAAACTTATCCGTGTTCATCTGCCTTATCTGTGTCATCTGTGTGCAGAAGTAGGAGCTTGGTTCTATTTCTCTCCCTTAGTCTCTTTAATTAAATATACACAGAAAGCACCTATTATCAGCATCACTCCTGCCAATACAAGCATATTGATTTCGGGGGGCAGTACTCCTTTTGGAGTAAACAAGGACAGAATACTGCCGCCCAAAGCTGCCGCAATAATCTGCGGAATACAGATGGTACCATTGAAAAGACCTAAGTAGGTACCCATATGTCCTCCGCTCAGTGCATTGGTCAAGATGGTGAACGGCAGTGCCAGCATGGCAGCCCATGCACAACCTATCAGCAGGAAGGAAATGAACAACATATACGGATTATGCATAAAATAGGTGGAAATGAAACCTATACCTCCCAGAACAAGGCTGAGTGAGTAGACCCGGCGACGGTCCTTGAACATCGGTATGCAGATGGCCCAAAGCACAGAGCCGATGGCTTGTACGGCAAACAGTACGCCTACCCAGTCGGCGGCATTCTGATATTGCAGGCTCTTGGTGTCGAGTACCACTTTGGTGACACCATCTACCAGGTGCTCTACTGTAGGAGCGTCAAAAGCATTGGCAGCGATGCTGCCGTTGGTATAGGTCCACATGAACATAAAAGCAAACCAGCAGAAGAACTGTACCAGTCCGATAGTCCAGAATGCTTTCGGAGCCTTGATGAGCAGCTTCAGCATGTTGGTCTTTTCATGTTCCTCTTCTTCGGTGATGCCGTGATACTCTGCATATTCGGCAGGCGGCATCTCTTTTACTTTGACCGAAGTGTAGATGACGCAGAAGATAAGGATGGCCGCTCCGATGTAGAATGAGTAAATCACCGAGTCGGGGATTACTCCTTGGGGAGCTGTATTGCTGATGCCAATCCATGCAAAGATGAACGGGAAGAGATATCCCACCAGGCTGCCTGCATTGCAGAGAAAACTCTGGATGGAGTAGGCGAGTCCTTTTTGTTTCTCATTCACCATGTCGCCCACCATCATTTTGAAGGGTTGCATGGCCATATTGATGGAGGTGTCGAGGAACATCAGCGATACCAGTCCGAAAATCATGGCTGTACTTACTGCCATGCCGAAGCTTCCGGCATTGGGTAGCAGGCACATGACGAGTACGGCCACCAACGAACCTATAAACAGATAAGGGATGCGCCGCCCGAAGCGTGTCCAGGTCTTGTCACTGGCGGCTCCCACGATGGGTTGTACAATGATACCTGCCAACGGCGGTAATATCCAGAAATAACTCAAATTATGCGGGTCTGCACCCAAAGTGGAAAAGATACGGCTGATGTTTGCACTCTGCAAAGCATATGCAATCTGTGCGCCGAAAAAACCAAAGCTGATGTTCCACAGCTTCCAGAAACTTAAATCGGGTTTTACTTTCATGATGGTTTAATATGTTTTATTATTTCGTAGTTCCTCTTATCACCAGATTGGTACGTACTATCTTGTTGTTGCTTTTCTCTTCTCCCTCCAGCTTTCCGGTCAGAATGCTGAAAGCGCTTTTACCTACTTCCTCGCCATGCTGCTCCACGGTAGTCAGCTTCGGGTCGGTGCTTTGGGCAATGGCTCCGTCGGTGAATCCGCAGATGGATACTTCATCGGGAACTTTTACGCCGACCAGTTTGCAGGCATACAGTATGCCCGAAGCTGTCTCGTCGTTGATGGCAAAGAAACCGTCAGGGCGGTTTTCGCTTTCCAGCAGGTCGGGAGTGATGGAGATGGCGCGTTCACGGGTGTCGCACAACAGAATCATGCTGTCGTCCACCGGAATTTTATACTTCTTCATGGCATCCAGGTAGCCGTTCCGGCGATTCTTGGTAATCTCTAGGTGGGGAGCCGCACCATAGAAAAGGATACGCTTGCATCCGGTCTGTATCATGTATTCCACGGCTGCAAAGGAGCCGGCATAGTCGTCCACCACCACTCGCTCGGTTTTCAGCCCCGTACATATACGGTCGTAAAAGACAATGGGAATATCGTTGTTCAGCAGCTCCTGGTAATGGTCGTATTGGGAAGTGTCCTTGGCAAGTGAAGCGATGACTCCGCAGACACGGGCGGCAAGGAAAGAATGTACAATTTTCACTTCCTGCTCGTACGATTCGCTGCTCTGCGCCACTATGATATTATATCCGGCATCCGCCGCTGCTTTCTCAATTCCGCTCAATACGCAGGAAAAGAAGTGGTGTACCAGTTGGGGGACAATGACGCCGATGGTATTGCTGCGGCTTGCGCGGAGATTTACGGCAAGTACGTTGGGCTTGTAGTTATGCTCGCGCGCATAGGCATGGACAAGGTCACGTGTTTCCTTGCTGATGTCCGGATTGTCTTTCAGCGCCCTCGACACAGTGGAGGGGGAGACATTCAGCGCCCGGGCAATATCCTTGATGGTAATCTGCGGTTTATTCATGGTATAGTTTTGAGGACAAAGATAAGGTAAACTTCCCTAATCCGATTGCAAAAATAACGTAATAAGGTAAATTGTGCTTATCCGTTGAGGTTTATCGGGTTGTAAGTTTGTGCAAACGATTGCAGATACCCGTATTTTGACAAATTAAGGTGATATATAGTTCTATATTCCCTAAATGCTTATATTTGCAGTACGCAATTAATGATGATAACGCCATGAAACACATGAAGTTTTTGACTTTCTTTTTTTGTATTGCCTTTGCAGTATTTGCATGCAGCAGCAATAATGAGACAGACCCCAATGCTGGTGGACTTCCCGATAAGGAGGAACCTCTGGCTACAGACTTTGCTAAAGGTGCCGACATCAGTTGGGTGACGGAGATGGAACATAAGGGTATGAAATTTTACAATACCTCCGGTGTGGAGACCGATTGTTTCCAGCTGATGAAGGATTTGGGCCTGAATGCGGTTCGACTCAGAGTATGGGTCGACCCCAAAGAACACGATAACTGGTGCAATACGGCCGATTTGGTGACGAAAGCCAAGCGTGCCGCAGAGCTGGGCATGGACGTAATGGTAGACTTCCATTACAGTGACTGGTGGGCCGACCCTGGACAGCAGCATAAGCCTGCTGCATGGAAAGGACTGAACTTGGCCGACTTGAAGAAAGCCGTCGCCGGTCATACTGCCGATGTACTTAATGCGCTGAAAGCGGCAGGAGTTACTCCCAAGTGGGTTCAGGTAGGTAATGAAATCCGTTCGGGGATGCTCTGGGATGAAGATGCTGCATTGAGTGGTGCGTCCTATGATGTGAGGGAATGTGATGTAAAGGGTTCCAACAGCACTTCCGAGGAAGTGAAATACCGTGAGAACTTTGCCAACCTGGCTGCTTTTATCAATGTAGGATACGATGCGGTAAAGTCCGTCTTCGACGATGCCATTGTCATCGTCCATCTGGACAATGGATATGACAACGAATTGTATACCTGGTTCTTTGATGAACTGAGAGCCAATGGCGGTAAGTGGGATATGATAGGCATGTCGCTCTATCCTTACTGGACGATGCTCGAGCACAAGGAATATACAGCTGATAGAACTATCACCGAGTGTATTGCCAATATTAATAGTGTAGCCCGGAAATACAACTGTGACGTGATGGTGGTGGAAACCGGCATGGAGTGTGCCGACGACAAAGGGAATCTGGCAAGTGCTTCCGTGCTGGCAGAAGGGAAACGCCAACTGGCACGTATCCTGAAAGAGTGCAAGGAGAATACCGGCGGACGCTGCAAGGGCGTGTTCTACTGGGAACCGGAATGCAGGCCGAACCAATATCGGCTGGGGGCATTCACTGAAGACGGCCGCCCCACTGTGATAATGGATGCTTTTAAATAATTATATTAACAAAATCTTTTAAAGAAGAATGAGAAAGACAATACTTATCTTTTCCTGCTGCGCTTTTTTTGCCTTGGCGGCAATGGCGCAGCGTACAGAAGCATTGTTGGAAAAGAACTGGAAGTTCACCAAGGGAGATGTTCCCGAAGCAACACAAACAAATTTAGACGACAGTAAGTGGGAAACAGTGACCATTCCTCATGATTGGGCCATCTTTGGTCCGTTCGACCGCAACAACGATTTGCAGGAGGTAGCGGTTACGCAAGACCTTGAAAAACAAGCTTCCGTAAAGACCGGGCGTACCGGAGGGTTGCCTTATGTGGGTGTCGGTTGGTATCGTACGGCTTTTGATGCTTCTGCAGACAAGCAGGTCACTCTGGTTTTCGATGGTGCTATGAGTGAGGCTCGGGTCTATGTCAATGGGAAAGAAGCTTGTTTCTGGCCTTTCGGGTATAACTCTTTTCATTGCGATGTTACCGGTTTGCTGAATGCCGACGGTAAAAACAATGTGCTGGCTGTCCGTCTGGAAAACAGACCCCAGTCCTCCCGTTGGTATCCGGGGGCGGGATTGTATCGCAATGTCCGCCTAGTTACTACGGAACGTGTTCATGTTCCGGTTTGGGGTACACAGCTCACCACACCGCATGTTTCTGCTGAATACGCTTCCGTGCGTCTGCGTACTACAATACGGAATGCCGGTGATGCGGATGTTCGTATTTCTACTGATATTATTGCGCCGGACGGTAAGATAGTAGCCCGTAAGGATAATAGCCGGAAAATTAATCACGGACAGCCATTTGAGCAGAATTTTCTGATAAATGCTCCGTCTCTGTGGTCCCCTGAGACACCTTATTTATATAAGGCAGTATCTAAGATTTATGTAGATGGCAAACAGACTGACGAATATACCACGCGTTTTGGTATCCGCAGCATTGAGATTATAGCTGATAAGGGATTCTTCCTGAATGGTAAGCACCGTAAATTCCAGGGGGTATGCAATCACCACGATTTGGGCCCGTTGGGTGCGGCTGTCAATGTGGCTGCTCTTCGCCGTCAGTTGACATTATTGAAGGATATGGGATGTGATGCAGTCCGTACCTCCCACAATATGCCTACACCCGAATTGGTGGAACTCTGTGACGAGATGGGCTTTATGATGATGTTGGAACCTTTCGATGAATGGGATATTGCCAAATGTGAGAATGGTTATCACCGCTATTTCAACGAATGGGCAGAAAAGGATATGGTAAACATGCTGCATCATTATCGGAACAATCCTTGTGTGGTAATGTGGAGTATAGGAAATGAGGTTCCTACCCAATGTAGTCCCGAGGGCTACAAAGTGGCTTCTTTCCTGCAGGATATTTGCCATCGCGAAGACCCTACACGCCCCGTTACTTGCGGTATGGACCAGGTAACTTGCGTGCTTGCCAACGGGTTTGCGGCAATGATTGATGTACCCGGTCTTAATTATCGGGCTCACCGTTATGTGGAGTCTTATGAGACTCTTCCACAGAATATTGTGCTTGGTTCGGAGACGGCTTCCACTGTAAGTTCTCGTGGTGTCTATAAATTTCCCGTACAGAAGGGTGCCAGTGTGATGTATGATGACCATCAGTGCTCCGGTTATGATGTGGAGTGTTGTTCCTGGTCGAATCTTCCCGATGAGGATTTTGCTTTGTCTGATGATTATGACTGGACAATCGGACAGTTCGTCTGGACGGGCTTTGATTATTTGGGTGAGCCTTCTCCTTATAGTACGGATTCCTGGCCCAGCCACAGCTCCGTTTTCGGTATCATAGACTTGGCAAGCCTCCCCAAAGACCGTTTCTATCTGTACCGCAGCCTATGGAACAAGCAGGCAAATACCTTGCATGTCCTTCCGCACTGGACGTGGCCGGGCAGGGAAGGGGAGAATACTCCGGTTTTTGTTTACACCAGCTATCCCAGTGCCGAACTGTTCGTCAACGGAAAGAGTTATGGCAAACAACGGAAACTTACTGCTGATGAAAGCCGTGCTTTGGAAGGCCGGGACTCCCTTGCTTTGCAGCGTCGCTATCGCTTGATGTGGATGGATGTTCCTTATGAACCGGGCGAAGTGAAAGTGGTGGCTTATGATGCTTCCGGCAAGCCTGCAGAAGAAAAGGTGATTCGTACCGCTGGCAAGCCCCATCATCTGGAGCTGGTTGCCGACCGCACCCGCTTGTCTGCCGATGGTAAGGACCTGGCATATATCACAGTCCGTGTCGTGGATAAGGACGGTAATCTTTGTCCGGCAGACAGCCGCATGGTAAATTTCTCGGTGAAGGGTGCCGGAAAATATCGCGCTGCTGCCAATGGAGATGCTACCAGCCTCGATTTGTTCCATTTGCCCAAGATGCCGGCTTTCAGCGGTCAGCTGACGGCTATTGTGCAGAGTGGCGAGCAAGCCGGTGAGATTGTGTTTGAGGCAAGGGCTAAAGGATTGAAGTCCGGAAAGCTGGTACTTTATACTTCAGAGAAATAAATAGCACTATTTGCTTCCACTCTACCACACCTGCTCTGTACCCCTTTGTTCATCGGTGTTTGAGGTGCGGTGGAAGCAACAGAAAAAGGTGGAAGCAAATTTTGCTTCCACCTCTGTTTTTAGGGCCGACATGATGTTAACTTATTGTAATGTAATAAGTTAATATCATGTCGGCCATTTTGTTAATATCGTGTTAATGGCATATTAATATTGTGCAGACACGTTATTCATATCCTGAAAGTATGTTGCTTGGTTTATACATGCATGGCATTTCTTCAGTAAAAGCTTTGTGTTTCTTTTGTTTTGTCTTGATGTTGTGTAGTGCTTAACGGTCGTAAAGCGATTTGTTGACGGCCGTAAAGCGATCTGCCAACGGCTATCAACAAATCGCCTAACGGTCGTTAGGCGGTGAAAATCTCTGTACTTCAGCAGAATAAACATATATGTTATGTGCAAGAATGCCACATGTAGAGTGGAGAGAAGCGCTGTATTATGATATATCAAGTGATTTTTCTATCTTGTGCAACCGCATGCAATCGTTTGCACTGTTCGTTTCCCACATTTTACACTCTCTTTATACTTTACTAAGGTAATAAAGCATATTTTTGTTGCGTCATGCTTTGGGTACTTGAAAGACGTTAGAAAGCGAAAGTACGAAAATTATTTTTCGAATAATATATATAGGTAATTAATATTGTTAACTTTAATTTATTAAATGCATGAAGCAAGTTAATCTTAGAATCTGTCAAACGATTCTTACCCTAATGTTAGGGTTATTCTTGTCTGTAGGCGCTTATGCACAGAACATCACCGTGAAAGGGCATGTAAAAGATGCTTTGGGAGGAGTGATAGGCGCAAATGTGGTGGAAAAAGGAAATTCCACGAATGGTACAATCACTGACCTTGATGGTAATTTTACATTGACAGTTCCTCAGGGAGCTACGTTGGTCGTGTCTTTTATCGGATACAAGACGCAAGAAGTAGCTGCTGCTCCTTCAGTAATTATTACATTACAAGATGATGCGGAATTGTTGGGCGAGGTGGTCGTAATTGGTTACGGTACAGCCAAAAAGAATGATTTGACTGGGTCTGTTACGGCTATTAGTGCAGATAAAATGGTAAAAGGTGCTGTTACATCTGCTACTGATATGTTGGTTGGTAAAGCTGCCGGTGTAAGTGTGATTACTGACGGTGGTGCTCCGGGAGCTGGTGCTACAATTCGTGTGCGTGGCGGTTCTTCTATGTCTGCATCCAATAATCCGTTGATTGTTATTGACGGTGTGCCTGTAGATGACGGTGGTATTAATGGTATGTCAAATCCTTTGGCTACTGTCCATCCCAATGATATTGAGACTTTTACTATTTTGAAAGATGCTTCTGCAACAGCCATTTATGGTTCTCGTGCATCTAACGGTGTTATTATTATTAATACTAAAAAAGGAAAGTCTGGACGTGTACAAGTTGGTTATAGCGGTACATTCTCTATTAATACAAGACCCAATAAAGTAGATGTAATGTCTGCAAATGAATTTAGAGAATTTGTGACTTCTAAATTCGGTGAATCAAGTGCTCAGTTTAAAGCATTAGGTCAGGCAAATACTGATTGGCAGGATGAAATATTCAAAACCTCTTTCAGTACAGACCACAATGTTAATGTTTCTGGTGCTATACCACACATGCCCTATCGTGTATCAGTTTCTTATACCAATGAAAATGGTATATTGAAGACTTCTAATATGGAGCGTTTGACTGGTGCTATTAGCTTGAATCCTAATTTCTTTGATAAGAAATTGAATATTCAGTTGAATGTGAAAGGCATTTATAATACAAACCGTTTTGCAGATACTGGTGCGATAGGTATGGCGACGCAATATGATCCGACACAGCCTATTTACATGGATGGAAATCCCTATGGTAACGGCTACTTTATGTATATGAAAAGTGGCAATAATCCTACACCGGTTGATATTGGTTTGGCTAATCCCGTTTCTATTTTAGATTCAAAGCATGACGAATCAACTGTTTATAGAAGTATTGGTAATGCACAAATTGACTATAAGTTTCATTTCCTGCCCGAATTGAGAGCAAACTTGAATTTAGGTTACGACGTGTCTAAGAGTGAAGGTGATGTTATTATAGAAGATAATGCTCCTATGACTTGGTGCCAAGGTAACTATAAAACTGGGTTTGGGGAAAATAGCAGCTATTATCAATTGAAGCGGAATACATTGCTGGATTTCTATTTGAATTATGCTAAAGAGTTTGGTGCACATCATGTCGATGTTATGGGCGGTTATTCTTGGCAGCATTTCTATAATTCTACATGGACCAAATATCCTTATTCTACAGTAAAAGCTGAAGAAACTGGTAAGGAATTCTATAAGGATATGGAAGATTATTCAACTGAAAACTATCTTGTTTCTTTCTTTGGGCGTTTGAATTATACATTATTGAATCGTTATTTGGTGACATTTACCTTGCGTAATGATGGTTCTTCACGTTTCAATAAAGACAATCGTTGGGGATTATTTCCTTCAGTTGCTTTGGCATGGAAGATGAAAGAAGAGAATTTCTTGAAGGGAGTGGATTGGCTTTCTGATTTGAAGTTGCGTTTGGGCTATGGTATTACTGGTCAGCAAAACCTGAATAATGGTGACTATCCTTATATGGCTCGCTATATGTATTCCAAAGCTGGAGCAAATTATTATTTTGGTAATAACAAGTATTCATTGATTGCTCCTCAAGCTTATGATGAAAACTTGAAATGGGAAGAAACTACAACTTACAATATTGGATTGGATTTCGGTGTATTGAACAACAAATTGACAGGTACTCTTGATTTGTATTATCGTAAAACTGATGATTTGCTGAATACGGTTACAGCTCCTGTCGGTACAAACTTTAGTAACCAGTTGTTGACGAATGTAGGTACATTGGAGAATAAAGGTATTGAACTTACTTTGACGGCTCATCCTATCACGACAAAAGATTGGGACTGGACATTGAGTTATAACATCTCTTATAATAAAAATGAAATTACCAAATTGACATTTAATGATGACCCGGCTTATAAAGGTGTGATTCATACTGGTATTGATGGAGCAACCGGTTATAATATCATGATAAATGCTGTTGATCATCCTTATAATTCATTCTATGTATGGGAACAACTTTATGATAAGGCTGGAAATCCGATAGAAGGTGCTTATGTTGATCAAAATGGGGATAATAAAATAGACGAAGAAGATTTGGTCGCTTACAAAAAGTCTGCTCCTGACGTATTTATGGGATTAACTTCTCAATTGTCTTATAAGAATTGGGATTTGTCATTTGCTTTGCGTGCAAGTATTGGAAACTATGCTTATAACAATGTACAATCCAATCGTGAGGCTTGGGATGGTTCACAAATGTATGACCAAACTGGTTTCTTGAAAAATCGTTTGACTTCTGCATGGAAAACAAATTTCAAGACAGGGCAATATCGTTCTAGTTACTATGTTCAGAATGCTTCTTTTGTACGGATGGACAATATTTCATTAGGATACACTTTTAACAAGCTGTTCAATGATAAACAAAGTGCACGTGTTTATGTCACGGTACAGAATCCGTTTGTTATTACCAAATATGATGGTTTGGATCCTGAAATTAGCGGTAGTGGAGTTGATAATAATATCTATCCTCGCCCTCGTGTATTTATGTTAGGCTTGAATCTTAATTTTTAATCAATGAAGTTATGAAAATATTAAAATATAAATATATATTGTCGGCAGCCCTTTTGAGTACGATGTTAGGGGTTACCTCTTGTG
>ERZ1694701.795-NODE-795-length-10476-cov-22.504750_pt1 | contig 10476 bp, 10 predicted proteins | sample MGYA00581721_ERZ1694701 | MGnify/ENA primary metagenome ERZ1694701 (study PRJEB42213, sample SAMN07424528) | human gut metagenome | biome: ENVO:00009003; feature: ENVO:2100002; material: ENVO:00002003 | host: Homo sapiens | place: USA | collected 2014 ...
ACCGTGTACTGCGCCTACCGCACCAAAGAGGCGGTGTACATCTACGTCCAGAAGAATCAGGCCTATCTGCTGAACGAGAGCATGGATGCCGCATGGAGCCTGCTGGGCAGCGCCCTGCCCGCCGCCAGCCTGCACGACTGTCGGAAATAAGGGCACCGTGACGATTTTTCATGCGCTCCGCTTTGCTCTGCGCATGAATAGCGGAATAATTATGTTTCTTTCGAACTCCCGGAGCGTCTGCGGACGCTCCGGGAGTCTACTTTTACATAACAATTTTTACAAAACAAAAACCCACGCTACGGCAAAGCAAAAGCGCAGCGTGGGTACGGAAATAGCGTTATAAAGTTTTAGCGGGCGAGGGTGTACTTGTGCAGGGTCTTGCGCACTGCGCCGTTACCGGCGTACAGCTCCTTGACCATGCCCTCGATCTTTTCGCCCAGACCGACGGCATACAGATCCACACCGAACACATCGGCACGGCTGTACAGAGCCTTCAGGCAGCTGAAGTCCTGCTCACCTTCCTTGACCTCCAAGGGGTTGACGATGGCCTGCAGCTCAGCCAGCAGCGGATCGGGAGAGATCTCGAAGGGCTGGCCGTTGTCGTCGATGCCCTTCAGGTAGCGGGCATAGCCTGCCAGCACCAGCGGGATCAGCACGAGATTGGACTTGTCCAGACCGCGCTCCTCGTAAGCCTTGATGGTCTCGCCGAAGCGGATAGCCAGCTTCTGAGAGGTATCGGTAGCGATACGCTGGGGAGCATCGGGCATGAAGGGGTTGGGCAGACGGCGGTTGATGACAGCGCCGATGAACTCATAGGGGTTCAGAACGCCGGGATCGACCACGACAGGCATAGCCTCGATATAGCCGATCTTCTGGATGAAGGAGCGCAGATCCTCGTCTGCCATCTCGGCAGAGATGAGGGTGTAGCCCAGCATGCAGCCATAGATGGACATGGCAGTGTGCAGGGGGTTCAGGCAGGTGCAGACCTTCATCTTCTCGATCTTGTCCACGGTCTCGCGGTCGCAGTACAGCACACCGCCCAGCTCCAGCGGAGGACGACCGTTGGTGTAGTGATCCTCGATGCACAGGTACTGGGTCTCCTCGGCGTTGACGAAGGGAGCGGTGAAGGTGTGCTTCTCGGTAACGATAGTGTAGTTATCCTCAAAGCCGTCCTTTGCCAGCATCTCCTGCACCTTTGCGTCCGGGCGCGGAGTGATCTTATCGATCATGCTCCAGGGGAAGGTGATCTTGGTCTCGTCCTGCACATAGGCCAGGAACTCGGCAGGCACCAGACCCTGCTCCACCCACTTTGCAGCGTAGGCGTGGACAGCAGTCTTGACCTTATCGCCGTTGTGGGAGCAGTTATCCATGCTCTGCACGGTCAGGGGCAGCTTACCGGCCTTGAAGCGCTCGTACAGCAAAGCGGTGACCTTGCCCATGGCCAGCACGGGGGTCAGGCCGCGCTCCAAGTCAGCAGGAGCAACGCCGTAGCCCTTCTCGGTGATGGTGAAGGAGATCATCTGCAGGCTGGGGTTCTGGAAGATCTCCACCAGACGTGCCCAGTCGGCACCGAAGGAGTAGTCAGCCTTCAGGCTCTCGGTAACGGAAGCGATGACCTTCTTCTCGATCTCGCCGGTGGACTTCAGGCAGACCAGCAGGCTCAGGTTATCGTAGGGCTGGTAAGCCTTATCGATGATCTCGTAGTCGAAGCTCTCAGCCACGATGACACCGCGGTCATACTTGCCGCTGTTCAGTGCGTCGTTCAGCACGGCAGCGGGGAAAGCACGGAAGATGTTGCCGGCGCCGAAGTGCACCCAAGTGGGCTCGGCGTGGGTCTTGGCCTTGACAGCCTCAATGTCGAATTTGGGCAGCTCGTAGCCCTTTTCTGCCCACTCGGCGGACAGATTGCCGTTTTTGATATCAGACAGCTTCATAATCATCAGCCCTTCTTTTCTTCATCCAGACGGTCCAGCAGATCCCAGATACCCAGCATATACTGGATGCCCAGAGCACGGTCATACTTGCCATAGCCGGGGCGGCAGTTGCCGGGGCCTTCCTCCCACAGCTGACGGCCGTGGTCGGGGCGGATGTAGCCCTCAAAGCCGCAGTCATGGTAAGCGCGCATCACCTCAATGATGCCGGTCTCGCCGCAGCAGTCGCGGTGAGCAGCCTCAGAGAAGTCGCCGTTGGGGAAGTGGTGGATGTTGCGGACATGGCCGAAAGCAATGCGGTCGCAGTGCTTACGGATGATCTCGGCACAGTTATTGTTGGGGTTTGCGTTCAGGCTGCCGGTGCACAGGGTCAGGCAGTTGTACGGATCGTCCACCATCTTCAGGAAGCGGTCGATGCTGGGCTCGTCCACCAGCAGGCGGGGCAGGCCAAAGATATCCCAAGGGGGATCATCCATGTGGATGGCCATCTTGATGTCACACTCGTGGCAGGTGGGCATCAGAGCCTCGAGGAAGTACTTCAGGTTCTCCCACAGCTTCTCCTTGGTGACAGGGGCGTAAGCCTTGAACAGCTCGTCCAGCTTTGCCATACGCTCCGGCTCCCAGCCGGGGAAGGTCATGTTGTACTTCTCGGTGAAGGACATGATGTACTCAGCCATAGCCTTGTAATCGCCCTTGATCTTGTCCTTCTCGTAGAACAGTGCGGTGGAGCCATCGCCTACCGGGTGGAACAGGTCGGTGCGGGTCCAGTCGAAGATGGGCATAAAGTTGTAGCAGATGACCTTGACGCCGAACTTGGACAGGTTGCGGATGCACTGCTTGTAGTTCTCGATATACTGGTCGCGGGTGGGCAGACCGATCTTGATGTCGTCGTGGACGTTGACGGACTCGACAACATCCATATCAAAGCCGTAAGCGTGGATCTGGTCTGCAACCTTCTGGATCTCGTCGATTTCCCAGATCTCGCCGGGCATCTTGTTGTGCAGTGCCCAGACGATGCTGGTCACGCCGGGGATCTGCTTGATGTCGCTCAGGGTGACGGGGTCGTTGCCCTCGCCATACCAGCGCCAACCCATTTTCATAGGCATAGAGAAGTTCCTCCTGTCGTTATTTATCATGTGGCACGCGCAGCACGCCTGCACGCTCTTCTTGCTTATATTCTAATATATCAGTTTTAAAATAGCAATACGCACAATGCCATTTTTTTGTGTTTATTCTTGTATACTTTACACAAAAACGGCAAAATGCCAGTTTTTTAACAAGGTTTTTGGGCAGTGTGCTGCTCCCTTTCCAATCTTGTCCTGCTTTTCCGGCTGGTGCGGCTTTTTGACCGGTTTGCGCAAAAATATGCCCTGCTTCCGTTAAAAGTCCGTTCTTTGGTACATTTGCCCTGTTACACTGCAACTACACCGAGGGACGGCAGCGTCTCCCTCATCAACTGAAAAAGAGAGGCATACTATGAACGAAAGCAACTTTGTGGTAAAGACCATCTTCCACGCCTGCGGCAGCTCCAAGGTACTTACCGAGAACTATTTTGCCACCCGGAAGGAGGCTGAGGAATTCTGCGCCCTGACCGACTACGCCATGAAGCTGAACTACGGCGCAGAGCAACAGCTGGTGACCACCGAGATCGTGGCGTTCTGACCTGCCCGGCACAAAAAGCAGCCGGTTGACAATTCCTTAAAAAACCTTTATATTCAAGACACGCAGCGCTCCGCGAAAACTGCCGGGCGCACCATCTGGTTCTATATATAAAGGAGGATCCGCTATGGTTTCACCTGCCAAGTGCATCGCCGGGCGTTCCGTTGCCGATTGGATCGCGGCATATCCCGTGGTCTCCGACCTCTGTACCCTGAAGGAGACTGCATGGACAAACCCGGACAAGCTGCCCTTTGCACAGGCTGCGGCTGCCTGCCCGCTGACCCTTTCCGACATTGAGGACGCCGCCGCACGGCTGGAGCGGTTTGCGCCCTATCTTGCCGCCGTCTTTCCCGAGACTGCTGTGACCGGCGGCATCATTGAGTCCCCTGTTCAGCCCATTCCCCGGATGCAGAAGGTGCTGGAAAAGCGCAGCGGCACCCGCATTGCCGGGCAGGTATGGGTCAAACTGGACAGTCGTCTGCCCATTTCCGGCTCCATCAAAGCCCGGGGTGGCATTTACGAGGTTCTGAAAACCGCCGAGGACATTGCTCTGCACAGTGGGATGCTGCACCTTACCGACAACTACGCCGTGCTGGCAGAAGAGCGTTTCCGCAAGCTGTTCTCGCAGTATTCCATCGCGGTGGGCTCCACCGGCAATCTGGGGCTTTCCATTGGCATCATGAGCGCAAAGCTGGGCTTTCAGGTCACTGTACACATGTCTGCTGACGCGCGGCAGTGGAAAAAAGACCTGCTCCGCAGCCGGGGCGTCAAGGTGGTGGAGTACGCCTCTGATTACAGCATTGCCGTGACCGAGGGGCGTAAGCTGGCGGCGGGCGACCCCTACTGCCATTTTGTGGATGACGAAAACTCCAAGACCCTCTTTCTGGGCTATGCCGTGGCTGCCCTGCGGTTGAAAAAGCAGCTGGACGCGCAGGGCGTCACCGTGGACGCGGAGCATCCCCTCTTCGCCTATCTGCCCTGCGGCGTGGGCGGCGGCCCCGGCGGCGTAGCCTTTGGCCTGAAGATGCTGTTCGGTGATGCCGCACATTGCTTCTTTGCCGAGCCCACCCACTCCCCCTGCATGATGCTGGGCATGGCCACCGGCGAAAACAGCAGCGTCTGTGTACAGGACTTTGGCATAGACAACCGCACCGCCGCCGACGGTCTTGCCGTGGGGCGCGCCTCCGGCTTTGTGGGCGGGCTGATGCGCCCCTTTATGAGCGGCTGCTACACCCTGCAGGACGAGCGGATGTACACCCTTCTGGCGCAGCTGGCAGACGCCGAAGATCTTTACCTTGAGCCCAGCGCTCTGGCGGGAATGTACGGCCCGGTGCTCACCCAGCCCGGGCAGCTGCTTGGCACTTACACCGAAACCGCCCTGCCCACCGGTGCGCTGGCAAACGCCACCCATCTGGTCTGGGCTACCGGCGGGAACATGGTCCCCCGGGAAGAAATGCAGCGCTACTACGCAAAAGGCAAGGCGCTGGCACAGCAATAGCAAACAAAAGCCGCCTTTCGTGCTAAACAGCACAAAAAGCGGCTTTTTATCGTTTTATTTCAGGAGCAAAGAGCCTTGCGGAAGCTTATTCCGGCAGGTCCTCTTCGTTCTCCAGGCTATGCCAGACGTTCTGGACGTCATCGTTATCTTCCAGAGAATCCAGCAGCTTGCCCATCTGCTTCAGCTGATCGGGGTCGGTCAGGCGGGTGGTGGTCATGGGCACCATGGCCAGATCGTCGGACAGGATCTCGTAGCCCTTCTCTTCCAGAGCCTTGACCACAGCGGAGTAGTTCTCGGGGTCGGTGGTGACCTCGGCTGCGTCCTCGCTGGCATCAAAGTCCTCGGCACCGGCATCCAGAGCGTCCATCATGGCCTCGTCGGCGTCCTTATCCTCCAGAGAGATGTCAATGACGCCCTTCTGGTTGAACAGGAAGGCCACGCAGCCCATAGCGCCCAGATTGCCACCGTTCTTATCGAAGTAGTGGCGCAGGTCGGCAGCGGTACGGTTGCGGTTGTCGGTCAGGGTCTCCACCATGACTGCCACGCCGCCGGGGCCGTAGCCCTCGTAGGTGATGGCCTCGAACTCGGTCTTGTCGCCGCCCTCGGCCTTCTTGATGATACGCTGGATGTTATCGTTGGGCACGCTCATGCGCTTTGCCTTGGCGATCAGATCTGCCAGCTTGCTGTTGGAAGCCGGGTTGGGGCCGCCGTCACGGACGGCAACGCTGATCTCGCGGCCGATCTTGGTAAAGACCTTGGCACGGGCGCCGTCAGTCTTTTCCTTCTTGCGCTTAATGTTGTTCCATTTGCTATGTCCAGACATGGGAAAGAGCCTCCTAAATTTATCGGTATCTCCGCCTGCGGGCAGACGGGCTGTGGTCGCCCGCTTGTGGCAGCACACAAAATCTAACTCTGTTATTTTATCACAATCCACCGGCGCGTTCAAGCCTGAAAAGCCCGATTTTCGCCCGGATGCGTGTAAATCTGCGTTTTACAGCAGCCGCAGCGCCTTGGGATAGTGGTTTTTCACCCGCCCGCCGGACACCTTGCCGCCGCCCAGCGGCCAGCCGTCCACGGTCACGCAGCACCAGCCGTCCGCTGCTGTGCGGGCTTCCACCTCGCGGCCGGAGAGGTACTCAGTGCAGCGGCAGTCGGCAAGGGTCAGCTGCTCGCAGTTCGTACACAGGCTGCCAAAGGCCGTAAACAGATGATGCTCCGGCACAAAGCGGCCCTTCTGCACGCTGCCCACAAACACCCCCGCCCGCAGCACATGAAGTCCCGTCTGCGGAAAAGCCACCGGCAGCAGCACGCCGCCGCCGTGCACCACAGCCGGACGCTGTGCCAGCGCGGGGAAATACTGCCGGGCAAACTCCTGCCATGCGGCAAGGCTCTGCGCCGGGGTGGCCTCCCCTGCCCCGGTATCTCGGGTGCGGCGGCTCGTGCCCTGCACGGCGTCCCGGCAGGCGCGGCTGTCTGCGCGGCGGGCGCTGCGGGCATCTGCGGCCTTGGCAGGCTTCGCCTTGCCTTTGCCCTTTTTGCCCGTCTCGGCAGCGGCGGCAAGCCAGAGCTGCTCCTCCGGGGTGTATTCCCCTTCCGGCGGCAGGGTGCGGGGCGTGCCCGCCTTGACCAGCCGAGCCATAAAGTGCCCCTCGCCGCCCTGACAGGGCCAGATGCGGCGCACCTTGCTCACATCCAGCGGCAGACCGCCGGTGCGGTTTTCTTCACCTGCGCTGCCAAAGGTGTAGTCCACGTTGCCCAGCACATCGGCCAGTGCAAACTCCGGGTGGCGCTGCAAAAAAGCCGCCACCTGCGCTTCGTCCTCCTCCGGCGCAAAGGTGCAGGTAGAGTACACCAGCTGCCCGCCGGGCGCCAGTGCCGCCGCCGCGCAATCCAGTATCTGTGCGCCCAGCTCTGCGCACTGCTTTACCAGCGCCTCGCAATGCTGCTGGCGCGCTACCGGCTCCTTGCGGAACATTCCCTCGCCGGAACAGGGCGCGTCCACCAGCACCCGGTCAAAAAACTCCGGCAGCGCCTCGGCAATGCGGGCGGGGGTCTCGTTGAGCACCACGGCGTTGGAAACGCCCATGCGCTCAAGGTTGCTTTTTAAAATCTCGGCACGCGCAGCCACATACTCGTTGCTTACCAGCACGCCGCGTCCCTGCAGCGCCGCCGCCAGCTGGCTGCTTTTGCCGCCGGGCGCGGCGCACAGATCCAGCACCCGCATCCCGGGCTGCACCCCCAGCAGCGGCGCTGCCGAAGAAGCCGAGGGCTCCTGCGAATAGAACACCCCCGCATGGTGGTACGGATGCCGTCCGGGCTTAAAGTCCGGCTGATGCACCACAAAAGCCGCCTTGCAGAAGGGCGAGGGTTCCAGCGGGAAATCTGCCCTCTGCGCAAACTGCTCCGGTGTGGTGCGCAGCGCCGACACGGTGACCCCGCGCTCTGCCGTCTGCTGCGGGGCGGCATACAGCTGCTCGTACCGCGGGCCCAGCAGGGCACGCTCTCGCTGCTCAAAATATTCCGTAGGCATATTCTTTTCCTCCCATGGGATGTATAAAGCCGCCGGCTGCGGCCACACTATGGACTGTGAGGGCGGCCCCGCCCCCACAGCAACGACCGAAAGGAGCATTCACACCATGGAAAACCGTAGTGAGAACCGCAGTACCAATTGCAAGAACCAGACCTCCAACCGCACCAGCAGCAAGACCACCAACAGCACCACCAACGAGCACAAGCACCCCAACCAGTACACCAAGGGTGCCGATGACGAGAGCGCCAAGAACTCCACCAACAGCCGTTCCACCAACGCAAAAAACAGCCGCTGATGGCGTAAGCAGCATCTGACGGACCACAGATGCCAACAAGCAAAGCCCGCTGCCCTCCACCACTGGTTTCCAGTGCGGAAAGCAGCGGGCTTTCGCATTCTTATTTCTGGTCAGGGTCAAACTGCTGCCACAGCACCTCGAACAGCTGGTGTACACGCTCCAGCTGTCCGTTCAGGTACAGCCAGCCCAACAGGCACTCGAAGCCGGTGGAGGCACGGTATTCCTCCGGGGAGGCATGCTTGGCGACACTGGCCTTGCTGGCGTTGCGGCCGCGCTTGAACACGGCCAGCTCATCCTCGGTAAACAGCGGCTCCAGCAGCTGCTGTTCCCGGAACTGCGCCTTGGCAGATACATACTTGACCTTTTCGGCGTTCAGCTTTCCGGCTGAAAGGCGGTGGTGCTCCACCAGACGCTGGCGCACCAGCAGCTCCAGCACGCTGTCGCCTACAAAGGCCAGCGCCAGCGGGCTGAGCTCCCGCGGGTCGATCTTTTCTAATTCGTTCATGCTGCTTTATCCTTAGAAGATATAGTCGAACTGATACTCGCCGATAAGGATGGTATCGTTCTCTTCCACACCCTTCTGCACCAGCGCGTCCAGAATGCCGCTCTCGCCCAGCTGACGCTGGAAGAACTGCAAACTCTCGTAGTCGTCCACGTTGCTGCCGGCCAGAATATACTCCAGCCACGGGGCATCCACGCTCCACACATGGGCTTCCATGCGCTGGATGGTGAAATCGCGGCCGTTCTTCTTAGCCTCCGGCTTTTTGTACTCGGGGGTGAACACCGGCACCTGCGGGATATCCTTGAGGCGGTTGTACACGAGCCCCGGAAGCTGCTTGACGCCCTGCATGGTGGCGGCAGAGATGGGCACAAAGGTCAGACCCTTGCCCTCCACATACTGGCGGAAGGTCTCGATCTGCTCCTCGGTGGCAAGGTCGCACTTGTTGCCCACCACGATCTGCGGACGCTCGGCCAGCACGGGGCTGAACTTTGCCAGCTCCTCGTTGATCTTTTCAAAGTCCTCGATGGGGTCGCGGCACTCGCTGCCGGAAACGTCAACGACGTGCAGCAGCAAGCGGCAGCGCTCCACATGGCGCAGGAAATCGTGTCCCAGACCGACGCCCTCGCTGGCACCCTCGATCAGGCCGGGAATGTCGGCGCAGACAAAGCTTGCGCCCTCGCCCACCGACACAACGCCCAGCGTGGGCACAAGGGTGGTAAAGTGGTAGTTTGCGATTTTGGGCTTGGCGGCGCTGATGGTGGAGATGAGGGTGGACTTGCCCACGTTGGGGAAGCCAATCAGACCCACGTCCGCAATCAACTTCAGCTCCAAGGTCACCTGCAGATCCTCGCCGGGCATACCGGGCTTTGCAAACTTGGGGATCTGGCGGGTGGGGGTGGCAAAATGTGCGTTGCCGTAGCCGCCGCGACCGCCCTTAGCAATGGTGACCGGGGTGTGGTCGGACAGGTCTGCGATAACAAGGCCGCTCTCTGCGTCCTTGATCACAGTGCCCAGCGGCACCTTGATGACCAGATTCTCGGCATTTTTGCCGTGGCACAGGCTTGCGCCGCCCTTGCCGCCCTCCGGGGCTGCATACTTGCGCTTATAGCGGAAATCCATCAGGGTGGACAGATGATCGTCCGCCACAAAGATGATGTCGCCGCCCCGGCCGCCGTCGCCGCCGTCCGGGCCGCCCGCGGCCACGAATTTTTCGCGGTGGAAGCTCACCGCACCATCGCCGCCCTTGCCCGCATGGAGCCATATCGTGGCGATGTCGATAAAGTTAGTCTGTGCTGCCATACAGCCCCTCCTTAGCTTTATAGGCCTTTGCGTTTCAGCGCCCTCATCCGGCACTTCGTGCCACCTTCCCCCGACCGGGGGAAGGCTTGCAAACAGCGCTACACGAACGCATAGCCTTATTTCATCAAAAAGAGCCGGGCCACGAGGGTCCGGCTCTACGATTGCAGTTATTCAGAAAGAAGTTACTGCTTAACGCTGCACTTCTTGCCGCTCTTGCCCACGCGCTCGAAACGGACGGTGCCGTCTACCAGAGCAAACAGGGTATCATCGCTGCCCTTGCCAACGTTCTCACCCGGCATGATGTGGGTGCCACGCTGACGAACCAGGATGTTGCCGGCCAGAACGAACTGACCGTCTGCACGCTTGGTGCCCAGACGCTGTGCTGCGGAATCGCGGCCGTTCTTGGTGCTGCCTACGCCCTTTTTATGTGCCATTGTAATTTACCTCCTTAGCCGTTGATCGCAGTGATCTCAACCTTGGTGTAGGGCTGACGATGGCCCATACGGCGAGCACTGTGCTTCTTTGCGCGATAGGTGATGATGTTCAGCTTCTTGCCCTTGCCATTCTTGATGACCTTGGCAGAAACGGTAGCGCCCTCAACAACAGGAGCGCCAACCTTCACAGAACCCTCCTCGCCAATAGCGAGAACCTGATCAAACTTCACTTCGGAGTCGGCCTCAACGTCCAGCTTTTCGATGTAGACGATGTCGCCCTGCTCCACGCGGTACTGCTTACCGCCGGTAACAATGATTGCGTACATTT
>ERZ1694701.801-NODE-801-length-10424-cov-6.091233_pt1 | contig 10424 bp, 8 predicted proteins | sample MGYA00581721_ERZ1694701 | MGnify/ENA primary metagenome ERZ1694701 (study PRJEB42213, sample SAMN07424528) | human gut metagenome | biome: ENVO:00009003; feature: ENVO:2100002; material: ENVO:00002003 | host: Homo sapiens | place: USA | collected 2014 ...
AGACTAAAAGAAGCACCTCCACGCAGCGGAGGTCGACCACCGGAGGCAAGCAACATGCGAGCTATGATCCCCCATCGGCAAGCAGCATGCCACGTCAGCCCCGTCCAAAGACCCTGAAGCAGCTCGAATTCCAGTACAAGGCATACAGCGCCCTTCTCTGGGTGATGTACGCGCTGACCGCGTTCACCATTCTCATGTGCTTCTTCGGACCAATCATGCTCGTCTTCGCCATCCCATGCACGCTGATGTCAATAGGCTTCACAAAGCTCAAGGCGACGCTCAGGGAACAGCTAGAAGAGAGAAGATCCGACGACGCGTCGCCGGTTGCCGTAGATGCTGATGGGATCACGACAGACGAGTCGAGTTCCAAGAATACGGCGAACGAGAGGAGCATCTGACATGTTGAGAAAGAATAGGAAACCGAGGTTCACTCTTTCGCAGGAGCTGGCCGCGTAGGAAATGGGGACAGTGAGAGCAATCGGCATCGAATGCCTGCATGCACAGGCCGGAGAGATGGGGCTGGCCGTCGAATCGACGGACCTCCCCCGCGACATATGCGGCCTGTACGACGACCGGCACAGGCTCATCCTGCTGGCCGACTGGCTCAACCAGCGCCAACGCCGCTGCACCTTGTGCCACGAGCTCATACACGCCAGACACCACGACCCCGGCTGCGGTACACGATACGGAATCAAATGTGAGCGCCGTTGCCGCAGGGAGACCGCGCTGACATTGATCAGTCCCGTGGACTATGGAATGGTGGAGCAGGTGTACGAGGGCAATACGTGGATGATGGCCGTGGAGCTGGGGGTGACCCAGCAGGTGCTCGGAGACTTCCGGCAAGTCATGGCCGAGCGTGTCAGCATCATCTGAAACATAGAATCAATGGAAAGCAAAGGAGAACAATCATGGCGAAGAGACCACAGCCAGCACCGGGCGCGATCTACACGTGCGATCGTTTCAGGAATCACGCTTTCGGCGAGGTGAGACTCTACCGGAATCGACTGGAGACGGACATCACCACCACCTACCTGCATCGGTACAAGAAGACGGATGTGTACCAAGTGTCAGACTTGCAGGGTGTGACGATCAAGAAGCGCAACGTCACATGGAAGCGTAGCGCCCTGCGCTCTTTCACGCTGCCTTTCAAGAAGGTGGAGGACGCGCAGGAATTCTACAATGCCGTGAACAGCCTCTAAAAGCATTAAGCCCCACAGATTGTGGGGCTTTTATATTGTCTTATAAGTCTTTATAAAGCTTATATCTGCTTCAGGCGCTCGAATACCTGTGCCGTCTGTGCCGCATCGTCGGCGGCCCTATGCCGCTCCGTCTTGGCGATGCCGAAATAGCGGATGAGGTCGAGCAGCCTATGGCGGTCAAGCTGCGGCAGGAGTGTCTGAGAGACTTCCAAAGTGTCATAGAAGCTGACGTCCGGCATGCCGACCCCCACTCTTTCGGCTTCGCGGGCAATGACCGGCAGGTCGAAGCGGCGAATATTGTGCCCTATCCACGTATCATGCCCGCAGAAAGCGCAGAACTTGGGTAGCGCTTTGTCGATGGTGGGTTTGCCTTTGACGTCCCGGTCGGTGATGCCAGTGATCTGCGTGACCTTGGCCGGTATCGGAATCTGGGGATTGACGAGCTGGCTGTATGACGCGACTTTGCGCCCGTGCCTGATTCTCACGGCTCCTAGCTCGATGATTCGAGCGCTTCTGTCCAATCCTGTGGTCTCGATGTCGATTGCCACGTAATCGTCCTCCACGCCATCATTCGTGTCGGCATGAGTGATTGGTGCCGTTTCCACTGTTGGAGCGTCTGAGGTGGCTTCCGGCGATGATTCAGGCGCATTCGTCGCTTGATGCTTATGGCGCGGCTCCGGCTTGAGGAAGAGATGCCAGAAGAACCATGCGAGGAAGGCGAGGAGCAGAACCGTCATGATGCTTGTGGCCAGATCATCCTGCGGTGTGGTGATGGTGTCGTATATGCCGTAGATGCCTGAGATTGCGCACAGCACGGATAGCACGAGGTAAATCAGTTTCTTCATCGCTTCCCCTTTTTTCTCTCTGCTTCAAGCTACCGCAGATGGGGATTGGACATGCTGATTTTTTGGCGCATTGCGCCTTATAAAAAGAATGTTAAAACTTGTAGAGTCTTATATATGTATAATGTTGGTAATACCGTAGTGGCAGTTTTCTGCTACTTTCTTTATATCCGGTGTATAAATTTGACTATACGCTTGAGTGGTACTATACTTCAAAACATTAAATAAAAGCCCACGCGGTTGGTCAGAACCACGCGGGCGAGGAAAACCTAGGACGATTCTCCGTGCACTAGAATACCGCGAGGCATGGAGGGAAAGACGATGAAACCAATGGGATACAAGAACACCGACGCCTTCTACGAGCTCGCCAGCAAAGGACGCCTCGCATACCAGCGAGGCGACAACATCGGAGTCTACGCCATGGCGCAACTCGTACTCGCATACATGTGCGACCAAACCTACGACTGGGACAGGGCACGCAACCAGCCACCCGAGAAGCTGCGCAAGGTCAATGTCCCGTGCCGCTACTACACGCTCGGCTGGCGCTCATTCTCCGACGATCATGGAATGGTGATACTCACTCCTGAGCAGGCCATGAGCGAAGACGCCGACAAAATCATGCGCAAGCGCGAGCTCAACGCGAAGAAGCAATTCAGCGACGCCGCCGTATGGCTACAGGAGCGCGGCGTGATCAAGAAGCTCGAACCCGCGTCGCTCGGCAAGAACGCGGGCTTCCTCCTACTGATCGGCGACGACGAGGAGAACCGTGCGGTGGAACGGTGGGCGCGCCAATGCCTCGGACTACCAATGATCTGGTGAGCCGTGCCCATCCGTGCCCACATTTTGCCCACACTTTTCCGGTAATTGACGTGAATTGTAGTGATTTGAAGTGAATTGCAAACCATGCCGGAACCGTTGGAAATAAAGGAAAAGCCGCCATTTCTGGCGGCTTTTGAATCGTGGAGTCGCGGGGAATCGAACCCCGGTCCGATGACCGAGCCCACAGTCTTCTACGTGCGTAGTCTGCTGGCCAAGTTGGCGGTTTTTCTGCCCCCATCGCTGTCGCAGACAACTGATGGCGAGCATATCCGCAGTAAAAGTCCTGATGGAGCCCTGAGGCTCAACTCCATCAGCAAGTCTTCTTAACGACGCTCAGCATCCTCCCAAAGACGAAGAGGAGTGAACGGAGCGGCTGCTCACTGGTTAATCCTGACTAAAAATCAGGCAGCGAGAGCGAACTCAGTGCGGTTAGATTTAGCACTTATTCTTTTGCCGGGGTCATCCACGAGCGGACCCGGCGTTCTCGGCACGCTTCCCTGCAGCGAACAGGTCACCGTCGAAACCGATCGACCCCAATCTTGAATTATCAAGCTTCCAGCCTTTCGGCCAGACGTTTCACCATACACCTGTATCTATGCATTTGCAAATCAGCTCACAGCAGACCACGAACAAGCCCGCTCACGTCAGTCAGCCCAAACGACCAGGAACATCACTTCATGATAGGTTTCAACGGCGCGGATACATCGACCTGATGACGGTCGCCAATCACATTGGAGTCATTGATAATCTTATCGACCACTGCCATTTTCAGCTTGAGCTGAGAGGAATTGCCCCACACGATCACACGGTTGCCGTCATTGAGTGTGGTGGTCACGGAATCCTGCGTTTCCGCAGTGACCTGGGTGATTGCCGAACGCATTGATTCCGGTAGCGCACCCAGAATGGTCAGGGCTTCCTTGATCGAACGGTTCTTCAGGCTCTTATCGACATCCTTGACTTCAATAACGGGAATGCCGTCCACATTCGCGTCCGTCACCGAATTCAATACGCGAGCCTGTGAATCGACCGCAGTCAACGTATCCCCGTTTTTCAGCATGGCGGCGGGCCGTTGCGCTTTGACCTCAACGCTCATCGATTTCGGGAATTGCTTGGAGACGTTGGCCTCACTCACGCCGGGAATATCTCCGAGCTGTTTGGACACGTCGTTCGTGGATACCAAAAACAGCGATTTACCCGCCTGCTTATCGGCAATGGAGCGAATGGTCTGCTCACTGACCCATTCGTTGGCTCCAGATACGCTGATCGCACCCACTTCCAGGCGGAACACCGAAGAGAAGAACAGCAACCATACCAGCCCAATCAGCACCGCCACACTGGTTACCATGGCTACCACTCGCAGCGCGATGACGCGCATGCCCGCACGCTTGCGCTCCTTGGCTCGTTCGGTGAAATCCACCACTTTCGGACGGGAAATCACTCCCAGCGTACCGGTGGTCTGATGCAGCGTCTCAGCAACATAATCCTCACTATGCAGCTCGCGCGCGTCTACAAACGCACCTTCCTGCCCGATGGCACGCGTCACTTCCTGAGGCCGAGACTCGTCCACGGTTCCCGGACGGGAGGCCACGGAACGGGCTTTACGCGACTTTCCAGCCTTGCCCGGACCTCGCTGGTGCGATTCCACCGAACGGGGTTTGCGACGCTCTCCTTTCGCGCCGCCAGAACTGACGGTACGACCTGCCATTACTCACAACTTTCGCGATGGGCCTCGAGCGCGGTAAGCAGCACCTGATCCATATCAGTGATGTCGCCGGCGCCCACGGTAAAGATCACATCCCCATGGTGGGCTCGCATGGCCATCATCCTGGCGGCAAGACCCATGTCTTCAACCGGTTGAATCCACTCGCCGGCAGCCGCATCCTTGATGCCAGCAGCAGCATCCACGATGGTGGCCGCGGTAATCTCCGGGAAGTCCTCCTGCTTTTCACGGGCAGGGAAAATGCCGGTGACGATGACATCATCGGCCTTGGCCAGCGCCTCGGCGAATTCGCGCGCAAAGAACTTGGTACGGGAGAACAGATGAGGTTGGAAAATCACGCGAATGGTCGACTGCGGATAACGGCGCCGTGCTGCATCCAGCAGAGCCGCGATCTCCGTAGGGTGGTGCGCGTAATCGTCCACCACCGTGACCTGCTTAACGGTTCCGTGCACCTGAAAACGGCGTGCAGCTCCCAGGAACGTACTGACAGCCTGTGCGGCGTCGGTGGGAGAGACTCCCAACAGCACCGCGGCGGTGATTGCCGCGGCGGCATTACGCGCATTATGGATGCCGGGAACCTTGAGTTCCACACGCTGGGCCACAGCATCTGCAGAGGTCACCGCGGCGGGAAGGTGCAAGGTAAGCCGTTCAACGCCGGTGCCGGCGGTCTCCTGTTCAGAGGAAATCCACACATGCGCGGCACCCCCTAAATCAGGCAGCTGCTCAATGGGCGTGGTGCCATAGACGACGGTATGGGCCTTGATGTCGGCAGGCAGCGCCTGGAACACGGCCAGCGCGTCCGGATCATCAGCGCAGATCACCACATGGCCGGTTGCATGGCCGGCATGATTCACGAATGCGGCACGGTAATGCGCTTCATCGCCGTAATGGTCAAGATGGTCGGCCTCGGCATTGGTAATGATGGCGATGGTGGGGTGGTATTTGGCGAAGCTGCCGTCGGACTCATCGGCCTCAGCCACCAACACGTCACCTTGACCGGCATGGCCACCGTCCAAGGTGGTACCGTCCGGCCCTTGGATGGAACCGCCGATGGCATAGCTGGGATCAGCTCCGGTATGCACCAAAATGTGCGCAAGCATGGAACTGGTAGTGGTTTTGCCGTGCGCACCGGCCACGGTCACGGCTCGCTTGCCGTTCATCAGTAAAGCGAGAATATCGCTGCGATGCACGACGTGCAGGCCAGCCTCGTTCGCGGCAACGATTTCCGGATTGCTGGGCTTGATGGCACTGGAATAGACAACGGTCGAAGCCGAAGCCACATTTTCCGCCCGTTGCCCGAATTCAACGGTGATACCCAATGATTCCAGTCGATCGGTTTTTGCACTGCGCTCACGGTCGGAGCCGTCCACCGGCACGCCCTCGGCGTTCAGCATCTCGGCCAGGACGCTCATACCGGCACCCCCGATACCGATGAAATGCGTAGGGCCAAGATCTGCGGGACGGGCCGCGGCATCGAACGAAGCATGGGTAGGGTCAAGCACAATGGGCTGATTCTGGGACAATTGACGCTCCTTGAGGGATTTCCAGCACCTCTATTATGGCTGTACCCCGTGCCAACGCAACGAGGTATGGCCGATTCTGATCAAACGTGAATTTACCGGTTCCTATTGAGCAAGCTGCAGGACACGGCGCGCCATGATGCGCGCGGCATCACGTATGCCGTATTCCCATGCTTTGCGTCCGAGCTCGGCGAGCATTTCGTGGTCGGCAAGCATGCCCGGCACATGATCATGCACCCATGCCGGCGTCAGATCCTTATCCGCTACCAGCAGACCGCCACCAGCGTTCACCACCGGCTCCGCATTAAAGCGCTGTTCGCCATTGCCAATGGGCAGAGGCACATAAATGGCCGGCAATCCCAGCGCCGCCAGCTCCGATACCGAACCGGCTCCAGCACGGCATATCACCAGATCGGCGCAGGCAAAGGCCAAGTCAATCCGCTCCAGATATTCAGCCACGTGATAATCGCCTTGACCTGCCGAATCGGGGCCGATTCCAGTAAGCACATCAGCCTTCACCGACTTGCTGACCATACTGCGCACCTCATCGCTTTTGCCACGTCCGGTCAGATGAATGATCTGAGCATGGGCCAGCAAATCAGCGGCGGACGAGGCAATGGCTCGATTCAGGCTCTGCGCGCCCAGGGAACCTCCGGTGACCACAACCACAGGACGGTTTGGATCGATGCCGAGCTCAGCGGCCGATTCCTTTCTCACACCCTCGCGGTCGACTTCCAGTCGCTGGGAAAGCGCGGCAATGGCCGGACGCAACGGCAGACCGACACGCTCGAGTGCAGCGCCTTTTCTGGGTTTCAGACCGGTTTCGTCATACACCGTACCGATGAAGTCGGCCCATCGCGCTCCCAACTTGTTGGCCATGCCGGCACGCGCATTTTGCTCGTGTATGGCGATGGGGATGCCCATCTTATGCGCCGTGGCATACACGGGGGCCGATGCATAACCGCCAAAGCCAGCGACCACGTCGGCATGCCTGCTCTCCAAAATGGTGCGCACTTTGGCCGTTTCGCGCTTCCACTTGGCCGGGAATTGCAGCAAATACGCATTGGGGCGGCGCGGGAACGGCACTTTCTCGATGGTGTCGAGTTCGTATCCCGCTTGAGGCACCAAATCTTTTTCCAAGCCGACCGCAGTGCCGATAACAGTGACCTGCGCCGCGGGTTCAAGTTCGCGAATCGCCCCGGCGACGGCGAGTAATGGATTGACGTGTCCAGCGGTTCCGCCGCCGGCAAGAACGATATGAGGTGCTCCTTGGGTCATGACTACCGAGTGTACTCTACACGCTCTGGCGAGACTGCTTAATCTGCGGTTGGCATCGCATAAGTCCCACAACTAGTCCTGCGGCCGCCAAACACATCACCATTGAGGAGCCGCCTGCCGACACGAATGGCATAGGCACGCCAAGCACCGGGAACACTCCTACGACCACGCCGATATTGACCATGGCCTGTCCCACAATCCAGATGGTCACACACATCAGCACCATTGATACGTACCGATCAGCGACCTGCAGCGCAACGACGATCATGCACCATCCCAGAATCGCGAAGAACAGGAGCACTATGGCACATCCCACGAAGCCGGTTTCCTCTCCGATGATAGCGAAGATGAAATCGTTATGCGCCGCCGGAAGATAATTCCACTTCTCACGCGAATTGCCAATGCCCACACCAAGGAAGCCACCCGAAGCAATGGCGTACTTCGCATGCATGGACTGATAGCACACCGTTTGTGCGTCGGCCGCAGAACAATCCCCGTACGTGGCGAGAATACGCCGCATACGATTCGGGCTGGAAATCGCCAGCACCGCCACCATCGCCGCCATCACCAGCACGCCTATGCCCATCCATTTGCCCGGAAAACCCGCAATCAGGAAAGCCACAATGCCGATGAAAATCAGAATCATGGCAGTGCCAAGATCCTTACCGCCAATAACGGTCAACAATCCGACCGCAGAAACGCCAAGAGGAACTGTATAGGCTTTCATGCCTTGTTTGCGATAGAGCTTTTTGGCGGCCCTCAGCGCGGTGGGAAGCCACACGCACAGCGCGAATTTCATGAACTCGGCCGGCTGTATGGTGGTGAATCCCAGATTCAACCATCCTCGGTTGCCGTACACGTCAATACCCAACGGTGTGAAGGTCAACGCCTGTACGAGTATCGAGCAGAGCATCAGCGGCAGACCGATGCGTTTCCAGAACCCGACCGGCATCACCATGGCAAAAAAACCCACAATCAGGCCAAGGATGCAGAACACTCCCTGATTGAGCAATTGAACAAATGGCGATTTGCCTTGCGCCGCCATGGTGACCGTGGAACTGGAGAACACCATAATCAGGCCAAAGCAGGTCAGTCCCACCACCGCCATGCGGAAACCGTTATAGCACCACAGCGGATTGAGCAGGCTTCGCCAGCCGGTGTAATCGGTAATGACCAGAGCCGGCTTATTTGCATTCCCGTGCGATTTGCGAACCGAAGAATTATCGGAGACCATGCACCTCGCTCCATGCCTTGGCTGCGGCTGCAAAACGATTGCCTCGATCGGCATAAGACACGAATTGATCCATGGACGCGCACGCAGGCGCCATCAGCACCACGTCTCCGGCTGCCGCATAGTCTCCGCAGGCAGCCACCGCACGATCCATCACCGTATCGTTGTCCTGCGGATCGATGACGGTCACCGGAATGTCCGGTGCTTGGCTGCGGAAGGCTTCAATCATCGGCTGCTGATCTTTGCCGATAATGACGGCGGCCTTAATGGTATGAGCCTGATTGCTGACCAAATCCTCAAAACGGCTGCCTTTGGCCAAGCCTCCGGCAATCCAGACCACGGACTTGGCCGAGAAGCTGGACAACGAAGCGTTGGCGGCATGGCCATTGGTGGCCTTGGAATCGTCCACGAATCGAATAACGCCGCCGTTCACACGTGCTTCGGCCACGGTTTCGATACGATGCCCGCCCGGTTTGAATGTCTGCAACGCCTCAAGAGCGGTTTCCCGGTCGGCGCCAAGGCCCAAAACCAACACCAGCGCGGTCAGGGCGTCGGCAACCAGGTGTGGGTACAACGAGCCATCCGGCTCCATCAAATGGGTGAAATCGGCGATGGCGGCGAGCTTGATAGGCTCCCCCACTTTGCCGCCGGCAACGCCGCTGCGATCCACAATCCAGCCGTCCGCGATGCCAATCTGGCCGGCTTCAGGCTCGTTCAACGTAAATCCTACTTTGCGGCATCCTGCGGCAACGGGTGCGGCTTGAGCCAGTTCGCTAACTTTGGCGTCCTGCGCGTTATAGGCGATGACGCGCCGGGCGGCGCGGAATACCTTGGATTTATCGGCCGCGTAGTTCTCGCGCCCGCCATGCCAGTCAAGATGATCGTCGGCGATATTGGTGATGGCTGCACAGTCAAGTTCCAAGGAATCGGTGAAATGCAGCTGGAAGGAGCTCAACTCCACGCAGAGCACATCATGCTTGGGGTTGGTGGCGCAGCGGGACAGGCTCATGCTCATGTCTCCAGAGGCAATGTTGCCGGCGGTGGGTGCATCCAGACCACACGCGGTAAGCATCTCCGAGGTCATTTCGGTGGTGGAGGTCTTGCCGTTGGTTCCAGTGATGCCGATCCAAGGCGCAGGCTTGCCGGTCCTCGCATTATCCGCGCGCAGACACCACGCAAATTCCACCTCGCTCATCACGGGAATACCACGACGCTGCGCTTCGAGAATGAACGGAGTACGCGGATTGAACACCGGCGAGGCCATCACATAATCGACCTGATCCCAATCCACCTCGTCGAAGGAATGCAAATCAGCATCGCTTTTTCGTTCGTCTACACCAATGACATGGGCGCCGCGCTCCCGCAGCACCTCGGCCAACGAAGTGCCGGACACTCCCAGTCCGGCAATCACCACTGTCTTATCCGCTACTTGCATGATTCCTCCCAAATTTAGGAATACCGTGGGCGAGCTTAGGCCCTTCAGATTTCCGCTAGCTGAACAGCAGTCCGGATCGGGTGACCCAGTCACAGTAGAAAATGGTCAGGGCGAGCAGCACGAAGATGAGTTCAATCATCCAGAAACGCACTACCACCTTGGTCTCCGTCCAGCCTTCAAGTTCAAAATGATGGTGAATCGGCGCCATCTTGAATACACGCTTATGCGTCATTTTGAAGTATCCCACTTGAATGACGTCGCTCATGGCCTCCATGACGTATAGGCCGCCGAGGATCACAGTCAGGAACTCGGTGTGCGTGGCAATGGACAGAGCCGCGAACAGGCCGCCAAGTGCCAGGGAACCGGTATCGCCCATGAAG
>ERZ1694701.808-NODE-808-length-10321-cov-12.019482_pt1 | contig 10321 bp, 9 predicted proteins | sample MGYA00581721_ERZ1694701 | MGnify/ENA primary metagenome ERZ1694701 (study PRJEB42213, sample SAMN07424528) | human gut metagenome | biome: ENVO:00009003; feature: ENVO:2100002; material: ENVO:00002003 | host: Homo sapiens | place: USA | collected 2014 ...
CGTCTCGTGGGCTCGGAGATGTGTATAAGAGACAGGTAGTATTTGTAGTTCCAATAAGCGGAACGGAAGCTATGGCGGGCATTTTGGGCGTCGGGCGACTGCTGGCGGGCCTGCTCGATGGTTTCTTCCAAAGTCAGCTCCAGCGTGTGCTCTTGAGCAACGGCACTCGACATCAGACTGAATGTAATAAGCAATAAAAATATATTCCGGTGCATAGTTGTTTTCTTTACTCTATAAAGTTCAAATTCTATGCCATAAGTATAAGTTGTTGTATTATAAGTGTTTGTTGTGGTTCGAAGCTTTCCAAACGTGTGCAGTTGCGCACAAAAATAGTGCGATAATGCACGCACAACACATGGATATTATACTTATCTTTGCCCGTACAAGAGATGTGGGATTGTGTAGGCCTTGCCTGCACGAAAAGAAAACAGATATGGAACAGTTTGGTAAAATATTGATTGTAGATGATAACGAGGATGTCCTTTTTGCGCTGAACCTTCTTCTCGAACCCTACGCCGAGAAGATAAAAGTGGCAGTGACTCCCGACCGCATCGAGCATTTTATGACCACTTTCCGTCCGGACATTATTCTGCTGGATATGAATTTCAGCCGTGATGCCATCAGTGGTCAGGAAGGTTTCGATAGCTTGAAGCAGATTCTGAGTATCGACCCGCAAGCAGTGGTCATCTTCATGACTGCCTACGCGGATACGGACAAGGCAGTGCGTGCCATCAAAGCGGGGGCTACGGATTTCATTCCCAAGCCGTGGGAGAAGGAAAAATTGTTGGCGACCCTTTCTTCGGGCATGAAGCTGCGTCGTTCGCGGACCGAGATAAATCTGCTGAAGGAGCAGGTGGAAGTTCTGAGCAATGCCACAGCGGGAGGCTCCGAAGAGATTATTATCGGTGATTCTCCCGTCATGCAGCAAGTTTTCTCTACTGTGGAGAAGTTGCGCGATACGGATGCCAACATTCTTATATTAGGTGAGAATGGAACCGGAAAGGATGTGATTGCCCGTATGCTTTACCGCAATTCTCCCCGCTATGGAAAGCCGTTTGTCACGATAGACCTCGGCAGTATTCCCGAACAGTTGTTCGAAAGCGAGTTGTTCGGCTACGAGAAAGGCGCCTTCACCGATGCACGGAAAGCGAAAGTTGGACGTATGGAAGTGGCAACCGGCGGTACGCTTTTTCTGGACGAGATAGGTAACCTTTCCCTGCCCATGCAGGCCAAATTGCTGACTGCCATCGAAAAGCGTTGTATCAGTCGTTTGGGAAGTACGCAGGCTACGCCCATTGATGTGCGGCTCATCTGCGCCACCAATGCAGACATCCGTCGGCTGGTGGACGAAGGAGACTTCCGCCAAGACCTGCTGTATCGCATCAACACCATCGAGTTGCATATTCCACCTCTGCGGGAACGCGGAAACGACATCCTCCTGCTGGCAGAGTATTTCCTGCAACGGTATGCCCGCAAATATCAGAAAGAGATGCGCGGGCTGACCCGGGAGGCGAAAAACAAGTTGTTGAAATATGCCTGGCCGGGTAATGTACGTGAGTTGCAGCATACAGTGGAACGTGCTGTCATATTGGGAGACGGTTCTCTGCTTCGTCCGGAGAACTTTATGTTCCAAGCTTCTGTTTCCCGTCAGAAGAAGGAAGAAGAAGTCCTCAACTTGGAGCAATTGGAACGGCAGGCTGTGGAACGTGCCATGCGGCTCAGTGAAGGAAATGTGACCCGTGCCGCCGAATACTTGGGCATTACTCGCTTCGCCTTGTACCGGAAACTTGAAAAACTGGGCTTATGAAACGATATTCATTGATTGTGGCACTGCACATCATCGGCATAGCCTTCCTTTCGGTCGGCGTTTATCTGCTGGTGGATGCCGGACTGTGGTTCAGTGCACTGATGGCTTTTTTGATATTGCTGGCGATTGCCGTTCATCTGTACCGCCTGCAGATGATGCAGGTGCGCATGATGCGCCATCTGGCAGAGAGCCTGCGCTATGACGACATGATGCTGTCATTCCGTTCTCCCTACAAGAACCGGTCTATGGAGGATATGGTGGACGAGCTTTCCGAAGCGATGAGGAATTTCCGTACCCGCGTGCTGGAACGCAATGAGATGGAAGCGTGGCAAAAGCTGATACGTGTGCTGACGCACGAAATAATGAATTCAATCACTCCCATCATCTCCCTCTCCGAAACCTTGAGCGAGCGGGAAATGTCGGAAAAGAACTATCCCGTCATGCGGCAGGGAATGCAGACTATCCACCGCCGTAGTAAGGGGTTGTTGGAGTTTGTGGAGAATTACCGGAAGCTGACAAGACTTCCCGCCCCCGTCCGTCGTCCGGTTGCCGTCCGCGAGCTGTTGCAGGATTTGCAGAAGCTGTTTTCGGAAGAGTATATCCGGATAGAGCTTCCGGAGGCCGACCGCATACTCCAGATAGACCGGACACAGATAGAACAAGTACTGATTAATCTGATTAAAAATGCCAAAGAGGCATGTAGCAGGAAAGAGCATCCCCGGATAGAAGTGAAGATGCTACCCGCCCTCTCGTGGCAATGCCTAATCACTGTCAGTGACAATGGTGAAGGCATTCTGCCGGAAGTGCAAGATAAGATTTTTGTACCGTTCTTCACCACCAAGCCTTCCGGTTCGGGCATCGGGCTCAGTTTATGTAAACAAGTGATGAACCGGCATGGAGGGAATATCACGGTGCAGTCTGCTGTGGGAAAAGGGAGTTGCTTTACGCTGCTATTTGGATAAGTGGGAAAGAGGGTATATACAAAAATAAGCTACTGAAAAATCAGTAGCTTATTAATTTCTGTCGGGGTAGCGGGATTCGAACCCACGACCCCCTGCTCCCAAAGCAGGTGCGCTAACCGGACTGCGCTACACCCCGAATACTTTACTTCTGAAAAGCGAGTGCAAAGGTAAAAACAATTCTGATACCAACCAAACATTTAGGCAAGTTTTATGCAATTAAAATTACATTTTCAGATAGAAATCTTTCGTTAAAGCTACATATTCAGGGGTAAACTCATTGTGATTCACCTCAATACAGAGTTTCTCTTCTCTACACTCTTTTGCTTCAAAACCAAAGTTCAGCAATACCCGTCTGCACGGTTTTCCGGGCTTGGTGAAGACTTGCACACGATGCAATGGAAACAACTTATGGTTCCAAGCTGTATCCACAACCGTTTTTTCAGCTTCCGCTGGAATAATGATGCTTACGACTCCTTGCTCTTCAAGCAAAGATGCCGAACGATGAAACAGTAAATCGTAATTCAAATTGCCCGCATGCCGTGCTGTGCACCTTTGTTCGTCAGGACATTTCAACGCATCTATAAAATAGGGAGGATTGGAAACGATGAGGTCAAATCTGTTTTCCGGCTGATAATCTCGGAAATCATGACATATGACCTCTACTCTATCGGCCCATGGAGAGTGAGATACATTTTCTGTGGCTTGTCCGGCTGCAGCCGCATCTATCTCGATTGCAGTAATCCGGGCATGCGGATTCCTTTGCGCTAACTGTAAGGCTATTAATCCGGTACCGGTTCCAACGTCCAGTATACACTTTGCTTTGTCTGCCGGGGCCCATGCCCCAAGTAGTACACCATCTGTGCCGACCTTCATGGCGCATTTATCATGAAATATGGTAAATTGTTTAAACTTAAAAGATGATTTTGGCATGTTTATCTTCTTTAATTGGGCTCAAAAATAATCAAAGCCTGCATATTTGTCATAAAATTGGCACTGTTTTTGTCTTTTTAAAGGGTGAAGAACGTTTATTTATGAAGAAATAGCTTAACTTTGCAGGCGCTTTATTGGCCTGCCAATATGACATAAACTAAAAAGAAAGAAATGAAGAAAAGAAATTACCTGAGTGATGTCGAAGATAGAAGCGGAAACGCTTTCTCTGTAATTGCTGATTTTGAGGGGAATGAAGAACAATTGATGGACATTGAGGTAGAAGAGGTTTTACCGATATTGCCTCTCCGAAATATGGTATTGTTCCCTGGGGTGTTTATGCCGGTATCTGTAGGAAGAAAATCTTCCCTCAAATTGGTGCGTGAAGCAGAAAAGAAAAATTCTTATATAGCTGTTGTATGCCAAAAGGTGGCTGAAACAGAGACACCTCTGTTTGAGGATTTACATACCATCGGTACAGTTGCCAAGATAGTACGTGTGCTTGAAATGCCAGACCAGACGACTACAGTCATTCTGCAAGGCTCCAAACGTATGGAACTGAAGGAGATTACGGATACGACTCCTTATCTGAAGGGACGGATAGCTACGCTGAATGAAGAACTTCCGGAGAAGAATGACAAGGAATTCCATGCATTGGTAGAGGCGTGTAAAGACTTGACAGTACGCTACATCAAGTCATCCGATATGTTTCCGCAGGATTCGGCATTTGCCATCAAGAACATTACCAATCCAATGTTTTTGGTAGACTTTATCTGTACGAACCTGCCACTCAAGAAAGACGAAAAGATAGAACTGCTCCGTATCGACTCTTTGCGGGCGCGTACCTACCGCCTGCTTGAGATTCTGAATCGTGAAGTGCAGCTTGCCGAAATCAAAGAGTCTATCCAGATGCGTGCACGTGAGGATATAGACCAGCAGCAGCGTGAGTATTTCCTGCAGCAGCAGATTAAAACCATTCAGGATGAGCTGGGTGGCGGCGGTCAAGAGCAGGAAATAGAGGAGATGCGTAAGAAGGCGGAGACCATCAAATGGAGTGATGAGGTGAAGGCTACGTTCCTGAAAGAGGTGGATAAGTTGGAACGTACCCATCCCCAGTCTCCCGACTATAGCGTGCAGCTGAACTATCTGCAGACGATGCTTAGTTTACCGTGGGGCATTTATACGACGGATAATCTGAGCCTTGTCAATGCAGAAAAGACACTGAACAAAGACCATTATGGTTTGGAGAAGGTGAAGGAACGCATTCTGGAACATCTTGCTGTATTAAAGCTGAAGGGCGATATGAAGTCCCCCATCATCTGTCTGTATGGCCCTCCAGGTGTGGGAAAAACCTCTTTGGGGCGTTCCATTGCTGCCGCTTTGAAGCGTAAGTATATCCGTATGTCGCTGGGAGGCGTGCATGATGAAGCTGAGATTCGCGGTCATCGTAAAACCTATATCGGTGCCATGCCGGGACGGATTATCAAGAATCTGATAAAGGCAGGCTCCTCCAATCCGGTATTTATTCTGGATGAAATAGACAAGGTGAGTGCCGACCGCCAGGGAGACCCCTCCTCTGCCCTCCTCGAAGTGCTCGACCCGGAACAGAATACTACATTCCATGATAACTTTCTGGATGTGGACTATGATTTGTCCAAAGTGATGTTCATCGCTACTGCCAATAATCTGAATACCATCCCCGGACCGTTGCTGGACCGTATGGAGCTGATTGAGGTAAGCGGCTATATCACGGAAGAAAAGATTGAGATTGCCCGCCGCCATCTGGTTCCGAAGGAATTGGAGGCAAACGGTATGAAAAAGAATGATATCAAGATTCCGAAGAACACACTGGAAGCCATTATAGAGAATTATACCCGTGAGAGCGGCGTGCGCGAACTGGAAAAGAAAATCGGAAAGATACTCCGTAAATCTGCACGCCAATATGCTACGGACGGTTATTTTGCGAAGACCGAAATAAAACCGGGAGACTTGTATGAATTCCTGGGTGCACCCGAATATACCCGGGACAAGTATCAGGGTAATGAGTATGCAGGGGTGGTGACCGGTCTGGCGTGGACTGCCGTAGGTGGTGAAATACTTTTCGTGGAAACCAGCCTGAGCCGTGGCAAGGGCGGACGTTTGACATTGACCGGTAATTTGGGTGATGTAATGAAAGAGTCGGCCATGCTGGCACTGGAATACATCAAGGCGCATGCCTCCCTGCTGAATCTTGACGAAGAGATTTTTGATAACTGGAACATCCACGTCCATGTGCCCGAAGGTGCCATTCCGAAAGACGGTCCGTCTGCCGGTATCACGATGGCTACCTCCCTCGCTTCTGCCCTCACCCAGAAAAAGGTGAAGGCCAATCTTGCCATGACGGGAGAGATAACACTTCGCGGTAAGGTACTTCCGGTAGGAGGCATCAAGGAGAAGATACTGGCTGCCAAGCGTGCCGGTATCAAGGAGATTATCTTGAGCGACGAGAACCGCAAGAATATAGAAGAGATACAGGATATATATCTGAAAGGACTGACTTTCCACTATGTGAAAGATATTAAGGAAGTGTTTGCCATTGCGCTGACTGATGAAAAAGTAGCCGATGCCATCGACTTGTCCGTAAAGAAAGAAAAGACCGAAAAGAAAGAGGAATGACATTCGAGTTACAATATACAGACAGCAAGACCAATGCACGTGCCGGACTGATTACTACTGACCACGGGCAGATTGAGACACCTATCTTTATGCCGGTAGGTACAGTGGGAACAGTGAAAGGCGTGCATCTGCCTGAGCTGAAAGAGGATATAAAGGCGCAGATTATATTGGGTAATACCTATCATCTTTATCTGCGTCCGGGACTGGAAGTGATAGAGAAAGCCGGTGGACTGCATAAGTTCAACGGCTTTGACCGTCCTATGCTGACAGACAGCGGCGGTTTCCAGGTATTCTCGTTGTCCGGTATCCGCAAGTTGCGCGAAGAAGGTGCGGAATTCCGTTCACACATCGACGGTAGCAAGCATATCTTTACACCGGAGAAGGTGATGGATATAGAACGGACTATCGGTGCAGACATCATGATGGCCTTTGATGAATGTCCTCCGGGGGATTCGGACTACGAATATGCCAAAAAATCACTGGGATTGACACATCGCTGGCTGGACCGTTGTATCAAGCGTTTCAACGAAACAGAACCGAAATACGGTTATCAGCAATCCTTATTTCCCATTGTGCAGGGGTGCGTCTATCGCGACCTCCGCGAGCAGTCAGCAGAGTTTGTTGCCTCTAAAGGTGCTGACGGTAATGCCATTGGTGGTCTGGCTGTGGGCGAGCCTGTAGACAAGATGTACGAGATGATTGAGCTGGTGAACGGTATTCTTCCCAAAGACAAGCCTCGCTATCTGATGGGAGTCGGGACCCCGGTAAACATTCTAGAGGGCATTGAACGCGGTGTCGATATGTTCGACTGTGTGATGCCTACCCGCAACGGACGCAACGGCATGTTGTTTACCAAGGACGGCATCATGAACATGCGCAACAAAAAATGGGAAATGGATTTCTCTCCCATTGAAGCAGACGGTGCCTCCTACGTAGATACCATGTACAGCAAGGCATACTTGCGCCATCTGTTCCATGCACAAGAGCTGCTTGCCATGCAGATAGCATCTATCCACAACTTGGCTTTCTATCTGTGGCTGGCAGGCGAGGCACGTAAGCATATCATTGCAGGCGACTTTGCTACCTGGAAACCGATGATGGTGAAACGCGTATCGACAAGATTATGAGAAAAATGAACTGGAGGATATGGAAGAATATAAAGCTGCCGAGAGGTAAATTCCTGAAGCGGCTGGACTGGTACATTATTAAGAAGTTCCTGGGTACATATGTCTTTGCCATCGCATTGATTATCTCCATTGCGGTGGTGTTCGACTTCAACGAGAAGATGGACCGCTTCATGTCTCATGAAGCGCCGTGGAATGCTATTGTCTTTGATTATTATCTGAACTTCATCCCCTACTTTGCCAATCTGTTCAGTCCGCTGTTTGTATTTATCGCCGTAATCTTCTTTACTTCCAAACTGGCGGAGAACTCGGAGATTATTGCCATGTTCTCTACGGGAATGAGTTTCAAGCGTATGTTGCGTCCTTATATGGTATCTGCGGCAATCATTGCGGTAGTGACGTTCTGCCTCGGGTCTTATGTCATTCCCAAAGGCAGTGTGACACGTATCAATTTTGAGGACAAGTACTACAAACCCCGTAAGGCGAATACGGCACGGAACATCCAGCTGGAAGTGGATTCGGGGGTAATTGCCTATATCGAACGTTTTGAAGACTACAGCAAGACCGGTTATCGCTTTTCTTTGGACAAGTTCAATGACAAGCAACTGGTCTCCCACCTTACAGCCCGTTCCATTACCTACGACACGACGGCCGTGCATAAGTGGAAAATCAAGGATTATATGATTCGCCAGATGGATGGCATGAAGGAGAGTATCACGAAGGGTGACCGCATAGACACTACCCTTTTTATGGAGCCTGCCGACTTCCTGATTATGAAGAACCAGCAGGAGATGTTGACCAGCCCTCAGCTAAGCGAGTACATCAACAGGCAGCGGCAACGCGGCTTTGCCAACATTAAGGAATTTGAGATAGAGTACCACAAACGCATTGCCATGTCGTTTGCCTCCTTTATCCTGACGCTGATTGGAGTGTCTTTGTCTTCCAAGAAAACGAAAGGTGGAATGGGATTGCATTTAGGTATAGGCTTGGCATTGAGTTTCTCTTATATTCTGTTTCAGACCATTGCTTCCACATTTGCCGTGAACGGCAACATGCCTCCGGTCATCGCTGTGTGGATACCGAATATAATGTATGCCTTCATTGCATTCTATCTATATAGGAAAGCGCCGAAATAAGCATTCTAAACCTCTACTTCAGCTTGCTCAAGTTGAGGTTTGGCGTACTAAAGCAGAGGTTTAGGATGTTTGTCTCTGGAAGCCCATTAAAATAAGAAGCCCTCCCACTCTTGCGTTGTACAAGTGCGGGAGGGGCTTTTTGTTGTATTCGTTTTCCTCTTTTGTTCTGTTCCCTTTTTTGCCGGAAAGAGACGTCGGTTTCTAGGGAACACCCTCACTTTCGTCTTACAGGTTCTTTAAGTTGCTGTTGTATGCACCGGGCATCAGCAAGCTTAATTCAAGTAAGCGGAAAGTTCTGCAGCAGAGATGTTTTTGGCAATAATTACACCATTATCATCCAGTAAATAGTTAGTGAATCCGCGGCCCAAGCGATATTTCTTAAAGAGGCCGGAATATTCGCCTTTAGTTTCCACGAAACAAGTGGGCGTAACTATTTGGTCCTTACGGATGGTTTCTTCAAAGATTGACTGATACTCATCGAATGAAACTGAAACCATCTTCACATTGTTGCGGGCAGTAGAGCGAAGCGCATTGCTCAAACTTGCGTTTTGCATCCGGGACTGCGCGTCGTAACTTGCCCAAAAACTGAGCAATACATACTTTCCTCTCAAGTCTGAAAGTTCGGTTTGGGATTGCTCTGCCGACATGGTTTGGATTTTGAAATCCGGGGCCATGTCACCCACATTCAAACCTCCGGTAGGTTTGTCTTTTTCTACAAAAGAAGTCAAGGAACTTATTAGTAATACAACAAAAATCCATTTTGCATATTTCATGCGGCACGGTTTTGGTTAATACTATCCGGGACTGTCCTTCAACAGTGATTTCTTCCCGGAACATCGTCTTGTCAAAGCCTTGAATAGTGATAAAGACACTGATAATCAAAGCTTTTAATTGTGAAATCGGGTGCAAAGGTAAGTAATTCCTAAACAAACTTCCAAATAAACAAGCATTTTTCTCACTTTTTAGAGGCATATTTTTATGTTATTTAGCATAAATAGCGGGAATTTTCCTTACTTTTGTAGCCTATTATTCTATCAAAAAGATGACTTATGCAACCATTGAACACTGAACTCATCCTGATACGTATTACGGGTGAAGACCGTCCGGGACTGACAGCTTCCGTGACGGAAATTCTGGCGAAATATGATGCTACCATTCTGGATATTGGCCAGGCAGATATTCACAATACTCTTTCGTTGGGCATTTTGTGCAAGACGGAAGAACAACACTCGGGGTTCATTATGAAGGAACTGCTTTTCAAGGCTTCCTCCCTGGGAGTGACTGTCCGTTTCTACCCCATTACTACCAAAGAGTACGAGGATTGGGTGAATATGCAGGGAAAGAACCGCTATATTCTTACTTTATTGGGGCGTAAGTTGTCTGCCCGTCAAATATCTGCCGTTACCCGTATTCTTGCAGAGCAAGGCATGAATATCGATGCCATCAAGCGCCTTACAGGACGTATCCCGCTGGACGAATGCGAATCGCGTACACGCGCCTGCATCGAATTTTCCGTTCGTGGCACTCCGAAAGACCGTATTGCCATGCAAGAACAGTTAATGAAACTGGCAACCGAACTGGAAATGGATTTCTCTTTCCAGTTGGACAATATGTACCGCCGGATGCGCCGCCTCATTTGTTTCGATATGGACTCTACGCCTGTCTCTTATACACATCTGACGCTGCCGACGATAGCATAAGTGTAGATCT
>ERZ1694701.811-NODE-811-length-10291-cov-12.823857_pt1 | contig 10291 bp, 9 predicted proteins | sample MGYA00581721_ERZ1694701 | MGnify/ENA primary metagenome ERZ1694701 (study PRJEB42213, sample SAMN07424528) | human gut metagenome | biome: ENVO:00009003; feature: ENVO:2100002; material: ENVO:00002003 | host: Homo sapiens | place: USA | collected 2014 ...
GAGCATTCGGCTGTTAACCGAAGGGTCGTTGGTTCGAGTCCAACAGGGGGAGCCAGAGAGCTGTAGCTTTTGTTATGGCTCTTTTTTTTGTCTATATGCTTTTGTGTCAACGAAAGCGGTTAGAGTGTAATGTTCGCCTTTAATCGTTTATTTATGCCTTTTCTCGGCTTAACTACAAGAGTAGTTTATATATGTATGGAAGTAGGGCTTCCGTATGCTTACACTAATGTAGGTGTACGGAAGTCCTTTTTTGTTGCACAAAATCTTTAAGTAGAAAAAATCACAGCACCCGTTATGAGTGCTGTGATGAGGGAGCTGTTCGATAAATGGGAAACTATTTATGGATTGTCTTTGATTTCAATTTCTACTGAATAATCAACATCTTTTGAGTTGAGGTCTGCAAGCAGAATAGTATTATTATCAAAAGAGACTATTTCAATGTTGCCTTTTCTTTTGCATTTATCAATAAGTAAAAATTTCTTTCCATTTTGATCTGTACAAACAGCATATAACAGCTTAGGCACTTTGAGTTCATAAACTAAATTCGTAATATACGGCTGTACCCATTCTTCATTTCTTTCAGAAATTCTGATACGTAATTCTTTTGATTCATCACTGATGCGTTTTTCAAAATTCTGCTGCATATATATCTTTTTGAATTTTTTGTTGTTATAATAATCCATAATCAATACATATGGCAGGAGCCACAAACCATAATCAATGAAGCCCAGAAAAGCTAACCATTTAATAGGAGAGAAGAGAAATGCAACAGCAAGAATAAACCCACCGAAAAATGGAAATCCAGATATGTGTTTTTTGCTTTTTTTGCTTTGATATAATGTGGCATATGTAACAGCTATCAAAAATACTCCGATTATTCCAAGCGTTATAGTCATGAGCCATTCTTGCATAACAGTTTTTCCTTTCTGAAAAATTCAAATAATAGTGCTGCGATAAGTGAATTGCTTGATAAATGGAAAGTAATAGTTGAGATAAATCTGATTAACATATATTGAAAACTGCTTTTAAATAGGCAGATATTCCGCCTGAAACAATGATACAAATTAAAGCAAGAGCTATATATAAAGCGATTATTACATACAAGTTTCGTTTCCCTTTAGTGATTGTTTTCCGAAAAATATAAATATATGATGGTAAGGATAATGCCAACCATATCAACAACTCAATGCAGCCAAATAATATTGAAACATCTTTTTCAGAGCCTAAATTATAACTATATCCTTTTGAATGACCTGTTATATCAAGAAAAATCCAGCCAAAGCATATTGGAAACGAAAATGCAATAATGCTTGTCCAAAGGAAATTAAGGCAATATATTATTCTATTTTTCATTCCTGTACTCCTTATCAACTGCTGATTTGTCAGGCAGTTTTCCCGACTGATTTTTAAAACCATTATACCACAGCTAATCAATGGTTCGTCCTTTGTTTGTATTATTTCTTAGCCAGATTTTTTATAACTTCTCCTGCCACGATAAGTCCCACCACTGACGGAACAAATGCTGTTGAACCTGGAATATCACGGCGCACTGTGCATTTTCTTGCCGTACCAGGAGGACAAATGCAGTCCTGACGGCATGAAATAGCCATATCTTCTATCGGTCTGATAGGCTGTTCCTCTGAGTAAACAACTTTAAGCGACTTTATGCCTGCCTTTTTAAGCTCTCGTCGCATGACTTTTGCAAGAGGGCAGACCTTTGTCTGATAAATGTCTGCCACACGGAATGCTGTAGGGTCAAGCTTGTTGCCTGCACCCATTGAGGATATAACAGGCACACCTGCGGCGTCTGCTCGCTTTATTATCTCCAGCTTGCCTGTAACAGTGTCAATGGCGTCGATAATGTAATCATACTGAGTAAAATCAAACTGATCCGCTGTGTCAGGCATATAAAAACACTTGTATGTGTTCACCTTTATGTCAGGGCAGATGTCGTGAACACGCTCCTCCGCCACGTCTACCTTGTATTTTCCTACTGTTTTTCTTGTGGCAATTATCTGACGATTGATGTTGGTCAGACACACTTTGTCATCATCTATAAGGTCAAGCTCGCCTACACCGCTTCGTGCAAGGGCTTCAACTGCATATCCGCCTACACCGCCTATTCCGAAAATCGCAACCCTGCTGTTGCTGAGCTTTTCCATTGCTTCTTTGCCGAATAAAAGCTCGGTTCTTGAAAACTGATTTAGCATATAAACACTCCTGAATACTGTTTTATTCTTCTATGATATCATATCTATGCCCTTTTTTCAAGTGCATTTTTGCCTGCTTTTATTAATTTTCTGATTGATCCTATATGTATTATATAATATCTTTGTTACAGTTTTCGACCGCATTTTCGTTGCGTTTTTATCGAAAATGTGCTATAATATTATATATGACAATACGCAAAAAGTAATAAAAAGGATTGGTAAAAACATGGACATTAACAAGACCCTTGCGGAAGAATTTAAGCTCAGACAGGAGCAGATAGACAACACTGTGGCACTCCTTGATGACGATAAAACTATACCGTTTATTGCACGATACAGAAAAGAGCTTACAGGCTCGCTGGACGATCAGGTGCTTAGAGAGATTGCTGACAGGCTCACTTACCTGAGAAATCTCGAAAAACGTAAAGGCGAGATAATTTCTTCTATCACCGAGCAGGAGAAAATGACAGACGAGATAATGTCTGCTATCGAAAATGCAAAGACCCTTGTGGAGGTGGAGGATATCTACAGACCTTTCAAGCCGAAGCGTAAAACAAGGGCTTCGGTGGCAAGAGAAAAGGGGCTTGAGCCGCTTGCTGAACTTATCTTGACTCAGGATAAGAAATGCGACCCGCAGGTCGAGGGGTCAAAATTTATCAACGAGGAAAAGGGCGTAAAGTCTGCGGACGAAGCTTTGCAGGGTGCAATGGACATAATCGCAGAGGATATCTCTGACGACGCTGACCTGAGAAAATACATAAGAACGCTGTTTTCGCAGATAGGCGCGATAAGCTCAAAAGCGTCTGACGAGAACGCCGAGTCAGTGTACGAGAACTATTACGACTATGCCGAGGCTGTGGGAAAGATAGCAGGTCACAGAGTTTTGGCTTTGGACAGAGGCGAAAAAGAGGGCGTGCTAAAAGTATCAGTGAATGTCCCAGAGGGCGCAGGGGAGAGAGCCTGCGTGTCAAGATATGTGAAAAATAAGTCAGAGTGCGGACAGCTTGTTACGGCGGCTTGTGAGGACGGCTATAAAAGACTTATTTATCCGTCCATAGAGCGTGAGATAAGGGCGGAGCTTTCGGCAAATGCTCAGGAGGGGGCAATAAAGGTGTTCTCCTCAAATCTCAGACAGCTTCTTATGCAGCCGCCTGTTAAAGACACTGTTACCCTTGGTCTTGACCCAGGATATGCTCACGGTTGTAAGACCGCTGTAGTGGACGCTACGGGCAAGGTGCTTGACACTGCGATAATCTACATTACTCCGCCAAAGAAGGATACAGAGCGTGCTAAGCGTATTCTGACGGGCTTTATAAAGAAATATGGTGTTACGACCATCTCCATAGGCAATGGTACTGCTTCAAGAGAAACGGAGCAGTTCACAGCCGAGCTTATCAAAGAAATTCCGCAGAAAGTTTCTTACATGGTGGTGTCTGAGGCAGGCGCTTCCGTTTACTCCGCTTCCAAGCTTGCGGCTGAGGAGTTTCCTGAGTATGACGTTTCACTGCGTTCAGCAGTATCAATAGCACGCCGTTTGCAGGACCCTCTTGCAGAGCTTGTAAAGATAGACCCAAAGGCAATAGGTGTTGGACAGTATCAGCACGATATGCCAAAGGCGAGAATGGACGAGGCTTTAAAGGGCGTTGTTGAGGACTGCGTAAACTCAGTAGGCGTTGACCTTAATACGGCTTCATATTCATTGTTGTCATACATATCGGGCATAAATATGACAGTTGCAAAGAATATTGTTTCCTATCGTGAGGAAAACGGAGCTTTCACCGAAAGAAAGCAGCTTATGAAAGTTCCGAAACTTGGCGCAAAGGCTTTTGAGCAGTGCGCAGGCTTTTTGAGAGTGCGTGGCGGAAAAAATCCGCTGGATAACACGGCTGTTCACCCTGAGTCATATAAGGCAGCACAGGCGCTTATTGACAGGTGCGGGCTGAGCCTTGCGGACATGGGCGACGTAAAGCAGATAGCTGAGAAAGTCAATGCAATGGGCATGAAGAAGCTTGCCACAGATATCGGCATTGGTGCTCCGACGTTAAAGGACATAGTAGGGGAGCTTGAAAAGCCTGGTCGTGACCCTCGTGACGAGCTGCCGCCACCGCTTATGAGAAGCGGTGACATTATGGAGCTTAAGGACTTGAAGCCGGGCATGGAGCTTATGGGCACAGTGAGAAACGTTATAGACTTCGGAGCGTTCGTTGATATCGGTGTTCATGAGGACGGACTTGTACATATTTCTCAGATGTGCGACAGATATATAAAGCACCCTCTTGAGGTCGTAAAGGTCGGGGAGGTAGTTAAGGTTTGGGTGCTTAACGTTGACCTGAAGAAAAAGCGTATTTCGCTTACTATGAAAAAGCCTAAGGGGTAAGGATCCAAAACGAAATAAGTTGGAAAAGTCCTAAATAAGTGGGACGTTGGTCTTACACTTTTGCGGTAGACTAAAGGGCTGTTAGAACAGCCCTTTTTTGTTTGCCGCCAGGTATGGTCTTGACGCAGGGAGCTGCGATACGCCTTATGGCTTGACCTTACGGTATAATTATGGTAATATAAAATCGTACATAGACTATGTTATAAAAGGACGTGAAAAAATGCGGATCGCAGTTTGTGATGATAATGCTGTTTTTCTTCAGTTTTTTAAATCTATGCTGGCAAATGAACTTGAATCAAGGTCGGTCAAGGCTGAAATAGAAACGTTTACCAAAGCTGAGAGCTTTTTTTACTGCCATGGGAAAAAGCCTTTTTCGGCTATATTTCTTGACCTTGATATGCCTGAAATGACCGGTTTTGAAGTCGCGCGGCAGCTAGGTCAGAATGGTAATTGCTTTGTGATCTTTGTGACAAGTCATCAGGAGCTGGTTTATGACAGCTTTAATTTCAGACCGCTGAATTTTATCTGCAAAGATCCTGACGCTGATGTTATGAAGGATAGGCTCCATATGGTAGCAGGACAGTTGACGGACGCACTGAAGCAGGAAAAGACAGTGGTTTTGGAGAATAGGGAGCAGGGAAGGATCTCTGTAAAGCTTCGGGATGTAACTTATATAGAGAGCAATAGCCACAGCATCATATATCATTTTGCAAATAATAAGGATACTATTGCAGTCAGAGATAGCATTGGCGAGATAGAAGAAGCTTATCGTAAATTTGATTTTATACGGGTGCATAAAAAATATATCGTCAATCTGAAATATGTTTTTAACATAAGCCGTTCAAATGAAACAGTGATCTTCAAAAGCGGTTCAGAGCTTCCCATGAGCCGAGGATATAAGAATGCAGTTGACGACGCTTTGACTGAATATCTGAGGAGAAAGTGATGACTATTACATTGTGGACGATATTTGAGATCTTGATAAACTTTTATCAGGGCGGTCTGGAAACATGGTTTATATATAAATTTCTTACGCCAAGATCTCATGAAAGGGCTAAGATATGGGCTGTTATATTTGCCGTTTGTGAAGGCTGTCTGGTCACTGCTTTTAATTATTTCACTGTATTTGAGGGCTTTGGAAGTGCTTTGTACTGGGCAAGTCTGCTTGTTTTTGCGTTTTGCTTTTTTAGTGACAATGCAGTAAAGAAATTTCTTTCCATATCCCTCTCGCAGGTTGCGATCTTGTTGATAACGTCATTGGAACTAAATGCTGTATCGTCATTTTTTAAAATATCCCTCAGGGAGCTTGTGGTCGAACAAAGCTTGCTTAGATTTGTGACGCTTATAATGATCCAGATTTCTATATTCATTGTATTTAGATTAATACTGATGGCCTTTAAACATACAGATGATTATACGGCTTCAGATTGGGTGACGATCATTGCAGTGCTTATTATTTCGTTTTTCCTCGTTATGGTAATACATGAACTGTCCCTTTTGGCAGACGATGGCCATAGGCTGTATATAAATCTGTCATATATGCTTGTCTTTGTTCTTAATATACTTATATTCTGGATAATAAATTCTTTGATAAAAAAGAATCAGAAGCTCAAGGAAATGGAGATAGTCAAACTAAGAGAGCAGTATCTTGAGCAGTTTATCGGAAACGCCGAGTCGCAATATGACGCCATGAGAAAACTAAGGCATGATATAAAAGACAAATATGAAACGGTCAATGAACTGTTGAAAGTACAAAAAATAGATGAAACGAGAAAATTTATCTCAGAAAGCTTTGACCTTATCGGGAAGTCGGAGTCCTATGTTAAAACGAAAAATAATATTGTAAATGCTATCGTTAACGCAAAGCTTACGATGGCTTCTTCCTTGGGGATAAAAATATCATGTATAACAGTTTCAGATTTTGAGGGAATAAAGGGAACTGACCTTTGCGACCTGTTGAGCAACACGTTGGAGAATGCTATAACGGCATGCAAGGAAATAGCCGACGACGCAAATAAATTTCTGTATCTGAAGATCGACCGAGAAACGGATACATATACGTTTTTGATAAAAAATTCAATAGATCATTCTGTTATGGATAGTAATCCAAGGCTTACGACCACAAAGGCTGATAAAAAACAGCATGGTCTGGGGACCTCAATAATCAGAGAGATAGCAAGAAAATATAATGGCAGATGCGATTTCTATGAGTCGGAGGGAATGTTTTGCTGTCAGGTAACATTGATGGCAGATACAACGGTCCTGAACTAATTGTTCCGGACCGTTGCTGCATTTCGTGACAAAAACCTGCAACTCATTCCAAAAAGCTTGACATATTGCTGTTATTCTAGTAAAATTCAAATTAGGGTAAGACAAAAGCGAGGCGATAGTTTATGGATCTTGTTGTATCGGGTATACTTAATTTTTTGACCGAGCAGGAAGCTATCGGCAAAGCAGATGAGGTACAGGATTTTTATCGGTATGGCATAGAAATAACTATCTCATCAATGTTGAACATTGTGCTTGTATTGCTTATGGGAGCATTAACAGGGCATTTGCTGGAAAGCGTAATATATTTGGCAGTGTTTATTGCTGTCAGGGTTATTACCAGAGGGTATCATGCAGATACATATTTCAGATGCAATCTGTTGATGTGTTCGACATTTATTGCTACAGCTTTTCTTAATGACAAGGTATGCGGATATATAAATATATGGGTGATCGCTGCCTTTGTGGTGTTTGAAGAGATAATAGCTTTTGTATTCTGCCCTGTGGAGAACAAAAATAAGCCTATAGAAAAAGAAAAAAAGCCAAAGTTCAAAGCGATGGGAATGATAGTTTTTCTGTTGCTTGATCTGTTTGGCGGGGCGATTATCAATAGATATCAGATGGTTGGATCTATGATCCTGTTAACAAATCTATTAATTGCAGTTTTAATAATATCAGCGAAGATCAAAGAAAAGAGGTGTGATAAGAATGAGATCATTTAAGAAATTGCTTGCCAGCCTTATTGCCAGAGCAACTAAGAGAATGGGTATAGCTGCCTGCGGATGTGCATCAATGTATGGTGGCTATCAAGCTAAAGAGCCAAAAAACATTTACAAGAATTAAGCGTAAAGCTACAAGAATTACGATAAGCATTACAAAGTCTTTATCATTTCCCCTTTAAATCTTGTGATACTTGTAAATGAGGTAACATTAGCAGGAAAATAACTTCCTGCTGGTGTTACCGTTTTTTTATTTGTAGTGAGTTCAAGCTTTTGACAGTGAGTAAATTTGCTTTTAGGCAACAAAAAAAATTACGCCCTACAAAAGGATGCTCTGTACTATTCGGTTTTCAAAGAACGGGCGGAGGCTATAGAGAAAGCCCCCTCACTTTCCATGCTGAAAAGTTGAGGGGGCTACAACCAAGCTTTTTAATTTTCTAAAAGATTTTTGAGCTTTGCTCTGATTTTTGTCGAAGGCATAAATAAAGAGCGCCCAGCAAGGTTTTTACTTGCTGAGCGCTCTTGAAACTGTGCCGGAGATCGCCGTCCCCGTTCGGTTGGGGATACACGGTCAGAATGTGGGTGTCGCTTGCCGCCTTTCGGAAAGGGACTTGCTGTCAAGCCCACTTTCAGGAAAATAGGCGGTGGCGGAATGATCCGTCACCGCCTATTGTGTTTAGGCTATTTCGATTTCGGAAGCGTCGGCTTATTCAACCTCGGATTTCTTTCTCTTTTTGCCGCTTACGCCCAGCAGAGTCAGAACGCCGCCGCTGACGTACAGAGCAGCCAGCCAACCGATGTGGTTGCTGCTGTCACCAGTCTGAGGACACTTGGTGGAGTCGTCATTTCCTGGCTTATTGGTGTTATTATCACTGCTGCCTGTATTGTCGGTGTTGCCGCCGTCGGGGAGCTTGTCGATGACCGTATTCTCGCTGCGCTTGGCGCCGCAAACGGTGCATTCCTCGTGTTTGATGCCGGTGGCCTCCTTGGTAGCGGCCTTGTCGATCACCCACTGGAAGCTGTGTGGTGCCGTGTCGGCCTTGTCGCCGCACTCGCACTCATGCCAGTGGTTGGTGCCGTCATACTTCCACTCTGTACCGTAGCTGTGGGTATGATTGCTGCCTGTTGCAGGGATCGGTGCGGTTTCAAGAACCTTCTTGCAGACGGTGCATTCCTTATGCTTAGCGCCGTCGGCGGTTTCGGTAGCTGCCGTGTCAACGATCCACTCGCTGGCACTGTGAGCCGCAATATTGGCCTTATCGCCGCACTCGCACTCATGCCAGTGATCGGTGTCGTCATACTTCCACTCGGTGCCGTAGCTGTGGGTATGGCTTGGAGACGCATCCTTATAGGTGGCCTCGAGCTTCACATCATTGCCGGGCATGGTGAAGGTGGTAGTCGCCTTGGTGACGTCTGCCAGAGTGACATTGCCCTCCAGCACGACCCACTTGTCAAAGACCTTGCCTGCCTCCGGTGCGTCCGCCGTAACGGTCACAACGGTGTTCTGCGCGATCTTGTCTGTAATGAGTGTCCCTGCGGCAACGGAGGCTGTGCCCTTGATAACCGTGACAATGTATCCGGTCGTAGCGGAGTTCTTTACGAACCTTGTCTCGCCGCAGTCGGCGCGCTGGCAGGTGTAGAGAATTCCTTCGCTCTTGCCCTGTTTTGCGGGTTTGCCGCCGTCCCAGTCGTGGCTGAGCTTATTAACGACATGACCGTAGCGGATAATCTGTCCGCAGCCGGCTGTGCACTGCTGGTCACCGCTATAGCCTGAGGTGGTGCATCCTGGCTTAACCTCATTGATCAGCTTGCAGTTATCGGCAATTTCGTGGAGGGACGGGGTAGAGACGCCCTTATGCGCGATCCTGTCGCACGATGTGCAGTACTGGTTGCCAGAATAGCCCCTCTCTGTACAGGTCGCCGTTCTTACATCCCGCAGTTCAAGGGGACCGCTATGCCTGAAGTCGCCAGTCTCGCCCTTTACGGTGCCGCCGCAAGCCGTGCAGCGGTAGTCGCCCTCATAGGCGCGGTGTCGGCAGTCTCCCGATTTGGCGTTATAGCGTTTGCCGCCATGGCTCGCGTCTGTGGTTGCCGAGTTGGCCGTGCCGTAGTAGTACAGCGGCTGCAGTGGACCGGTATGACCGGCGTTTGCAGGTGGGTAGATATCCGAACCGGCACTGATGACATGGCCGCAGTCTGCGCAGGCGGTGTCGCTGGTGTAGCCCTTACGGTCGCAGATCTGCTCCTTCGCATTGAGCACCGTGGTGCCGCCGCTGTGGTCACAGCCTGCATAGACAGGCTCAAAGAAGAAACTGCCGCCGCCGGGGGCACCCATGGCGCTGAACTCTGGGATCGTGCAGCCCCACTCGAGGGCGGAGCCGTTGGTCACCAGCTTGAACAGGGTCTTCGCCTCGTTGGCACTCCAATTTTTAGTAACAGGTAATCCCGTACCGCTGGTGATGTCATACTCATTGTATTCGCGGCGATACTCCACCTTCCAGCCGATGGCTTTCTGACCGGTTCTCTCCTCGGGATAAAGCCTGATCTTGTCGCCGGGCTTGACGATCATACGGGTTGCCCGGCCATTTTTCACCGTCACAAGTGCGGTGTCCTTTGTCCAATGATCGGCTCCTCCGTCATCATCCTTGTCGATTTTCGTCTTTGTATACTCTGTCTCTTATACACATCTGACGCTGCCGACGATCGCATAAGTGTAG
>ERZ1694701.824-NODE-824-length-10169-cov-14.168578_pt1 | contig 10169 bp, 10 predicted proteins | sample MGYA00581721_ERZ1694701 | MGnify/ENA primary metagenome ERZ1694701 (study PRJEB42213, sample SAMN07424528) | human gut metagenome | biome: ENVO:00009003; feature: ENVO:2100002; material: ENVO:00002003 | host: Homo sapiens | place: USA | collected 2014 ...
CAGTTATAGTATCACCAATTGATATATCTCCTAGCGGTATATATTGTCTGAACTGATTACCATACCCCGCCAACGTATCATTCGATGTGTAAGTCCTAGTTGCAACATTAAATGTCCCACCTAGTACTTGCCATCTGTCAACCGAGTTTTCAACAACATTTGTTGTGTTATCATAACGGGTTTGATTGCGCTGATTCACAAGATTAAAGAAGTTTGTATTAATTAATAAATTTGGATTTGATGTTTGAGAATATTTTTTAACACTCATTTGCTCGACTGGACTGTTAGAGCTGTCACCCACATACATACTTCCGGCCCTGTCACACGCAATTATTCCATATTCTGTGGTGGGGGGGGCAACGGCTCTGTGGATGTTGATGATATTGTTTGTCTTAATATTTTAATTCCCATAGTAGTCACCCATCATAAAAACCATCATCATATGTTATGCTTCCAGCGGTGCTAAGCGTCACAGTGTCACTAAATGTAGTCGCGCCAGACACTGTGCCGCCTGTAATTGGAAGGGCACCAACATTTGCGGCTGTTATATTAACCTGTCCTTCTCGATAGGCAGTTTCTGCATTTCCTTTTACGCCATATACCCTTCCTCTTGGAGCGCTCCATGTTCCATTAGCGTTTAGATAGTACGATGGGTGGCCAGAGTCTAATTTTGGGCATAATCCTGGTGCAGAGCTGCTAGCCAATGCCCCGCTAAGAATCATACTCCTATTCGCTAATGCTGTGATTCTGCCATATTGGTCTATCGTTATATATGGCACATTAAAAGCAGAGCCAAAATTAATTGTTCCTGAAGCGCTTGGTCCAACGCTTTGGCTTGTAGTTCCCGGGAACAATGCTACCAAATATATGTTGTATTCTCCTTCAACCGTAGATGGTTTAACGGATATTGCTGTGCTCCCGTTATAAATAGTTCCAGTAGGTATGCTCCATGTTCCGTCTGAACAAAGATACCTTGTTGATTGGCCAGAAGTCGGAGCTGGAACTAATCCGTTTGTCCCTGCCACTGTTGTTGTAGCGCCTGTAAATTCCGAATATGTGGTGTCAGTAAGCGCTATTGTTTCAGAATCAGCCTGATTTAGTGTAAATTGCCCCTTAATAGTTCCATTCTGACTAATGGTTATAGACGGGTTGTTGGCTGTTGGTGGGGCCACCCACACTGCATCTTCTCTAAGAAACTTTGTTGTTCCAGCAGTATCGGGTGGAGTTGGAACAAGTCCAGATTTTGCTCCTGTTCCAGATTTTACAAATACGGAATATGTCGTATCTGTCCAAGGCACATTGACATAAGCCTGTTCATTTGATAGCTCGACAGGATAGTTTTTTCCATTTTCAGCATAACCTATCTTTATGCCACCACGCACAGAAACTGTGGAGAGCGGTAAAGAGTAGTTATTGGCATTATTAGCAATTCCATCCAGCTTTGTTTTATCGGCGCTACTCATAAGGCCATTCGCTGACTTTGTAGCAACAGAATAAGTAGTGTCAGTCCACGGTACGTTTACGAATGCTTGTCCAGAAGTATTAAGCTCAACAGGGTAATTCTTTCCGCTTTCTGTATATCCTATCTTAATCAATCCAAGCGTGCTAGATGTGGCTTGAGAATATGTTGTATTTGTATCTGTCCATGGAACATTTACAAACATCTTATTATCAGCATCAAGTTCTACTGGATAGTTTCTGCCACTTTCCGTATATCCAACCTTAACAAGTCCTAATACGGTGGATGTCGCTGCTGAGTATGTTGTGTCTGTGAACTTAGCGCCAGATGGTACAGAAGAAGCTATTGTAAACCCTGTTGATTTAATTTTACCAGTCGTTCCATCAAAAACCGCCACTTGTCCAGATGTTGGGGCTGTACCGATAACTCCGACTTCAGTTGGTGTATATGTCGGTTTATTCGGCTTTTTTGCCCATGCTGATACGTCAGATGCTGGACGAGCATTAGATAGTCTGGAATCATTTCCCTGACATACAGTGCCAGCGGCACTTCCGAAATTCTTGTTGAACGCCGTATTCTTAGCAAATGCTGGTTCAGCTCCTATGGAAGTAGGAGTGGGTTCGGATGGTAGTGTTATACTCCTGCTATCAGCAGATGTTATCTGTCCCCTGCTATTCACACTTATATATGGTACATCAATAGAATCTCCGAACCCCACACTACTATCTTGTGATGGGCCGTAAGAACCAGCAGTTACGCCGCTATTGCTTATTGAAAAAGAGGTGCCATTAAGGGATAATCCAGTACCAGCCGTATAAGTTGTGTCAGTGAATTTAGCTCCCTCTGGCACCCTTGTTCCTATTGTGTATGGTAAAGATTTATAGCCTAATGTTCCATCGCCAATCTTCACCTTGCCAGTATCAGTCTCAACCAAAAACTCGCCCTCAAGGTAAAGTTTGTTGGCATTATTAAAGTTAGTGGAAGTATCATGCTTTTGTTGCTGTCTGGCATCTAAGGTTATATTAGCCATTTAATACCTCCCCTTTCTTAATGGTAATTATGCGTTCCCGCCATTAAGAATAAAGGTATCAGTTGTTCTTAAAAGCGTATCAGAGTCTGTCAGTTCAGTAGAAGCGTGAGTAACCCAGTTCGCGTTTGCTCTCGCTGTTGTAAAGTACAAGTTGCTACCCTCAGCAACCTCGGACGTTGTAAGCGTAACAGCTCCAGTAAGTCCGTTTACACTCGTAACGGCGTCAGTTGGTGTTTCAAGTTCTACCCAGTTCGCCAACGTAGTAGCAGGAGCAACTTTAAGAATAAACGTTTTATTTACATCAGTACGAACAGCCACGTCGCCCTGCTGTGCCCCAAGAGCAAGCATCGCGGATTGGCTATCGACAACAAACGTATCCGTAATAGCAATGGCAGGGATAACAGCTTCATTCAGCTTGCCACCAGCGCCAAGAACGGGCACATTACCCTCGGCGATACCAGTATCAGCCGCAGCCGCTGTACCAGCATCTGTAATCTTTGAAAGAGTGAGAGAGGGAATGTCAGATGCTACAAGAGCTTCTCCTTTTGTTACAAGCCCCTTAGCATTTACAGTTACTTTTGTAAACGTGCCAGCCACAACGCCACTATTAGCGAGTACAACAGGAATTGTTATGTTTTGCGAACCATCGAAAGCAGGAGAAGTACCAGTAGCATCTCCGCTAAGAGAAATCGTTCTACCAGTTTGTAAAGCAGCTGCGGTATCTGCAGTTCCTGCAGTAGATGCTTTGCCGATGGACATTGTTCCATCGGGGTTGATTGTAACGGTATCAGTACCTTTAGCAACAGACTTAACAACGCCGCCCTTTTCGGTAGTGCCATAGTCTGTGTTTTTGACATATTCTGCCGGAACGGATGTAAGTGCACCTAAATCACCAGCCGTAATCTCAACCGCCTCAGAACCATTGAATGTCTTATCGCCAGCAGTAAGCGCCGCCTTAGTAGCATTTGCTGTGTCGGCTACAATAGCTGCGTTTACATAACCCTGCTCTGCTTTTGGATTGTTGGCAAACTGCGACTTCAACATGTCGCCAGCGCCAAGGTCGCTCAAATCATCAGGGGTGACAACCTGTTTCCATACAGCCTGATTTGCTGTGTTATTAAACAGCAGATACGCTTTATTGGCGGCTGTATCAACCCACATTGCGCCAACATCATATCCAGAATCCGTAGGTGTCGGAGCCTTATTCATAATAATTGCGCCAGTAGCGCTCGCATATTCAAGCGTTGTCCAATCGCTTACTCCGTCACCGAATTTAAATTTTCTAGTATCTGTTTCTACACCCATTTCACCCTTTAAAAGAACGGGGTTTTGTGTAGTCCAGTTATTTTTAGTATCATTTCTTATTTGAATTTTTACATCTAATGTTGTATTAGCCACGAGCTTTCCCTCCTGATATAATATCTATCTCACTATAATCAGAGCCTACACAATAATACTTTAAATCGGTATCTGACCATCTATAAGTCCTATTTGTAGAAGTTTCGATATATATATTCTTTTCGCTTCCTATGTTTGGGAACTCAATAGCAGTCTCTTTTGTAATTGTTTCGGTCTTTGTATCTTTCAGCTCTTGATATTGAGCATCGGCTTGTTCTTTATATTCATTTACAAGTTTGACGTATGCTTCATAGTCGGTTGGTGTAGGCGGAGGAGTTGGAATATTATCGGCGTTATATGGTGTAGGAGTAACAGGAACCATTACTTCGTTTGTCGTAATTCGCTTAGTATCTGTAAACCCATACAATGATACTGTGAAATTAGGAGAAGTAATAACCTCCCATGGAACCAAACACACATTGCCAACAATTGGAACTGTAAAGTTTTTGTCCTCAGTCGTATTATTGAATACGGCATTCTGCGCTACTTCTTCCCAATCATATGAAAAGTCAAACATAGCATATAAATAATTATATGTACCCCCAACTACCTTTTGACAATCATTTCTAGTAAGTCTTTGTTTGTTTACAGAAAAACTAAGCATAAGTCACGTCCCTCTCTGTTCCCAGCCCTCGGCTTTATCAATCACGACTATATCTTCGTCTTTCAAATTACCAAGACTTTTGATTTTGTCAAGTGCCTGTTTGCCATAAACCGTGTATGACAATGTGATAATGATTGCTACTATGGCTAATACGCTAACACCTTGTATGCTCTCAGAATATTGTGGAGCAACATTGTATATTTCTATGAGTTTTGTAATTCCAGAAAGCCCAGCGGCAAGAATATCGACGCCGAGAACAACGCCGATATTCCTAACAACGCCAGTAAGAAGTGTTTTCCACTGGAACTCATTTGTCTTAGACGCGATAACCGAACCTAAGATACTATTGGAAAAAGCACAAAACAACATAAAGATTCCAAAAGATGATACCATTACTAAGCTATCTAATACAGCGTTTAAAATTTCATTCAACATAGCTAGGCATCCTTTCTATATGTCATTTAGGAGACACCCATTTCATACAGTTTCTGCTCAACATATGTCCTCTGTTCCAGAGTAACATACAGACACATTACTTCTGTGGTTTCTCCTGTTTCGTGACTTGTAGTTGAAACGAGTTTCTTACCAATACTAGTCACAATGCAATAGTGACGATATAAACACTCATAAGCGACATCGCCGCCGTCTCCTGTTTTGGTGATACGGAGTTCATCCGTTGCGGACTCGTCCGAAAATACATTTTCGAGCGCTTCTAATGTCATTGCGCTTTCATCAATGTAAATTTCCATTTTGCTACGAATATTCGGCAATCCGCTTGGATATACCGTAGTAGGTTCAAGAACTTCATATTCTTTGCCATTTTTAAGTGTTACTTTTATCATAATTGTCTCTCCTTTAAACCAGATAACAACCGTTCATTAATATTGTTGCGTTTTTACCCAAGTGCGTAGCACCGGATTCAACTTCTAACATCAAATAATAGTTCCCATTTGGTGAGTTTATATTGAACTTTGTGCTGGCCGTATAAGTTGCATCAAATCCATTCGCTTCTGAATAGATAAGCTGTTGAACAACATTGCCGTTTATATCACTCAATGCTACTTTAATATGGGAAAAACTGTTTGTAATATATGCTCTTAGATTAGCAAAATATATCTGTGAATATCCTATTGTGCTGAACCCACCAAGCATAACACGCCCATATCCTCGTTCTGTGCCGCCAAATGCGTCGACCTTAATGTCTGTGCCACTGTTTGTAACAGTAAAGTATGCGGCATATCCAAGGTTTTGAGTATTAGCAACAGGAGCGCCTGGATATACAGTGTACTCTTTCTTCCAAACCTCAACGTTGTTACATGACACAGTTTTGCAATATGTTCCATTAAATATAACATTGCCAGAAGAAGGGATATTTGTGCCATTAAATGATAAAGCCATAATAACACATCCTTACCATGTAATTGATAAACTGGTTCCATTAAGAGCCATATTTAGTGCGTGACCGTTTATTTTACTGGCATTTCCAGCATTAGTAGCATTAGCGGCATTGCTGGCATTGGTAGCATTGGTGGCGTTTGTAGCGTTTGTAGCTGTGTCGGCGTATACAGCAGCGTAATACTTTCTAGCTCCATCTCTATTACCAGTTCCAGTGTAGTTGAGGAACCAAGCATATGGTGAAGCAGTTTGTACTGCTATACCCATCCCTTTAATTGACGTTGCTACATTTCCCGCACTATTAGCATAAGGAACAGTTATTGTCGAAAGACTTTCACCAGTTTTATTCTTTAGAACAATTGTATTGTCGGCAACGCCCAAAGAGTTCGCGTATGTCTCTGTTATTTGATTACCAAGATTATCTGTGTCAGCTTTAGTGGCATACCCAACCTTGGTGGTTCCGTTAAGTATATTTGTGAATCGTTTGAGTATTTTGCCAAATAAAATAGACAATTTATCGCCAGAAGCTATGTCAGTATCGGTAGCAGCCTCTGTAAAAGTAACAGTAACATCAGAACCATCACCAGTTTTGTCAAGTTTATTGAGAAATGCTGGTGTTCTATCGGTTACAAAATCTGTCATTTTGACTTCAACTTGGCCGCCTGTTACAACGTTGAGAGGCCCAGCGGCGTTGTCAATGGTAAGCGGGTCTGTGGCGTACACTTCGGGCGCAGCGAGCTGGTAGGCAACTTGTACGGGGGTGCCTGCTGCTTTTTGGGCGGCTAAATAAGCTTTAAAGGCGTGGATATAAGTACCGGAATCGCCCGCAACAAAGCCGTACTCAAGCAATATATCCCTTGGCATGCCGAAAACAAGGAGAGTATTGTAAATTTGGAATCCAGAATTTACGCCACCGGAAACATTGGCTCGTTCAAAATGAGAACAAATCGCATTTTCACTATTATTTGGTGATGATAATACGTCGTATATATTAAACTGTTGAACACTGGCAGAAGCATCTATATTTCCGAGGTTTACACCCTCCGTCCCGTCCAGCTCCACAAAGCCCGTCTGGTACTCCGTCAAGCACACGTCAAGCCCGTTGGTGCCGTCGTAGGCGGTAGACTGATAGTAGACGGTAACAGGGTTTTTCGCCAACTTAGCTTTGAGTTCTTCTACGGTTGAACATGCCAAATGGGTTATGACAATCGCCTTTGTATATTTCAGATAAATGCCTGTACGAGTTCCAAGTTCTGATAATCTAAGCGAAGCGTAATTATTTGATACACCTATTACAACTCGTTCCCCCATGCCCAAGGCAAACGAATTTGGATTCTCTGTTCTCAGAAACCAGCTCTCAGTACCATCCAGCACAATCCGCTTATCATAGACGCTCTTAACTCGTGTAATACACTTATCAGCGGCCTCACCAATTCGATGTAACTCACGCGGTATAGGTAATTGTGTTATGTTGCCGTTGTATGGTTCATAGGGTAATGCGGTTGAACCAACGTTTAGCATGGGGTAGACTTTGACATTATCAGCAGTTTGTCCAGCTCTTACTGTAACATAAAACGAGTCAATTATGTCGCCAGTTGCTATATTTAAGGTTTTAGTATGTAAAGAACTATTGATTGAAAACCATTCAAAAGTACCCCTTACTCGTTTTATTTTTATTTCAATTTCTGCACTACCAGTAAGACTAGATGTACCAGACAAAGTATAGCTACCAGCAGGAAGAGACTCATTATATCCGGTATAAAAAACTGCTGAACCTGACGTTGAGTTCGTCCCATTAACTGTAACACTTTTGTCGGGGTTTACAGTGAATGTAATACCACTTTTTGTTTCAGTTTCAGCATTGTTCAAAAACAAGTTGTTACCACTTACTTGTACACTATCTACACCGTTCATTGAAATCGGTGCCGTAGTTGTACCAGATGTTTGAGAGTTATTGCCATAAGCAGTAACAGAGCCAATACGATTCTCGTCAGCATACTCAATCGTCACAGGCTCTCCACTATACACAGCGGCGGCACTGTTTGCCATATTAGCCACCTGTACAACGTTGCCGTTTTCATCAAGCGTAGCAATACCATTGGGTTGTGCTGCCTTTTTACCAGAGCTTTCAATCGTGCCATCATCGGCTATTTGTAAGATATCACCAGCTTCACCTGTTACAGTGATAGAGGAAGCACTAGTAATTCCAATAACGACAAATCGTGTACCGTCATATAAGCACAACACAGGGCTATTAGCAACAAAGTCGCCAGCATCTACTGCTTTAAGTACACCATCAGAACCATATTTCATAACATCTTTATTCGTGGTTCCGTTAATATTGATTTGTACAGCACCAGTATTCTTTTGATTCAACGAAAGAACAATAAGCTGCTCGTTTTTATATCCGGGATAGTTCGCTACACTAGCAGTATATAACGAACCAGAAGAATATGTGCCTTTTACAACAAATGCTGATGGTGTAGCATTTATGCTATCAATAGCATCAGAATGTTGTTTAAGCACAGTATCTATAACATAAAAGTTACTTGTACTCTGACTGCCAGCGGTGGCAACACGGAAATCCAAGAACCTTACATCAGTGTCAGTGCTGCTATACACTGAAAAGCTATAATTCGGCGTTGTAGCCAATTAAACCACTCCTTTTCTATTTCTTTACCATGTCGCCTTTATTTGTGGCAATAACAAGGTGCGGCTTTTATAATTGTGAAGATTATGACATAATAAAATCCAAGTCTCCAAGCGTGCTACCATCCATCTCACCAAGCGTTTTTGGGTCTAGCTCACCAAGCAATCTAAACCTACCAACCAATGGCTGTGCTGTTATTTTCAACATTACTGGTATGGTTGTGGTAGCCTTGACAAGCATTTTCATGCTTGCTATAATATTGCTTGTCATAGTAATAGTAATAAGATTTGATACTATCGACTTGAAAGAGACAATTAAATTGGTTTTTATCGGGGTAACTTTATTTGCCATTAACATTCTAAGTTTGATACGATTTGCTACTACTGAGAACAAATATTGTGTCTTAATAGTAACCTTTGACAACAACTTAGCTTTCAAAGAAGATATAATCTTTATTGTGTTGATGTTATTGAACAACAAAGTTACCAGTCTAGGAAACGTAGCTGCTATTATTGTAAACGAACGCTTGGCATTGGCATATATTTTGAACGGCTTCATAAAATCGCCTCCGTTCTAGAATTACACAAGCTGAATCTTCATTGAGTTAATAGCAAACAAAAGAATCGTAGCTGTCTGAACCGTTCTAGGAGTAGTCAAAGCATCGTAATAAAGTATGTTGCCACCCGTTAGACTATCAGCAATAAATACATGTGTGATAGTTCCCCACGCCGTTGTGCTTTCTGGGAACTCAAACTGTACCTTATTCTGTACGATACCGCCAGTAGAATCTGTGAAGTTGGTTTTGTTGTTTGTGACTGCCACTCTCTTGTATCCACCACCAGTCGGCTCTGTAACACCAGTACCAGCCGCATTTATGGCAGTTGTAGAAAGTCCAATATAATAAGTGCCATTTGGCGTAAACGATGTAGCGCCAAACAGATAGTTATTGAGTCTATTGGCCTGATAAGTTGTAATAGCCAAAGAAATCACTCCTTAGTTTATTTATAGGTTATAGTATATGGGTTAGAGCAATACTAACCCATATACTGTGAAATATTTATTTTCCTGCTCTGATTTTTGGAATAATTGTGATAACACCCTGCTGATATACATACTCGTCGCCTTTGTAGTCTACAAGAACAGGCTGTTGTATGAATTTACCAGACAGGTTTTCAGTATTTGAACTACTAAGTTTTACAACGAAGTTATTACCGCCAAATATTTCTCCCGGCAAATCTAAAACGGCCACGTCGGGTTGTCCTACATAACACAACCTCCAACGCGCTGTTGAACTGCTCAAATCCAAAGGAGTTCCATCCTTATAGAAATAAGAAAATTCAAGCGTTTCAGAGTCGCCAGCAATCATGGCAAATTCACCTAGCTGATTAACTTCTATGCAGAATACGCCATTAGCCATTAATATTCTCCCTCTTTCAAGTCTGGCTCCTTTAGTTGATAGTTGTCGCATTCGACAAACAGTTCTTCAATAACATTCATAACACCAGCGACAATAGCGCAATTCTGTTTGCCGCTTACTTGAATAGTGTTAAGAGCATTATATATAGATTGCAATTTTTCTTTCATTTTCCGGTTCCTCCGTTATAATATAGTCAATAAAATTGAAATTTCAAGG
>ERZ1694701.854-NODE-854-length-9804-cov-57.989127_pt1 | contig 9804 bp, 13 predicted proteins | sample MGYA00581721_ERZ1694701 | MGnify/ENA primary metagenome ERZ1694701 (study PRJEB42213, sample SAMN07424528) | human gut metagenome | biome: ENVO:00009003; feature: ENVO:2100002; material: ENVO:00002003 | host: Homo sapiens | place: USA | collected 2014 ...
AGATTTGGGACGTTAGAGTTTGTTTTTCTCTAATTTATAGATATAACCCTATAATTAAGGATTACATGACAACAAAAACTATTAGAGAAATTGCGTTAGCTTGGAAGAGTGATAAGCAACGTTATGTAAAGCAGTCAACTTATGCTGCTTACGTGTTAATTTTAGAGAACCATCTATTACCATCATTTGGTGATTATGAATCTCTCAGTGAAAAACTGGTACAGGAGTTCGTCCTGCAAAAATTGGAGAATGGACTCAGTGTAAAAACGGTTAAGGACATACTCATCGTTCTCAAAATGGTAATGAAATTCGGTGTGAAAAATGAATGGATGAACTATTGCGAATGGGATATCAAATACCCGACATCTGAAACCAATAAAGATTTGGAAGTGCTGACTATAGCTCACCATAAGAAGATCCTTGATTTCATCAAAGAGAATTTTACGTTTCGCAATCTCGGTATTTATATCAGCTTGACTACCGGGCTACGTATCGGTGAAATCTGTGGGTTAAAATGGTCGGATATAGATGTTTGCAACGAAACGATAACCGTAAGACGTACGATTGAACGCATCTATATGGTTGAAGGCGATTGCAAGCATACCGAACTGGTAATCAATACACCTAAAACAAAAAATTCTTGCAGGGAAATTCCGATGAATAAGGAATTATTGGCTATGGTTAAACCACTAAAGAAAGTCGTAAACAACGAGTTCTATGTAGTGACAAATGAAGAGAAACCAACAGAGCCTAGAACTTATCGTAATTATTATCACCGTTTGATGAAGCGTTTGGAGATACCTCGTTTAAAATACCATGGATTGCGACACAGCTTTGCTACCCGTTGTATTGAAAGTAACTGTGACTATAAAACGGTCAGCGTATTACTCGGCCATGCCAACATAACGACAACTCTTAATCTGTACGTACACCCTAATATGGAACAAAAGAAGCGCTGCATCACCAAGATGCTTAAATCCCTCAGAAAATGATTTTCTTTTGACGGCAAATAACCTACTACAGATTTTCAAAATAGGTAAACTATATTATTTGTAATAAGGTAATAAAGATGTCAAGTCATATTGTAATCTGTATGTATTATAATAGATCCAGTTTGCTCCGTATTTGCAATACCAAGCAAAGCCCGGCTGATAGGATTTTGCTACAAGTAGAAGTTCCAGTCCATTGCCACAGAGAGAAGCAGCAGGGTTTCACTTCGCTCCACTCAGCTGTTTCTCACAGTGTCAATGAGGTTGGAAAGCTGGTCTTCAAACGGTGATTTGCTCGATGGCTTATATGGTTAGCTCACAGATGTTGGCCGCCACTTCCGACTAATCGTATTGTATGCGATGCCGGAAGTGACGACCTTTTGGGAAGAATATGCCATCCGGTTTGCTCCGTGTCGGTGACACCAAGCAAAGTCCGGCTGATAGGCTTTTGTTACAAATGGAAGATTCAGTCCATTGCCACAGAGAGAAGCAGCAGGGTTTCACTTTGCTCCACTCAGCTGTTTCTCACAGTGTCAATGAGGTTAGGCAGTTGGTCTTCAAACGGAAACATGTTCGGTGGTTCTACCAAACGCAGGCTGACGCTTGCGGAAGTAGAGCCATCAAATGGTTTAGGCAGTTAGCTCACAGATGTTGGTCACCACTTCCGACTTATCGTATTTTATGCGATGCCGGAAGTGACGACCTTTTGGGGAGGATGCGTTATCCGGTTTGCTCCGTGTCGGTGACACCAAGCAAAGCCCGGCTGACAGGCTGTTACTACTGATGGGAGTTCCAGTTCATTGCCACAGAGAGAAGCAGCAGGGTTTCACTTCGCTCCACTCAGCTGTTTCTCACAGTGTCAATGAGGTTGGAAAACATATCTACAAATGATGACTTGCTTGATGGCTCTACCGAACGCAGGCTGACGCTTGCGGAAGGAGAGCCATCGAATGGTTTATACGGTTAGCTCACAGATGTTGGTCACCACTTCCGACTTATCGTATTTTATGCGATGCCGGAAGTGACGACCTTTTGGGAAGGATATGTCATCCGGTTTGCTTTGTGTCGGTGACACCAAGCAAAGCTCGGCTGATAGGCTTTTGCGACAAGCGGAATACTCCAATCCGTTGCCATAGAGAGAACCTGCAAGGCTCCACTTCGCTTCACTTTGTAGGTTCTCACAACGGCAACGGTTTTCGGGGATGTGCATCTTCAAGACGGTCGGGATGCTGGGTTACGCGGACTTTCTAAGGAATATGTTTGAGATGACCTGTTAGAACTAATTCTTTCCCTTGGAGTCCTAGTCGGGAAAGTCTTGAAAACCTTTGGAACTTCTTGGTCCAACTCGTTTTATCCGTGCAAAGGTACTGCGGACGGGAGAAACGTCAAGTGCCGCTGACGCTTTCGGACTGAGGACTTTCCGGCAGCCTTCCACAATTTGTGCCAAATTGGGTATTCCGTAAAGTCCTCGGACCTCACACTTGCCTTATTCTCCCTGTTGTCCGCAGTGAGGAACTGCACGAAAAACGGTTTTCCCGACCAAGAAGCTCTAAAGGGCTTCACAAGAGGGAGAAGAATCGGAATCGCAACCATCTAAATTGTTTTAACTATGGATTATCCCGAATTATCCGGAGCTACCATCTCCGAACGTGACAAGGCTTTTGCACAAGAATTCGCCAACTTTGTAAATGGCAGTATGTGTTCACCTGACCAGACTGGCAGGGAACTGACCAAAGCTCACCGCTACCTGCAACAGCAGATGTTCAAGGTATTTCTTGGCTTCATGAAGCAGCTGGCATACAACTATCAGCAGGGAAGATACGATGACCGCAACGAGTGGGCATCACGGCTGTCCGCAGAAGCCTATCAACGGCTCATCGAGTGTGACTTTATTTTCGACCCCGAATTTCCAACCTCTAAATAATATAATAATGTGCAGACTTATGACAACGCAGTTGGAGGAAGCCTTGAAAGGCTTTCCTCTCTATTCCCAGGACGGCAAGGGAAAGGACGCTATTTGCCGTGCCATCTTTGCGCTTGGTGGCGTGCGGTGGTTCATCCTTGAAGGTGAAAAAGAAGGAAACGACACTATCCTCTTCGGTATCGTCATCGGACTGATAGAGGACGAGTACGGCTACATTTCCTTGAATGAACTTTCGGACATTGAGTTGGATTTGACCAAACAAGGCTTCGGCAAGCTGCAAGTAAGGCAGCAGGAAAACTTCCATCCGGTTCCACTGAAAAAGTTGCGTGACAGCCGTTTGCAGGAGTTCCTTGCAAGAATGGGTTGAACGTATGATTTGTAACAAGAAAGTGACCTGCCATATCCATCACGGACTTGGCAGGTCTGTATGTAGCTTTATGTCTTATGAGAAATAAAAATGTATTCAGCATTGCAGCCTTGCTTGGCTGGGCTGTTTCTGTAAAGTATGTAGATGGCAGTCTTTTCTTTGACTTCCATCGGAAAACCTTGAGCGGTGTTCCGTTTTCCTTCACCGCTGAAATGAAAGATAGAAAGTTGGAGAACCTTATCAAGGAGATTGAATCCTTTGTGGATGCCATTGACCCTGAGACTTGTGCCGGGGAATGGATGATTCAGTCAGGTGCTATGGCTCCTTCCCGGTATCAGCAGGCGGTAAACGACATGGATGCCATCCGGACTGATGCGTGGCTGCTGGCTTGCGAACTGAGGGAAGCTGACGGAAAGTCATTGCTGGCAGGCTTGCCCTGGAACCAATGGAACTGACCCCACATTCTACTACTATTCAAAGACAGCCTTCTACCGAGATGTGCTGTCTTTGAATTTGCGCCCTTTCTTGGGGAGACCTGCCGCTTTATAGGCAAGCAGGTCGCTTCCCTGGAATACGATGCCTCTTTTATCGGTATGGATCCGGATAAAAGGAAGCGGACGTTCCTCATGTCTGATGTAGTCATAGATGGTACACCGGTGAATGCCGAGGAAGATACAGGCTTCCTTCACGGAATATCTTTTTTCTGGGAGTATCACAATCGTTTGTATTTGCTGTATATAGTTCATAAGTATTCTTTTGGGTGTAAAGTTACTCATGCAGGTCCATTCTTACAATAGGTAAAATCTTTGATAATGAGGGATATTGTGATGTTTTGAAAGACTTTGTATTACTCATTACTTGTTGCCAAGGTGAGTTCGGTCTTTCCTGAATGATTTATATGGGAATGACTTGCGATTTCTGTTAATGGGATGTATAAGTTCAGAAACAGGATTGGTATAGACGGTGACAGTTCTATTTTATCATCTCTGCCTGCGAGGATATTTTTTTGCAAAGGTATTGCTGTCATCACCAAACGTCAAATCCCTTGCAGAAAATCTTCCTCAAACAAGTTGAGCGTATTTTCTGCCCTGAATTTGCCTTATTGGGCTGCCAGCACTCTGATAAAAGCAAAAAATATCCCTTCGGACAAGCTGAAAAACAGCAAAACAGAAGGGAAAAAAATCAGAGCGTATGGCACAGATTGACAATAACCTCAAGAAGCAGTTGGCAAAACCTCAGACATGGTTCTGCAAGTATTTTCCCAAGCGTATTCGCAACGTCGGTGAAAAAGAAATTGCCGACAGACAGATGGTGTACGATTTCAAAGGCGGAAGAAGCTTTGAAGCGGTAGCGCAAATGACCGCAGCAACCATGCAGGAACAATACGGCGAATCCTGCAAGAATATTGTTTTTGTTCAAGTTCCGGCATCCACAAGTCCAAAGAACGAACTCCGTTACAAGGCTTTTTGTGAAAGGGTTTGTGAGCTGACCGGAGCTATCAACGGCTATGAGCATGTAAGGGTAATCGGCGGACGGCTTGCCATTCATGAAAACCGAAAGATAGAAAAGGAAATCCGCAAAGTGCATATCATCGATTTTGATGAAGATTGGTTCAGTGGAAAATCCGTAGTGACATTTGATGATGTTATCACTCGCGGCATCACATGGGCTACCTATGCTGACCAGTTGGAGAATTTGGGCGCACATGTTATCGGGGGTATCTTCCTGGCTAAAACTCACTATAAAGTAAACAGACAATGAAACAAAGATTTACGATAAAGGAGGCTTCCATAGCCTTTACAGGGCATCGGAATATTGCACCCAAACAGAAAGATAAGGTGAGAGAACGGCTCAGAAAGGCCGTTTCTCTTGCTTATAAGGAAGGAAAGTACCAATGTATCTGTGGGATGGCTTTGGGTTTCGACATGCTCGCAGCGGAGGAAGTTCTTTCCCTCAAAGCTCGTCTTCCTTATCTGCAACTGATAGCTGTTGTGCCGTTCAGAGGACAAAACAGCCGTTGGGACTTGGCAGAACAGCAACGATATGACCATATACTTGTCAAGGCAGACAAGGTGATTGTGTTGAGTGATACCTATTATAAAGGATGTTTACTCAGACGAAATGACTTCATGCTGCAGCATTCAAACTTTGTGATTGCCTATTATGACGGAAAACAGAAAGGAGGGACTTATTATACTTGCCGTGAGGCTCGGAAGAGGGGGATGACAGTCGTCAATCTCTTTTGATGCCAAACATTTTGCTGATTCCGACAAAAAACGCTAAAAACATTTTGCTGATTTCGACATTTTGCGTTTTTGGGAGAGAGCCTAAATTAAAACTAAGTCCACAGAAATACTCAAGCGAAATACTTATAAATGAAAGTTTTGATGGATTTTTCTGTTTGCCTGCATACATGACGGGATTGTTTTAGATGAAGACCCATGAGTCTGCTCACGGGTTATTTATAGATGACACAAAGCGGAATCCTTATCTGAAAACCAAAGATAGAATTTCGCTTTGTGTCTTTTTTCTGAAAACAGACTTGGACTGGTGTGGTGGGAGTCCAAGTCTGCCGGTTGTTTCAGAGGGTGCATAGGACATGCCAGCAATCAATGATGGATTGTCCGGAATACTTAGGCCGATAGACATTGCCCGGATTCAGCGGCTTGATATAGCCGCTTTTCCTGTATTTCCGGAGTGTCTTGTAGCTTATGCCCAGCTCGGCGCATACACGTTTGACGGAATAGACCCCGTTCGGGTCGCATGTAGGTTTCATTTCTCTCATAAGCATTAAATTGTTAGATTGACTATTCCCAATAGCGGAAGCATCAAGGCTGGTAGTTGTTCGAACTGTCCTGATTCAGCATACCGTTCGTTTTCATGTAGCTGATATAGCTTTTGGCTGTCCTTTCCTTGATGTCCATCGCCAGCATCAGTTCGGTTACGAGTTCAGTGTACATGATTTTCTTCCGGCTTCGGAAGATTTCTTTTATGATGCCCTGCAACTCTTCCTTTTTCCGTTTCTCCTTGTCTTCGGCCGGCTTTTCACCGGCAGATACGTGCATGTCCTTCTGTTTGTCCCATGTGAAAAGCAGCATGGGTACATCCAACGGACTGCCGTCACGGACTTTGATTGCCTTGACTACGGAATAGGCGGGATTCTCATCCTTCTCAATGGAGAGGATGGCTGCCGCTTTTCTCTGCAGCTCCGAGCCGATGTGCCCGCGCAGTTTTATTCCGTTGGGCACAAAATGCAGCACACAGATGATGCAGGTTTTGTAGATTCCGGCCAGGCGGTACACTTCATCCACAATGGCAATGCTTTCCGCTTCATCATTGGCCGAACGGATAAGGTCTGCAATGCCATCCAGTACAACGAGGTGGATTCCTCCGTGCCGGTGGTAATACAAATCCATGCTGTCACGGATCATGCTGATACGCTCCTTTCTTGACATAGGGGCCAGATAGAACGTATGGTAAAAATCCGGTGGTGCAGGTAATCCGATACGTTTGATTGTCTTGCTCAGATTCTTGAATAACTGAAACTCAGACTGCTCGGTATCATAGTGCAACACGGCCTTGTCTGAGTAGTTTGGTGAGACTTCAAAGCCAAGCGTGTCGATGTTTTGTGTGTCGTCAGCAAGTGTACCTGCAATCAGGGCTGATACGAAATTGCTTTTTCCGGTACCTTCACCACCTGTTATACATAGAAGGTTGTCGTAGGTCCCAAGCGGTACTCCGTTGACGGAAACCACTGTTTTGGAAGATTCGGGAGGATTGTTGTAGTCCATTTCGCAAGATTTTAAAAGCATCATAGTTTGTGAGTAAAGCTTCTCCAGCATGGAGGTAATCAGTACCTGAAAGTCCGCTGCACTTTTTCCGGAAGCAAAGTAATCGGAAATATCCTTGTCTCCCTTTGCTCCGGATATAGGCAGTTCCATTCTGAGTACATGAAACGAGGACAATTCATCCATGCGTCTGGCAGATTCGTTCCGGCCTGTATCGTCCATATCGTACAGAAAGACAATATGACGGAACTTACGGTCAAACATCTCAATCAGTGAAGTGGGTATGGCGGCCGTTTCACTGTTGAAACAAACGGCATTGAATCCTTTGGAGGCAAGTGACATTACATCCTTTTCTCCTCCGGTGATAAAGACCATGTCCCCCTTGTTGGGTAGCTGTTCCAGACCGAAACAGTACACCTCAGGCATCTCTCCTCCATAAAAGAACCGCATATTCTGATTTCGAGGCCGGTATACCTTGGTAAATCCAATGCCCATGTAAGCAAACATGGGTTCTGTTGCAGATGAACTGATTTTATAAATATTATTGGAACGGTTATAGCCTTCAAATGACTTTAAGGAATGTACATTGTATCTTTCTAAAGTATCCGGCTTGATTCCATATTGCTGCCAGTATGCAAGTTCAGCAACTGAAAAGGGTTTAACCTCTGTATGGTAATCCTTCCTTATTGGATTGTCATTGTCATTCATAATGATACGTTTTTCTACTGCCTTTTTACGAGCAGGCATATCGTTGTTTCCTGTGTGGACTATGGTGATGTTCAGGTCCGATACAATACGGTTGATGATAGCGACAAAGTCTCTTTTCACATCCAATCCGTAAAGCATGCCGACGAACCAGAAGCAGTCTCCCGAATATTCGTTATTTCCGAAATCCTTCATCTTGAACACTTGGGCACGCCGGTCATAATAGATATTGCATGAAGCAATCCGGTCTTCGTAGAGCGGATTCCTGAAATTTTTTCCGGGTCTCACCGGAAAGTTGATGTAATGTTTGAACACGGCAAGCCCGCGGCCTGTGCGTTCCAGTATATCTTCCTTGTCTATCATTTGGTTTCAGTTGTGCATTTGTTCAGAAGAATCCCGTCTTTATAATCAGACAGTCGTTTGAGTGCTTCCTCCTTCGCCATACCCGGAATTTTTATGCGGAAACACTTTATTGCCATGAACAGGGAACTGTATGAAAAACGTACACCACCGGTTTCGGTATATCTGAAACTGATGGAACCTCCTTTCCGCCATCTGTACAGCGTAGATTCTGAGATACAGAAGATGGTCATCAGGTCTTTGGTGCTTATTTCCAAGGCATCGTCTATATCACGATACAACTCTGTTGTACGCTCCACGTAGCTTTCAATCCGGTTGAGCTGTTCAACCAGTTTTTGAAAAGCAATGCTGTCTATCGTTATCACTTCCATACTATTTGTTCTTTAGATTCTTGATTTGCAAGTTGTCTTTTCCCAATATGTCAAGGTATTCTTTCAGTTGTTGCGGGCTGGAAACGTTGATATTGAGGTTGATCCGGCAGTCTTCTTTACTGCGTCTTTCCTCTGGGGAAAGTAAATCGTACCAATTCATGTCCAAAGCCTTGCAAATGTTGCTGATTACATCAAATCTTGCTTTGGTTTTACCGGTCTCAATCTTTGAAATTACAGAGGCACTAACACCCACTAAACCAGCTACATACTCTTGTGAAAAACCTTTCAATTCACGTTGCTTTCTTAGCATTGTTCCTATATTTTCCATAAATATAAAGTTAGTAGCTTCTAAGCGGAGATTATCTTTCCCAAACAGGCAAATTCTTGTCTCTTGGGCACAAAATATTTCCGTAGAAGCAAGTTCAACAAAAAATTCAGGGAAATAATATAAGAGACATAAAATCAACAGGAACAGTAGTGAATTGGCGTCAAAAAGTGCCATTAGCATCACTATAGGAGCTAATGGCACTAATATACCTTCAACCATTGCCGAATAGGAGATAGTCAATAAGGTAAGGTCTGTATAAACTATATTCTGAAAAGCATAAATGTCTCAAGAAAGCCTTTTCACAAACATCTATATGATTTCTTCGGCAAAGCCTTCCGGATGATACAGATATTGTATGGTTCCAAATGATTAGCCATAACTGGGAAATGACTGATATAAGTTTTTGGTAGTAAGATGTTGTTTGTGAATGTAGTCATTGGTGCAGTGCCACACATAGTCTCCGTTAGTGCAAGGTGCAAGCCTATATATATAAATAGGCTCGCACCTTGCACTAAAAAGTGTAGCAGTGAAGTGGCTGAAAATATTTATTATAAAGCATTTGGCAATGTGTTCGTTTTTTAGTATCTTTGAACCGTGATAAAATGATGGCATAGGCATTCAAAAGGGTTTCAAAAAGCCTTCAGAAATGTGCTACAATTTTGCTACATTTGTTCTTTACCTTGATGTTATAACGCTGATATACAGAGAGAATAGGCTGACAAGTTCAGAAACCCGTCTCTCCGCGGTTGACATTGATAATCAGTGTTTTAAGAGGAGTTTACCCGGCTTTACATCATGAATGTAAGGCCGGGTTTCTTTTAATGATGTTAGTGTTTGAATGAGTCGTCTCTTTTTATATGCTCCCCCGATGTTATTTTGTTATATGGCAAATAGTTCTATATAATTTTATTTGTTTACTTTTATTGTATTTAGAAAGTTTCATATAGCTTCAGTTACTTAGTTTTCAATAGA